>JAABUU010004072.1_pt1 | contig 17716 bp, 23 predicted proteins | sample 5559301 | NCBI WGS metagenome assembly JAABUU01 (sample SAMN10711884, study PRJNA513360) | rock metagenome | isolation source: Antarctica rocks | place: Antarctica: Victoria Land, Richard Nunatak white | reverse complement strand
GCCACAGGCTTTAGGAGGACTGATACCCCTTGAACTGAAAAGGCTACTGGAATGGTACGAAGATACTACATGTCTGCCTCGCCATCTGTGCTGGCGGTTTTCTCTGACACGATGCTCAGCTTGGCCATTTGCATTCTGCACCCGTGGTCCTTTCTACTTCGCAACACGTTTGTATGCAGAGGCAAAGCTGGCCGACATACCTCCATTTTGTCGGTCTTCAGATGGCATAAGTCCTAGTCACAAACTCTAGGCGTGTGCTGCAAACCACCTGCATACTTATGTTTCACTGAGATTCCAAGCAGCATTTTGGGTGGAGTTGCCCAACATGAATCAAGCCAGTCAACTGTGTCATGCAGCTGCATAGCCCTGCAATGCGTGTGCCTTGTAGCCAACTCCCATGTGGTGTTCAGGATGCCATTGACTGGCGGCGACTGAGAGTGCTATGGTCCCCCTCACGCATTGCCCACCCCTCACGCCAGCCCTCCCAGTCCCCAGGGCCTGTTGCCAGCAGCCCTGACAGTGGCGGCCGGCAAAGCCAATCAGCCAGAGGCAGGGCTGTTGCAGAAGGCCCCACCAGTCCCCGACAACAGGCAAATCAGGTAATGACACTGACCTGATGAGGGATGTTTTGGGTGTTGCAATCTGGTGTGTTGGCTCAGCGGCCAACCCCCCATTGCAGAAACAAGCTCCAGTCATGTCCTTTTAGTATTTTGGCACTTGCCACATGCTCCTGCACTTGTCATCTGGTTCAGCAATGGCTGCAGCAGTCATCTGGAGGGTCAGGGACACTTGTCCTGCATGCACAGCGATTGGCACTGCTACAGAATCTGGTCTACAATACAATCCCCTTTTTTTGAACTCAGAGTGCCAGTTAGCCAATCAGAGCACACCTTATTAGCTGTGCATTCTCTCTCCATTTCCACATTCCTCCATCCATGCAGAGACTATCCAGAGTTGCGCATGCATGCATCCATCCATTTGCCCATGTGTTTTTTGCCTCGTGCATTCACTTGCCTGTTGGGTTTCTCCATTTGTTCCCTCGTTCATCATCAAACACATGCAGCAGGCTGATGGGGCAACAGATCAAGCAGAGCGCAGCAGGCATAGCATGGCCCCCTCGCAAGTCTCAGCCCCTACACCTGCCCGCCCCAGTGAGCCCCCTGTCACTAGCCCCCACCGCCAACTGCCTGGCGCTGCATACCCACCTCAGGACACTGCTGCACCTGCTGGAACTGCAGAAGCAAAAGAGAACGAAGCGAACAACTTTCCCAGGTATGCACAAAAAGAGGAACATGATCAGACCACATCACATGTCTTGGTATCATCTGATCATGCACAATGCGCAATGTTGCACAACCAAATGTGGAGCTGTGCTACACCCGATGTCAACAGACTTGATGCATCTGTTCTGTGACTGTGCTGCTAGCAGCAGAAAGTCACATGTTGCCAACAACTGACCTTTTACACATGTGATTAGCAAGTGACCAGCTAGATGTAGAGTGTGTGCGCTACCAACTGTCATTGCCAGTCTGCAGCATCCCCATCTCTTTTCTGTCCTGCAGTGCGTGTATAGCTGCATGCTAAACAATTATCATCATCTTGCTCAATGTTCATGCTGCTTGAGAGTGTCCATTTGTGCCTGCAGGGGTGACCATTTGAGCGGGGCGTCTAAGGATGCCCCATCCACCGGCAGTGCTGCTGCCCACGGACCCCAGAGGGCGGCCACCCCGCCCCTCTCACAGAGCGAGCCATCTCAGCAGCATCAACATCCCAGTGCTAAGCAAGAGTCAGACGACAAGGATGCTGTTCAGTCTGGCATACACCCTGGGGCTGTTGCAGACAACAGCCCCATGGAGTCATGATCTTATGAGAATGTTGATTGAATTAAGGATGCTGAGAGCCAAGAGTCAGCACCATTGTGATGCAGGTTCACATGCTGCTCCAGTGTAGTGACGTATGTGTGCATGTCATGATGCTGGGCATGTGTCTGGCTTGTGCCAGAAACAGCACTGCACACCATGCTAAAGACTCTGCAGCTGATCATCTGTAGGGGGAGGTGCCATCACTACATTAAACACTGGATGCCATGCCAGACAATACCTAGTGCATGAATGGCATTGTCATACCAGCATGCTTGGCAAAGGACCGCAATCAATGCGAAGTGGCCAAGGTGTTTTACAGCTCTTACTCCATTCTCTGGCACGCACTGATGCATGGTGTACTTTGTCAGTTGTAGCAATTCACCCACTTGATATGCTTCTTGTATATTTTCTAGCTAGCACTAGTTGTATATGAATATGTGCTTTGTGATCGTGTCGCTTTGTTATCGTCTGTAGTTTGTTTTGGACTTGTACGCAGGTCTTTTTTTATGGCTAGACGAACTGCATGGGTGTATGTATGATATACGATGTACTTGATGAGAAGCAGATGTAATTTGATACACAGTTTTGCATGCGCTGACATTGTCAAGGAGATTGAGGCAAATCAAGATAATGAGGTGCATTTGCTGCACAGAAACCAGTATCCTCATAGTTAGAAACCAACTGCAGTAGCTGATTGTACCAAGATTGCACCTTCACCGTCGTGCCCATCTGCAAGCTGCAGGAATGTGATGAAGTGCATTTGTGCTCAAATAACAGGTTGTCTTTGCTTGCATACACCTTGAGGAGCATCCTGACAATGCATGCTCAGCACAGGTTGGCATTGCTACTTGGCCGTTGTGCCATCTGCCAATTGCAGGAATGTGGTGAAATGCATTTGTGCTCAAACGACGGGTGATTCTTGCTTGCCAACACCTCCAGAGGCACCGTAACATTGCATGCTCCATAGGACACAGCACACATTGGCATGCTTGCCTTGCACAACAATGCAGCATGCTTCCTGCAATAGGGCCTGGTGGTCATGAAGCAATGCATGTGCACACACCACAGCTGTTACCGCAGCATGCTCATAGACTACTGCCATGACCTGTTACAGAAGAGATGACACAGCTATGTCTTCCTGCTACATCAGTGACACATTGACCATGATGGCCGCTGCCTGTACCGCAAGCTTGTGCAAACTCTACTCTGTATGTCTACTGCATTGTAGCCTATGTCCTAGGTGGGCCTTGCTGTCCTGGGGCTCTCTGCCCTGCCTGGGCACCCTGCTGCTGCCCTGGGGCACCAGGTGCGCCTGGAGGGCCCTGTGGCCTGTCACCACCTGGCCTGTACCTTGGGGGTGGAGCTCTGTTTCTGCGGTCCTTCACTGATCGCACCCTCACAACCTTGGAGTGGATAGCAGCTGAGACACTGTAGTACACCTTTCTGTAGATCTTGGGCAGAGCATACCCTACAACAGACATTTGAACGCTTCAACGAGACTGCTGTAGTGACCTTGAAAGGATACTGTCTGGTCAGACCACCTGGTACAGGGTGCCAAAGCTTAAGACGCTGTAGATGTCAGCTTGCGTCAGGCTGACGTCAGCTTTCGTGCTGGCAACTGGAAAGCACAGTGCCAACCAGCTGAATGCACTGACCTTCCAAGACAGAGGCATCCTGAATATCACGAATGGCTGAGGCATCCACAATGTTTCGGACAATGAACCTCTTGATTGCCTTGTCTTTGGGTACCAGCACACCAGAAGACTCGCATCTCACTCGCTTGACCTGCGATTGCCATTGTAACTCAACATCACGGTCCAGACTTGACAGCCCAGTCGATCAAGTACAAGTACGAACACAGTGAAGCTTACATGACCACGGCCGTGCTTTGCACGCCCATTGTTTCTTCTTTTCTTGGTCATACTGCCGTGCCTAAAAAACCGCACAGCCTCACGAATCAGAATCAAAGAGGCGGTTGATAGCTTCAGCGTTTACCTATAGCCTCCACCAGGGCTCTTAGGGTCGGTGAGGCCTTAGGGTTTCGCACATACGCATCCGTAGATATTCGGATGCGCACCGAAACCAACATTGTTCGCCCAAACGGTGCATGCTCTCCAAAACACTTCTCTCTCTCTCTCTCTCATACACCGGCAACTGACCATTGACCGTGAACCTTGAGCCGATCAACTACATGTGCCGAAGCAAATCCAGCCAAGTTTGTTGTAGCAGCAGCAAGGACCGGAACCAGCTTTTTTTCGCTTTCGAGTGATCTTTCCGTGTAGTCGAAGCAGACCCCTCTGGCTCCCACACTGCGGCATTCAGACGGTCAGATGAAGGAGCCAGGGCCAAGGTGAAATCCACAGCGTCGTGTCAGACGTTTCCGACCTTTTTCTGGCACCGGACGAGTCGCTCTCGTCGTTTCTGCAGGGACAGAAGACCCCTATTTGGCACCTCTTCGCACAGTCAGGTGAGCATGAACCTGTCGCAGTCTGGCGATGCGGCAAAGCATTGCAAGTGCAGCCAGTGACCAATGTTGAAGAACGGCATCCACAGGCAACAGCGTCCACCTCTGGTGTGGACCCTGAGAGTCTGGAAAGGGAGAATGATCAAAACATAGATAACTTGGGACAGCGAACTAGCCTTCTGCGGCAGGTGGAATTGCGGTTGCAGAGCATATGCCTGCTGGCATACTATACAGAAATCAACTCTTTTCATGCATTGCCACAGGTCACAGCTGGTATCAAGGATGAAGTAGAAAAGAGTCATAGGGCACTGGACTCCATTGTGAGCTTGATACCTTCTTGTGTCTCCTTTGAACGGCAATGTAAGTTTGCTGAAGATTATGTTTACAGCGTGCGTGGCTTTGCTGCTGCAGGCAGGCGACATGGGTTCTGCTCGAATGGGGTTGGGAGCCACTGTGCACAGATTCAAAAAGGTAAGTTTCACGTAGCTTATCTTAAGCACTATAGGTTGCAAATTCTTTCAGTATCATTTGCATCAGCTCAAGGTGGTAAAGACATGTGGTTCAGCAGAATGCTAGAAGACAACTCTTGTTAAAGTGTTTTACAGGTTTTTGAAGAGCCGCAGAAGAAGCAAATGCTTTATTGGGTTGCAGCAATTGTAGCCGTTCTGTTCATATTGTACAATCTCATCAAGTATAGCCGCAGGTAACAGGACAGGCCTGTCACAGGGTTGTGATGTAGAATGCATCGCCTTATGGTGTGGAGTTGACAAAGCACGCCACAATGACCATATGCATGCCATGATGCTTTCCACACACTGCAGGCATATATTAATGCTGCAAAGACACATGCATAGCCATCACCATAAAGTGTGCTGTCTTGTGCCTATCACATTTTCATCAGTCTGCAAAAAATGCTGGTTCAGCTGGCTGCGTCAATACAACACATTAATAGTTCCAGAAAGACACATATGTTGCAGAAGGGCAGATGCATTCCTGCTACTATGTATCTGTAAAGTAAATATGATAGCCATTTGAACACACCAAAATAGATTGTCTTGGATGGTTAGCACATGAACATTTTGCTGTGTTATAACCGCTCATTTATGTTGCTGTATGGCAAGTCTGATTGCGAGGTCTGCATGTTGGGCTAATTTCAGTGCATCAGCAGAGCTTTCAGAACTATTGGTGATGAGATGTTCATGTGTCACGAGAACACAAACATGCTTACATGTGCTCCTGTGATTGCAGCACCATATGAAGAAGCAAAGCCAAGGCAAATTCTACAATCAGCAAACAGCCTGAGCCGTGCAGGTTAAACTCAGCAAAAGCAAGGTCAGTCAAATCATATATTGGCAGAACACCGAAAAACTGCAAACATTTGTTTCTGAATTTGGCAAACAGTGGCAAATGAATCAATGCACACATACAGGGCCTTATGTCATAGTAACAGATGCACAAGATGATTCAGAAAACGTTGTGCAGCGCAAAACGTCTTGATGTACACAAAAAGAGCGTACATCAATGCCCAAGCAACTGAACACACAAATTCAACCCATAGTACACTCCAGCCTGACGAGCTGACTTCAATGATAGCGCTGATGCTTCACTTGCTTTCCTTGTCATGGTCTAGTAGCATGTGACCAGATTGAGAGTTGTTCTTCAGACCTGAAATCTCCCCTCGCAAGTATACATTTTCCACCTGCTTTTCCCTGAGTTGATGCTCAAGCTCTTTTACTCGAGCCTACAGATGCACACGGCCACCTATCAGGTACAATGTTGTCCCAAAGGTGGACACGCTGCCAAAGAATTAAAGAAGGACTGAAGGTTCTGAGTCTGTCCAGCAGCTTGTATGACAACATAATGGTGTCATGACATACCAAATAGATGAGCTGTCAAACAGAAGCAGGAAGCAGCATACCTGCAGCTTCTGGTGATTGTCCAAGAGTTCAACCATCCGGGCAGTCTGTCCCTCCAGCACTTGACGCAACTCAGCATCCCTCTCCTTCTTTCTTTCCCTGCAAAGGGATCCAGCTCCATCAAAAAATCCCAGACAAAATCTGCAAATGGCAATCGACATCGCAGACCATCAGATTACCTGTAGCGCTGCTGAGCAAGCTTGTTTAGTTCCTGCTGCTTGATATTCCTTTTTCGTTTGCAAGCTGCTGATACATCTCCACAACCTGGCAGACAGGCTCCACTGCTGTCGTCCCCCATCCCGCAGCTGTTGACGTCAGCTGATGCAGCATGCTGCAGAAGATGTGCAGAAGCACTTCTGGCTCCTGCTAGATGGTTTGCAGAGCCATTGGGAGCAGAAGGCCTTGACTGATAAGGCAGCTGAAGTAAAGCCTGAGCTGCTGACTGCTGGGAGAAGCTTTGAAACGCTGATGGCTGCAGGCAAAATGTGTGTAAGTCTCGGCTGACTACACGTGCAGCAGAGTTGAAATGTGTTCTTGCCTGTCTGAAAGCCTCACTGTTGGGAAGAGAAGACAACCCCGCCGAGTTCTGGGCAATTGCTTGGGACAGCAGTAGCTGCTGCCAAAGCGGGCCGGCAGCTGACACGGGGGCGACGCTAGGCGCCGGAGAGACCAGTTCCGCAGGCTCGGATTTCGCTTCGTGCGTCATGAGATGGTTTTTCTACGATATCAAGTTGGCTGCGCCTGATTCCACCCTGTTAGCCACTTTCGGCTTCAAAGCCTAGCGGAAAAGATGATATCAAAGGACAACTATCTGTAATATATGTAGCAAGACTTCGACTATGTTACGTCGGTAACATGGTGCAGCGCTTGTTCAGCCGAGATTTAGCTAACGTTTGAAGCGAAGATGACCGAATTAGCATCACCAACACCACCAAATCATGACGTGGTTGGAAGTTGATTTGATGGGAATGCGCATTACGTACGGTAACGGCTGGGGATACGCTCAGGGATACGCTGTCGGAAACCCAGGCGGAAAGCAGGGCTTTGCTCTCGATAGCAGCACTCACCTTTCCATGATAGATTGGATCTCAGATACACGTTCCCAAGGATACACTAATTTGCAGAGCTTGGTAGAATGCCTGAATCATAGAGATATTGTGTCAGCTATTCCCCTTTGTGCCAGGGGAATCCACTGCAGCATGTCAGTATTTGCGTACGGGTGCATCTGTGAGCCAGTTAATGGCGCTGGTTTCACTTGAAACTGCAGTTATACCCAGCAGTGAAGGAGGTGGCTTGCTGGTCACCGCTGTTGTGCGCGCACCTTGCGTCGTACTTTTTGGACGGTGCTCGAGTCAAGCTTGATCGGCCTTGACCGCGTGGGTCTGGGACACTCACGATGGCAAGTTGTAGACGTGCTGCAACACACATAAACCATTGACCTCGTGTGTCAGCAGTACCAATTTGCTGTCATATGCAGCCTCGAACATGTCAGCAACAGTCCAAAAAACACCTTGATACATCACCCCTCATGTCAAACTGCTATTTCAGTCCATGTTGTGCCCCATTGCACTGAGACAGCGTGATATCACTTCAGCCTTGCTTACTAAAGGTTGTCATTACGTCATGAAGCTTAGACATGGGGTTTGGCAGTGTTGCTGACCATCAGTGTCTCACCAAGGTGCTTTATTGTATGTTGATTCAGGCACATATCATCACAGGTAGCTAGCCAGGATATCCTATAGGCTCCTACCTTTGACAATCGCACTCAACTGCGTTGCTAGCAATCGCCCAGCATGTATATATCCGGGCTAATCTAGATCTAGACAGACAGCCTGGAAATCTTGACAGCAGTCTGCTATTGCCATGACCAACACAGCTGGCCAGTCCGGAATTCATGGCTGGCATGTTTGCCTGGTGTGCAGGGTACAGTTGTGTTACAGGGTGACGCTTGTACAAGTAATTGCCTTGTTGCTATCATTAGTTTGTTAGGCACGCACCAAAGCTCGCACATAAAGTCACACACAATGAGCGGTTCCAGAGCTATATATATCCTGACAAGGCATGCATCATGCCGAGACACAAACTGGTGAATCAAGGGCTGCATGGTGGCACCGCCAGTGTGTACTATCATTTCATTGGCCACTTGAGCTGGGTTCCGGGGCAGCTGCACCGCTAAGATACACCGAAAAGGAAACGTAGGCAAGCATTGAGAAGTTGTTGCAGTTTCAGTATACTAAGATGGGCCACGTAACGCCAGGCTTTACCACAGGAAAGCCTTGAAACTCCAGGTGTGACTCGTTGCGCCGTTGTTACGACACTGAAGTAATGCACGACGTCAAGCTTACGATAGTGCTTGCATATGCCGCAGGGTCAGTTCAGGACTTGACTTCGTGACTGAGCAGGCATGCTGCAAGCGCCCTACTTAAAAGCCGAAGTTTGCAGCGTCTTCAAACCGGCTTTCTGTCCAACAAAGCGTCCGCTGGTGGCTCACAGGCCATTCACTGCCTTCCGCTTGAACCCATCTGCTCCACAGAACAGCATATCGCGCTGTCAGCGAATAGTGGCACAAGGTTTCTTCGACAATGTCTTCAAGCGCGGCACCTCTCATGCTCCTGAGCTCGTGAGGCTCAACACAGACGAAGAAGGTGGCTTAGCCCAGACAAGCGCTGACTTGTTCGGTCCTTTGGTCAGTCACCAGCCTGACCACGCCCTTGTGATCACTCCAACTCTGGATAGACCTCTCAGCACGCAAATCACCAACATCGAATGCAGGCAGTCTTGCTGGTTGGTTTTCATGAGCATGAGGTACAGGCATTTCGAGGCATCATGCTTGACATGGATGCAGACATGGTCAAGGTAAAGTAGCAGCAGCAGAAGGGATGTCACACCAAAATCCACCACTTGCAATGGACAATGCTCTATGGACATGCAGTGACCTTTGCTTCATTGCAGTCATTAATTTACTGTGCTTGCAGATCATCATATGCGACCAGCACATGTTCAAGCGGACGCTCAAGCAAGCTTTGGAAGCGCCAGGACACATGCACACACAGGTCAGGTCAGCTGTCAATATGTGCATGTTATGCTGCATCTTATCACAATCGTGTACTTGCGTGAAAGCCACACAAACATTGATGTGTGTGGAACTCAAAAGCTAAACCCTGAGTTAGATGTGCAGTCAAGCTCTCTGCACCCCCACCACATCTTGCCTAAAGTTGTACTGTTGGGAGATCGCAAGACCTTATGCAGGTTGTACTGAAGAGCTGGTTGCCTGACTTTCACTCGAAAATGTCGTGAAGGGTAGCAAGCTTTTGTACATTTGCTTGACAATTGTGGTCATATGCATGCAGCGCGTGGGCGAAAGGGCAGTGATCCTATCAGGCATGAATGCTGCAGAGATTGGTGAGATCATTGGGGCCTACAGAGATGCAGGTACAAGCCAGCTGCTTGGAACACACCCACATGCACATGTTTGAAGGCTGTAGTCACCACTGGACACGCATCCTCCTGTCATGCTCATGCAAACTTTCTGTTTAAACTTAGCCTTGTCAGGCCAAGCATGGGTTGCACTGCTAAGCATAGCCTGTTGATGCAGGCTTGCCAGAGCCAGTTTGGGCTGCAGCTCTAGCTGCAAATTGGGACAGGAAGATCAGTGACCTGGTGCATGACATCTACGGCGACCACAGATATATGGTAACAACTGATGCCACCCTGTCATTTGTTGTCTGCCAGTTGCATCGTTGCAGGCAAAACTTCAAAGCTGCCCTTGATACGTGTCTATCTGCATTGTGCTCATGGTGTTGCTGAATCATTGTTGCATGTAGGAAGCAAGAACTTTCTTGCTTGAAAGACGTTGAGTCAACAGAGCCTCACAGATCGAACATCACAGTTCGATTGCCTGATGCAGATGGAACGAGAGCGCAATGCTGGAATCTCAAGTTGAGAGCATGGCAGAGCACGCAACATGTTTTAGCTGCCTTTCATCAACTGTGTTCCTTCTGGCATTTCACGGACAAGCAGACATTGATATTATGCAGAAGCCGTTTGCTATGCTTCAGGGCAGACACATGCTGTCAGAGGCTGCCATGTGTTCACGCATGCATGTGTTCAAATTCAAACTTTCTGTCCTGGTGTGCATTTGTTCCCAAGTTGCCTTTAATGCTGTGGTGCAACTGGCTGGCTGTGGGGAAGTTCTCTATGCATTGTTTTCATGTGCATGCAAGGTGTGCGTGGAGTTTGCATTACTTCAGTGCAGTACGCTATACTGTATAGTATATACTGTGCAGCACTAGTACTGGCATCCCTGAATACTTGTGCTATAATGCATGTTTCATGCCTTAGCTTTGGCTTGCTGCTGCCAGTAATGCTTTTGGTATTGCTCGGGTGTCATGCAGTCTGGGTCACTGTAACTTCTCCAGGAGAATGTGTGGCAATCCAGACACAAAAGCTCACTCTCCCACTTCTTCTTCTGCCTGCACCCGCATTAGCATCAAACACAAAGTCAGCACATGTGACTGTGATGCAAAACATTCTTGCCTAAACATATACGTGATGTCAATTCTGCTGAATGCTGCAACCCACTCTGAGTGCTTGAGCATCTTACCATGTCTGTATGAAGTGGTGTTCCTTGGTGTTAACGCCATCACACTTGAGACATTTGGGAAAGTCGTCGTTCCGTTTCCATCTGGCGGACCACTCGTCCACTGTCATGATCTTGTAGCCGTGGCCGATGGATGGGTTAATCTCAACAGGGTCCCCTTGCATGATCTTGTTCCATTCTACTCTGTGAACCTTTGCTTTTGGCGTTACGTTGAGCTCGGTCTCGATAGGAGCTCTTAGATTCTTGTTGTAAAGTACATCGTCAGGCAGAACAGTTGGTCGCTTCCTATTGCGGGACATTCCTCTTGCGTATGAGGCTACGGTGCAATGAGCGCTCGGTATGCCGTTTGAGACTGTCGATGTGAGCGTTTCGTCCTGCCGAGGCGTGAGCGTTTCGTTCTTTCAAGGGTTCTATTTTGCTTCTCTAGGGTCTTCCGGGTCCATGCCTACGATATTCGTTTGCTCAACTTCAGTACAGCGGTGTATTCGGGCCAGCGTTGAGACCGTACCGAGCAGCAATGTCGTCCGCATCTCAAACCGCAGCCAAAATCGCACAGAGAACGTACAGGGACGCAAAATCTGCCAGGGAGCGATGGGTTATTAAGGAGGTAAGCATCAAAAGGGACCCTGCTTTTTGCTGCTGGAACCGTCTTCTTATAGCCTATCACAGAATTGCAACATAAAGCATAAAATGTTGTGCCACGCAGGCCTACCCACTTTACGCCACAATTGGACTGGGATGTGTCGGTGCTGTTCTTTATTTGGGTCGACTTGCGTTGGGTCCCGACACTATGTGAGCTTTTGACACCCCTAGCTCGTCACAAGAGCGGGCATGGTAGTAGATGGTTGCTCCAGGTGGCGTCACTAATCGGTTCCTGTTCTGCAGGTGGGACAAGACAAGGCGTGCATCAAGTGACAAGGACAAGCCAGAGGATATTACCCGTGGGGAGGCATACCACAACCATGGTCTTAGAAAGGTCAGTGCCAATGCAGCGGTGTGTGGTATAGATGATACACAGCCCTGCTACGTCTCATTGGTCATGCAGATAGCAAACTGCTGACATATTCACAAATCATTGGCAGCTTATGCTGTTGCGTAATTGTGGTGCACCAATGTCAAATGCGCCATGATTGCACTCACTGTGCACGTCATGTATCTGATATATTTGTGCTCCATGCAGTTCCTAGCTGGCAAAGGCACCAGCATCTTACCAGACTGGAAGGTAAGTCATTGATGATGCTGTGGAATGCAAGTATGTTTAGGCAGCATGGGATGTGCTTACTAAACATGATGCAACATACACTACATAAAGTATAAGCTTCGACTTGCATGTCCATCGTGTTGCTGACCACCAGAATGTGTTTGCAGTACTCAGCTAGGGATGATGATGAGTGACATCAGTGCGCATTCAAGGCCAAGCCATAGCGTACCATTTGCTATATATAACAGGGGTCATTGTCAGCACAGTGACGCAAATCACAAAGTCAGCAGAACTTCGTCGATTTGTGTCTTCCTCATCCAGCTCTGTTACGGACCATACAGTAGGTGCAACGTCCCCTATCATGCATACCCCATATGGTGTTTGTCAGTGTGAACGCATCGTTCAATTAAGTGATGATCCAGTGTGATTTGTACACCATGTGTCAGCTGTATGCTTCCAAGCTGAGTAATGTACAGCAGTTCAGCCTGCTGATATGAACCCTCAGCAGTTCAGGCTGCTGGTGTGAACTCTTGATTGAACAATGTGCAAAACAAGGTAACATGCATGCCATATGGGTACTCTGCTGATATGGGTATAACCACTAACACAACCTCCAATATCAGCTCTACATGCGTTGTGCTTGCGCTCGTGGCCAGCCGTCAGGACTTAGCCTCGCCCCAACAGTCAGCATGGTCGTTGTCTCAGCAGCTTTTCAGTCAGCGATTCTACTCTTCATTTAGGTAAATATATATATTTGCCTAACTGACTACTGACCTTAGGTTATTTTCTGCATTATGTCAGGATATGTTCATAAGCATAGGGTTTGGGTGTGTGAGTAACAGCCTCCGAGGCCTCCTAGGTGCATTTCAATGCATCGCGCAGCCTAACACAACCTTGCTTGACTGCATAGTGTATCAGATGCAATATTTCTATGATCCAGGCATTTTAGCAAGCTCTGCAAATTAGTGTATCCTCGGGAAAGTGTGTCTGAGATCCAATCTATCAAGGATATGGCTGTACTGGAGCTTTGCTGCTGAACACCACAGCCAAATTTGATCCACATCATTCGATTGATCTCGCGAGTCGCATGCACTGCTTTTTGGAGTTGCGCAAGCGTCTGAATGCAAATGTGACCTGACCAGCAACCTGCATGCAACGTCAGACAACAGGACAGAGCTACAAATTTGGCTTTAAAGGCGACAACCCTAAGCATACCCTAATCATACTGGTTATGCTGCTTTCATGTTCATCAAGGCACGGGTGTGGCCGGCTGACTCACATTTCTGGCGTGCGAGCTGCATGGTAAATTCTCTGTGCTGCAATGCAACACCTAAGCTGTTGACAAGGGAGATAGGGGCACCATGATGCAGGGCGGAGCAGCCACCAGGGCTGTCTTCGAATAGCCCCTGCATATACGTTCCGAAACCAAGTCAAAAGTTGACAGACTCCTGCGCGCAACATATCATGGCAAGCAAACGAACGCACGACGAGGCATTTGCCGGACCTGCAGACGATGCAGCACCCCAAGCAAGGCTTCCAAGGGCCACGCAAGAGATTGTGACCTATTTTGAAGAGCTTAAGTCGCACTTCGACGGTCTGGACGATAAGGAGGAGCAGTCGCTGCTCGTTGCCAATGCGCTTGAGGAAGCCTCTGGGCAAGAATGTGCCGTGGCTACCGACCCTGCTTGCAGCCGGGTGCTGGAAGCCTTGCTGCCAGCTGCAGAGCCTCAGCAGATAGCAAAGTTCTTTCAAGCTGTGCTGAAGGGTGAGGGACTCATGACTATGGCTAGCAGGTGCGACCATCTGCAGTCAGTCTCGCATTTGTACCAAGAGTTCCTGAACTTATTTTTTTCCCTGCTTCCTGAACCTGTGTTGCACAATTTGCAGTCCTTTTGGGGCGCATGTATTGGAGGCTGTACTTGAACAGCTCACCAATGCTCAGCAAGACTCAGTCGATGAGGGCCCTGCAGTTGAGGAAGTAAGGCTTTCAATAAGCTGGCTATAACGTACTGTGTGAGCAAAGCCAAATCACCCATTTGGTAGGCTACCGACAATCAACGAGGCCATGTTTGTGTCGCAGCTGCTGACAGAGGCATGCAATAGCGTGTGCGAGCACCTGTTTGACTTCTTGACCAACCGTTATGCAACCCATGTTGCAAGAAGGCTGTTGTGCATCATCGCTGGCCGGAACGTGTTGCCTTTGGCTGCCAAGAGCCAGAACAAGGTGTGTTTGCAATCACTACCTGTTTTGCTTTGCTGAGCAATTTTTGATCATGCCCTATTAGCTCTGGAGTTCTTGTGTGTTGCACATGCCAAGGTACGCTGAACAGAGGTGATCGCTGCAACAGCATTGGAGCGACCCTGCAAATCAAAAGTTACAAAATGTCAAACTTTGCATGGTGGTCAGCATGCATGCAGAATGTTCAAACCATGCTCTTCATGCTGTTCCTGTTTTGTTCAGGCAATTCAAATTCAAGCACTGCTGAGTCTTCTGCTGTCACAAAAGCAAAAGGCCCTATCCTATGCATGCATGACTGGCTGACCAGCCAAACAGGACTGGTTTAAGATTTGCTTGCTGTGTGGATGGAAAACTGAAGACTCCAAGTTTGCTGTCTGTACTGCAGAAGTCCAAGGGAGGAGCCCTAGCAAGCAAAGTGGGACTGCTCCCTTGCAAGCAAGCAGCTACTCCAGATGTTGCTTTTCCAGACCTACTGCACATGCTGGTTGACACATTGCTGTCAAGTGACTACATCAGCGCCTTGCACGAGCTGATGTATGACCAAAATGCAAGCCCCTTCATACAAGGCATACTGACCGCCTGCGAGGGCAATGGGTAAGTCTGCGTCAGATTCGTCTACTGGCTGACAGGCTGTGTACTGATGTCTGGTGGTGTTAAAGTGGTAAACTGCACCAAGTTTTGCATAGAGTCACATCTGAGAGGCATGCTGTCTCAACAATGCTCGTGGTACCAAACAAGTTGTGCACTGCTTCAAGCCTTGCAAAGAAGTTCAGATTTCAAGCTTCTGCTGTCTTTTTATCGCAGACGTGGGTTTAGGTTGTGATCAGAGATGCGCCACAAAACCGTTTTGTTGCATCAGACTCATGTGCATTGTATTGCCCATGTTGAAGACTGACATTAAGCATTGCTTGACCCAAGCTGTGTTGCGTCTTCACTTTGCACAATCCAGCAGCAGGTGAGATCCGGTAACACCATCTCTGTTCTCAATTAGGAGGCTTGTGACTCAGTTGGAGGGCGTTTGGCTCAAATGGAAGGCATGTGTCTCAATTAGACGGCATTTGACTCAGTTGGGAGGCATTTGACTCAACAAGGAGCCATTTGACTCAGTCGTACGCACTTGACTCAACCAGGAGGCATCTGTCTCAATGATCTTGCTGGCACAGCCTGCACAAGATGACAGCTGGCTTCGGTGCTGAAGGCATGTCCTCCATCCTCAGCCTTTCATTCGTGTTGATACGGCCAGGGTTTTTTTGTCTGCAGGGAGGCACTGGAGGCACTCATTCCTGCTATGTTGGGAGCACAGTCAGATGCAGAGGAAGGAGATGACAGCCTGCTGCAGGGCATCACCAGGAGCAGCTTTCAAGGCATCATGCAGGACCGCCTCAGCAGCCACGTCATGGAGGTGATTCACCAGCGTCTGCACCAACTCTGTCATGAATGTCACAGCAGATGAGTTTTGCAGTGATTGAGGCAAAGCCCTGGGCATTGTGAAAACCTGTCTGAGCAGCCACATTCCAGATCTGCATCACCTGCTTCTGCGTCAGGGATTACCCCTGACGTCACAAACATGGTGAGGGCCTGGAAACCTGCATCAGAATTCCCTCATGCCATGGAAGTCAGTCATCTGCTGCTGCATCAACTGCACCAGCAACTGTTGCAGCAGCTTCCAGGATACATCCCATACTGCCTCAGCAGCCATATCATGGAGCTTGGGCATCTGCACCTCCACAGGCAATGTGAAGATGAGATGTGAAGATGAGGAGGCAGGAGGTGCATGCCATCGCATGTCTTACAGCGGCACAGTTGCAGATGCACCGCCTACTGCCACAGGACCTCACAAGCTTCAGTGGCTATCACAAGCTTCAGTGGCTAACACAATCAACACACCTGTCCTCTGGGCTGTGCACATTTATCATTGCCTGGCCATGGCGGAAGATATGGCCTACAAAACTTCGAAAGCTTTTTGTCTGTCATGCAGGTAGTCTTCGCCGTGGCTCCCCAGCCTCTGCTGGAGGAGTTCTACTCCTCCTTTCTGTCTGGCGACCTGCCTGCCCTTGCTGCCCATCCATCAGCCAACTTTGCCCTTCAGGCCTTTCTGGCAGCCGCCAATCGCTCGCCTTTGGTGAAGACGCTACTGGCAGAGCTGAAAGGCAGCTTCAAGGAGCTGCTGCAGCGGCGACGCAGTGGTGTGGTAGCCGCTTTGCTGGCAGCTTGTGCTAGAACAAGTGCTGGTCAAGCTGATGCCAGCAAAGCAATTGGTGCTGCTCTTACAGGCCTTCATGATGAGGGCAAGGTGAACAATCGTGCTGTCTCGTGCGCTGCAATCGCATATATTGGGTCTTCTCCAACCTGTACAGCTTGCCTCGCTGCATCTGGCAACCAATCAGATTGCCTCTTTGCAGAGTTGATGGTGGTGCACATGGCAGAGTCTTCACTGGCTGTCAATAGGATTGCTGAATCTAACCAAATCATACAAGTCATACCCAATCACATGCCACTGGCAGCTCACAAGGGTGATCAGGATCTTGAAACACCCAAGAAAACCTGTGTCTCTTATAGGCAAAAGGTACCTAAAAACAGATGTTTCTGTTCTGGAATGGAATCTAAACAGCACTATGAGCATACTGGTCATACCTACTGCAACCTTCATGCATCACTCATCTTGATTGTCAGCTTGTTGCAAAGTCTGGTCATTTGCATGACACTCATCTGCAGTGTTTGCCTGTATGCAGGGCTTGGCCGAGACACTATTGACGCTTGACATGCCAGGGCGCATTTGTGGGCCCAACATGAAGCCAGGGCAGAGGGTCAAGCTCTCCCCCCTGGGCTGTGCCATGCTCACCACCCTCCTCTCCTTCCCACAGGTGTGAAGCCATGTTCCAGCCTAGTCTTACTACAGCCTGTTTGTTTCTTGTTTTTACACAATTGCATTCGATTTTCTAACAAAATCCAAGATTTTGTATGGTGTTGTCCCCTTGCCACAAGTCTGCAACCACAGCGCTCTATAGATGCTGCTAGCAGCCATTGAAGCAAAGTAACAGTGCTGGCTCTATAAGTGATCATGGCCTATTGACAGCCAGTTTGGTTGGGGAAGCTTCAGCTATATGCCCATGTGGACATCTATGCAGGAGTTTAGTCAAGCTTTTGTGAGCAGCATTGGGGACTGGAGCCCCTCAGAAACCCTAAGGGTGGGCCAAGACCCTGGCGGCAGCCGCGTCTTGGAAGCTTTAGTCAACGCTGCAGCTGCCAGCAAGGCCAAGAAAAAGCTGCTGAGGAAGCTGAAGGGCATGTGGGCCATCTTGGCTGTGGAACCTGGAGGCAATCATGTCGTGGAGAGCTGCTTCATCTGGGGGGTGAGACTCTTCTTTTCCCAGCATGTTGACCTCATCCTTTTCTCCCCTGCTGTTCTTCTCCCATCCCCCCCCCCCCCTCTC
>JAABUU010004069.1_pt1 | contig 17725 bp, 15 predicted proteins | sample 5559301 | NCBI WGS metagenome assembly JAABUU01 (sample SAMN10711884, study PRJNA513360) | rock metagenome | isolation source: Antarctica rocks | place: Antarctica: Victoria Land, Richard Nunatak white | reverse complement strand
ATTGTCATTTGATTGACCTCTAGCTCATCAAGTCTCTTGATGTGATCGGCTTGAACATCGATTCATTGCTCGTTGAGTTTCAAAGCCATGTCTCGTTGATCTCTTAGCTCGACCAGCATCTTGATGACCTCGTCTGGCTGATCAATAGCCCATTGACGAAGTTGTTGATCCGTGTTGATGTCCCATGGGATAGCGGCATCCTGAGGTCCCGCTGGAGCATCGAAAGGAATAAGGGAAACTCGTCTACTAGCAGTGCTTCTAAGCAGACGAGCTGTTCGTGGCCCGACTGGTTCAGAGTCGCGTGCCATTGTGAGGAAGGTAAGGGTAGATTTGATTGTAGTAAGGTTGAGTGGTTGGTTTGGTAAATTTGGGTAAATTTGCAGGTGTGTTTTGGTGAAAGTAATCCGAAGAATCCCTTGCGAATTTTCTGAATAAACGAAGTAGGTTATTTCGTATCGTCTACACGTCGATAGCAGAGTAGTTGGTTAGCATTTATCTACTGTTAGAGATCGGCCTAGAGCGAGTCATAGAGGTGTCATTTAACTAATAGATAAATGCTAAGGAAGGAAAGTATCTACAGGAAAGAACTCGGTTCTTATATGTGTGTTTCTCAGCCCTGTGCTAGGCTCGATTGGGTTGACGCCTTACACATATGATGCAGAGTCTCAATGATATCACCTCTAGATCAGGTTCTCGCTAGGCTCGATTAGGATGAAACCAGGCGAAGAATAGGCGAAGGCTAGAATCGTAACAAGTATAATGAATGCATTGTCGAAGATGTCATGTAAAAAGTATATACATTATAAATGATTGATAAACAGAGTGAAAAAAAAACTCAGCATTGATGAGTCTGAATACACGCAATTGAAGATGCAAATACAAGATCAGATAAAATTTCTTCAATTTATAAAATGAAAGCTAAATATAAACAAGTCAAAAGAGATCATCAGATCAACATTTGAAGTCATATATCATGAGTTTCATATTATATTCAACAATGTCGCGAGATCAAGAAGTGATTTTATATTAATGTTCATGATATAGCGATCAAATTACAATGTAAGAAGATGATTCAGAGTCAGAAAGATATGACGAGACAATCTCAAGTATAATTCTTCATCATTTTCTCAACTGAAAACACACTCACATCTTTTAAGTTATGTTATTTGCAACGAACAAGATCTCAAAAGATCTCAATCAGTATCAGTCAGATCAGTCAAAATTTTTATAATACAAATCAGTTGCAATCTTAATCATAGCATATGTTGCAGATCACAAGATCTTCTTAAACATGAATCAGTGAAGAATTTGATTTGCATTAATGACATGAAATACAACAGATTTATAAAGCTGATTGAGAATGAGCTGAATTACGATTGTGTCACAGATACGATGATATATGATCAAGCTGAATTCGCGAGAATATATATCAGCAACGAGCGTGAATGAAAAACAGCATTGAAAGAAATGCATGCAGAAGAGTTTATTCACTTTCTTTTTACAATTCAGTCTGCTGCAAACAATGATTGTAGATTTCAGATCTCTTGTGATACTCAATTCAAGCAGCTGATCACTGAAGAAATTATGTAGAATGCTCATAGAAAACATGTTCATGCTCAAGACTTTCAGTATAAAATAACATAGCAAGATCATGTCATAATTGAAGAATCTCAAGAATTAATGACAAGACTTATAATTCATTCAACATTGACAAAGATTCAATGAATTCTTATTAAAATTAAATGAACTATTCTTAATGTTCAAAATAAGGTAAATTTTCTTCTTATCATGAGAAAAAATCATTTGCAATCTGATATTCTCTTTTATTCTTCTTCTCAATCATTTGTTGCATAGATTTTCTTGATGATCATACATTGTTGAGTCACATTAAATGATTTTTATCTTGAATGCAACATGAGAGTACATCGATCTTTATGATGATGAGTTTATCAAGATACTAAGTGACATTACAGAAAAAACATCATCACATGAGCAATTTCAAGACATTATCATCATTAAAGCACAGCGCAGTTGAACACATAGAGACTTACAACGACAACGAGATTGCAACAGACTCAAGCAATAGTGATTCTGTGAAAGAAGTCTTCAACAAAGACAGACATGTCACTCTTGAAGTAATAACTCAATTAAGAATTCAAAAGAATAGATGATTAATTTGAAAAAAGGCAGAATTAAATGCTGTCAGAGCATTCAGTAAAAGTATCTTCGTGAAGTCATCACGACATTTCAAAAACTCAATGTATGTAATATTAAACAGCTCAATTCTTTTCAATCAATTAATAACAGACATACTAGAATTGATTTTGATGATGATGATATCAACGATGCAGACTGAGAATCAATAACATTATATTTATGAGAAAAAATATCACGTTGAACTAAATGCAACTTTATTGTTAATCATGAGTCAATTGTTGAAGTTTGCACTCGTTATTTACTTGCGTGAATATTGAGCGATCATGTTAATAGTAATAGCAGTTCATGATCAGACTTTAAAAAGAGATGACTTAATGAAAAAATGAAAGAAGCATGAAAGAATATTGCAAATCATCTAAATAAAAAGTCAGATCACAAACGTTCTGAAGTAGAGAACATTTCAACGACGAAAGAGACTCAAAAGATAATATGCTCAGATCTTTCGTTGCAAATAAAATTCATAATAAATATATGTATGACATCTTTGAGACGTGATGATTTAGTGTATTGAGTCAAGTATGAATCATAGTTGAAAGTGAATATGATTGACAGAAGCTATATTTATCTTACTTTTGTGAAGATTGCTTCTCATATGAAAACTTCAAGTCAACTAAGTGCTAGCATTCATGTGACGTGATTTGCTTTGATTTGACGAAGATGTATATCTCATTGCAATTTCATGTTCAGTTGTACTTTCAGAACTTGCACATCTGATTTTAACTTAATAACTGAACTTTCTATTTATATGCTAATCATCATGTCAAATTTTTTTAATTTTCTGATAAAGTGTGTAAATTCATACTTTTTTGATGCAAATATTACATCATGAGTGTGAACTTATTTTGCACAGATGTTATGCACTTTGCTCAGTGTTCTGCAGATTTCTTCAATGAATCTATTGTATATTAGAATGTTAATGTCATTTACAAAGTTAAGCACTTTGATCTTAATTCTTAATACTTTGCACTTCTCAATCAGATTTATGTTAAAAAATAGAAAGAGAATCAATGAAATGAGAAATCTTTGCAATATGTTTGCATTTATTTTATGCATGTCACTTGTTTGCTTGTTGAATCTTAGCAATGTTTCTTAATTTTCAAGAAAGCTGCATGCTCATTTAACTATATAGTCTGAAATTCTTTTCATTTTCAAAGTATGCAGAAGTCTGATGTGTAAGACTTGATTAAATGCTTCAACAACATTTAAACTTAGCATGAACATTATGTATTTGATTTTGCAATCTTATACTGTGTGAATCTGATCTACTAGTAGATTTAATGTCGAGATCATGAATTGTTTATGTTTCACTCTCATTTAAGCATCAAATAGCATGTGATGAATTTCAACTATATCACTCAGTCTTTTAATCATGATTGACTTCAGAACTTTGCTCATGATATCAAGTAAAGCGATGAGTCGATATGTCTTTAAATCAGTATAATTGCTCTTTTTTGATTTACATAGTACTATCATTTAAGCTTTTTTGAACTGCTTTGAATGATGTTTGTATGTTACATATGCATTGAATAAACTCATCAATATTGAGATCAGTTCTGCAAAATCTGTCTGCAGCGCTTTGTTTAAAATGTCTAAGATGTCTGATGCTTTGTTTGCTTTTATTCTTTTAATTGTCTGTCTCACTTCATCTTCTGAAATGTGTAAGTCAGATGACATTGTTGGTCAATGAATGAATTGACAGTGAATAGTATATCCTTATTCCTACCAACTATCATCAAAGAGCTAGGCTATACTGCCTTCACCGCTCAGCTCCTTACTATTCCCATCTATATCACGGCTGCTGCGTTAGCAGTAGCGGTGGCCTGGTTTTCTGATCGCCAAGGCGAGCGTTCTTCATTTATCCTTGTATGCATGAGTGCCATCGGGATCGGTTTCGTGATTTGCATCGCTGCTTCGGGAAGAGGCCTGCCATGGTTGGTCTATGCAGGTGTCTTTATCGCCGTTTGTGGCATTTATCCCGCATTCCCGGGAAATGTTACCTGGTTGTCGAACAATCTGGCCGGCAGCTACAAACGGTCTGCTGGCATGGCAATACAAATTGGCGTTGGGAACCTTGGGGGAGGCAAGTTTCGTTCCCGTCGAGTTATAGACAGCGTCTGTGCTAAATGGGAACCCAGCAATGGCGTCGAATTTCTATCGGAAGAATGACCCCCCTAAATACCTCCTTGGTCACGGACTGGAACTCGCGTTCGTGGTAGTTGGTATGGTCGCAGTGCTGGGCATGAGGTTCAATTACAAGCGTATCAACAAGAAGAGAGACGCGCTGCCTCTTGAGCATCAGGCAGACGTCGATATGAGTCGCCTAGGCGACAGAGCACCGACTTTTAGATACGTACTATAAACCCAGGTAGATAACTGGCCGTCTGAGTAGGCTATTCATAAGAGAACCAAAGCAGAGGAGATCAAACCATTCTGCTCCTGTTTTGCCTGAGCCGTGCCCTTGTACAAACTACCAACAAGGGATGACTGCGAAGTAAGTTGGAATAGAGTGATATTGATGCATCATGAAATCCAAGATCTGAGATGGACTGTAGTTTGACTGGAAGAGTAAGAAATGTGAGCCGAATAACTCAATTCGCAGAAGTCAGAGATATATTTTATGACTCAGCCATTCACCTGCCATCGTTGATTCGTGCTCATTCCAAAGCATCTTCTGGCTTAAGAAGGAACATATAGACCTGATTAACGTTACCCTTATCATTTCAAAGTTGAAGTGTAACTTACTTTGATCTGATATTTAGTATGACCATCGATTGATGCTCCCATTTTCTCTTTTACCTTTTTGACCAAGCTGACGATTTACAGTGTCAAAGAACGCAAAAAGCTAGTATGGTGGACTATAATTCATATCGGCAAATATATCCAAGTGAATAAATACAATCGTCTTCTATTGGAATAGTATAATCTGATTCGACCTCAAAGCCTGCGCTGAGATGCCCTGTTTCATGGACTGGGTCGAACTGTGACCAGGAATGGTACTTTATTGAGAAACTTGTAGTATTTGATTCGATTGAACGGCGACAAGAAGGATCGAGCAAAGGAACACATGGAATGATTCAAACTTGGCTTTCCATACTATCTACCCAAGAAGCCACTTATTTTGACTACCGATCTGGCGTGTCTGGCTACCGGCTATTGTTTACAGACTTTCTACATCTCCTGGTGGTTACTTTTCGTTGTTTAGGATCAACTAGTACGCATAAGAATACTTATGATAGAGCGTATCGTTGAGCCCTGGAAGCCCACATTTGAAGGACTCGGTGGTGCTTCTCAATCCATACGCCCATTTTTCTAGGTAGGTGATACGGTGCAAAATCGGGAATCGAAATGGACAGAGCTATTATTGATAGCCGGCTCGCGGTATGGAGAATGAACGGTTTGTCTGTTTTCGGTGCAAAGATTGGGGGATGGTCAGCCTGTTCACCATGTTTAGGCAGGGGAAATATGGGGATGGCGGCTCTCTTTGTTAAGTACATACTCATCGACACGTGTATCAGTGGAACAGGTTCCATCCTGAGAAGGGATACGTCGTCCAGTGAGCGCCATTATCCACCCTCCAGGATCGATACTCCTTGAGAGAATGACCAAGTCCATAATGACCTCCAAGTTATAAGCGTTACCACATGGTCCATCCGCTGGGCTTGTAGTCCATTGTGTAGCAAAGAAAGTGCAAATAAACTAGCTACTGGAAACAACAGCGTTCAAGCTGTTGCCCCTTCGTAGGCAACAGAGGCTCAGTAGACCATGAACACGATCCAGAGCTCCATGTCAACTTTGTGCGTTTTCCGTATGTATCGCTACGCGCTAGGAAGAACGAGTCGCGACCTATGAAGAAGTGAGTTTATGAATAAAAGATAGAACATCAGACTACTATGGGATTATAAGAGCGGGCAAGCAGCGGGATCAGTGATTAAGACTAGTCGGGTTCCTGATGCAAGCCTTGGCCACACAAGACTTTATCAGCGGGTCCGAACGGACGATATTTGGGCGTCATGACGGAGCTTAAGTTTTCATGGGTTTATCAAGCGGCCAAAGAAGATAATTGTCAACCGTCCAATCGCTGCTGCCAAGGGGAGCTGTCATACTCTTGCGACGGCAGATGATCTATAATATTAGTCACTACTACATTGCTGTTGTGGTCGTGGGCGGATCACGAACCTCTCAGCCTCTCATTAGTCTTTCACTCTGTCCAGAGGTATTGCATCCATCTTAATATTAGCTGCGGCGATCAATGCAGGCAGACTGAGGCTTCTCTGCAGACGTGACGGGTAGCCTGCCTGGGCGATAAGACCGAGTATTAGTTATGAGGCCGAGGAAGGCTTCATATATAGAGCGAACTTATTCCGGGGGATATCCCTCTATTGACACAGAATCTAGCAGTTAGTGAAAAGTTAGAATAGCTTGGGAGAGATCAACGGCCTCCCTCTGAGCTACTTTCACATCACTTCAACATGCGCTACTTCATTTCGTCGCCATCGTGGTTGTCCCCCAAAAAGCTTGCAAAATCTAGTGGTCATGGTCGTAAATGGTTGTTGACGTCTCGGTCTACTCACTATAGCATACGCTTCTCTAATTGTTTTGTCGGAAAGTTCATGCTCAGAAAATTCTTCGCAACTTTGAAACCTTCTTTACCACAACCAGAGGACGCTAAAGGTCGGACTGTATATTTGCGGTTAACAAAGACAAACATTCTCAATCCTCACAGCAGCGCTTGGGCCTCATTGGGCTCTACCCCGAGAATATCTCGAAGGTAGGCAATCCTAGGAGCAATAACGCTATATCAGCGGTCACCGGCTTCAGTACTTGAATGGTGAGAACATACTTAGCTTCGGAAAAGAGCTTCTGCTTGATTTCTTCGAATCGGCGAACGGAGTCTTTCCATGCAGCTGAACGATTCTCAGGTTGGATGGATTTTAAGCGCATCTTGAATGTGCCGCTGACAGGACGATGGTCAGAGACCCTTGTTTCGTGCCTTCGGTATTGAATCTGCTTGATCTTACTGGCACCACGATACAGTATTCGATCGCACCAGGCCGGTGCCCTATGTTTCTCGCTGGTGTCATACTTATCGGAGCCGACATCGTATTTGTACGTTGGTGCAAAAGTTATCATAGACTCCGTAAACGCTCTTAATCGGAAGCCTGGATTCCTCCTTCGCGATACCAGCAGCTGGTCTCTCTCAAGTAGCTTTTCGAAGTTGTTGTTGCTGATTGCTTTGATGACCGTATCACGGCCCATGGTATCGATTCGGTAGTTTAAGTCCCCTTTCAGTACGCATATTTCGTGGTCCAGGATCATTGACCCGTCACCACCTCCAATGTACGTATCACAACGAGTAACAGGGTGACATTCGCCAGGGAGCATTGTTGATTCGAGGATAGCTGCGGCATCGTTGTTGCGGTTCAGTGTCTGCGACTGCCCAGCCGCCAAATGGCAATTAACTAAGCATAGCGAAGTATCGTCATAGATAAAACGTAGTATGAGGGCACCCTTATTCTCGCGGATTAATGCCAGCAATAAAGTCCTGAAGCTGCGTACTAACCTTATTGCCATGCAAGCCGCCCATCCCACGTTTGACCTCTGCACTATCGAGCCTGCGGATACGGTTGTGCTGAGAAGCCTTAACGAATACGCAGCTGAAGAGTCCAACCATGCTTGCTGTGTGGAGTATATAATATGGTTCATTGGACGGCATGTTATCCTCAATACATCTCACGAGAAAGTCGCGCCATTCTCGGTATTGGCGGCTCATGTGTTCGTGCTCTGAGGGGTCTTTCTTTTTATTGCCTTTGAAAAGACTCTCTATTGATTGTCAGCTAGATTTCAAGCGATTGACATGGAAAACGGACTGGCTGTGAGTCTCTTGTCTTCCAAATCGACAAGTTCCTGAAAACTAAATACTAGCAGATCTGGTGGCTCATGGGTTTGCAGGACTTCGTGAAAGAAACTGCTGTCCTTTTCTTCATGGCGAACGTTCGCAGGGGTCGCTGCTCCTACATTCCATGTCACTACAACAACCTTAACCTCCCTGAAGCTACAGTAGTCAATGTCATGGTTCTGTACGTCGTTCTCTGGAAGCACGTTAGCAAGCTTTTTGAATGCTGCAAATTATTCGGGTGCTCATACCAAGCCAATCGTCCTCCAGCAATCCATCCCACAATCGAATCGCATTATCTTGACCAATTGAAGCAACACGCATAAGACCAGATCTCCACACGCTACTTCTATCAACCAGAATGTTTGCGACGGGATTGTCATGGGCGAACCAATCCTTCTTCGTTGTCCACGGCTGCGTCCGTGTGTCATACACGTATATCATTCCGGTGTTGTAACCAGCCCATAGATAGGAGCCAGCTCCGGTCAGCGAGCTGATCTTGTAGACGCTAACGTTAATGACACCGAGGCAGGAGTAGTCTACTGTTGAGTAGATAGTGACTTTGCCATCAGCGTGACCAAAGTAAACACGATCCAATTGTCCACTAATAGTGGCGCCAGAGGTGACTTCGCCTAATCCTGACTGTCCAAGCGGGTGATCCAAGATCGTAAAAGTTTCATTCACCTGTGGATTTGGACGGAAGATTCTGATGTCTTTGCCAGTTGCAATCCAAAGACTGTTCTTGATAGTCAGTGAGAAAGAATGCCCCTTAGGCACTCTGTAAGATGATGGCATGCTTCGGAGGTTTGGTAAGCCATCCTCGTCTGGCGGCCATACGTAAAGTTTTCCGTCCTCATCCAACGTCCACATTGAATTTTGATGTCGGTATATCTTGATAATCTCACGTCGACCATGTGCGCTGGATTTCCTACGCACTACACTTTGAGTAGTAATATCTACCTCTTCTAAGTCTCCATAATTGTTGCCAAGCCAAAGACGCAAGCCTTCTTCGTCGGCCGTAGCTCCAGGCTTGAATGCCATTGCCGTGACTCGTGTTTCCTTTTCATGATGACCAACGCTCATGACCAATTCTCCAGACATCAAATCCCACGCTCTTGTCAAGTATCCAGTTGTGCAGACGTATGTTCCACATAGATCAAGGAGTCTAGTGTCGTAATGTGTCTCAATTTCCCAAGCTCCCGTTTTAGGGAATGGTGGTCGCCTATTGCTACTCGAGGCATCTGGAAAATCCGCCACATTGACAGCAGAGCTTCCTGCTTCGTATGCACGCGGCTCCGGTTTTCTGACATCAATTTTGTGTCTTGTCGTCGGTGGAGGACGTGTCGATTCTACTACCGCATTGCTCCCGGCCTTTAGCGAAGTGGAAGGGCTGAAGATTGCACTTCTTCTTGGAGGAGGCGGAAACTCTGGTGTGAGTTTAGTCTGATCTTTTGGGGCGTTTGGAGCCAGTGTTTTCGATGTAGGGGTCCGTGTTGCCGCAAGATCTTTATCTTCTTTTCTGTCTTCCATCGACGTAGTAGCCATCGGTACCACCGACCGTTGTGCCACCCTCTCGATATTTCGGCGTGGAGGAAGTCCAGGTCGGACTTCTAGGTAATTGCTCGGCGGTAAGGCTGTTGGAGGAGAGCCGTTTGCGCCAGAACCAAGAGCTTTGCTTGTCCGAGCTGAGACGCTGCTTTTGTCGCATAGTTTAGATTGCATAGCGTAGTGTTTGGAAGACTCTTGGAAGTAACTTTGTTTTTCGCCTTTCACCGTAACCTTTTGTGGCTGCTTGCTTTGCGGTTCTCTATCCTTAGATGGTACACGTCCAGGGCTTTCGTCACTGCTTGGAGGGGTGCTGAAAGGAGACAATCTGTCATCGACAAGAACGGCTTCAAGCTCGAGATTTGAGCTTCGAACGCCTGGTAATGGCTTAATTGGGATCTTCGGTTTCTCTGCACGATTAACAGGCGGTGGAGTGGTCTTCGCGAGAGTGTCACGAGGAGCTTGAACAAGATTCTGCTTCGAAGGCAAGTTTTCTAAGTCATTTATGATGCCGGTCTCTGAGTGTTTCCCCAACCGTTCAAAGGGTGGGTGGCTTGATGGTAGTGGTGAGTGACCAGATATTGCATTGTAAGATCGTGGGCGTGCTGGCGCCGTATTGCTCGGAAATGCAGGCTGTGGAGCCAAATGCATCTTGGGAAGGATGAGAGATTTTGGAGGAGATCTAGGAGGATCGACTGTCACTGTGGGAAGAGATCTGGACGGAGAGAGTGAGACCATAGATGTGGGCCGCTGGCGCAAAGGAGAAGGGGATAGTTGACTACGCGATACAGGTGTACTGGGTGTCCTCGGTGTTCTAAACTTTGGTTGCGGATCTGGAACATTTGAAGCTTCTAACGAAGGCCATGGTGATGGTCTCCGTGGGATATCCAAAGAGGCTCGATCAGTCGTCTGCGTTTCTTCTAAAGGCTGGCCGTAATGTGAACATGACCTCGGCATCGTCAAAGACGAAGTCGGGCGTGCAACTGGCCTGTTATTTCCCATTCCCTCGAAGTGCGATCTCAGCGACGAGACAGGTCTCTGAGAAGTGCAACAGTCAGAACTCTAATTCTGCATTGAATTGGCAAGAAGCTCACTATCGACGTTCCGTCCGTGCTATTCTCGCTAGCATCCACCATCTTGATAAGGGTCTGGTAGGCTAAGACTGTAGCGATGGTAGATTGAAATGTTCGGGTGGTCGACTTAGGTCTTGAGCTCTGATTGGTCTCGAAACAATATAATATTCATGATTGTGGGATCGAACAACGAAACGAGACATTCGAGCAGGTGTTCGTACCGGAGAAACATTGGCAACTCTCGACGGAAGGTAAACTGTGAAATGAAAGACACAGATCAATTGCCGGCTCTTGTGAATCAAGCAGATGTTGATGAACGTGCAGGGTGCCCTTGACGAACGAGATTCACGGCACCTGCCAGCAGGGATGACTGTGAACTTGATCCCATCAGCCAGCGAAGATCATAGTATGATAGTAGTGGCCGAGTATGTGCCGTCTGGCTCGAAGTCTGATCAATATCAGAGTATTCTGATTAACGTTCCATACTAAGTAAAATACATGAAACGCTAGCGTATTGCATCGCAGAACACCTAAAAAATGCCTTATCTTATCTTAGTCTTATCATTAGCCTATCTTTAGAGATACTCGCTCCCTAGGTACTCACCTTTCAAGCACATTTCCCTTTCTAAGTCTTGCCCTCACTCACCTCGATAAACCTAGTCCCGCGCTACGATGATTTCTACCATGTATGACGACCGACATTGTGTTGGAATACGAGGTCATATGGGGCATTTAGTAGATGGGGTTGAAGCTGTATAGGAGTCTATCTAGGAGCGAGCAGGTGAAAACTCTACTAGCGGGCCCCAGCCCTATCAGCCCTATGAGGCGGAGGTTACCAACTCCCCTATTTCCAACACATTGCGCGAAGGTGATTGATTAGTATCTTCGCAATGGTAATACAATGTCGCGAGCTCGCTCAAGACGATGCCTCTTACCCACACGACGAACATTGAGCCCGGAAAACACCCTTGGGAAGCCAATCCTCTCTCCCTAACAACATCGCCCTCAATGGACAGCCTTCCAAGCGTCAAGAGTTCGTACAATAACCCGGAGTGATGGCTTCCTCAACCCCACCCCCCCCACCCCCACCAGCGATTAAGAAATCGTCCCAATACCCCTCTCCCCTCATCATCCCACCCCTCACCACACACGCGCAGACCTTCATAATTCTCCACGGCCGCGGCTCCTTTGGCGGCTCCTTCGGCCCCGCGCTCCTCGCCCATCCTATTCCAGAATATGGCACCCTTCGCCTTGTCTTCTCCACCGCGAAATTCATCTTCCCCACCGTCTCGAAGCGCCGCGCCGCTTGCTTTAATCGCTCACGCATCACTCAGTGGTCCGACAATTGGTACCTCGATGGGACGCCGTTGAAGAGGGAGGAATTGCAGATTGAGGGACTGAGGGAGACGAGTGCGTATATTCATGAGTTGATGAGGGATGCGATTGAGGAGGTTGAAGCGGGGAATGTGGTGCTCGGGGGGTTGAGTCAGGGGTGTGCGGCTGCGTTCGTTGCGCTGTTGACGTGTGATAGGGAGGGGATGTTTGGGACGTTTGGGACGTTTGGGACGTTTGGGATGTGTGAATGATTGCCGTTTGGGAGGGGGATTGAGGAGTTTGTGACGGCCAGGGAGGCCATGAATTGTGGGCTTGAGGATGAGCATGATCCTTTTGCTGGGAGTTGTGATGAAGGTAGGTCCAGAGGAAGTTGACGCTGCTGTCGTGTATGCTGACTCAAGCTGAATAGATGATTCACCACTTCCGCTGAATATATACAAGCTCTTGAATATCTTCGTGAGAAGCTCGATCTTCCTTCTGCGAATTGATTTCTATCTTGTCTCAGAATTCCGATACTCATTGGCCATGGCGATCTCGATGAGAAGGTCGGTGTCAAGCTTGGGCTTCAGGCAGCGAGCTGTTTATCTGCGCTTGGCGTGAATCCGATGTATAAGAAGTACGAGAACTTGGGGCATTGGTACTCTGGCGACATGCTAGCCGACATTGTGACTTTTCTAAGAAAACATAGTACTACCATAGAAGAAGTGTAGATCAATGAGAATTCATGCCTGTGGCTCTGAATCTCTATCTCATCAGCACGGCAGCCTTTCACTGCTATCGCTTCCCACATGAATCTTCAAGCCCAAGACCGATTTCGCACATAAAGAATCAGTGATCACAAGATCATTTCATAATGCTTCGACCACTGAATCTATTCGCAAATAACGATAGAATATCTCAAGAGAGCAGACCGTGTGACTCAACGGTAAGGCGCTTGAAGACCCTCAGCAAGGCGCTGTAACACAATGTCGGAATAGACAACTCGACTTCATTGAGAATGTGAATGATTGAATCTAATTTCTGGTGTTTTAAGCACCTTTGAGGTACTTGAAGTTGAGACATCTCTGATATGAGCTTGCTTCTTGAATCGAATGAACTGAACTGGTATGATTAACACTTATGGCATCTTGTGGGAGATTCGCTGACCATACTTACTTTCAGGGTAGGCGTGAAAGTTTGGTGATACTTCGCAGCGCAGAGCGTTATCAGAAAGAAGCACAGAGAATGTGTATGATGCAGTGCTCATTATATATTGCATCGACTGTTTAGCCAACGACACTATAAAAATCATCACAGCACGAACCTCATCAAATCGAATCGCTAGAATTCGCCTTATTGATCAATACAGAAAGGATTCAACCAACTTTGAGCTCAACACCTTTCTCTAGAAGCATCGAAAACAATTGAGATATTCCTCAAGGCCCTGTGCAAGCGTCGAAGAAGATTCGTGTTCAACGTAGCTGTAAACCATGTCTTGATTCGACGAATCTGACTCTTCTCTCTGAACTGACCAAGAGTTCTTTACTTGTGCAAATAAGAATGAGATGCCTGGCTTTTGAGTCTATTGCGCTCGGTAGTTGGCACAGTCATCGTCCGAATCCACGAGTTCAAAGGAAACGGCGGAAGGAAAGACTTTTGCTTGGCGAAGCTCAGTGAGCAAAGCCGTCGTGAATTCATAGTCTCGCTTTTCATGCAATTGCTGTGGCAAAATCAGCTCAACAACTCTTCAATGTTCAAGCGTTTCAAACCTTCGCGAGATTGCTTATGGATTCGCCCATGTCGCTGTCGACAATAGCACATGCTCTAGCATTCTCGCTGGGGATTTTCCATCGTACACCTAAGCCGCTGAGATAACTATTCTCATCGTTGTCACGGTCGAAAGCACGAAAGTCGGCAGCATTCTTCTCCTTGATTGCAATGACCAACGCTTCTAGATTCTTGTAGCTGATCTGATGAAGAAGAGCTAAACTAGATAAGAGGTTCTTGTTTCAGTCAATGCTTGTGACGCAGATTTTTGCTGAAAGCGTTCGACTAGAACAGCAAGTTGACTCAGCACATAATAATTCTCTCCTGTCTTGCGGAGAGAGTATGGAAACAGCGAAATGACGAGCGAAGAGCCTCGCTCGAATGAGCCATACGAGCCGAGACAGTTCAATGTGTCAATGAGTTTCGCGAGCGTATTTTCTTACGGTAATATCAGCATCTCCATCACAGAAAGCAGCATAAGGCTACTCACCTCTTCTATCGGTTCACAAGTGTTCATTGGGAGTGTTTATTGTTCATACCACTGGTAGGGAGCCGAGCGAGTATCCAGCCACTCTCTGAGCAGGCTCGTAATGCAGTCGTGTGGTACCCCAGTGCTGCCCTTGTTCTTTCTCTCGAGCAGACGTGAAGAAACAAGAAGCAAAAATGGTCGTCAAGGCTCCCCGCGATCTGCTCTGCACTCACGGGCAAATTTGGGCTTGGTGGAGGTCATGTCACCGTCTCCCCCAATTCATGTCGGTCTAAACAGACAAGTCATTGAGTACCCAAGGGTCCACAACCAGTCTAAAGGGCAAATGTTGCTCTACAACGTTACGGCCTTGGGAAGACTATCCAACCCTACGGCAATGCGCATTCGACGAAGTCTACGATACCCTTCATCCGCCCAATAATAAAAGCTCTCGATTATTGAGCCCCCTGCTACACATTGAAGAGCTGGGTCGTACAATACGGGTGGCCAGGGTGGCAGGAACTGGAGGGTTGTTGTGGGCGAGAAGAGAGTTTGCGGCGTTTGTCACAAGAGGTTGGGCAATGCGTCGTTGCTGTGTTGCCTGATAATGCCGTCGTGCATTATCATGTCTGGGAAGGAGTCGGGGTGGGGGTGCGTATGCCGCAAAGGAAGTTGCTGGGTCTTGGGGGAGGAACTCGTAGGGGTGTTGTAGGCGCGAAGTTCTCTGGGCGGGAAGATAGTTGAGGACTACGGGATAGTCGTGTGGGTCGTGAGACTGAAGATTTAAAGCTTGGAGGTATGCAGCGTACAGCATACTTCGTATACCAGGGTGATAAGGCTTCCATGACTGAGATGTCTAGATTATTGCTGCTGCTCTTTGTTGAGACCGGGGAGGAGTCGGGGCCGATAGGGGTGAACGCGCTGAAGGGGGCGTTGAATGAGGAGGTGTAGGATAGATGCAGGGTTGATGGTGACGACGGCATCTTGAGGTTCGTCGAGCGTCATTGAGGTTCGTCGTGTTCATGATGAGGGTGAAGTTTGTGAATGATGATGCAAAATTTGGGATTGAGTCGATGATAGGGTAACTTCTGAGTTGTGACTTCATTCGAATGCCGGTAGAATAATGTTGTGAGGTTTCAGCCACTCTCATCGATTGATTGTGAATTATTCACTTCAGAACCACGAAGCAGCAACAGCTAGTGCTCAGTCTCTATTCTTTCACGCCATTCGTCGTTGTACGGGAATCCTACTGTAAAGATGTATTTAGAATGTGTTCAGCATGCCGGACTTTACGTTCAATGAGCTCTCATACCGTAGCTTGCGCAATACGCCCTGCTAACAACCAAAGGGGCTCGGGCTAAACTCATAGGTAGCAGCACTGCGTGCCAACAAACCTGGCTCGCCAATAGCGCGTTACTCCTTCCACTCGTCTCTGCCAAACTTAATGATATCAGCCTGTTCCACAACCCAATATTTCGACGACGCTTTTCCCTCTTCGACCATACGAGCAGCTGCTACAGCTGCTCTACCAATGATGGTTTGATCTGCACCTGCACGTTACGATTTAGTACCCAGGATCTCAAAACATTCAAGTATTGATCAGGTTGGTCATACCAGCCTTGTCCTGGACGCCCTGTCCAAGCTTGTTTAGATTTGCGAAGATGTTCTCCAAGAACGCATTTTTTGGCTTCTCCCTTCCGAGGATCATACCCGGCCTCAGGATAATAGCATGCTCGAAATCGAGCTCCTTAATGGTATCCTCCACGCCAACCTTCATCTTCGAGTAGGGTACGTAGATAGAGAGAAAACCTCTGGTCCCTCCACTGGAGATGAACACGTACGTCTTCACTCCCGCCTCCTTGGCTGCTTTGGCGTTCTCTATGCACAAGTCATGGTCTATCTTCCACTGATTCTGGATTCCGCCGGCTGTCGCTTTTGTGGTGCCGACTGCGTTGAAGACCACTGATGGCTTGGGAGACAGGGAGGATATCATGCCGCCCCATTTTGAGACGTCGCCTTCCTCGAGGGCTTGGAGCTTGGGGGACTGAGCATTTGGGAGTCTCCTTGAGACAGTCTTGACGGATGAGAATGCGTCTATGGCGAGGAGTGTAGCGAGGATCTGGGAGCCCACTGCTCCTGTACAGCCGAACACCGCTGCCGTCGTCATGGTGAAAGATCCCTATCTGTTGACACTGTCTATCTCAAACGGGACGCCTACCAGCAAGAAGAGAAGTGAGACGATGGAAATGTGAGGAAGTGGCTTTTGAGACAAACGAGGACATATCGTTGATTGCGAAACCTGTGTCGTTTTTTTTGAATTTGCCGAGAGCCTCACCAAATTTAGTGACAAGTGCAAAATAAGAACCAGATTTGTAGAATCAACCCCACTGCCCCCCCGATGCTTCATATGTAGTATATTGAGTGCTTCATACGTGGCCTATCCGGTGCTCCATATGCGACCTATCCAGTGCTCCATATGTGACCTACTCAGTGCTCCATATGTAGTATATCCAGTGCCCCATATGTGACCTACTCAGTGCTTCATATGTACAGTACCCCGCACTAAGTCTTCGCGTGCGCTCCCCAACCAAATCACCACCCCACCTGCATCAACCATTGAACCATCAAATTCAGCTGGGGAACTTCAATATTTGGGCTGGTTATTTAGTAGTATATGATCTATGATTCCCCAATCAATATTTAGTATGCCAGCCCTCCGCTATAATTACAGCTTCACATCTGCGTGGCATACTGGATATTAGCCCCTCTATTACCTTCTCCCGTATGTTCCCCCAGGCCTTCTGTAAAATCTGGAACAGTTGAGTTTCAGCTTCGTCGCCTTTACCCTTCAGCGAATCCAAATTCGGATAGACTTTATAGGCTTCCTTCTTCAGTAGAGCTCAGAGATTTTCGGTTGGGTTCAAATCGGGGCTGTACGGAGGTCACTTCATGACTTCTATACCATTTTCCTGAAACCAAAACTTCGATTTTCTGACTCTATGTATCGGAGCGTTATCCTGCATGAACACTAGTCCTGATTCTCATATGCCAGCCAAATTGTATTTCAAAATCTGAATGTAGAAGACGACTGAATAGCCGTGTTTTTTGGATTCGAAGTCCCGATCGAGCAGGTATAAATTCGATCTTTCAGAACCCCAAAAAGCTCCTCAAACCATAATGAAAAAGGTCTTTTCATTGAGAAGTTCCATCACTTTATTCCTATCCCATTTCTGTTTGCGAGTTCCAAACACCCATTCTGGTGTTTTACCTGATCCTCGAGTCACGAATGCCTCGTTCGACCAAATGACTTTCCTTCATTGATTCACGGTTCAATCTTTATGATTTTTAGCCCATTTTAACCGAAGCAGAGCAGCTTCAGATGTTAATTTCGGTCGCTTAAGAGCTAGCCAGTGAGAAATTCCGTGGGCCCGTAGTGTTGCGTTGAGAGTT
>JAABUU010004064.1_pt1 | contig 17738 bp, 22 predicted proteins | sample 5559301 | NCBI WGS metagenome assembly JAABUU01 (sample SAMN10711884, study PRJNA513360) | rock metagenome | isolation source: Antarctica rocks | place: Antarctica: Victoria Land, Richard Nunatak white | reverse complement strand
GTAGGATCATGAAGCTCACCGGCCTGCAACACAAACACGTGCATGACCAGGCATTACTCATGACAGCAACCGTCAAAACAGCTGTGAGCGTTTTGCACACATGGTTGTGATCAGCTCGTCATGCTGCAGTAGCGTTCAAGTCAGATGGCATACAACAGAAACAGAGTCTACTAGCAACATCCCCACTGGTGCTGGGCTAATAACATAAGTGTTCAATACCATGGGTGGACATGTCATATGGCATAGCATAGCTCTGAGTATCTCCACACCCACAATTTTCATACAAGAGCAACCTTCACAATGCGTATGTCATGCAATTACTGCTATTGCTATGAGTACTGGCGATCCATTGGCTGATTGCTTGGCAAACCTTTGCCTCAAGATCAGCGCAGACAGCAGTGCTCAGCTCTTCAAAGGAGCGCATCACTTGACCACGCCACAGGTAGACCGTTTCTGTGACCTGTGATGTGAGGAGGAACACTTTCCTCCTCAGGAACGGTTCACTCCATTCCTGCTTGGGTTCAAACTGAACTGTGTTGCAAAGCATCAGCACTACAGCAAAGTTGCTACCTGACAGGAATATGGGTTGGCTATGCTTGGCGCACAGTCACACAAGTCTCAGTCAGCTCCCCCCTTCCGCTCAATGGTGCATTATATGGCCCATATAGCTGATCCAACTGTGCCTCCTGTTCTGCCTCAGTCAGCAGGACCTGCTCATGTACTGCCTCTGCTTGAGGTTGATCTTCTGGTGCCTCCTCTGCAAAGATTGTTGCCTGTTGATCAGCCACAGACTTGTCTGCTTCTTCTGGTGCCAGTGCAATCTGCTGCTGACCCATCCCATTGAGGTCATGGTGTGGCAAACCTCCAGGGCCCTGCATAAGCAACAGTTGTGTCACAGAGCAAATATGTTGTGCAGCGTCAGGCCACCTTGGGCAGCCTGCAGTGCTCCTGTTATGTGCACAGGGAAGGCCTTATACAAGACCTCAAGTAAGTGCTCAACGCACAGTCTGATGTCCAGGCAGCGTCTTAGACACCTCATTGTTGCTGCCAGGACTGGTATTCATGCACAACACATCAGGCCTTCAGCAGGCAAACTTGTCTCGCAGGCTGGTGTGGTTGCATCGCTGTGCAATGTCTGATTCAGCAGGCTATCAATGTGCTAGCTGCAAATTGAATCGTTCTGGAATCTTAATCGGAGCTTGCTTGCTTGCTTGCAGTGCATACACAAAAGGTTGCACTATGTTGACTGCAGCAAGCTCTGGGTCTAGAGCCTTGCCTGGACAGCAAGGGCATGGGTCTGGATTTTGATCTGCAGACCTTGAAGCTGAGCCACCAGATCGTCTATCGGCTGATCATACGGTCCCGGTGCGTCCTCCTCCAGAAAGTCAGCTTCCAGGGAGTCATCCTCATACCCCTCGCACTTGACTTGATCCTCACCTGCACGCAAAGACGGCCGTGGCCGCTTGGTGCGGCATCGACGATGCGCAATGACGTCATCGGCGAGCTGATGGCGTGCTGAACTTATCTTTACCTATGTGTCGTCGTGGTTTTTTCCTCCTACCCATTTCAAGGGCTTGAAGCCTGAGCTTCTAACAAGCTAGGTGTGCAGAAGAGAAAGTGTGTATGGGACGTGCGCAAGCTATCGCCATTATATCTAGGCAGTTTCCCTGGCTTCACGACATACACGGGCACGAACAAAACAGGTAGTCGTCTGATAGATCAAAGTGCAGAAGAATTCAGCTCCGACGGTTTATGAAACTGCATCCATAAGATTGCCTGTGTCGTCTGTTACAACCATCCAGATCGCTCCAATTAGAGGGCTTTGCACGCGCCAGCTCGGTCTTCGTTATGGTCGAGCATCGTCGTTTGCCCCACTAGGGTATTGTCCCATACCTGCCCTGGGCTGCCTGTGGCGGGAGCCTGATACTCATAGCAGCTGCTGTAGCAGTCGAGGCCAATGCAGCGGGTGCGAGTTGACTTCTCGTAGGTCCTCATGCCAAGGCGCTGGGTAGCTAGTACCGAACAAATCAGGAGGAACGCCTGTCTGCTTACAGGCAGGTGAGTTCTCCGCCAAATCAAACACATTCCACATCTTACCACAGTGGTAACTCAGTGAGAGCGACTCAGAAAATTCAACATCTTCTACAATCCAATCATGTACACCAAAACTTGCACACCCATACAACTGTAACACAAATGTGCTTCAAACCGCCACTGCCGAAACAAGCACTTCTAGAGAGCATTTCTCACTGTGCCTGCTGTTGTGCTTGCAGGATCCTTCCAAAAGATGCACAGCTTGAGATGTCTGCAACTAAAGCAGCTGGGCAGCTTCTGGTTGAAGAAGAGCCGCGGCAGGCTGAGGCAGCAGCCAAAAAGGCAAGAAAGCAGAAACAGAAGGCCAGGAAGGCTGCTGGTGTTCCAGCAGCTGAAGCTGACAAGTCACCACGCTCCCTGCGCTCCAGAGGATCCTCTGCGCCAGCAGCTACATCTGGAACTAGTACTAATGTTTCAGCTGGTAGGTCATTCGTACCATTCGCTGCACCTGAACCAGATGAGTCACTTGAGATGATATGTGTCTCAGCATCTGCTCCTGAACCTGCTCAGTCAGCTGATGTTGTCTCTGACAGCAGCCCAAGGCATGCCGCTCACATCAGCCAGCTTGCAGCTTCAACAAGACGATCGAAGGACGCTCCTTCTTGGGACCGTTTCGCAGAGAAGGGGCTTCTGGATTTCTCATCTCGAGAAGGGGGCGTCTCGGGGACGCTCTCAAAGCGTCTAAGAAGGCCACCTCAAAATAAGGATGTTCCTGTTCCCCAGTCTCTGGTGTTGGGGAAGAGCTATGCAAGAGAGGCATTGCTGTCCTCAGCACACTGGCCCATTGGGCCCCTCTGATCATTCTAGTTGGGCTGGCATATAGATGTAAAATTGTCTCTCTCTCTATAGGCTGCAACCACAGCCAAGAACTTGTTGCACACTTCGTGACTCTTTTTCCCGGGTGCCCGCATGCTGCCTCGAGTATACGCATGGGCTGAACTACGCCAAGTCAACCCGTGAACGACTAAAACGTCAGCCTATGAATTACCTGAGAGACACTGGAGAGACTATAATGCGTTACAACTTTATTTTGGCTTCGGAGCGGCGAGTTATGTCATAAGCTTATGCTGCTTACTATAAGCTGCTTACATTGGCAGACTAAGACCAATTTTGCAAGGTTGATTTGCTGCACGTAAGACAGAATATACACGCCTATGTGCTCTCCTCGTCGCCGTCGGTCTGTACGCTTCACGGGTTGGGGCTCGTGCGATCTTCAGTTTCAAAGACTTGCTCAAGAAAGGCACCCACATCTGCGAGCTTCTCTATCCGGAACACCCGGTACTGTACAAGCACGAGATGCTGTTCAAACGGATCATCGTGTGTCTGGTCGTATGTCTGGTGTTGGGTTCGAGATGCGGTTGGGCTGCCTCCATCCTCTCGGTAGGAGCAGTAGGCGCAAGCTCTCACCACATGAACTTCATCAGGTGATATGCTGTTCTCATACCATGTTTGCAAGACAATCGAAGCGTTGCTGAATATGGTTCCTTGCTACCATCAAGGGTCGGGAAAGAGCTATGCAAAAGAGGCCACAACTTCACTGTGCTTGTCAGCGATAAGGACACAATCAGCAGAAGGGTGCTGCAAAAGCGCGCATTTCCTGGCATGAATGTGATCACATTTCGTGGGCCACCTGGAGTTGGAAGTGATGACTGGGCGGCTAGCATGTCACGAGATCCACAAGTGGTATGGCCCAAAAGCCACACTCTGCCGCTCTTGTCAAGCAGCTATCATGCGGTCAAGCAGTTTATAGCAAGCTCGTTGCCTTTGCAGAGCATGGCTCAGTTGTTTGCAGACCACAAAGCCATGGCAGAAGTCCTGCACAAAGACAACGCCACCATTCAGCAGCTCAAGGATGCAGGTACTCACCTCTGTGCACACATCTGCCTCACATGTGGTTAGTGCCTGCTTTGCCTGCAATGGTCTGCTCTTGTGCCAAGTACACTTATGTTTCATTGTCTTATCAGTGTGCGTTTATGCTCACGCTGCTATTGCAGAGTTTGACCTCATACTTCGGGATGCATGCTATTGGCCAGCAGCTTTTCTTCAAGACATCCTGGAAATCAGTAGTGTAGAGCTGTGGCCAGTTGTCATCCTGATGCCATGGCTGTGGGAATCGGAGTTCTCCTTGCCAAATCCTGTGGCTTACCTTCCACAAGTTGGCATGGACTTGACTCCCAACATGGTTAGTTGCTTTCCGCGCACAATGTTTGTTGCCCACCGTATTCCACCGCATTAACTTATGCAATTCCCATGTGTCAACATAAGCTGTAGCAGAACTTGCCGTATTGGCAGAAACTATTGCATTGTATCAGTAACACCAGTTGGTACACGTTTCATGTTCACACTGTGCTTGCTATGGTGTATGGTGTTGTGCAGACTTTCTGGCAGAGGGTGCGCAACTACCTACAACACTTGTTGGTCAAGGCTGCCCTCCTTCCAAACATCAGAGCAGATCAGAAGCATGTTGTGCAAAGCACCGGGCAGAGCTTCAAAACATACGAAACTGGTGTATCATCCTCAGCAGCTGCCATAGCAGTTGGTGACTGGTCCCTTGAGATTCCCGTACCATTGCCACCCAAAGTACATGTATGTATCCTGTCTGTATCAGTGTGAGTGTGAGTAGCATACAGGCACCCACTTTGTGTGAGTAGACACCGCCTGCTATGTGGTGTGGTGTGGTGTGATGTGATGTGATGTGATGTGATGTGATGTGATGTGATGTGATGTGATGTGATGTGATGTGATGTGATGTGATGTGATGTGATGTGATGTGATGTGATGTGATGTGAGTATGTATACTAGTGTACACAGGTTGAAGGAACGACTGAATGCCTCCAGCAGATCTGCAGCGGTGCTACTAAACTTGGGCAGCAATGCCTGACTTGGCCCTGTAGCTACGTCAGTCATAAAGGTGCTTTGCGTAGAAATTGAAGATGTAGATCAGTTTATACGCAGCTGGATATACTGTGTACGAATGCAGATGGTTGGTCCAATCCTGCAAGAGGAGGCTGAGCCCTTGCCAGCAGACCTCAACACCTTTCTGGACAAGGCAATGTCCAGCGGGCTTGGTGCTGTCTACGTCAGCATGGGAACCCTAGCCGTGCTGAGTGGCGACGAAGTGCGGAGCATGGCAGCAGCATTGTCAGCCCTAAAGAATCCTGTGCTTTGGAAGTTGGACCGTGCACTCCTGCCAGGTCTGCTTTTTGATTCTGTAATGTGCCATTACAGAACTTGGTGCTGTTCATACTGTTGTGTACTTCAGAATGTTTTTTGGATACAAGGGATGTCCTGATGCACGCAACTATGTAGCGCCGCAAAGCACTGCTACATTTACATGATATTTGAGTCAAAAGCTCCAGATAACATGGATAGAAAGTACAGAAAGCAGATTTTTCTTCTGCATTTATCATCACAAGTCTGTTTATCGCTTTGACAAGAGATCCTTACACTTTTGTGAAGCTCATACATGTGTACATGTGTTGCAGGCAACATGACCTGGGAGTCCCTGCAAGTTGGCTCCAACATCAAGTTTGTTGACTGGGCTCCCCAGAATGATGTACTTGCCCATCCTGGGGTCAAGCTGTTCCTGACACAATCTGGTATCAACAGCCTGTACGAGGCAGCCTACAATGCAGTTCCAATGGTTTCTGTGCCCATCATTGGTGACCAGATCAACAATGCTGCTAAGGTGAGCATCACTCCTCTGCTCAGCATTGCTTGAGGTTGCAACAGCGGGTGGTAGGGACAAGGGTGTGAGAGCAAGGTCTGGGGAAGAACTGCATCGGCAGAGATGTGCCTTGAATAAATGTGTGACCTCAAAAATATTGGAGATGCGCGTGTCTTACTTCAAGCTGCACACACACAGCATTGGCATGATGGTGCTGAGATACACTATGTCAGCTCATGTGAGCGCACTGGGTAGCAACTGTGACGTAAAAATCCGGCTGCAGGGCTGTTTGAGATGTGGAAACATGCATGCATGCAGCAAGACACGCCTGGATGCCTGCATGTGATAACAAGCTGCATGTTTTGGTGACAATTTTGAGCATATCATTTACAGATCTCATTCAAGCCAATGCCTAGACTTGCAGATGCGGACCGCATCTGTTAGTCCTGGCTGATCAGCTTGGTACTGGGTTGTCACACAAAGCATCAGTGTCAGCGGCAAAGCACCATGCATTATATACTGCTGCATGTATGCAGCATGCAGTCCAGACCTGTCAGAACATCAACACTCGTGCAACTGCAATGTTGCAGGCAAAATATCACGGAATTGCTCTCACTGTTGATTCAGACAAGCTGACTCCGGTCAATGGCAAGCCGCTGCAGCAAGCCATCGAAAGGGTCCTTCACGATCCAATCTTCAAGGTATGGCACTTAATGTAGATTCCTTAGGTGTCTTCAGGCCTGCATGCAGCATTGTCGTGACTAACAGATGACTGATACATGGTGCTGAAATGGTGTTGCTGGCAGTGTCTGCATATGCACAACAGCCACATTCTGTAACACAGCATGATAGGAGCTGCTCTGCTCATGCCTGTGTGCAATCAGCTGCTGAACAGTCTGTCTGTGCCTATCTGGGGTGCTCATAATTGTTTGCATTGTTTTGTGGCAGGAGAATGCAATCAAGGTCTCCAAACGACTTGGCAACAGGCCCCGCCATCCTGCTGAGCTGGCAGCTGACGTGGTCGAGAGGGTTCTGGCAACCGGTGGAGATGACTACCTATCAACATCAGAGCACACTTTGTCTTGGTGGCAGCTGTCCCTAGTGGACGTGAAGTTGTTCTTGCTGACAATTTCTTGCTTGCTCCTGGCTCTGGTTGTGATGTTGGTTTGGGCCCTGGTAGTGGGACTCCTGTCAGCAGGCAGGCATATGTTGAACAAGAGATGTGGCGGGCTGTACACTAACAAAAGCAAGGCAGCTTAGGCAGAACCATCAAAAATGCTCAGAAGGCTCAAACATGTGCTCGTAAGCTTGTCATCAATTTTTTTTGGATATTATGTTACAAAGTGCATGTTGTTGCACGATGCATAGAGCATACATGTGTAAATATTGACATCAGGCAATCAATTGCACACAATATGCAAGGATTGGAGAGGGTCGACTGAATGAGGCAGCTGTCTGGACATGTTTAGTAAGGGCTCATAGATTCAAATGCTATGCACCTCAAAATGGCCTTGGAAGTTCAATATGTGTGATTGGGTGTAGGTTATTATGCAAAGCTGTAGGTTGTGGCTGTTTGCTTGCAACACTGTAAGCTGTCGCACCAGATGTGCAGCGCGCAAATGCCCCATATGTGTGGAAGCAAGCGGCATTGTCAAGTCACCAGTCATGCTTGGAAGCTGTCAAAAATGACATTCAGATCGCCTTTGCTAATCAATGGCCTGACAGCATCTGCAAAAACAGCAACGGCTATGGCGGTGTGATCCATCCAAGGAACGACCACATCTATTCTGTCGCATGACAGACATACAGGCTCATCATCGGGTACACCTTCATCACGTGAGGATTTCCAACGTGTGTCGTGGCTGTGAGAGGTTGGTCACTTGCACGGTGGTAGCAAGCACCACATGCGTAGCTGCGCAAAAGCATCCACCTAGCCTACCATCAGCATGAAATCTGACACTTCCTTGTAAAAGGTGCAGTGACATCAACGCACCGACGTCGACGTCGACGCACCGGCCGCGGCTAGATACCCCAACCACCGCACAGCTGCTCAAGTATCAAGCGGCTGTGTGCAACTTCGCTCCAAGCTTCCCTTTCGCGTGTGCAGCGCTTGTCTGTGGTGGGCTCTTTGGGCTGATCATGCCACAGGCAATGGCAGCAAGAACTTTGTTTGTGCTGCTGGCAGCAGCCTGTGCCGGAGCACAGCTGCAATGTCCGACAGGTGAGTGCAGCATTGTGTGATACTGAGGTGGCACATCGGCAGACTTGACTGCCGTTTGCGTCGCACAACCGAACGCATGCCCCTGCAGGCTTGCCAGGGGGATCTAAGTATTTGCTTTGCTTGGCCGGAAGTAACACGCCTTCGCCGCAACCTGATCCCTATCCTATCCAGCTGGGATACCCAGGAATCAACTTTCTACAAGAATATGCAGGCATCTATGGTCCTGACGCCGTGAGACTGTTCAGGTCAGTGCCAGATTATGTGATGCATTACAACAGACATCTACACAAGCAACGTATGCAGGCAGTGGTGACAAGATTGCAATGGCACCACAATGTGTTGCACTGTCTGTGCAGTCACAGCACTACTTGACCTCCAGTGCAGGCGGCAGGCTTTGGACTTCTTCTTTACCTACTTCCATCTGAACTATGAGCAATCTCTCATCCCTGCTGGCACCACACTAGATCAATTGGCAGCACCAGCCCCAGGACCCAACAACGACCAGAATCAAACGATCTGGACCTTGCAGTCTTATGCACTAGACCCTGCTGGTGACACACCCAGTCTGCAGAGGCTGTGCAACTCCTTTGGATGTGCAGACCTTTCCCCTGGTCAGATTCCAGTCCACATGGGGGGCTATCAGCTGCAGGTTCAACACCCCTTTACAGCGGTACGGCTATTCTTGCTGGTGCTGTTGATATGCTTTGACATAGCAATGCCTGCACAAGCTCGGATGCTTCATGTTTTTGCTGCAGAGAGACGGTACACAATACTACATTGGCGACTTGTTAACATACAGTCTGGTATCCATCAACACCACCCTGCTGACTAGCATCAATGCTCAGAGGACAAACGGTGGGAACTCTGCAAAGGCAGGGATGCTGATCACAGATGTTGACACTTCAAATAGTGGTGGCAACACTGTTATATACACGCAGTCAAAGCCAGGCAGCCAGATAGCAGTGTCTAGACAGTATCAAAACGGGGACTTGCTCATTGATGAGACTGCTCAAATGCAAGCACAGAGTACACTGTTTGGCAGCTCTGGTCAGACACAGTTTTATTATTATGTACAGAACCCATTGTCAGCTAGTGGTGGCGGTGCAATCAACGCACCAAAGTTTGAGTCTGTTACCTTACAGGAAGTGTTGCAGTTTTATTGAGCCCAAGTTGGCAAGTCACAAGTCTGCCCCTGTGTTCAAGACTAAGGTAGCTTGCAGAACTCTGCTCAATCAATCACAACTAGCAATCTTGCAAACAATGGAGCACCAGCACAGCTAACGCTGCATCAGATAGTGGGAGTAATGATCACTGTAGTCTGTTGCTCAAGCTTTCTTTGAATGTTGAGCAGAGTGTCAACAACAGCACCTGAGCATTTGCCTACCTCAGGATGCTTTTGGTCAGTAAATAGGAGTGGTACAAGATGACATGGTGAGAAGCCAGAGAGCTAGATTCTGAAGGTGATGTCAGTCGTCCTTTCCTGGGTTGTTTGGAGCATCACACACTCAAAACAACTGCTTTTCATTTTGCTGCAAGCAACCCAGAAAAGGTCATGTTTTAGTAGTAGCAGCACGCTGTACCCAAGATATTATTCATCATGAGTGCTCAGCCTTTCTCCCCACTCAGCTGTAATGTCTGATTGTGCAAGTGTTACCCGGCTTGTCTCCCAGCCTGCTGCCTGGATTTGCTGCAACAGCCTTTGCCAGTGCTTCTGCATCCACTGCTTTGCTCTCGACTCAGAGGGGAATTCCTGCATGATAGCTCAGAGTGGTGGCTTGCATGATTTTGTCCATGGCTTGGCGTGATTTTGCTGATGTGTTGCTGCAACAGTCATAGCCTGTGAGCTGGTACATGATCTGTTCGCCGGTAAGCAGGTAAACATTTTGCCAGCTATGTGGTGTTGCTCACACAAGTGAAAGTGTTCTTGGCAAGGCAAGGCAAGCAGGCATAACAGCAACTGACAGGCAAACAGCACATTAGAGTGGTGGCCAATAACCTTGCTAGGTCTTACCCGTCCATCATTGACGGTGGTCTCGCCATCAAGGCGTCACACACAATCACATTGTGACACATCCCACTTTGGCCACCATGCTGGCAACAGCTTACCTGAGGTGAGCTTGGGCTAGGCATTGTGTGGCCCATCAGGCTGGTCACCCTTGCATGAACAAATGCCTTGAGTACATCGGATGGCTGACTACTCTTTGACAAGACAACCTGCACTGATCCTTGTGTCGGCGCCAACAGATAGGGCTGATCAGCGTTGTCTTTGCACAGCTGTGACACACTGCACTGGTGAGATGACACCTGCAGCAGGAATGAAAAAGCATGAGCAGGACAAAGGCTCCCTGCAGAACAGTTGGTGCAGGGTGTTGAGCTGGACTGTAATTGATGGTTGTCCTTGCTTGAAGAGCTGTCAGCTGGTACTACACCAATTGTGCACAAGTGGCCAGCTGACATAGCTGTCTCAGTTTGGGTCTTCAAGACACAAGGTGCTTTGAGACTCATCACAGAACCAAGCTGCAGTGCACAGAAGCAAAGAAAATGCCATCAGGTACGGTGCACAAGGACCCAGACAAGGTGTCCACACCCAAGACAATGAGTTGCACTGATCTTGACGACAGCTGATCTGGCAGCATACCAGGCCCCTGAGGGATGCGCCCATGATCACTACTGCTGGCTGCTTTGCTCTCCTATCCAGCAGACGCTGAAGCGGTGGGGGTGCCAAGGGCTCCTGCTCAGCAGCCTGTAGGGGGGTCAGCATCACCCCCTGCAAGCATGTGAGTGTGTTCATGCAGCAACAGAATAGGTGGCCTGTGCATTAATGACTATGCGACAAGCATCATCTCCAAAGTGCAGCGTGCAATTTAGTGCAGGTGGGCTGCGCGCGCAACACTCAAGCTGCACATATAAACGATCAATGCTGACAGTAGTGCATTGTCACTTGTACCTGCTGGTAGAAGGTGTCAACCAGAAGCTGCAATCTAGAAGGGTTGAGGGAAGTAAGGGTCAGCGCCCGGACTGCTCTAATATTAGCATACACATGCAGTACTGTCAGGCTCAGGAAGTTGACCCAGATCAGCCAAGACAAGCCTGCAAACAGCCACAACATGTGTCAGAACATGCCTGCAGCATGCGATTTGCTTGCTACTGCTTTACTTATGTCTGTCAACATGGTGATGTGTGTTGAACCTGAGACATCTCCCCAATGTACAATTGCATTTTTACTGTCCCCAGGCGTTTCTATGTTTAGATTTCCACTGTGAACAGGACATTTCTAGATTGAAATAGATGTTTCGGGATTGAAGAGAGCATGTAGAAACCATCTAGCAACATGAAACAGGAGCATGCCATGCAAGCATGCGTGCCTGTCGACGCTTTCAACAATGAATTCAGGCAAAGGCATGTATACCTGCATAGCACTGACAAAATCAGCTACAGTCTGTCCTGGTTTATTGAATATGTCAATCTCTGCTGTGAAACCAGGTGGACATCTCATAACTTTGCAGAAGCCTACCGTCGAACATGTGAGTGAAGGCCATGCCAAGCAGCATCCCAATGAGCGTTGTTGCTGTCTCCTGCACTGTTGCACCACCAGCTCAGACCTCAAGCTCAAAACTTGATCAAATCAGATGGACACCTGTCATGACATGTAATTTTGCATGCATCATATGCATGTGTATCATGGCAGTGTACCTGGGTGCCATCCTTTGCGGCGATGTCAGCTGCATTGTTCTGCTTGGCAAAATGAAGAGTGAGGGCAGCGCGTGTGGCACCTGCTGCCACTCCTGCATAGTATACAAAAGCTATTTGTGAGAGTTGCATGCAGAGATATGAGCCAGCTAGCTAGTGAGCTGCCAGACAGTATGCATTCGACAGGAATCGGATGGCAAGCCATGAGTGTCTGTCTTATAGTGGAGGAGGCAAGCAAGCCCTTGGGCTGATGCCTCCTCCTGGGCACAGATAGAAGTGTTGCATGGTATCACACGCCTGAAGTTGACATGATTGGGACAGTGTTTGCTGGCAGAACAGCAGCGGGCACAGAGGAAGTGCAAGGTCCTATGGCACGCCAAAGAGAGCTGGTCTCTTGAAGGCAGCATAATTGCCAAACACGTATTGTGTGCTGCAGCGAGGAGGGTGTGGGTGATACAGCTTACCTGTGATGGCACGTGCAACGCTGCCCAAGCAAGCCAACAACAGAAAGAGGGAGGGAAAGATTGGTGAGGCCAACTCCAGGATGAGGCCTGCAACACAGCTCAATGTATGGAACTGTCATTGATTGCACAGCTCTGGTTTACGCAGCAATCATCAAATTTCTGCTTGTACAACTTTGTGAAGATGTATGCAGATCATTGACCTTTTGCGTTTCTTGACACATATAAATATGGTTATTTGTAAGTGCTTTTACAAGCTTGATATACTGCATGGTGCCTTCTTCATAAATGATAGCAACAACAAAAACGATATGACACTGCTTAGGGAGAGTGGCTGAATGATTACGTTTTTTGTAAACAGCTGTTCCCTTGTCATGTAATTTTTCCAGCTCTGTGTTTTTCTAATTCTGGTAGCAAGTGCTCATATTTTCTGCTTTGGTTAAAAAAACTTCTATGCGTTTCTTGACCCTTTATCTTTGTTGTTAGAGGCTTTACACAAGTATGTCTTGTGTTTTACAAAGAGACCTTGTTGAGACATTAGATACAGATCAGAAAGAAGGCCACACCTGCGCTGTTTAGGCAGTCAGCAAACAGGCGCCACTGCTTGGCATACACATCTAGCTTGGACCCCTGTACAGAGCAGCTGCAGCCATTGCTGTCACTGATCACTCAATGCAGTGAATCAAGCTAGGCAAGGGCAAGTTTTAGAAGGCATGGCTGACTCACCTGCAGAAAAGCAAAAGTGACTCCGCCGAGCATGCCAGAAAGGTCCCTCAGAAAAAATTGAAAGACTGCGCTAAGTGGAGTTGCTGCCTGTAGCAACAACCTCAATCCATTTGCATGGCTTTGCCTAAGCCATGCACAGCAACGCTGGTGTAGTCACAGACAATCTGTGTTATTACAGGTATACCAAGCTAGCACTCATAATAGTTGACTTGCCTGCTGTCCGACCCCGACTCCTGTGAGCATGGCTTGACTGGACAATATGCCACGAACATAGGAGCAGATGGCCTGAATAGAGTCCCAAAGCTGAAATCCTGAAAAGATCAGCAAACCTTGGTCAATCAGGGTGCCCTGCGGTACAACCACGAGTGCTGCATACAGTGCAGCTCATGAACGAGTGACTCACTTGCATAGTCAGCAGTCACAGATGTGGGATAGCCCTCAGGCAAGAATGCTCGCCAGGGACCTTTACTCCACGACGGAGATCGATAGCCTGCTTTGTCAACGAACCCGTGATCAGGGTGCCATACGGACAGCAAACGCCCAGCTTCGAACTCAGCAGCTTGCATCTTCTGCTAGGGGCAAAGGTGTGCAAGGCACTGACGTTTGCGTCCTATAAACGGCTGTGCAGGATCAGTCTGGCACAACCAGCTGAGCAATCATATGGGCATGTCGTGTGAATTTGACCAGACCAACTTTTACAGCACTCAGTAATCAACTCAAAGAATAGGAGAATGAAAACAATTATGTGAGACCTTAGCAAAATGCCATCCTGCATGTTGCAACCTCTCTGCAACCAAAACGGTGCCTCAAGCAGCTCACAAGGTAGCTAGCCGCACTGCCCGCCCTGAGTTTGCAGCCTTGAGTGCTGCGCTTGTACACATTCTAGGTCTGTGCACCAATCTAGGGGATACAAAGGTCCTACTGGGAACATGGTGAAAAGTGGTGCGGGGCATAGCAGTGGAGTATGATTTGCTTGTTGATGGGCCACAGGACACCTTCAGGGAAGATCTTCCATTCACAGCTTTCCCTGATGCTGACGCTGTTGCACCTGCTGGCACCTGTGCAGCAAAACCATCGGAGATCAGCACACCTACTGCACAAACCTCATTGACAAACATGATTGACATGGCACAACAGACAACACAAGCGGGGACACCTATCTAGCTATTTGCTGAGGCAGAAATCCCAAAGGGCATGCTTGAGGCATTGAAAGGGTAGACAACCTGATCTAGGAAGCAGGTGCAGGGTGGCGTCTTTGATGCCTGAAATAGAAGCCAGCAGCAACCACGCAGGCCACAGCAATGACTGATGTCCGCAAGACTGAGCTTGCAGGCCAGCCCAAGAATGTGCGCACATCCCCATTGCTGTCATGCTGTAGCTGATTGGGTTGGTGGGCAACCTTCACAACAGATCAACCTTGAACCAGCTGCAGATGCTAAGACTGGTGAGGATGCATAACGCCATGGTTGGCTGAAGTGTCGGTTTACACTCACAGGTAACAACACAGCGAATAGCCCCTTGAGCAGCCACACAAAGCCATGGCACAGCATGATGCACATGCTGGGGCAACTTCTGGCATGACCTAGGACCCAAATGTTGCTGCATATCTGCAACTTGGCTGGCTGGTGCTGACGAACACAAAGAGCTGGCTCAACACGTGCAGAGTTGTCATATGAAAACGACACTCATGCCTAAGCCCTGGAAGTGGTGTTTGTCAGTGGTCGAACCTTGGTTGCTATACCTTCAAGGCGAAGTCGTATCCCATCTTCTTCAGCTCGCCCAGAGATGGAGCATCTGGCTTCTTCAGGGCAACCTGCTTCAAGGCAGCATTCTGCTCATCGCTTGCACTCTCACTGTATGTGCCCACAACCTGTATACACATCAAACAAGTCTCATCACTGGCAAACGAGTGCAACTGGTATACCAGTGTTCCTCAGTTCGATGAACACATGCTGGCAACAGCAACAGCAAGCCTAAGCTGGCAAGCAAGAGCTCAGGTACTCCAGGCGCTGGCATGTGACCCTGCAAAGATCGCATCACAGGTGCTCACATTGAGTGGTGTAATTGAACTTGTTGGTCTGTGTGTGGTGTGTCAGCAAAATCAGTTGCAGACATGTCACAATCACATACTTGCAGTGGCACACCATGCCTAGCCATATTCAGGAGTATGCTCACCTTGCCATCTTGGACCCAGTACAAACCAAACTTGCCCTTCTGCAGGTCACCATGGGTGACGTAGTCACCCTCAGGCTCTCCGTAGAATTGCCAGGCTAGGTCAAACTCACGCGAGTAAAAGTAAGGTAGGTAGTCGTATGTCTCCGTGCTGCCAAAGATTGCCTTGACGGCATGTGCAGCTGACAGCCTGCATGCATGGCAGACAGCTCAGTCTATAGTTTTACTGTGTACAGTGCATTACAAAGCAGCCAAGATATATGGCTTGCAAGTTGGCCCATGAATGTGTGCACAAGCTATACGGTAACGGCTTGCAGATTTTTTCAGATGGAAGCACATTTGGACACTGAAACAACAGCACTCAACTCCTGCCTGTGGATGCACAAATCAAAGCCTTCAATTTGCAAAGAACAGCATGCTACTTTCACAAACGATCAGTGTGCTGATTTGACAAACCTTGCGTTGACGACGTGCTCCTGTCTGTTGACCTTGCCACCGTACATAGTCAGTGGGAAGGCTGCAATGTCACCAACAGCATACACATCAGGATTACTGGTCTGCAACTGCGAGTTCACCTGCAAACAGTCCAGCTCTGCTTAGCAACGAATGCGCGTTACCCACAGCAAGCTCACATAGTAAGGAAGGGCACACATACTATTGCCACGAGAAACTGCTTGCATGGGGCCAGCATGAACACATCCAAAGTCCTGGACAAAAATGACATGGCACAAAATGCTATATGATGCTGTGTGTATTGGGTGATAAGAAGTTGACGGCACCTTGACACCTCCAGGCTTGTCCTCTAGCAGGTCTATCTGGCCCTTGAACATGTCAGTATTGGGCTTGGCTCCTACACCCACCACTACAAGACCAGCCTCCAGCTTCTTGCCGCTCTTCAGCTCAGCAACTGCGCAGGCAGGCATGCTGATCAGAGGCCAGCAAAATGTGCTGTACATCAGACCGATCTGACAAGGCAGATAGCATGCATGTTCTGCATGCATGCATTGGGACTGTCCAGCAGCCTTGTCCCTTAATAAGGAAAAAGGCTCAGTTTGGACCTACTCCACAATCACTACATCGACAGCATCCTAGAACAGGTGTCTGGTCAGCATAAACCAAAATCAATGTTGCAAATGGCAAACATTTCTGAGAGATGCAACAAGGCAAACACAGACCCAAAACACTCAGCAATGTCTACAGAAGGTGCAGCTAAGCAGTATAATATGCCAAATACTGCAGCCACGCAATATGATTTGCCAGTGTGTACCTTCAACCTTGCCGTCCCCCTCGAAACCAGTGACTGTGTCTCCCTTGATGAGAGTGACACCCTTGTCCTCATAGTACTTCTCATAGAAGGTGGCCATTTCCTCATTGAACATCTTGGCCATCAACCTATCCTCAGGGAATACCATTGTGACTGCAAGGCAGCAACTAGACGCTTCAACCCCCACTCGGATGTACAAGTGCTGTGACAGCACATCAGCCCTGAGTGCATCCATGATCAACAGAAAAGGAAGCTGACAGCCTTGATGTATCCAGCGCACCTTGCCCTCTCAGCCACCAGACTGTACAGTTGACATGTAGGTTGTACACACAACGCTGTACACACAACGCTATGAACAGGGTAAGGTGCACAGTTTGACATCATGTGCCATACTTGATTGCTAAATCACCACACATGCCAAGGGACCTTATGTCCTGTCTAGTTGCAGGCAACAGACACCCTGATCATAGTTGCAAAGGTTGGCGTGAACATGTCCAGTCTGATTTAAACCACAACAAACACACTTTATTGATGGTATGCTCACTGCCAGAACAGGACCTTGTAAAGGAAGCTATTCAGGAGATGTGCACATCTGACCCAAAACGAAAGACATGTGTTTGATGAATAAATCAAACATATAGCATTTGAAAGTGCCTCATATGATAGATGAACGACATGATATGAGCTTGGAACGCACCATCAAAACCGTTTTGTACCAAGTTGGCAGATACTTCCAGGCCAATGTAGCCTCCACCAACCATGACTGCCTTTTTAGATACCTTCTTGGCTTCTTTCATGTATGCAACAAGGCCGTCAGCATCCGCAACATCCCGCAAGTAATGGATGCCTTTCAGGTGGGCGTTCTTGGCACCAAACATGTCCAGCGTCATGTTCTGCATCAGCACAGCAGGCTCTAATACCCTACAGGACAAGTTAGATGAATGCTGCCTGCAGCCTTGCCTGAATGCTGTAAGCTCAAGTGCATGACTAGGGTTTATACTATGTTAGGGTTTATGCCATATTAGGGTTTGGGCCATCAAGCACCCACGATACTAGCAGCAGTGCCTGAGGATGGTCAGCTTCGCTTGCAACCCTTGCAGGTCTGGCCATAAAGACCAGGAAATACATGCTTGACAAATCCCAGCACATGCGGATTAATGTACATGCGCAAGTTGCAAGTCGTGTCTGTAGCATCTGAAGGCTGCAACATGCACAAATATAAATGTTCAAGTTGCATCCCAGCATGGCACAAAAAAGTATCAGCAGGCTCACGGTTGATCCTGTGGCGATAATGAGCTTGTCATAGGTGATGTCATCGCCACCCTTAGCCAGCTTTAGTGTCTTGCTCTTGATGTCCACAGACTCCACCTTGCTGTCTGTCAAATACTCAATGCCTGCAGACAGCTGCTTTGAGAGCCACCTCCAAGCAGTATATGCACATCA
>JAABUU010004063.1_pt1 | contig 17742 bp, 17 predicted proteins | sample 5559301 | NCBI WGS metagenome assembly JAABUU01 (sample SAMN10711884, study PRJNA513360) | rock metagenome | isolation source: Antarctica rocks | place: Antarctica: Victoria Land, Richard Nunatak white | reverse complement strand
GGCTGAAGGCGAGGTGGCGGAGAAGCCGAACCCGGTCTATGTGCGCTGGGTTAGTAACCGTGGGGGGTGTAGGGTTGGTGTGCCGGGGGAGTGGGTTGGGGGTGGGGGTGGGGTTGGGAGGGTTTTTGAGGGGGGTGGGATGGCTGGTGGGGGAGGAGGGGGAGGAGGGGCTGTGATGGTTATGGAAGGGGGAGGGGGAGTGAGAGTGGAGGGGTGATGGGTCTTTGTTTCTCGTGTCGCGAGTGATGGACGCGGTGGGATGGGCGTTGTGTGCTGGCTTTTGTAGTCGCTTTGCGCTTACTTACTGCCCGGCGCGGCGTCGTGTCAGAAAACCCAAATACTGTAACCGTACCTTACCTGTCATCTCATCTCATCTCATCTCCTCCCCTTATCTAACCCCCTAAAGCCCGCCCCCACGTCACTCGTCTTCTAATCCGCAGACTCCGACCGTCAGTCAATCCCTCTTCACTTCACGACAGAGCATGCACGTTTCCTCTCCCACCTACCCTCGACAGAACATTTCTGTGACCACTGAATTCGCACAGCACGTAAGTTCGTCTACAAGTAAATCGATGATGGTAAAAGTACACAAGGCTCTAAGGAACCCAAGTCTAGCTACAACGCTGCTCCGAGCGAGAAAGAAAGCCGACCGAACCCTGGCAGCAGAACTCCGCTTCCGCGCCAGGACATTATGTAGAATACAACGCAACGAACAAGCAACGCGAACCACCCCGCTCGACGGCGCAACACGCAGACTTCGATCGGAACGGACGGTACATGCGTCGCACACGAAGCACGATTCGACCTGTTAATACAACGCAATCAATGCAACCCGCTCTCGCCCGTCTCAGCCATATACTTCTGACAATCGACCAGCATCTCGACCTGACGCGCCACCTCGCCCAGCCGTCCAAGCACCTTCTTGTTCCCGTCGACAAATCCCAAGATCTTATACTCGATGCCCGTATCTTCGCAAAACTCGCGGACAAGCGCCTGCACCCTCCGCAAATTATGCCTGGGCACACGCGGAAAGAGATGATGAACAGCCTGAAACTGCAAACCACCATGAACAAAGTCGAGCCAGGCGGGACAGGCGACGTCCATGGTGGTGCGGAGCTGTTTCTGGGGAAAGGACTCGGCGGCGCCGAGGTCGGCGGTGGACATGGAGAAGTGGGAGAGGGTGATCTGGACGTGCAGGGGCATGGTGACGATGTGGGAGACTAGCACGAAAGCGACGCGGAGGGGCCAGGTGGGGATGGCGCGCCAGAGGAGGAGGTAGCCGAAACAGACCCAGTAGGCGAGCATGAAGGCGATTTCCGTCGGGCGCGTCCAGGACGCGGCGCCGAGGTTGCTGCTGCGCGGGGAGAGCAGGTGCAGCCAGGAGAGGAGGTAGAGGTTGAAGCGGGCGATGCACATGACGGGGTAGTAGGTGTAGTGCTGGTATTGCACGGCCCAGTTGGCGGCGCGGTCCCAGTTGTAGGTGAAGTCGTAGTAGCTGGAGTGGAGGGAGTGGAAGAAGGAGGGGGAGGTGGCGAATACGGGGACGTTTTGGATGTCGGGGTCGTGTTTCTGGGGAGGATGTCAGGTGTCAGTGGGATGGAGGGCCGTGATTGATGGCTTGGTCAGGGAGGAGCGGTCGGTAGGAATGGGAGCTTACGGGGTGGTTGGGCACGAGGTGGTGCACGTTATGACTGCTCTTCCACCAGCCGATCGACAGGCCACAGCAGAAGTCGGCGATGAACATGCCGATCAAGGTGTCGGGGACGAAGTTATGGGTGATGCCCATGTGGCCGGCATCGTGCGCGGTGAACATGATCTGGTGCCAGAACAGGCCGAGGAAGACGGCGGAGGTCATGTACCATTCGCCCCTCAGGGTGACGATGAACAGGGTGAAGAACAGCGAATAGCGTAGGAACTCCTTGCCGTACTCGCGATAACGGCACTCGTAGAGTCCTTCATCTTTGATTCGCTGGTGGAGTTGCTGGTATTTCTGGGTGATGTTCTGTTGAGTAGATGGATCCAATGATGGGTAATGTTCAAGGTCCCGGTCGATTTCCTTCTGCTCGATTGAAGCTGTGTATGAAGTTGGAGTGTGGTGGGTATGGTTGGAGGGAGGGATGGGTGTTTCAATCTGATCGTCGATTGTAGCCTCATGGTCGGAAGTTCCGGAAAGGATGGTGTGACTTGCAGCGGACTTTGCGGCTATTGATCGACGGCGGTAGAGGGCCGAAGTCGGCTGGGAAGGGGTTGCATCTTCGACGCTGGTCGCCGACGAGTAATCCAACGAACTGGAACTTAATTCGGAGCGAGAGTCTTCATCTTCAGAAGTGGAGTCATGGTTGGTTATTGGTCGAAAGAGGCCACCCCGGATTGGGGGTTCGAAGTTGACCCATGGCTCGTCTATCGCTATCCGGCCTATCCGGTACTTATTCATCGTCTTCAGGGTCTTGGTGGAGTGATAACTGCAGGACGACCCCGATTTGATTAGTTAATCATCCCTCAGGTATATATATATCTCTCATCGCACACCTCGCCGCATTTTTGTTAGGATTATTGCGACAGTGTTTCCTCCTGAGAACATCGACCCAATCCAACAAAACCCCAGCCAGCTCTACCACTGAGCCAAACCACACAGTAGCACATATGACTGACACCAGGATATTACCATTATCTGGATGGATGCATGGATGCATGGATGATGGTGAAGAAGAAAAAGAACAGGAACAAAAAAAGGAAAGGAAAGGAAAAGGGAATTGTTACACGTTGATCTCATCCGTCGCGTCTCTGCCGACCATGTGCAACACTGCCAGTCGTCCGCCTGGATGCTTGTCCAGCCAAGTGTTCAGTTGAAGGACTCTGCCTTCACAGATCACGACCGTGTCGCCTCCAGCAATCTTCGCCTCAATTTCCCGTCGACTGAAGATCCGATTACGACTCATTGTAAGGATGGCGAAGGAACGGGAGGTTTCTTAACGATTGGACGATTGGACGATCCGGTTGACGATCCAGCAGAGGCAAAGAGCGAATGTAGAAGGGTGAAGGGGCAATGGTATTGAAAGGAGGGTGATTGATGTCTACCGTTGTGATGGCAAAGGAAGAGAAAAGGGGATCAAACGAGTGAATCAACTCGATAACGTTACTGTTCAGGCGAGGGATTTACACACTCGTGACTCCACAATCAACCAAGATCAGAGTCCCTCCCTTCCTAAGGAATTGTACTGTAAGGTATTGGTAGTGCGCTCATTAACATTCATTCATATTACCTTACCACGTATTATTATTGTGCGAGGACTCGTAACTCCCCTTCTCCGTAAGGTACCTTACGGACATGGCAAAAACGGGGCGCAGCAACCATGCCAAGCCAAGAAAATCTCCAATCTCGGCTGAGCTGGCGGGTAAGGGGCATACAGTACCTTAGGAGTATAGGGACCCCAGAAGTACAAGTACACTCGAAGTACTTGGAGATCGCAATAAATGCTTTCCTCGATGCCGCTCGCTTGGTGTGGGTGACTTACGTAAGGTAAGTACCAGGTAGGTTTCAGTGACCTACAGTAGGTAGTCATGACGTATCTGTTCGTGTAAGGTACTGTACCTGATTCCGGGAACCTGCATCAGACCATTACGTACCTTATGTAATCCCAGTCCAATTCTCTGATTGGCTGGCTCGAGCCAGATCTAGAACACGTGTAAGACATCACTGCCCCAGGGGTAACTTTAATCTCTCTGGAGAAGTGGTCGAGGCTCTTTCAGGTACGTACTTTACTGTACTGTAGGTAAGTTTAACTTGGTTACCTTACTTACTGTACTTTAAGCCTCAACTGCCAAGGACCCTGATAATTGTGTTTTCTCCTCTTCCCCCGCCTTGGCTTTGGGTCTGGGTTACCTTGGGTTCCGGTTTTGCTTGGCTGAAGCCGATTACTAAGGTTTGCTTGGCGGGGCTCTCCCGCAATGGCGGGTTGATGTCTGCTCCTCCCACCCCCTTTCCGCCCCCATATGATTGCTCCTCTACCACGCAGATCGAGTGAAAAGCTCCGATTGATCTGCGATGGGCATCGAGCCAATGCTTCCTGAGACTCCCACCCCAGGGGAACACTCGTCCTACTCCATATAGGTAAGGATGAGGAGAGGAACCCTCGAGAAGTCCGTGTAGCAGGAAGTAATCGTCGTCGACGGCCTTGGCTCGTTCCCTGATGACTTCTGGCAAGCCCATCAGGCTCCCTTCCTAGCAAACCGCGCCAACGCCGGCCCGAGCTCTTCCTCTTTTTTCTTCAACCCGGCCCGTCCCTTCTGATGCTGTTCCTTCCTCAGCGCCTCGATCTTCAACCTCCGGTCGTCGACGATGTTCCTGCTGCCCTTCTTCCGCAGATACTTCCGGAGGCTGCTGTTCTTCCCGCGGCCGCGGTTCTTGAGCGCCAGGATCGGGTCGTCGGGCTTGCGATCCAGATCCGCCTCCTTCTGCCGCGTGGCCGCAGACGCGAGATCCAGGTTGCCGATGTAATCCGGGTTTAGCGAGATCATCTCCGGCTGGAGCTTGTCCAGCAGCGCCTTGACCTCGGCTTCTTGCCGCTGCTTGGTGTTCTCGTACGGGTTGACTTCCAGCGCGTCGAAGTTCGGCTCGCCGGCGCCGGGGACGATCATGCTGGAGAAGCCGTGGTCGTGGGAGATTCCTAGTATGTCTTCGAAGGGACACCACCGCACCCGTTCTACCCGTTTGCCTTCGCCGCCCCAGGCCATGTATGGACTCTGGATCTTCTCCTGGTCGAGGGTCGACTTGTCGTACAACCCTTGCCAGACGGACACTTGCGTTCCCCAGCCCACGGCCGTCAGACCGCGGTCGCTGATGGCGACACTCGAACCAGGCTGTCGCAGGAAGTAGTTGTTGACTTCTTTGAACGTCCGCAGGTCCCATACCGCCATCTTGAGGTCTTGCCCCGTCGAAACCATGTACCTGCCCTCCCGATCAATCGCCATCGACCGCACCGGACCCCTATGCGGAAGCATCTTGACCAGAGGCGTGCTCGAGTTAGGCGACCACAGCGTGACCGTGCCGTTCTGATGCCCAACGTGAACAACCGCATTATACGGATTCTGCGCCAACGCAGTAGGCGCCCCTTGCCTCGTCGGCAGCTCAATAACCATCTGGCCTGTCGACGTATCCGTATACTTCAAGTACCCCGCATTGCCCTATCATCCCAGTCAGCCACCTCATCATCCCCTCTCACACACCACCCACAAGACGAAAAAAAACCCACCACGGTAGCCAGCAAAAAATGATGCCTCAAAAACTCCATCCCCGTAACCTCCACATGCTTCTTCAAACAATGCAACTCCACCCCGGCCCCATCGTAGATATACACATACCGCCACTGCGCCACCGCAAAATACTGCTCGTTATGCAACCACTTCACATCCCGCACCCTCTCCCCCAACCGCATCTCACACCCCAGGCCCCCACCGCGCCACTCCACCCCCGCGACATGCCCCTTCCTCCCCGCCAGCAACAGTCCCCGCCCGTTGGCCGTGTACTCCCCCATGTAGGGACCCTCCCCCTCCAGCCGCAACTCGAACCCCTTCGCCGCCGTCGACACCCCTACGCTTCCCCGTACGTCTGCTTGTCGCACTTTGTACGTCCGCTCCAGCGGGCCTTCAGCCTCGAGCACCCCGGCGGAGTTCTCGAGCAGCAGCTCGGCATCGTGCGCTTTCAGCGTCGCGTCAAGGTACTGGCTTTCCAGCTGGCTGAGGTTGCGCCGCAATTTCTTGTCCTTGACGGTTCGGGTGGTGATCGGCTTGCCGCGGCCGTACGCTTTTTGTGCCGCTGTGGTGCGGCGCTTGGTTTCTGCGGCGGAGGCGTCGGTGGGTGCGTTTGGTGGTTGTTGGGTGTTGGGATCGGTGTGTGGACGAGCTCGAGTGAGGGGCGTGCCGTTCGCCATGGTTGGGGTGGGGGTGGGTGATTTTGGAGTTGCGGTGCTGGTTTGAGTATTGTTTTCGGTGCCGTAAAAGGTTAGGGCTGGGAGGACGGAATTATTTTGTCTCTGACGGAACTTAGGTACACTGCACGCTTGACTGAATTAGGTCTAGTCGTTGAGTGCCGCTTTACTTCAGTCACCGCAGCCCCTCGCGCACTCCCCAATGGTACGTTTGGCCCTCCTTTGTGAATAAGGCATTTCCAACTATTCGAAGAATCTAATCTACGAGCCCTCTTGCTGTGAGGAGTGTATAATCCATGTATGACGTTTTACAGGCCATTGCTGCTTCAATGGTATAATCTGAAACCCGCTTGGAGCTGGAATTGCTTGTCCGCAGTGAGGGATTTGATGCATCTGTAGAAGGACATTTTGGCCCTAGGTATTCAACAGTCGCTGGGAGAGTGGTGGGAAAGCAATCGAGATGTTCTTTTCGAATGGTGCTGGTGATGCGAATTGAAGCATCAGCCGAAACAGGAACTCATTTACAAAGAAGCAAATGCAAGCATGTCAGAACTCATTCCAACCGCTCAAACTTCCTTCAATATTTCGATGTGGTATACACTCAACTTCCTAAATTGCTAGACCCAGCTAAGGTTTCTCAATACCCTTTCAAGGTCGGTTCAATCATGATCAGTCCGTGAAGCACCTCTTTCTTCACCTCTTCCTCGTCATATCGACTACGCTCCTCGAGCTTTCCTCGAGAAAAGGTACCTCGCGCAACTGAAGCCTCCTGAATCAACCCCAGCGCTACGAGTCAGCTCTCCGGGCGCTGGAGTCTCCGAGCTCCATGCAGATCTGTCATAAAATTGGTTGCTGTGGCGGAGGAGCTTGTGCCCAGCATATGACAGCCATGCCTTGGCCGATGGGAGCAGCCGAATCACCGTGGGCGAAACCTGCTCGGTCGACGACCCGACGCTGCCGCAGTCGGTTTCTAGGCGTCTCAAGCGTGCCGCACATGACGCGAAGCCCGCACTCACGGAGGGCGTCATCGCGGACTCCAAGCCCAGCCAGGCGGGCAATGGCCGCAGCGAGGTTGGGGCGATGAGCGATGGGAATGGGTGGGTACGTCGCTTTGTTTCAAGCAGAACGCAGGTCCTGGATCAGAGAGGAGGATTTCTCCAGATCGGTCCGTCTTTGGTCATGGCCTCTTACACCATCATTCTCTCCTCTTTTCGCGTCTCCTTTCCCGTCCTCCTTTGCTTCCCCTCTGTTCTCTCCTGCTGTCACATCTGCGATCTCTTGCCTGTCCACGTCAGTGCCCAAGCTCACGCGTCCAAACGACCTAGCGGGTTGACCGGCTCTGCGCTAGGTAGTCGGCATCAATTTTCTGGCAGCCTGGACGAACTGGTACCAAATATCATGCATGTCCCATCCATAAGTGTTTGCTGGGGATGTCGGGACTGGGTACAGTGGTATGCATGCCTTTCATGTGACCACTAATGGTTTTTCACAGCGTGTCATCATTGCCGACGGCGGCTTCTCGGTCGATGAGGGGTCCTTGACTGCAGAAGCCTTTGCACGGCTCTTGAGACTGTGGGCAAGTCGAGTATGATCCGTGGCCGAGTAAAGACAAGGGCACAAGCAGAATGTCTTTGTTCATCTAATGACTCGGAAAGAAGTGAGTTTGCGAGGGAGAAGAGACTCATTTTATATTAGTTTCCAAGAGACCAGAGCCCGTTCTATAAAAGTTAACCCGTCTAGGTCACGCAACAGGTAAGGGGTCATGCGCCCATCAGTGCTCGACTTGGAGCTTCAAGGTAGAGTACCTTGGATTCAAGGTGCTTGTCAAGCAGCCGGTCACTCAAGACACCACAGGCAGTCAGACAACGCTCCGGCCAACACTCTAGTCAGAGGGGCTGACATGATGACCACCGTTCAGACACTGAACAATCCTAGGGTAGAAAACCGGTGAGAAAGGTCGACACCCGCTTTCAGGCTTCCTCTCAGGAGGCAGGTGAGTAATACTCCTATCATTGATCATTGTACAACACAGGCGACCATTGTGTGAATTGCCTAAAATCAAGCCCTCTATCGGTGCCTTAATTTTAGTCTTCCATCAGATCTTCAGAAGACAGAGCTGTTCAGTCACAGCTTATTGCAACTACATTCGAGGCCTGACTATTAAAACTTAAACTTGAAGATTGAGAATCGTCATCATTCTCTAGCATCGTTGAAATTGATATCAATGATAGGCCGGCCGCCGGCGCAGGGAGACTATAGCTATATGTCAGGAGGGTCTAGGGATGTAGAGGGTTTGGCTTTTTTGCGGGCTTAGTAATCTGCAACCAAATAGCAGAGACACGTGCGCAACCATTCTCCTTGACATACGAAGGTAAGCCATGCCTCTTTTCCATCTTGTCACCAACAATGCTTGCTCATAGTACAAAGGACGGTGATACCAGCACCAAGGCCTCCTCGAGCTCGGAACCTGGCGCGCGCAAGTTTACTCTGTCCTGTTCCCGATGTAGGGCATCCAAGCTTAAATGTGACAGACAGGAACCATGTGTATGTTGCTATCTTCTGATGCGATATTACCTTGGAACTAATCTTTTTCATGTAGATGGAATGTGTCAAGCGTAACATCGGCCATCTTTGTACCAAAGATGAATGTCAGCCAAGGGCAAAAAGGGCAAAGACGGACCACAATCACAACAACAGTACCAAGATGTGAGTTTTGCTCAACGATTCTGCATATCAAACCCCTTACTGACTTACATTTATGTTATCAGTAATGTGTCACAAAATCATGAAACAGAAGCAGAAGAGACTGCACAAGTACTGGAGCATTTTGTCAATAGAACATCTCACACCAATGCCTATCCATCCGCTGTCTTTGAACCAACATTATCCTTTGTGGCACCAGACTACCCCAACATGTACTGGGTAACCACCAATGATCCACAAAGACAAGGAGAAAAACTTGCGTTGATTCGAGAAATTGTTGATGCGGTGCCCGAGCTGGACATGATTTTCCTCCTCTACGAAGTCTTTGTCACTCGTTGCCAAGGTCCTCTTGGCAATGTTGTACACACGCCGACATTTATGAAGCAAGCAGAAAAGTTTTGTGGCTGTTTGGGTCTTGCTTCGCCAGAAGCACAAGTCATGGCCCTGTCCAGTACGATTTCCATGGATACACTTGCCTGTCATCTCTTGGCGGTGCGTATGCCACCATAGTGCGCATCAAGCGTATGCTCACGTTCAGTTTTCTTTTGCAGCTCGTGCTCGCTCTCGCCTTTCATCCCACACCACTTCTACTTGGCTGGTCTTCGACACCTCTGACTCTTCGTGTGGAAGAGCTTCGAGCGTCAGATGTACATTCCAAGACGTGGAGGTCACTTGCCTTGCGTTGCCTTCAAGGAGGGGTGTCGCTCTTTTGTGGCTCCATTGCCAGTTTTCAAGCTGCCATCATGCTTTTGCTCGATGGCCAAGAGGGATTGTTAGTGCTCGATGCAATCTTGGTCACTGCGATTTCTGGAGCCCAGAAATTAGGGTTGCATCGACTGGGTGAGGCAAGGTTGGAAGCCTCTGCATCGCTCACCTCTTCCTCTGAAGATGGCTCATCAATTTCGACGGAGCAGCCCCACATACGAACTGAAACATGTGTTCGCATCTGGTGAGTCTTTTGAACACAAACATCTCTCTTTGGAGCTTGGCCTCTGAACTAGTTGAAACATAGGTGGGCACTTGTGATGCGAGATTGGTCACGTGGACAAGCCCTGGGCTACTATAGTATTCATCCCTCACAATTCAACACCCGGATGCCATTGCACATTAATGATGATGATATTTGCGCGACGATGTTGAAGGTCAACGTCCATGGTCACATATCTGCGCGGCCTCGATCCGAGTTCACCATGCTCTCATATACAGTCCACGCTCTAGAAATTGCAGTTTTTGCGCGCGAGTCCATCGACTTGCGTGGTCCCCTACGCCAAGCCCAACAACAAGAAGAGACAAATGAAGATGCAAAGATGCGAAACCATCTCAACAAAAAGTATGAGAACTTTGTTGCTGGACTGCCGTCCTACTTTAGACTGGGGAGCACCGTGGGACTCACTTCATCAGGTCCCATGGCAGCGATACCAGTGCAGCGGTGGATGTTGCATCAGCAGCTTTGGAGCCTGTTTTTGAGACTGCATCGAGCCAGTCTCTCGTCTCAGGATGGCCGCACATCCTGTCAGTTACTAGCGCAGAACATTATCATCACCCAAGCGCAAATACAAGCACGGTGCGCGGTTTGCGGTTCTCTATCCACCAGCGAAACCCAATTGTTCAATGCTGCTATTGTACTGCTCATTGACTTGCTGTTCTCATCCAAGCACAATGATGCAGATCGTTCAAGTGCCCAATTACGTCGGTTAATGACAAGAGACAAGATCTGGGAAGCTATCGAGCTGTTGCGGACGCGAAGTGATGCAGAAGGTTCACTGTCCCCACAGAACCCTCAATCGGGACGTGTCAAAGTCTCTGCTCAGCGAAGTGTTATTGCTCTTGAAGCCTTAATGAAGCTAGAGGAAGAGGGATCTGGCACCAACGAAGAAAGCAATGGAGCAAATTCGACAGGAAACCGTCTGGGAGGACAAGGAGTAAAATCTGACAATAGTGCAAGGAAATTGATCAAAAACAAGGTCATGGAAATCTTGGAGGCTCTTCAAGGAGACGCGAAAAACGCAGCTGCAGCAATGGAACGAGCAAGTTCAAACTCGTTTTCCACTCTAGACATGTCTATGCATTTCTCAACTGCTACTGATGGATTCCAAGACCTTGACGTGCTACCAGTCCTCACCAATGACCCGAGCTGCGACTTTTGGCAATTCTTGGACTTTGCTCCTACTCCTCCTCCTCAATTTTCTACCGAGAATGGTTCGTTTTCGGCTACAGCAGACTTGCAAACTTAAGCCGTCTGCAGGCGTGGCGCACTCCGTTGAGCAGCCTCGGCACACAAGGTTTGACCAACCAACACCTTGTGCAAGACTTTGAGCGATTGACAATGGAAGTTTCGCCTCATGTCGGCTCCTTCAAGGTTGTCTCCACAGGCTGATTTGTGTAATGGGTTATTGCGGAGCAATCGGACTCTGCTGGAAATCCGTGGAGAGCGCTGTTGACAAGGCCCAAGAAGAAATGTTGAGGGCAGGGGATACTTTGGTTCATCTCTCCGCATTCTAATGCACGTGCGGCGGAATCAGAGGAACTCCGGAGAATCAGGCGGCACTTGCACTGTGCAACGCAAAACTTCCCTCGCCAGGTAAGGTATGCCCAGCTCTTCGAAAAGAATGGGCTCTTGCAGTTCAAGACCCTCTCTCCTAGCCGTGAAAACATTTTTGTACCTTTGTCTTTCCATGAGACCTGAACATTCACAGTTTTGGTTTACAATTCTCGTATCAAATATGTCTGTATCTCCTAGCAAAGCTAGGACTCTAGATGGTCGCGCTACGATCTTTCCTTAAATCAGAACAATGTAAAGTTGCTGGGAAGCGTGCTAATCAATTTCTAGAAAAAAGCGTCAAGTCATGAACGATGTAAACAAGATCAATGGTGTGCCAAAAGTACTCGAGTGATAAGCTACCAGGATATCTCTCAAGCATTTTCTTCAACTGTGCCATCGTTGCTCTTGGCCTCCTTCCCAGCGTTCTTTGTCCCGTCGGATCGGTGATCACGAACAAAGAGAACAACCACGAATAAGGCAACAGCTGCAAAGCCAATGCCGAGCCAGTAGGCACCACGATACCCAAGGACGATGTCGCTACCACCCTTGTTGACGTGCGCCTCCACGGTGGCAGCAATACCGAGGCCAATGGCAATCGAGTATTGCACCACCGTTGAGATCATTGACCCGGCTACACCTTGCTCCTCTGGCAAAACCGCGTTGGAGATGAGAATACCCGACGATGCAAAGGAGAGGTCCGGCCCTCCGACGACGAGGAGGCAGGCTGGAAAGATAAAGGCCCAATAGACTTTGGAGTTGTTGGCAAAGCTCATCAAAAGATTGCCGATGACGAATGAGGCCATTGAAACGCCAAAGATGTACTGAGCTGGAACCTTTGGAATAAGAATGCCGACGGATGCCGTAGCAAAGAGACCTCCGATGACCAGAGGTACCATTTCTGCCACGGCAGAGAGAGGAAGTTCCTTATGGATCGTGAGAATGAAGATGGTCGTGTAGTAGAGGAAAATGCCAAAGGACATCCAGCCAAAAGACATTGCTGTCACGACAGGAGTGAAGCCATTGCGGGTCCAGAGCGAGTTGGGCAAAACTGGTGCCGAGACGTGTGACTGAGAAAAGGCAAAGGCGACGACAAAGACGATGCCGACTATGAGAAGGGCGTATGTGTAGGGCTCTTGCCAACCAACCACAGATGCTTGATTCCATGCAAAGGCAAAGAGGATCAGACCAGCAAGGCCGAGAAAGGTGCCAATGTAGTCGAACTGCTTGAGACTGAGTCCTGGAATAGGAGAGCCAACGCTGTGTGGAACGACGACAAAAGTCGCAACGCCGAGGATGAGGCAGCCGATGGCCCAAAACCAGAAACCCCATCGCCAGGAAACTTTCTCGGCAAAGGCAGCACCAACGAGGCCACCAAAGATGTAACCCGACGGAGCGCAAAAGCCGAGGAAAGCAAAGGCAACGTTCTTCTTGACCGAAAACGGCGGGAAAGCTCGCGCTAGGAGTGCAAACGAGTTGGGTACCAGCGCGCCATTGCCGACGCCAGTCATTGCTCGAGCAAAGTCGAAGAGGACAAGATCGTGTGCAAAGCCGCTGACAAGAGACCAAACGGCCATCCAGACCCATCCAAAGAGGAAGACATACTTGTGGCCAAAGTGGTCTCCCAGCCGTCCAGTCACCAAGACAGACACACCGCCGCAAAGCGAGTATGCTGCTAGGAACCAAGACATCTGTCCGTTGCTGGCCGCATCGAGAGCACGACTGATCTGTTGCACCGAAAATGCCGTGTTTCCGAGTCCTCCGACCGAGAAGAGCTGAGACATGCCAATGACGACGATGAAGATGGCCTCTTGGAATGGAGACGAGAAATGGGAGGGTGGAGCTGCTGCGTCCGGCTCGCTAGCATCACCAGGTCCCGCAACGGCGCTGTCAGATGGCTCAGATGGCTCGTTGCTGCGAGGTCTGTCGTCGAGGATTGTCGGTCCGCCGGTAGAAGACATTGAGGTATGGTCTTTGCAAAGTGGAGTGGAGCAAAGTGAACGCTTGTGGCGGGGAAAGACTTTGTTGTGCCAGGTAAAATCGGTTCAACTGTGGATAAGTAGGGATGGGGGAGGGCATTTTTGAAGCATCGGCTTCATAGGTTTTGTGTTCTCAGCCCTAGGCATGTTGAGCTTGTCATACCCCAAGTTTGGGCCAACGTACCCAGGGACGGAGCCCTGTAAAGCTCCGCGGACTTTGGCAAAGACTCCGGAGCTAGAAACAAATCCATAACATCCGGTTGGCGCTATATTCCCCTCTTGTTCCTTCATCACAACACCGATATTGATTCACATTGCTGCTTCTTCTACGAGCATTTGTCAACCAAGTAGACCTCAAATTCACCACTTTTCATTACAATATTATGAATATTGCAGACACAACGCACCTAACGGAGCCGTAAGGCAGCGTCATCTGGCACCAATATAAATCCACAAAGGCAGTCTTTAGTGATCATTTTGCAACGCAATGAATTGTCATTCTTTGATATGAGAGAATATCACCACTAGAATCGTGATCTCAGAAGCCTCTTATCAATGAGAGACTGACTAAGAAGATATGTGACGATGTGAAGCACTAACTACAAATGTCAGGTTAAGGTAGGTATGTTTTGCAGATTTCGGTCCGTCTTTTTTCCATGCCAAGATTTCGCGATAGTGATTTCGCACAATCGATAAAGCTCGATAACGGTGTTTATACATTGCTCGAACCACGACAGTTTCTCCCTTTACATGAACCCCAATTCAGAGACTTCAAAGTGGCTTCCCTACCGTATCGATTCAGAAGCGGAGGCAGCATGACTCCACTACCTGATCATCACCACCGCAGTACCACGAAAGTATCGCACAAGTCCTTCAAATCAAAACACTCCACCAAGGGTCTGCTCAAAGAACGCTCCAAAGGTATAGTGTGTCTGGCCCGAGTACTAAGGCCATCTAACCTTGTATGCAGGTAAAGTGGAAGGGGAGGGTCGCCATCGGAAAACTCCACATCAACAGTTAATGTCGAAACTTGATCGCCGCAATCAAGCACGCCAGAAGCAGCAAGTCAAACACCAGGAAAACATAAAAGCTACATCTGTCTTCTCTGGGCAACACGGGGCACCCAGGATTGTCGCGGTTGTCCCTCTTTGCCCAGACTGCGATGCACGTACAGCTGTGCATCAGCTTAATACAAGCATCAGTCCTGATAATCCAGAAGGATGGGGTCGAGTGAGAGTCGAAAGGTTCAAGCAAAATCTGGTATATGTGCCTGTGGAAAGAGACTTGATGTCTGTATTGGATGCTTGCCGGGTTGCAGATTTCGTGGTTGTCATACTCTCCCCTGCGCAAGAGGTAGACCAAGAAGGAGAGCTATTCCTGCGGTGCATTGAAGGGCAAGGAGTGTCCAACATTATCACAGTCGTACAGCACCTTGATGGTATAGAACCCCCAAAGCGACGACAACAGGTCGCTTCTTCACTCAGATCCTTTATAACCCACTTCTTCCCCTCGCAGGAGAAAGTTTTCTCTCTGGATTCAGCGCAGGAATGCTCAAACGTTATTCGGTCACTCTGCACTACGACACCAAAAGGCGTCCGATGGAGAGAAGACCGAAGCTGGATGCTAGTGGAGGACGTGCAATGGCCTACAGATATCGGAAACTCCTCGGATCAAGTGGGTGAGGTGATCGTGACTGGTGTTGTAAGAGGGAAGGGGCTCAAAGCGGATAGACTTGTCCACCTCGGAGATGCGGGCGAATTTCAGATTGAGAAAATCGTGGCATCACCGTTACCAAAGAACAAGAAAGGAAAAGCAAATGAGATCAATGTTGATGCTGGACTTGACGGCCACGACTTGCTAGAGCAGCCAACAGCGGACCAGGACGACATGGCCGACCTTGCACCCGAAGAAATTATGATGGCTGATATTGACAACATGGCTGTATCTGAAGCAGCTACCGAAAAGAAAGGCGTACTGCTTGACGATCATCATTATTTCTCAGACGATGAGACACATTTACCCGAGGCACCCAAGCGATTGCCCAGAGGCACATCATCGTACCAAGCGGCATGGTTTTTAGGTGATATGTCTGACTCAGGCTCCGATGGTGACGAAGCTGAAGGGCCTGATGGGGATATTTCGATGGATCAGCCGTTGGGTCCGGAAGATGGCGTGGAAGGCTTTGATCATAGAACCCAAGGAGCGCCTACGGAAGGAGCTCCGTCTGAGTACCCTCAATCCGAGATGTTTCTGGATCCTTCACCGGACGAAGAGGAGGAACAAATAGCCGCGTATCGCTCCAGACGAAAGAACGAGGCTGAGGAGGACCTCGAATTCCCCGATGAGATAGAGCTGCATCCAAACGTTTTGGCCAGAGAGCGTCTGGCAAAATATCGAGGCCTGAAAAGCTTGAAGACTAGTCGTTGGGAAACGGATGAGGATAGATCCCACGAGCCGGAAGAATGGAGAAGGCTCCTCCAGATCACAAACTACAAAGGAACGAAGAGTCAGGTGGTTCGAGAAGCTCTTGTCGGCGGAGTTCAGCCCGGTACACGAGTCAACGTCCACCTCCGCGACGTCCCCTTGTCTCTGCGAGCAAGTCTCAACCTGTCTCGACCCGTTGCCATGTATTCACTCCTCCGTCACGAGCACAAGCGCACAGTGGTCAACTATAGCATCACCGTGAGCTCCGACTACCCGCAGCCGATCAAGTCCAAGGAAGAGCTCATCATGCAATGCGGCCCTCGTCGGTTCATCATCAATCCCCTCTTCTCCCAACTCGGCAACACGCCCAACAACGTCCACAAATTCGACCGCTACGCGCATCCAGGCCGCACTGCAATGGCGACCTTCATCGCCCCACTGACCTTGGGTTCCGTGCCGACTCTCTTTTTCAAGCGCACCCCACCTTCAGCAGATCGCGAAGATGCTGATCCGTCCGACACGCCCGAGTCTACCCCCGGCCTGGAGCTCATCGGCACCGGCACCTCCCAACCCCCCGACCACAGCCGCGTCATCGCCAAGCGCGTGATCCTGACCGGCCATCCGTACAAGATCCACAAGAAGCTCGTCACGGTCCGCTACATGTTCTTCAACGCCGAAGACGTCATCTGGTTCAAAGCGCTGCAACTCTGGACGAGACGAGGGCGCAGCGGGTATATCAAGGAGGGTCTGGGCACGCATGGCTACTTCAAAGCTACGTTTGACAGCAAGATCAACGCGCAGGATGCGATTGGTGTGAGTTTGTACAAGCGGGTGTTTCCGAAGCCTGCGCGTCCTTGGCGATCGGAAGAAGTGGTTGATGTAGTGTAGAAAGTTGCATATATACGTTGAAGAAGATCCTTGCGATCGTATCATGTCAGGGATTTCTTAGTCTCCTGACTCATCGTGTCTACATTGCGAAAGACTCCTCGGTAAGGAGGGAGAACCGTTCGACGACACACAGTCTAACGCACTAACCCCCTATCCCCACAACGCACACCGACGCCCCCAACCCAAACCCAAAACACAGATCATGAGAAGTCCTCCCCCTTCTCCTCAATGCTATTCTTCACCCGCAGCAGGATCGTCGTCTTCCACTTATCCAGCTTACTCATCTGATCGAACTGGAACAACTTATCCGCAAACGCCTCCTGGTCGCCCTGCTCCACCGCCTCGGCCAGATCGACCAGCAGCTGATGTTCCCTCGTCGACGCGAACGTCGGGTCGAGGTCGCGGTAGCTTTCGAGGGCCCGATTCGTCGCGACCATGTCCTGCGCGCGTAACCAGAGCTCTGTTAGCTGGGGTGATCGGGTACAAGAGAATGATGGAGGCGAGGGGAGGGCAAGAGGAGAAGGACAACGGGGGGGACTTTTACGTTGGTGGCGAGATGACACATGCCGGCCTTGAGGAAGTAGTCCTTGACGGACCACTTCATCAAGTTGTTGCTGACGGACGACTTGGCTACTCTCTCGTAGTGCTCGATGGCTTTGTAATAGTCGGCTTCCGTGGCGGCGAGGTCGGCGACTTTGAGGTAGAGTTTGTTTGCGAGCCTGTGGAGTCCTCACGGTCAGCATCGATTGACTCGAAGAAGAGCGAAACCCCCCCCCCGTCCCTCCCTCACCCCTCCCTCCCTAGGTACTTTCCCCCAGACCACAAACCCGCCCGTCTTCAGCGCCCAAACCATCTCCCGAACCTCGCGCGAAAGGAGAAAGAGAAAAGTAGCACCTACGCCTCGGCATTATCATTCTCGAACCAACCCGCCGCCGTCTCGTACGCGTCAATGGCGCGCTTCTCATCCCCAATCTCAACCTCGTACACCTCGGCCAGATTCTGCTGATGCGTCGCCGCGCGCCGGAAGTTGCCCTTGGTCGTGTAGTGGGCGATGGCGGCGCTCAGCACGCGCGCCGCGTCCTCCGGGTCCGTCTTGCGGTAGGACTTGTACGCTTCCGTCAGCGTGTTGGCCGCGTCGTCGGGCTCGTTGAGGTGCTTGGTTTGGATGGTCGCGGCTCGCTCGAATGCTAGGCCGGCTTCTTTGCCTGTTTTGTTGCGAGGGGGGTGGGTGTTAGTTGGGGGTTTTAGGAGGAGGAGGAGCGGCAGGGGTGGGGGTGTGATG
>JAABUU010004062.1_pt1 | contig 17742 bp, 22 predicted proteins | sample 5559301 | NCBI WGS metagenome assembly JAABUU01 (sample SAMN10711884, study PRJNA513360) | rock metagenome | isolation source: Antarctica rocks | place: Antarctica: Victoria Land, Richard Nunatak white | reverse complement strand
AACACGTCACCACCCACACGCTCAGGCACACCGCCGCGATGCGGCTGCTCCTAGCCGGCAACGACGTTGCTGTCATCGCGCTGTGGCTGGGTCACGAGCAGATCTCCACGACCAACATCTATCTGCAATGCGCCACGAGGCGCCCTGTGGCATCCCCGGCGCAGCCGGGAGGAACTCAAGGAAGGTTCTTGGGTCCAATGGCTTACCCAGATCCGAAAGGAGAACGGAACAACAGCATGCCAGGACAAGCGACGGTCAGGCTCAGGTGTCAGAGGTGACGCGTCGCGGGACCCGTGTGATATGGCGAAAGCTGGATTGCCTGAATCCCAATCTCCAGAAGACGCAAAGATCCGTCCGCCGGAAAGACATCCGTTACCGGCGACCACGCTCTGCGACGGCATCGTGTTGGGGCCGTTGCATCCTTGGAGCGTGGAGCGTTGCCCAGTGAGGGCAATCAAGGAGATGAGTGGGACGCCTAAGTCACGCTCGAAACGTACGACAGGGACGAACGTGGGATCAACCTACGGGGCGCGAGCCCCAAGGTGACGGAGTGCCCATAGTAGTCGTGGGAGCAACGACCCACCAAGGAGGACGGGAAAGCCGTCCACAGGGCAAAGGGGCACAGGTGACTGAATATCCGAGAGCCAGGAGGTATGCGTAATGCAGAACGCCGAAACGGTCCTGGATGTCCTCCGTGAACGCGGCAGGCGCGGCCTGCCGTTAGAAGAGCTGTATCGACAGTTGTTCAACCCGCAGCTGTACTTGCTGGCCTACGGGCGCATCTACTCCAACAAGGGAGCGATGACGCCCGGAGTCGACGCGGAGACCGCGGACGGTATGACCCAGGGCAAGATCGAGCGGATCATCGACGCGTTGCGTCATGAGCGCTACCGGTTTGCGCCCGTCAAGCGTGTCTACATCCCAAAGAAGGACGGGAAGCAGCGCCCGCTTGGTCTGCCGTCGTGGTCAGACAAGCTCGTTGGCGAAGTCGTGCGTCTGCTGTTGGAGGCGTACTACGAGCCGCAGTTTTCTGACTGCTCCCACGGTTATCGTCCCGGCCGAGGCTGCCACACCGCGTTGAGCGATGTGGCCGTCGCATGGTCCGGGACGACCTGGTTTATCGAGGGAGACATTTCCCAGTGTTTTGATCGGCTTGACCATCAGGTCATGCTCGAAACGGTGGGCGAGAAGATCCACGATAACCGGCTGCTGAGGCTGATTGGCCAGATGCTGCATGCCGGATATTTGGAGGACTGGGTGTGGAACGCCACGCTCAGCGGCGCGCCGCAGGGCGGGGTTCTTTCCCCGTGCCTGTCCAACATCTACCTGGACCGGTTGGACACGTTTGTCGAGACGGTTCTGATGCTGGAATACACCCGCGGCACACGCAGGAGAAGCAACCCTGCGTATAGCAGGATACGAAGCGCGCATGCCCAAGCCCGCTACCGAGGCGATCGTGCCGCGGTGCGGGCGCTGCGCAAGCAGCAACGCAGTCTCCCCGTCAAGGATCCTTCTGATCCTGGCTACCGGCGGCTGCGTTATGTCCGCTACGCCGACGATATTCTGCTCGGGTTCGCCGGACCGAAGGCCGAAGCCGAGGAGATCAAGCGTCGCCTCGCCCAGTTCCTGCAAGAGGATCTCAAGCTGGAGCTGTCCGAGCATAAGACGCTGATCACGCACGCCCGCACGGACGCGGCACGGTTCCTCGGCTACGAGATCACCACCCAGCACGCCAACCAGATAATCACCGGCGGCCGACGTGTGGCCAACGGCAGTATCCGGCTACGCGTACCTGGCGACGTGATCAAGAGCAAATGCACCCGATACATGCAACGGGGAAAACCCGAGCGTCGGCCCGAGCTGCTGAACGACGAGGACCACTCGATCATCAGCCGTTACGGGTCTGAGTACCGGGGCATCGTCCAGTACTACCTGCTCGCCGGCGACGTCTATCGACTGGACCGGCTGCACTGGGTCATGGTGACCTCGCTCCTGAAGACGCTGGCCGGCAAGTACGACTCGTCGGTATCGAACATGGCCCGCAAGTACGGGGCCACGCTCGAGACGCCGCACGGGCCGCGCAGATGCCTACAAGTCAGCGTCGACCGAGGCGAGGGCAGGAAGCCGCTGGTCGCCACCTTCGGTGGTATCCCGCTACGACGACAGAAGAACGCGGTCCTCTGGGACCGCAACCCAGTCCGAGCCCCCGCCCGACGCAAGGAGCTGGTTCACCGGCTCCTCGCAGGACGGTGCGAGCTCTGCGGGCAAGCGGACAAGGTGCGTGTGCACCAAATCCGCAAACTCTCAGACCTCGACAAGCCCGGACAGCCAAACCAACCCGAGTGGATGCGAATCATGGCCAAACGGCGACGCAAGACCCTCGTGGTCTGCGCCAGCTGCCACGCCACCATCCACGAAGGAAGCCAACCGCGTCAACCACGGAATAGTCACTGGAGAGCCCGGTGATCAGAAATGGTCACGCCGGGTTCGGGAGAGGGCCAGAGGAAACGGAGCACTACAGCCACCGCGCCTCTGGCCTATCTCAGCCGCCGACCTCGCACTCAAAGAGCGAGCACTGGCCCGAACCAAACCCCCGGACGTCAGACCCGGCCGCTACCGGCCCCCCGACACGCTGCTCGCGTTCCTGCAGGCGCTCTGATTAGCCGACCCAAACACCACGAATCCGCCCACCACCCAGGGGATTCCACGGTCAAGTCGGCATAACCGTGGGGTCGGAATAGTGCGCCTTATTGGGACGTCCCAATAACCGCCACACCGTCGCCAGCCGCGCGCTGCTCGCGGGCGAGAGCATCGACGAGACCGCCTTCCTGCTCGGCCATCGGGACGCCAACGTCACTCGCGCCGTCTACGTGCGTGAGCTCTCTGACGCCCGCCGGGGGACGATGCGGCGATCGAGGATGGGTCGCCGAGTTCGCGGACATTCTCGACGACCACGACGTCGACTGAACCTCAGGTGCCCGACCGTCGCGGTCGGGTGTCCTCCGCGCTTGCCACGATCGTCGTGTCCTGGCCACCTGAGATTGGCGAGCTCCTTCCGAACGTCTTGGACGCGTACAACGTTCGTGAGAAGCTCGCTGACTACTCGTTGAATCTCGAACACGCCAGAGGTGGCGAAAAGGCGGACGGGTTCGCTCGGGTTCTGGCGATCAACGCGGAGGATCTGGACTACCTGGCTGACGCGTTGCTCAGAGGGGCGCGGACGATCCCGATCTCCGCGGTTCGGAAGCGCGGCAAACACGGCGTGCACTGCCAGGTGATCGTGCCCGTGCGTGGTCTCGGCGATCGCGCCGACCGAGTGGCGCACGTGCTCACCGCCTGGGAGGTCCGATGCGACGGCGACCCGCCGCGGTTGATCACCGCGTATCTGGCGACTACCCTCGGTTGACGATGGCTGTCGTCAAACACGCGATCCAGGAGAACGATGTCGTCGCGCTTCGTGAGCGCGTCGGTGCCTGGCCGGCAGGGACGGTCTGTACCGCGGTCAGCATCTACGACGATGCGGCGTGCGTGGAGATTTCCGAAGATGCGCCGCCCGGCGCGGCGCTGGACATGGTCGACGTGCCGTTCGAGCTGCTCGAGCTGCGGCCGCGTTACCGCAGGCGGCCGGCTGGCGGCATGGAAGCCTGATGGAAGCCTGAAACGCCGCGATCGCACCTTCAGGCGATCTGCAGCCTCAGCGTAACCCCAGTATCTGCGGGACAAATCGGCATTTGACCCGCGGCTGACAGCGGCTGCCGGCTCTTTGCAAGCAGGAGGTCCCGGTTCGATCCCGGCTGGTTCCATCTAGAAACGCCTGCAAGACGGCTGTTTAGTTTAGTCGCTGCCGGAACGCGCGCCGCAACTCAAGGGGCAAGTACCCACGTCTATCCGGAGGTCACCGTCGAACAGGTCAGAGCCGCGACCGGCTGGCCGCTGCGGGTTGCCGACACGGTCCACGCGACACCGGCCGCGACAGACGAGGAGCTCGCCGCTCTGCGAGAGTTGGTGGCCCGTGGCTGACGCGCCCGAACTGACCCGGCCGGCGACCCGCGAGCCGGCGCTCGACTACCCCGACTGCCGCTCAACCGCGCTGCGGCATCCCCAGCAGCCGCTCGTCCACCTTCCGGAGCAGGTCACCGAGACGACCGGACCGCAGCTCGGCGAGCTGCGGGCGGGCGCGATCAACAACGATCTGACCACTCAGCACGAGGGCGAGCCGACGGGGAGCGGATCACCGTCTCCGGCCGGCTGCTCGATCAGGACGACCGGCCGATCCGCGACTCGCTGATCGAGATCTGGCAGCCAACGCAGCCGGCCGCTACGCGCACCGCTGGGACCGCTGGCCGGCGCCGCTGGATCCGAACTTCTCCGGTGGCGGTCGGACGGTCACCGATCCCGATGGCCGCTACGAGTTCGTGACGATCAAGCCCGGGCCGTACCCGTGGGGCAACCATCACAACGCCTGGCGCCCGGCCCATATCCACTTCTCCCTGCTGGGCCGCTGCTTCGAGCAGCGTCTGGTGACCCAGATGTACTTCCCCGGCGACCCGCTGTTCCCGTACGACCCGATCTTCAACTCGGTGCGGGACCCACGCGCACGGGAGCGGATGGTCAGCCGCTTCAGCATCGACGACAGCCAGGACAACTGGGCGCTCGCGTACACGTTCGACATCGTCCTCGGCGGCCGTGCGCAGACGCCGATAGACGAAGCCCATTGATGCACAAGCTGACGCCCTCGCAGACGGTCGGGCCGTATCTGAGCCTCGGGCTGCCGTGGGAGCAGGACCCCGTCGCCGAGCCGGACGGCGTGCGCATCTCAGGCCGCGTCCTCGACGGGGCGGGCGAGCCCGTGATCGACGCCCTCGTCGAGACGTGGCACTGCCTTACCTAGCCGGATAAGTAAGGCTACAGCACATGGCGGCCTGCGATCATGAGGTCATCACGAAATTGTCGCCGCGCCCATCATCCCCCGCCGCCTCAGGTTCTCTCCTCTGGCTGGCGTGGCTCCTCTGACTCCAAGATCCGCTGAGCGAGGGCGATGGCGGCGTTGGCGGCGGGAACGCCGGCGTAGATGGCGGTGTGGAGGAGAACCTCACCGATCTCCGCGGCGCTCATACCGTTCCGGCGCGCGCCGCGCACGTGCAGCGCCAGCTCCTGCTCGCGCCCGAGGGCGGTGAGGACGGCGAGCGTGATCATGCTGCGGCTGCGGCGGTCAAGGCCATCCCGGGTCCAGACCGCGCCCCAGGCGTAGCGGGTGATGAAGTCCTGGAAGGGCTTGGTGAACGGGGTGGCGTTCTCGGTGGCGCGGTCGACGTGGACGTCGCCGAGCACCTCGGGGCGCACGCGCATCCCGGCGTCGAAAGGGTCATCGGTCATGACAGGTCCTCGATCAGCTGGTTGACGATCTCCGGTTGCTCGACGGCGGCGACGTGAGCGGCGGGGGTGATCACTTCGTGGCGGGCGCGCTGGACAGCGGCGGCGATCAGCGCCTGATGCTCGACCGGCGCGGCGAGGTCTGCGTCCCCCGAGACGACGAGGGTCGGCGCGCCGATGCCCGGGAGCTCGGCGCGCAGGTCCATCCGCTCGATCGCGCCGCAGCAGGCGGCGTACCCGTCGGCGGGCGAGGACGCCAGCATCGCCCGCAGCCCGGCGCGAACCTCGGGGTGGGCGGCGGCGAACGCCGGGGTGAGCCAGCGATCGACCACTGCGTCGGCGACCGGCTCGATACCCCCGGCCGCCAGCACGGTGGCGGCCCGCTCCTGCCACGCGGACGCAGGCGGCAGGTGGGCCGCGGTGCAGACGAGGACGAGCCGGTCGAGCCGCTCGGGGGCGTTGATGGCGAGCCACATCCCGACCATCCCGGCGATCGAGAGTCCGCAGTAGGAGGCGCGCTCGAGCCCGAGCGCATCCATCAGCGCGAGGACGTCATGGCCGAAATCGGCGATCTCGTAAGGTCCCGCCGGCGTCGGCGAGCCGCCGTGGCCGCGGTGGTCGAAGGGGATCAGGCGCCGGCCCTCGGCGAGCGCCAGCTGTCGGTCCCACATCCGCAGCGTGGTGCCGAGTGACCCGCCCAGCAGGAGCGGCGGCGCGCCGTCTGGCCCGACGATCTCGTGGTGCAGCGCGGTCATCCGCCATGGGCCTGCATCGCACGATCGACGAACTCGCCCGCCGCGCCGAGATCGGGATCCGCGCCTGCGCCCGCCCGCATGGCGGCCGCGTCGATCTCCAGGTGCTCGAGCAGGTCACGGCCCCAAGCCGCAGCCGATCCGGTCAGCGCCAGCAACTCGGTCAGCGTCCCCCACTCCGCCTGCCAGGCCCCGGCCGCGCGCTCGTGCTCCTGCTCCATACAGCCGGAGCATGGTCGCCACCAGTCCGGGGACCCGCTTGGCACACGCGAGCACGGAGACCGACGCGACCGGGTTGCGCTTGTGGGCCATGGCCGAGGATCCGCCACGGCCCGGCACGCCCTCCCGGACGTACGCCGATGACAGGGTCACATCACGCGCCACCTTCCCCAGCGCGCCGGCCAGCAGGCCGAGCGCGCAGGCGATCCGGGCCGGGCGAACTCGATTGGTGTGCCAGGCAAGGACCGGCTCGGCCAGGCCCAGCCGGCCGGCGACGCGCGCCGCGACCGCCGGATCGCGAGTCCCGACCGGACCGCCCATCTGCACCGCCAGCGGCACCGCACGGAGCTCACGGGCGCCCTCGTCGATCGCGGTCATCCAGCCCGCCGCCTTCAGCCCGAAGGTGGTGGGCAGGGCGGGCTGCAGGAGGGTCAACCCGGTCAGCGGCGTGTCCCGATGCCGCCGAGCCAGCCCGCCGGCGGCATCAGCAGCGGCGTTCGCGTCGTCCAGCAGCGGCACGAGTGCCCGGGTGGTGACGAGCATCATCGCCGTGTCGAGGATGTCCTGGGAGGTGGCGCCGGCATGCGTGTCCGGGAAGCGCTTGGCTAGGGGCACCACCGGCGAGGCATGCTCGGCCGCGCCGCGGCCGAGGGCGGCGATGTCGACGTCGGCCGCCGCAAGCGCGTCGCCGCCGAGGACCGCCTCGACGTCGAGCATTGCCTGCACCCACGCCTCGTCGGTCACCGCGGTGACGCCGCCACGGGCGTAGAGCCCGCCGAAGAGCTCAGACGTCGAAGAAGACGGTCTCGTCGGTGGGTGGGCCTTGAACTCTGATGTCGAATCGGTAGCCATCGTCGCTGCGCTGCGCCATCAGGGTGTCACGCCGTTCGGCCGGGACGCCGGCCAGAACCGGATCGTCTGCGGGCACCTGAAGATAGATCCGGGTCGTGAGGTGGCGCAGCAGCCCCCGTGGATACGCGCGCGAAGATCACTTCCAAAGGGCAGGTCACGATTCCCAAGGGCGTGCGGGAGGCGCTGGATCTGCGAGCGGGGGACGAGCTGCTGTTCCGCGTCGAGCGCTCTCGGGCGGTGATCGCCAAGACGCCTGATTTTCTGGCGCTGGCCGGAGCCGTCCCCATTCCGTCTGACAAGCTCGGCACCCCGTGGGAGGAGATCGTGCGTCGCACCCGTCGCGAGCGCGTCGGACGGCGGCACTGACCGCGTTTCTGGACACCAACGTTCTGATCAGGCATCTCACGGGTGACCCGCCTGAGATGGCGGCACGAGCGAGTGCTTGGCTGGCCGGCGGTGAGCCACTGTTGTTGACGGATCTGGTGGTCGCGGAGTGCGTCTACGTGCTTGAGTCCTTCTACGAGGTGGGACGCCCAAGGGTCGCGGAGCTGATGCGCTCGGCGATCGCTCTTTCGTCGATTGAGACCCTCGGCCCGCTCGTGCTGCTGCGCACGCTTGAGGTGTACGAACTCGAGCATCTCGACTTCGCCGAGGCGTACCTCGTCGCGCAAGCCGAGGCAACAAGCGTCGGCGAGATCCTCTCATTCGATCGCTCGATCGAGCGTGTCAAGAGCGTGCGTCGGCGCGAACCCTGACGCGCCCGCGGCGTGGCGCCGCCCTGGGCGATTCTCCGCAGGGCCGCCCTCAGTCCGCAGACCGCTCATCGCTCGCCCGGAGCGCGACATCCGGGCCCTCAGGTCAGCCTGGTGTCGAGGACGCAGTCCAGCCGCAGCTCGCGCCGTGGGGTCCGCTCGAGTCTCAGGCGCGCCTGGCGGCCGCGCAGCTGAAGTGTGGCCACCTCGTTCTCGAAGTAGGGGCCCTGCTTGGTTTGCCATGAGATCGGGGCCGCCGGCAGCCGCACCGAGCGCTCAAGCAGCGTGCCGACCCGCTCGGCGGCAGCGCTGAAAGCGAACCGGTTGGCCAGCTCCATCGGCGAGTCGAGGCTGTGGCGAAACGGCGAGCAGACCGCCTGGTAGATCCTGCTCTCAACCGGTTCTCCCAGAAAGCCAGCCTCGGCCAGGTAGGCGTAATGGACATCTCCGGAGAGGAGGATGATCGACGCGGGGGCGCTTCCGCGCTCGCCGGCCGCGACGGCCCGTAGCGTCCGTGCCAGACGGTGAAACGAGGAACGGAACGAGGCCCAGTGCTCGAGGTCGATCGCGCGCCGGAGTCGCTCTCCGAATCTGACCCCTGTGGCTCCCCAGGCACCGTCGCACAGCGCCTCGTCCCACGCCTCGAGATCATGGATCGCTCGCGGCAGCAGAAACGGAAGCGAGGTGGCAATCAGGAGGTGGTCGGCGTCGCCGCGCAGCTCGCCGTCGAGCCAGCGCCACTCTTCGTCATCGACCATCTCCCGGCGACCGTCCTTGAACAGCCTTCCTGCGCGTGAGTCGATCACCACCAGACGGGAGCGACCCAGCTTCCGGGCATAGCTCCACCGGCTACCTGAGGTGGTGCGGTCGGCGTTGAGCGCGAACTCCCGGAGCAGCGGCCCGCCATCGTCGGCGGCGCGCACGCGCTCATACAGCTGATCCTCCCGCAGCTCGTCGGGCGAGAGATTGCCGAGGTGCTGATAGAGCCAGTACGACATGAAAGCGCCGGCGATGCGATCAGGCCACCACCGAAGCTCGCGCCTCTCCCGCTTCCACGCCGCAGAGGTGTTCCAGTCGTCGATCACCTCGTGGTCATCGAAGATCATCGCGCTCGGCACCGCGGACAGAATCCAACGAATCGTCGGCTCTCCCCAGGCCTCTGAGTAAAGCCGAGTGTACTCCTCGAAATCGGCCACCCCATCACCGGGCGGCTCGCCCGTGGCCCGGCGCGAGCGGATGAACTCGCGCGTCTGGGGCGATGCGTCGTCTGCGTACACCTGATCGCCGACCATCAGCAGCAGAGACGGCCACTGCTGCCACGGGCTCTTAGACGTGCGGTGGGCCAGCGCCTGAAGCGCGTCGACGCCACGGCCGAGCCGGTGCTCGCGTCGCTCGAGCACCCATGGCAGCTCGTGTGGAGCGGCCGCCCGGCACGAGCCGAAGGCCACGCTCATGCCTCGCCCGGGGTGCAGTGCGCGGATCCGGCTCGCCGGCAGGGAGCTACCCGGATCGGGCCAACGTCGCTCTCCGTCGAGAGCGACCGCGTACTCGCGGCTCTCCCCGGGCTCGAGCCCGTCCAGCACGACAAGCGCATAATGGTGTCCGGAGACGTGGAACGTATGAGCCCGGTGCCCGAGCGCCTCGACATCGCACGGCCCGTCGGTCTCCACCCACACGGTCGCGTCGCGCTCGTCAACGTAGCGCAGCATCGGACCCAGGATCAGTTCCGCCACGCCACGGAGCTTCCCGGCAACCAGGCCGAGCAAAACGTCACACGCGGCTCTCGCGCAATCGGGTCCGGACGGGCGCATCGCTCCGGCGAGCTTTCGCACCCCACGTGGCTCAAAACCCGGTTGCGTTCCAGGGCGCCAGCGGGGTGGAGAACATGAGGTCGACCCGCCCGATCGCGCCGGGTCTGCATTCTTTCGCGACGCCTGACAGCAGCAGCTCCCGGAGCCGGAAGCCACCGAGGTAGATCGATGCCAGCGCTTGCTGGGTGATCTCCAGGTCAGCGTCCTGGTCTGTGCTCTCGCACTGGACTTGGTCGTCTGCCGCTCTCAGCCGGTAGCGGCCGGAGGCGAAGGGGTCGGCGCCGGCGTCGATCACCTCCAGGACGACCTCGCCTGGCACCGCATAGCGCCGCGCGGCGAGCGCAGCCGGCACGTCGAGCAGCCGCACCCAGAGGAAGTCCACCTGCTGGGTCATCACCAGAGCGCGGGCATCGCCAAGCAGCCAGCGCACCCGCTCGTCCACGGAGCGATTGGACAAGCGGATCTGGTCTACGCCGTCGATGCCGCTCAGATACGCCCAGAAGTTCTGATAGGCCGTGTCGGTCGCGCTGGTCAGGTCCCATACCTCCACGCTCCCAAGCGGTGGGATCAGCCCGAAGTCGCCGCTCGCCTTCCAGCCGAGCAGCCCGTCTGGGCCGTCGTCTCCCTCGTGGACAAACCAGTTGTGGGGCAGATCCTCTGAGGGCGCGTAGCCGTCGCGCCCCAGAACGCGGTTCCACCAACGGGCGTCTCGATCGATCTGCCCCGGCCGACAGCGGCGGGCTGCGGCATACACCGCGGGTGCCAGCTCGCCGAACTCCTCGCGCTCGACCTGTCGCACTCGCGCAGGGTCTCCCGGGCAGCTCGCTCCGGGGCGCCAGCGGTGCAGCACGTAGTCAGCGGAGAGGGTCGCGGGCGCGTAGCCGAAGCTGCCGTAGATCGGCCACTCTGCGGCGATCAGGATGCTGATCGCATCACTCCTCTCCCGGGCCGCCCGCAGCGAGCCGCTGAGCATCCGGCGCATGAGTCCCCGCCGCCGATGGCTGGCCGCCACGGTGACGTTGGTGAGCGCATCCACTCGAAGATCAACGGTCCGGTCGCCCACCCCCGGAACCGAAAGCGCTCGTTCCTCGGTGCGCAGCGTCGCCACCCACCGGCCCCGGTCACGCACTCCCCAAGCGCGCGTCGGATCCCAGTCGCGCGTGAGCAGGCCGATCCGCCGAGCGGTCTGCGGGCCATCGGGGGGATCGACCAGGAACGTCGTGGCCATGGCGCGCGCCCACCCCGGCGTCTCCTCCGCTGCAACCGGATTGACGAGCTCAGAGACGAATGGCGGCACGCTGCTCATCATCGCTGCCGCCGCGGCGGATCGCCCTCCGAATGCTGCGAAAGCGCGAGCGAGCGGCGCCTGGTTTGAGCAAAAGCTCGCTGGCGCGCACCATCGATCGCTCGCCGGGACTACGGAAAAAGGATCAGCCTGTGTGCGCTGAAGGCGAACAACACGGCCAGCAGGCTCCACGTCAGTGGCCAGCTCAAGGTGTGGAGAAACGTAGTCTGCCAGCGGCCGAAGCGAAGCACGTACAGGAAGGTGACCCCCAACAAGAGCGCATAAAGGACAACTGCCACCACGGTTGGGGGAGCCAAGCCCAGGATCGGCGCGACCACCAGCCCGAGGAGAAGCCAGGCAGCGATCGCCAAGAAGTCGACCGTGAGGCTGGTGCGCTCGCGTCCGACGATGGTCATGAAACCAGCCGCGCCGACGAGGGCTGCGGCCATGAACAGGCCGAGCGGCCACCGAGAGCTGAAGCCGAAGATCAATCCCATCAATTTGCCCCCGCACCAGAGCAGCAGAGGGTCGATCAAGCTAACGACCACGTAGCAGGCGAACGCATCGACGGTGGAATCCCACGGATTCGCAAACACCGGCCGGCGCGGTGTCAGCGCCGCCCTCAGAGCTGAAGGGTCAAGCGCTGAGCGGACGGAGCTCGTGTTCTCTGGTTCCATCTCCAAATCTCCTGTTCTCCAAGAAGTATGGTAGGCGAGCAGCGGCGGCCTCAGCTCCACCGGTTCCGGGGATGTCGGCGGCTCGGCTGCTGCCAATGCGGTTCGGCGTTGCCTGCGTATGGTGTTGAGGATCGGATAACGCCGGAGCGACGAGGAAGCGGACATGAAGATCGGGATCATCGGCGCGGGAAACATCGGGAGCGCTCTAACGCGCCGGCTTACAGAGCTCGGTCACGAGGTCTCGGTCGCGAACTCGCGTGGACCAGAGACGCTGCGCGGGCTGGCGTCCGACACAGGCGCACGCGCGGTGACGGCTGCCGAGGCTGCACGGGACAAGGATCTGGTCGTGGTGACGATCCCGGAACGAAACATCCCGGCCCTGCCGGCTGACCTGTTCACCGGCGTCGGTGAACAGGTGGTCGTCGTGGACACCGGCAACTACTACCCACAGCAGCGCGACGGACGGATTGCCGCGATCGAGGAGGGCGTTACCGAGAGCCAATGGGCGCAACGGCAGCTGGGCCGACCCGTCATCAAGGCCTTCAACAACATCTACGCTCAGCACCTGCAGGACGACGGACAAGCCAAGGGCACTCCCGGACGTATCGCCCTGCCGGTCGCCGGGGATGACCAAGCGGCCAAAGCCATCGTGCTCGAGCTCGTCGACGAGCTCGGGTTTGACCCCATCGACGCCGGCGGGCTGGATGACTCTTGGCGCCAGCAGCCGGCAACGCCCGTCTACACCACGGATCTCGACGCCGACGGAGTCCCTAAAGCGCTAAGCGAGGCGTCGCGCGATCGGACGCCAGAGTTCAGCGCCACGGCAAGCAGCCCAGGCAGCTTCACCGAACCGAAATGAGCGTACGCATACGACCCCGGGCGTCTGGCTACCGTGACCGTAGCCGGCGAACGTAGATGTCGACACCCTCCGACGATCTGAACCTCGAGGCGATCCGTGAGCAGCTCACCGCACGCCGGGATCGTGCCCGCGAGCGATTGGCGGTGCTCGCAAAGCGTCCCGAGCGCGGTAGCGCTGTGGGGTTCGGCAAGCGAATCGGCGATGGCACGTCTGAGGCGGTGAGCCGTCTAACCGACATTGGGGTTGGCGACTCGTTAGAGCGTGGGCTTGGCCGCACGGAGCGGGCGCTGGCTAAGCTCGCCGAGGGCACCTACGGAGTGTGCGATTCGTGCGGCGCACCAATCCCGCACGGCCGATTGAAGGCAATCCCCGATGGGGTGTTGTGCCTGGAGTGCGCGAAGTCCCAGCCCCGGCCTCGCTCGCCGCGACGTCGTTGAAGGGTTTCGCCTTCCGGCGTCGGGCGAGCTGCGCCACAATCGGCACTTCATGCCAGACAGGTCCGCCGTTCACCATCCGCTGTTCGCGCGCTTGTGGTCATTGATGAGCCGACACGAGCCGGCGAATGTAAGCCGCGACCGCGGCAAGTTGCTCGCAGGACTGTCGGGACGGGTGATCGAGATCGGCGCGGGAACGGGCAGCAACTTCGCCCACTACCCCGCGACGGTCGAGTACGTGATCGCCGTAGAGCCCGAGCCGTATCTGCGCGAGCGGGCGCACGCCGCGGCTGCCGGCGCCGCGGTCCGGATCGAGGTGGTTGATGGCGTCGCTGATCGTCTGCCGGCCGAGGATGCGTCATTCGACTCCGCCGTCGCGTGCCTTGTTCTCTGCAGCGTGCCTGACCAGGCTGGTGCGCTGGCCGAGTTGCGCCGCGTGCTGCGCCTCGGCGGAGAACTGCGGTTCTATGAGCATGTGCTGTCTGACCGGCCGGTGGTTGCGCTCAGCCAGCGAGCTGTGGACCGATTGTTCTGGCCGCGCGCGTTTGGCGGGTGCCATACCGCTCGTGACACGCCGGCGGCGATCGCGGCAGCTGGCTTTGAGGTCGAGGCTCAGCGCCTGACGCGGGTCAGTTCGATACCGATCGAACTCCCGGTCTCGTTGCACGCCATCGGCCGGGCGCGCCGCTGCTGACGCCCAGTACAGAAAGCGGCGCCGGCGGATCTCTGCGGCGGCGCCGCCGCTGCGCCGTAACGGAAGCTCGCTTCTGCCCGGCGTGGCTGCGCGCTGGGGTGATCTAGCGTTCGGGGTTACCGAGACTTGCTGAGATGTCGTCGATCGCTGCCCGCTCGGAATCGCTGACGGTCGTCCCGCCCTCCCGGTGCGCGTTCGCGACCTTGTCCGCGAGCGTGAGCACGAACCGCCGGTAGTCCGGGACCTCGTCTGTCGTTGCCTTGCGCTCAAGCAGCCCGACCGCATCCCGCACGCGTTGCAGACCGTGCTGCTTGAGCTCTTCGAGCGAGTGGTAGCGCGTGTGGTCGACCTCCGGCTTCGCCGCGACAATCTCGTCGAGCAGCTCGCTCTCGCCGTGTTGCTGGCGCGCCTCGACATAAGCCTTGGCGATCGCGAGCGTCTCGCGAATCGTGCCGCCGCGCTGAGCCGTGACGACGATCATGCCGGCGCTCGGCGGTCCCTCCAGCACGAGCTCCCACTCCTGGGGTGTGAAGTCAGCCTTTCCCGTCATCGCTTGGCTCCTTTTTCTGGTTACGACTGCGACCTCTGGGCCTGCCGAGCAGCATGACAGTTTGCCCCCGACCGGCTCAACTGAGACCGCATCCGCACGAGTCCGAGCGAATAGCCTCAAGCGCTGAGCGGCTGGGCCCGGAGCCCCGCCAGCGCAATGGCGCCGAGCAACGCGCCCCCCGACGCCACGGCGCCCACGAGCACCCGCCCGGTGAGCGGCAGGGAATCGCCCGCGGCAACCGTGGCCACCAGGTCGGCCGTATCGGCGACGAGCGCCGCCGCCACCCAGGGACGGAGCTCGGCCTCGGGCACGGCCAGGCCGCCCGCTCCCAAAACCAGGTCGCGGGCACCGAGCCCGCGGCTGATGACCTGGGTGCCTGCACGGTGGGCGTCGCGCCCGAGCCAAGGGGCGGTCACGCGCCCGGGCGCGAGGATCAGCGCCGCCCCGAAGCCGAGCCGTCCGGCGGCGACGAGACGAGCAGTCAGCGCGGCGTTCATCGTCGGCTCAGGCTACCGGCTGAGCCCCCTGCAGGAGGTCAGGCCGTCGCTGAAGGCTTCCTGGATCGCAGCAGCACCGCGCGTCACTCAGCAGGCCGTGCACACTGACGGCATGTCTCACCTGGTCCGCGACGGCGTAACGCTTGCCTATGAGGAGATCGGAGAAGGGGATCCGCCACTCGTGTTCGTGCACGGAGTCGCGTGCCACCGTGGGTTCTGGGCATCGCAGGTTCAGCATTTCGCGGGTCGTCACCGCGTCCTCGCTGTCGACCTGCGCGGTCACGGCGAGAGCGAAGCGCCCGAGCAGTCCTACCCGATGGCCGGTTTCGCCGACGACGTGGCGTGGCTGTGCGCGCAGCTCGAGATCCGCCGTCCAGTTGTGGTGGGCCACAGCCTCGGCGGGCTCGTGGCGCTCGAGCTCGCTCACCCGGAGCACTCGGCGGCCATCGTGCTGGTCGATTCGGTGCTGCTGCCCGCGGGTGATCGCGGTCCTCAAATACGTCAGCTCGTGTCTGCGCTACGGACGCCGGATGCCGAACGCGTCCTGCGTGCCTATTTCGCGAGCTTCTTCGGTCCCTACGACGATCCGGCCCGGAAGGCCTGGATCCTCGACCAGGCAGTGCGGACCTCGGCGTACGTGACCAGCTCGGTGTGGGAGGAATCACTGTGGGACTGGGATGACGCCGAGGCTCTCCGGCGCTGTCAGGTCCCCGTGCTCTACCTAGACGCGGGAACCCCGAACGCCGACCTCGCCCGCGCCGTGGAGCTGATCCCCCAGCTCGTTATCGGCCGCACGGTTGGCTCGAGACACTTCAGTCTGCTCGAGGTCCCCGAGCAGGTAAACGCGACGCTCCAGCGGTTCCTGGAGGTCAACCGTGAGTGACGATTACGTGCATGGCTATCAGCCGCGAGAAAACGAGCGTTTGCAGGATCAGGCCGGCACGTTGGTCGATCTCCTGCACCGCGATACCGCTTACGCTCCCGGGAGCACGGTGCTCGAGGCTGGGTGCGGCGTTGGTGCCCAGACGATCACGTTGGCGACGCGAAGTCCGCACGCCCGATTCACGTCAGTTGAAGTCTCGCAGGATTCGATCACCGAAGCGAGGCGCCGAGCGGGTCGGGCAAGCCTCACCAACGTGGAGTTCCGGCAGGCGGACATCTTCGATCTGCCATTCGGAGTCGAGTCATTTGACCACGTCTTCGTCTGCTTCGTTCTCGAGCACCTTTCGCGGCCACTGGAGGCCTTGGCGCTCCTGCGCCGGCTGCTCAGGCCGGGGGGCACGATGACGGTCATCGAGGGCGACCATGGCTCGGCCTTCTTCTATCCCTCTAGCCAGGCAGCTGATGCGGCGATCCAGTGCCAAGTGCAGCTGCAGGCAAAGGCCGGAGGCAACGCGCTGATCGGCAGGCAGGTCTACCCGATGATGGTCGAAGCGGGGTTCGAGGCGGTCTGCGTCTCGCCGCGGATGGTGTACGTGGACTCGAGCCGCCCAGACCTCGTTGATGGCTTTACGAGAAAGACGTTCGCCGCGATGGTCGAAGGCGTTCGCGAGTCGACGCTCGCGTCGGCGCTCATGGAGCCCGCCACCTTCGATGCCGGGGTTCAGGCGCTACACCGAACGACCGAGGCCGACGGCGTTTTCTGTTACACCTTCTTCAAGGGAGTGGGAAAGAAGAGCCTTCGGCGCGGCTAGGCTCTGGTCATGGACGCCGTGGTTGAGTCAACGTGGGTGGCTGGTGTCGATGAACACGTCGCGCCGGAGATGGCGACCTCGGCGCTGCTGATAATCGATACCCAGCTCGATTTCGTCGACGGAGGGGCCAGCCCGATCGAGGGAACGACAGCGATCCTGCCGGCGTTGGCGTCGCTGCGCACGGCGTTCCTGCGGGCCGGGCGACCCGTCATACATGTGGTCCGCCTCTATGAGGGCGACGATGTCGATCGGGTAAGGCGCAGCGCGAGCGCCGGTGGTGCGAAGGTGGTCGCTCCAGGCTCAGACGGCGCGCAGGTGGTGCCAGAGCTGCGCGAGATCGATGTGGCCGCACCGAACGCCCGGCGCCTGCTGGCCGGCCAGCCGGAGGAGGTTGGTCTGAATGAGGTCGTGATCTGGAAACCACGCTGGAGCGCTTTTCACCGCACCCCCCTGCATGATTACCTAACCGGGCTGGGGGTAAGCACCGTCGTCGTGGCCGGCTGCAACTTCCCGAACTGTCCGCGCGCCACCATCTATGACAGCAGCGAATACGACTACCGGGTCCTTGTTCCCTCCGATGCCGTGTCCGGAATCACCGCCGTGCAACTCGACGAGCTCGGCAAGATCGGCGTCCTGCACGCCAGCACCGGCGCGATCACCGCCGCCTTGGACCAGCTGCCCAACAAGTAGGGGTCACGACGTGTGGCTCTACGCAGGGTAGGGCGCGTACCGGTGGTGCAGCATCAGGTCGTTGCCGTCTGGGTCGGTGAAGAACGCCATGTGGCAGACCCCGGTGTCCATGATTTCGCCGGCGAACACGACTCCTTTTGCCTCGAGCTCGGCGCGTGCCGCCGCGACGTCGTCGACGTGCAGGGCAGGATGGGCGTTCTTCTGCGGCGCGAACGGCATCCCGAGCCGCTCGGGCTCCCAGATGCCAAAGCACGTCTCACCGATCCAGACCTCGAAGCGCCCGTGCTCGTCCGGGCGCAACCCGAGTGTGTCAACGTAGAAGCTGCGCGAGCGCTCGGCGTTCTGTGACGGGATGCCGATGAAGTCAAGGGTGCTGATCATGAGGCTGGATCTTACTCTCGTGCCGGTGTTCAGGCGACTAGATAGTGCTCTGGTAGGTGTTGTCACTCCCGTTTGGGTGGTCGGCGTAGCGGGAGAGCGTCGAGGCTGATCGGCTGTTGGCAGGTGGAGCAGCGGCCGGTCCAGCACTTCCAGACGGGCTGTAGCAGCAGCACCGCTTGGGGGAGTGTCACGCCGGCCGCGGGCGATTTGGGTCGGCCCGCT
>JAABUU010004060.1_pt1 | contig 17751 bp, 20 predicted proteins | sample 5559301 | NCBI WGS metagenome assembly JAABUU01 (sample SAMN10711884, study PRJNA513360) | rock metagenome | isolation source: Antarctica rocks | place: Antarctica: Victoria Land, Richard Nunatak white | reverse complement strand
GGCCATCGCCGCCGATGCGCTGAACCGCATGCTCGAACTCGGACGCCCGAGCTATGTCCGCTTCGCGTAGAGAGCGAACGAACGTAGGCGCACTGCGCCCGCCTTCTGGTCCATGCAACAGAGTCGCACATGATCGTAAGCTGGCCCTCGACTTCGCCGCCGATCGCCGGCGGCAGGTCCCGTTCGTAGAACGCCCGCACCGTCCCATAGACCGCCGCCAGCAAGGTCTGGGCGACGACGTAGGGATCGGGGAAATGGCCGTCGCCGGCGGTCGAGAGCATCGCGGCGATCGCCTGTTCACCACGCCGGGTTGCTGCCTCGATCAGCCCGCGGGCGTCGAGCTCGATGGCAATCAGGTAAAGGGCGCGGGAAACCTCACACTGCTTCGTCTTTGCGTGCAGGTAGGCTTTCACCGCGGCCTCGGCCATCACCTCGACCGTGGTGCCGCGATGGTCGGCGCACGCGGCCTCAAGGGCGTCGGCGATCATCGCGAGGTGCCGCTCCAACACGGCAAAGAGGAGCGCTTGCTTGTTGGGGAAGTATTGATACAGCGTCCCCACGGAGACGCCTGCGCGCTGCGCCACCCTCGTGGTGGTCAGCCGGGCCGGCCCAACGGCCAGCAAAACCTGAATGGTTCCCTCGAAGATGGCGTCCACGGTGACGGTGGATCGGGCCTGGCGCGGCGCCTTGCGCCGGTCGAGCACCGTTGGAGGGCTGCTTCTCATATGCGAATCCCACACCTGAAGGATGCTTCATATATTCGTCTTGTCACCGTCCCACCATTCACACGGGGTCAGGATGTAAGCCTGTTCACCGCATGGCGTCTCGTGTGGCGGTCAATGGGACGCCTTTCAGGAGACGAGCATGGGTAAGTTGGACGGGAAAGTCGCTGTCATCACTGGTGGTAGCGCGGGAATGGGCTTGGCAACGGCCAAGCTGTTCGCCCACGAAGGTGCGAGGGTCATCGTCACCGGCCGTGACCAGGCGGCACTCGATGCCGCCGTGCGGGATATTGGGAGCGGCGTCGAGGCGTTCCGCAGCGACGTCTCGGCAGTGGCGGATCTCGAAGCGCTTCGTGCCCACGTTGCGGAACGGCATAGCCGCGTCGACATCGTTTTTGCCAACGCGGGCGGCGGCAGGCCCGGGTTGTTCGAGCAGGTGTCGGAAGACGATTTCGACTTCACCGCCGGCACCAACTTCAAGGGCACCTTTTTCACGGTGCAGAAGCTCGTTCCGCTGATGCCGACGGGTGGCTCGGTGATCCTCAACACCTCGATCCTGGGTTCGCAGGGCCGCCCGGGCTTCAGTGTCTATGCAGCGACCAAGGCAGCGATCCGTTCCTTGGCACGGTCGCTTACGGCAGAGCTGTCCGCCAAAGGCATCCGGGTCAACGCTTTGGCGCCGGGGCATATCGACACGGACATCATGCGCAAGGTGGGCCTGAGCGACGACATGATCCAGCAGGTCAACGCACAGGCGCACGCCCAAATCCCGATGGGCCGCAGCGGCACCGCGGACGAGATTGCCAAGGCTGTCCTGTTCCTCGCTTCGGACGACGCGGCCTACGTGACGGGCGTCGAACTGTCCGTGGATGGCGGCTGGGCGCAGGTCTGAATGAGGTCTGCCCGGGTCTCATGAATCCAGTGGGCGCCAAGCTGGTGCGTTGCTATCAGAACGTGTGCCGTCACGCCGCTACACCTACCGCCCCGCCCTGCCGCGCGAGGGTGGACGGGCAGCGTGCGTCAGACGCGACCTGCATCCCGAACCTGTCCGCCGCGGCCGAGGCGGCAGTCAGGACCTTGCGTGCCGCGTCGGACGAGAAGGCGCGTGGCGAGGCGTCGCGGCATTCAGGGCGGCGATGGCGCAGCGCTTTGGAGACGAGGGGGTGCGCTCCGCAGAACATATTGCTAAAGTGACCAATTCCGCATAGATATTTTGCAAAGAAAAAAGCGTGTGGTTTCAGTTGGCCTCTTCTCTGCCGCAAATGTCCTAAGTTCCGCGACCAGTGTTTGGCGGCCACGCTTGCGCCGCACGACACTTCGAGGCCACCTGCTCCGTCTGTTCGACACCGCCGGTGGCATCAGGTGGCGAGAAGGTAAGGGACGAAGAGGTCCTCCACGGTGAACCGCCGCCTGGTCAGGCCTTGCTCGTGATGGTAGCGCAGGATGGCGTCGAGCGCGGTGCGGTTGGCTTCTATGCCATAGGGCCACCAGTCCTCGCCCAGGACAGCTCGGTCCTCCTCGATGCGCTTGGTCAGCCACGGCACCATCATGGCCATGTTGTTGAAGGTCATTCCCCTCACGAACTGCTCCATGGTGGCGTCCTTGGCAGCGCAGAAACCGCGGTAGACAGCCTTGACGACCTCTGGATGCTCGTCGGCCAACTGCTTGCGGACCACCACCGTGTGCATGATCGGGAAGATGCCGGTGCGCCGGTAGTACTCACGCTCGGCCGCTTCGTAGTCCTCGAACAGGCGCCCGACCTTCGGCGACCTCTGCAGCACGCACTCGGGGATGTCCGCGGAGATCAGGGCATCGATCTCGCCCGCCTCGAGCTTCCTGCCCAGGTCGTCGTCCGGGGCGGCCCAGCTCACCTCGACATCGGTGGGATGCGGCTGCGGCACAAAGTCGATCGGCTTCATGGGGAAGTCGATCCCGCCAACGATCCAGCGGCACTGGTCGGGCGTCACGCCATAGTCGTCCGACAGCATGCCCTTGGGCATCACCCCGGCGTCGTGGCCGTAGAGCGCCAGTTCGCCGATGGTCTTGCCGGCGAGGTCCTCCGCGCGCCTGATGCCGCTAGCCTTGTTGACGTAGATCGCCGAGTGCCGGAACGCGCGGTTCGGGAACACCGGGATGGCGAGGAACTCCGGGTTCACCTCCATGGCGCGCAGGAAGTATGTCATGCCCAGTTCCGACACGTCGAACGCTCGCTGCCGGATCATCCGCTCGAAGATCTCGGGGACGATGCGCGCGCTGTGGAAGCTGGCATCGACTCCGTCGATCTTGATCGTGCCATCGGCCAGTGCGCGCGTGCGGTCGTAGTTCCAGAAGGCGATATCGAGTTTTAGGTCGCTCACGGTGCAGGCTCCTGCCCTTCGAGCCTGTCGGCCCTTGTTTGCGGCTGCCTACCTGTAGCGGCGCGCACTGATGAACGCTCCGGCGCGCAATAGATGGCCTTCTTTGACGCACATTACGTGAGACAGAAGCGGGCATCCGACGCACAATCGTTGAGACACAGCGCACGCTCGGTGAGACGGACGCGCAATAGCCGGCGGACGGCGCAGAGTGGCCGCGATCAGGTCGGCAAGCCGGCCGCACGCATCTCGTCCATGAGCTCACGCGACCGCGCCGGCTCGAGGTCGCCGCGCAGCAGGCGGCGGATCTCGGCCGGCTTGGCATCGAATTGCTCGACCAGGTTGCGGATGTCGTAGCCATTCCGCGTCAGACGGGGCTCCAGGTCATCGATCTGCAGCGACAGCACGGCCTCGACCACGGTCTCATCGATCGGTTTGGTGCCGACCTCGAACCCAGCCTCGAATGCCCGCACCAGGTGCTGGCCGATCTGCAGCGGGGTCTTCAGCTTGGCAGCCAGCCGGGTCGCGGCGGCGTCGGTAATGACGTCCTCCGGCGTGACGCCCTCCTCCAGGCTGCTCTTGAGCACCCAGTCCACATAGTCGCGCTGGCGGTCACGCAGGCCGCCGAACTCGAACACGGTGGTGCGGTCGCCGATCTCCTCCATCTGCGGCCGCCGCAGGTCGTTCTTCAGCTTCGGGTGGCCGACCAGCACGACGGAGAGCTGGCCACCGCCCTCGACCACGACCTCGGTCAGTCGCTTCAGGGCGACCAGGGTCTTCGGGTGCAGGTCGTGGGCGTCGTCGATGAACAGCGCGACCGGCTTCTTGGCGCGCCGGAACAGCTCCTGCAGGTCGCGCTCGCGTCGCTCGCTCTGGCTGGAGATCGTCACCGTCTTCTCCGGCGTAAGGTCGTAGAACAGCGCCGAGATCAGCAGCGGCACGGTGATCTTGGCTTTCTCGACCGACAGCGACCGCGACACGATGACCCGGCCCTCCCGCTCGAGCTCGGCGCGGAGGCGCCGCGACAGGATCGTCTTGCCCGACCCGATGACGGCGGTCAGCGCGATCAGGCGGCCGCCCATGATCGCGGCCCGGATGTCGCGCGACACCTGGGCATGGTGCTCGGTCTCGTAGAAGCCGGCGTCGACCGGCGGCCGGGCGAGGCGGTAGTAGCGCATGACCTCGGTCAGCATCCGACGCCTCCCTTGCGGCCCTGCGGAAAGCGGTCGCGCACCGCGGCGATCAGCTCGGGCCGCGACAGCGTGCGCGCCACGAGCTCATCGATGAACCCGCGGTCGTCGTCCGACAGCCTGCCGAGCGGCAGCCTGATCTCGTCGGCGATCGCGCGCTTGGCCGCCAGCGGCGTCGGGAAGTTCAGCTCCTGGAACGGGTCGGGATCGCGGAACGGGCGCATAGGCACATGCTCCGCGGCCGTCGGTACGGCTCCGATCAGCACGACGTCGTCTTCCCCTGAGAGGGCGGAGCGCGGCAGCGTGAGCTGCTGCGCCAGCTCGCCGACACGATCGGCGCGGACCTCTCGCCGGCTCTTGCGATGCCGGCGGTAGCGGTGCAGCGGGACCGGGCCACCGACCGGATGGAAGGGCCCGAACCGCTCCTCGCCGTGCTCGACCCAGAGCTCCTGGTCGAACAGCCCCCACCAGACCACCACCGTCTCGCCGGAGAGCTCGGGGTCGACCTCGTAGGCGACGCCCGCCACCGTCAGCCGGCAGTCGATGCCGACGGCACAACGCTCGGGCTCGCGGGCAAAGGCGCAGAACCGCTCCCACGCGCACATCTGACGCAGGCCGTCCGGCGGCAGGTGCGCAAGCCAGTCCTCGATGCGACTGCGCGGCTCGGCGGGGTGATCACCCAGGTTGTAGGTGCGGATGAAGCGCGCGAGCCAGCGGTTGGCCTCCTCCTCCGAGGCCGGCTGGTGGAAGTGGTAGAGCGTCTCATGCGCGTCCTTGACCGTGCGGAAGGGCCGCTCGACCTTGCCCTTGGCCCGCGCCGTGGTGCGCCTGCCGTCGCTGCCGGCCGGCATGTGCGTGACCACCTCGACGCCGAGGCTCTCCATCACACGCCGGAACACCGCCGACTTCGCGACCGGCCCGTTGTCCACGTAGAGGACGGCCGGGATGCCCTGGAACGGGTCTGTCTCGTCCGGCTTGCGCGACATGGCGGCGAACAGGAAGCGCAGCGCCGCCTCAACGTCCTCGCCGTAGACGCAGCGATACTCCTGCCAGGCGACGCCCGAGCGGTCATCCACCACGCTGAACAGCATCAGCGTCGGCGCGCCGGCCCGCTCGGGGTCGACCCACGGCGGCGTCGCCAGCTGCTTGAGGTCGGACGGGCTCATGTCGAAGTGCCAGAGCGCGTTCGACCACTCGGCCTGGAACCGCACCGCCGGCGGCTGACGCGTCATGCGGTCACGGTCGTAGCCGAGGCGGCGCATGTGCCTATTGATCGTCGAGGCGGTCAGCCGACCCGGCGGCAGCCTCTGCAGGCCGTCGGGCGTCTCGACGCCGTGCCCAACGAGGAGCTGCAGGATGCGGACGGTCGAGAGGTGCCGTCCCTTGCGGTTGGTGGTGCGGACCTTCATGGCGGCGATGATCTCGCACCACCGCTCGATCTCGGCCGCCGGCATGACGCGCGGGGTGCCGCGGTCGCCGCGCTGCGTGTCGCGGGGTCGGCGCTCGCCGCGCAGCAGCCGGTACAGCGTCGCGCGGCTGACATCATAGAGTTCGGCGGTCGACGACAGCAGCGGCCCGCGCTGCGGATGGCGGGCCGGAAGTGCGGCCAGCCGGCGGCGGAGCATCGCAAGCGCCTCGATCGGCACGGCGACGCCCGCCATCATCATGGGCTCCCGAGAGCCCGGTAGACGGAGGCTCGGCCGATACCGAGCTGCCGGGCGATCGCGGTTGGTCCCAGGCCATCCTGATCGCGCAGCCGCCTGATCTCGACCATATCGATGCTGGGCTTGCGGCCACGGTAGACGCCACGCGCCTTGGCCAGTGCGATGCCCTCCAGCTGGCGCTCACGGCGCAGGTTGGTCTCGAACTCGGCGAACACCCCCAGCATGTCGAGGAACGCCTTGCCGGCCGCCGTGCTGGTGTCCACCGGCTGCTCGGTCGCGCGCAGTGTCACGCCGCGGCCTTTCAGCTCGTGCACAATGTCCTGCAGGTCCTTCATCGAGCGAGCCAGGCGGTCGATGCGGGTGACGACCAGGGTGTCGCCTGCCTGCACGAAGTCGAGCAGCACCTGCAGCTCGGTCCGGCCGTCGCGCCGGCTGCCGCTGGCCTTCTCGGCGCGGATCACGCCGCAGCCGGCCGCCCGTAGCGCCTGCCGCTGTACGGTCAGGTCCTGGTCCAGCGTGGACACGCGGGCATAGCCGTAGGAGGCCATTTTGTTCCGGAAGGGTCTAGACCCCGGAACGCTATCGTTCCAGAATGTCGAAAGCAACCCTATTGAGACGGAAAAAGTGTCTCAGGCAGGCGCCTCGCTGAGGTATGCCCCAACGGCGCATTGTCGGTTGTAGGTGGAAAGCCGACCTTCGGATGAATGAAGGGCTGGTCGGTGCCCAAGAGCTATCCCTGATCTGCCGGAATGTAGGGGATCATGCCTTTCTCGTAGGCGATCACCTGCACCTCGCGTTGCATTCCACGTATGTCGACCAGCATGCCATTGACTTCAACCATCCACACGAACGGATTTTGGTCAACAATGCTCTTCAGCATCCAGGTCGGATCCATGCGGTTCGTGTGCAGCGCGTCCGAGATGGCCCGAGCCTTGGCGCTCGCCGTGCTCTCGCCGACGCCGAACGCGGCGCTGACCTCGGCCATGGTCATGTAAGGCTGGCTCGCCTTGTCCGACAGGAAGTTGAGCCGGCCCAATACGTGGATGATACCGCAGGCCCAGGTGCGCGGCTGCCCCGAGGCCAGCGGGCTTGGACGCTTGCGGCAGAGTGCCGCGGTCATGGCTCGCGCGAGATCGCGATATTCGTCGTTCAGGTAGTCGCGGCAGAACGCGTCCGCCAGCGTGACCACGGCGTCGTAGGTCGCCTGCATGGACTTCGGGACCACGCTGGAGCGAAGGGACTTCACTGCGTGGGCCTCCTGTCGGGACGGATGTTTCAACCTAAAATGCTTGCTTGCCGAGGCGGCCGCAAACGGTAAGCCAGGCACGTGTTCCCACGCCCGCAAAAGGCCACTTTGGGTTGCAAGCGGCGGTCGTGCGCCGCCAATCATATATTGCGCGTCCGTCTCACCGAACGTGCGTTGTGTCTCAGTGATTGTGCGTCAGACGCTCGCTTCTGTCTCAGCTGATGTGCGTTGGAAATCGGCCTTTATTGCGCGTTGGGCCGTTCATCATTGTGCGTCGCTACACCTACCTGAGGAGCGTGAGACCCCATGCAGCCGGCAACCTCACTCCTATCATAAATGCGTTTACTATAGCACAGCTGGCGGATGCCAGCGTAGAGACACGCTGCATGAGAACCGACACGCGCGCCCTGGAGGACCTGTTTGCCACCGCATCGCTCGGGGCGCCGGAGAACGCCGTGGGGTTCGTCCTGTGGCGTGTCGTTCATCGATACGTGCGCGAGATCGACAGGGCTCTCGCACCACTCGACATCACACACCTGCAGTTCACGACGTTGACCTTGGCAGCCTGGCTCGGCAAGTCTCGCAATGCGGTGACGCAAGGAGAGCTGGCCCGGTTCGGAGACATCCACCCGATGCAGGTGTCGCTCATGCTGAAAGCCTTGGAGGGCAAGGCCATGGTCACACGGGTGCGGAGCCGGTTCGATGTCCGCGCCAACCACGTCGAACTTACGCGGGCAGGCTTAGAGACACTGCATCGGGCACTGCCAATCGCCATCAACGTACAGCAACGTTTGTTCGGCGATCAGGGCCGTCCGGGCGGCGCCCTGCTGGCTTCGCTCCAGGAAGTGGAGCACGACCGTTCCCCAGGATAAGCGCGAGCATCTTCCGGGCCTTATTGTTTAAGAGACGTAGCCCGCCTGTCCGTGCTCGGCTTCGAGCACATCGACATGCTTGGCCGCTAGGCCGTTACTCCATCCACTGCGGTTGCCCGAGGAAACTCCGGCCCTTGCACAATCCAGATACCGGGCAGCGATACGGAGGCAACAGCCCTTACATAGGTTTTACGTTCCGTTACTCTCAGACCCTGGCTTACCGTCCGGCAATGACTTTGTCCGCTTACCCTGGAATACGAATGAGAGCCGGATTTCGAACGGCAACCTGGGCTACGGCCCGGTGACCACGAAGGCGTATGTCCTGGCCACCTGGCATCACCACCCAACGCCCTCAGAAACCCCTGTGGCCCCCGTCACCTGCCCAGTCTGCGAACCTCACGGTTGCATGGCTTGGATATGGAACACGTTGACCGGCTGTTTTGCGAGTGGCGCAGCGGCAACCATTGACTCCACCAGGTTCTCGCATTCGGATTCCCCGGTCGCCAACACCTCGCGAAACGAGCGGATGCGCGACAGGGACCAAAGTATTGCGGCCAGGACGGGTGTGGGGAAGCTATCAAGGCGCTTCTTGCCTTTTGGATAGATCGGATATCCCAGCATTCTGATAAGGCCAAAGCTCGCATGGACACCGCGGGCGAGAACAAGGGTTTTGCCCCAAGAGGCGCCCCCGCCACGCCGTTGGCCGGCCACCGCCACGCTCTCGAACGCCACGCACATCGGAACATGACAGCGCAGCCAAAGCGGCATATCCGGTTCGTGCGAAGCTGGTATTCCGGCCTCGTTGAACAGATCGACCCAGCGCTGCTCGCTCATGATGGTCTTCTGGCCGCGACCGATGACTGCCTTGAGCCGCCCATCGCTGTTGATGAGGCCCCGAACGAACGGCATCCCAAAGGCAGAGCGCTCGACGCCGACAGCGTCGCGCAACCGCTCGGGGCGGAAGGTGTTGAACATGAACTGCACGCATTTGGCCGCGCTTCTTTGCAAGTTGGGCAAGACCGCGTCGGCCTGGTGATCGAGGAGGGTGACGATCAGGAGATCGTAGGGCGTGTCTTCGTCCAGCGCGTCGATGACGCGGACGCGGGCCCGTTTGCCGTTCACATCGATGATTCCGTCGTCCCGCTGTAACTGCTGCAGCCTGACCGACCCGGGCCGAGCGATGACGCTGACATCGTGGTTGCCAGCGCAGGCCAGTTGAAAGGCGAAGATACTGCCGATCTTGCCTGTGCCGAGAACAGCGATCTTCAGCGGCGACGCGGTCGTTTGTGCGGACATGATGGATGTTGACCTCATCTAAAGCATCGTCGCCGGCTTGCCGCGCAGCGACTGATATAGCAGGCCGGCCGTCAGAAACCCGTACGCGAGCGCGCCAGCCACGAAGAACGGTTTTGCTCGCCTTGGGCTGAGCGCATTTGCGCCGGCGGCGATCATTGGGAGCGCCTGCATCGCGTGGATGCCGAAGAAGTGCGGCACCCGGACATCCCCGCCCGTCATGTTCCAGCCGAACACCGGCAGGCGTGCATTCTCTCGCCCGATCGCATGGCGGCCTCGGGCGCTCATCAAGGCGCCGGTTCCACCGCCGGCGACAAACGTCATGAGCAAGCCCGCCACGGTCGCCTGGACCATGTTGCGGTCGGCGTGCTTGTCCGGTCGTTGCGCGATTTCCCAGGCCAACGGCAGCACCGCGCCGATGAACAGAATGGCGAACGCGCCCATCACCGAGTATATGGCGGCATTTCCCGGTGTGGACCGGTTGAAATGCGATCGCCTCGCCCGCGCGGCTTGCAAGACGATGCAGGAAAGCTCGACGGTCGATCCGACGACCATCGTCCAGACGGCTGCACGCGGCAGGAGGGCGGATCGACGCTCGGGACGTACGTAGGTGAACATCGCCGACGCCGTCAGCATGTAGACGCCGATCGAGAGCGCGAAGCGGGTCGGTTTCAGCGCGACTGTTTCGCCGTCGACATTGCGCGGGTCGCGCCACGCCCAGATAATACCAGCCGACGCCAGCGCAAGCAGCGCGGCACCGTAGCGGGTCAGTGCCCGTTGTGGGAACCAGCGACGCCTGGCAACGAAACCGCGCCACTCCGGCGTCGCGACGGTCACGTCGGGATTCCCAGGCGACCGGCGATGGCGAAGCGCAGGACGAGGAATGCCAGCAAGCCGACCGGACCCGCCAGAAAGGTCAGGAGGAGACAAGGGAGGATGAGGAGCCGGGGCACATCGGTGGCGAGCCCCGCCCGCGCGATCCATGATCCGGCGAACAGGTCGAAGGCGAGATAGTGGAGCCATCCGGCGGCGAGTGCTGCATCACTCGTGAAGAGTTGACGAACCGCAGCGATCGACCCGAAGCCGCCGCCGGTCTGCTCGCGAAGGCCCCGTATCAGCAAGATCGCATAGGCCAGTCCAAGCAGCGCTGGAACGGCGATGGTGGTGCCGTTCCATATGGCCGCGCGCAGCGGGTCAGGAAGGAACAGGCTCGTCGACAAGGCGACCCATGACAGCATCGCCAGCGCGCCACCGGCGGAAAAGGCGACACTTGGCTTCAACGTGCTACCATCTCGCTTTGACACTGTTAAGATCGGACATGGCAGTCGATGTGAACGGTGTCAAGACGAGCCCGGCAGCGAGGCGGACGTATCATCATGGCGATTTGCGCGCGGCGCTGATCGCAGCGGCGCTGGAGATCATTGAAGAGGTCGGGCCGGACGTCTTCTCGCTGCGCGCCGCAGCGCGCCGCGCGGGCGTTTCACCCGCCGCGCCGGCGCATCATTTTCGCGACACGCGGGGGCTCCTGACCGCGATCGCCACGATCGGCTTTGTCGAATTCGGCGATGCCTTGGCGGCGGCGGCGGGGCCGGACCGACGCTCGACCATCGCCGCGCAATGTCACGCGTATCTGCGCTTTGCCCTATCAAGACCCGGCCTGTTCCGGCTGATGTGGCGCAAGGAGGCGCTGGACATCGACGATCCCGAACACATCGCGGCAGCGAGGCGTGCCTTCGCTATCTCGGACCGGGTCGTGCGAGGCGACGAGGCCGTCATGGTGTCACCCAGCGACCCGGCCCTGTCGTCGACGATTGCTTGCTGGTCAATGGTTCACGGCTTCGTGGCACTGGTCATCGACGGCGCTTTCTTCGCGCGCGAAGGGGAGGCGGCCGGCACGCTCGACATTATGCTCGACGTGACATTGAAACACTTGGATATTGACCAAGGGTGGTCGACTTCAGTTGTCCCCCAAACTTGATGGATCAGCAGCTAGAGTGAGATGAGCGTCGGCGTTGGTGAATGAATCGGCGGAGGGTTGAGCTGACCTTTCCTGTGTTGGCGGTATTGCGGCACGAGCTGGACGGCGGCTACGCATGCAACTGCTCAGCTTCGACGGGGTGAGTCGCATGGTGGAGGAGAGTGCCGGCCTCGTGATCGTGCCAGAAAGTGCGGCCCTGCGCTATGCACGCACCATGGGCGATCCGAGTGGTGCAGTTCACTAATGATTGGGTGACGGCCGGCGAGGGCCACGACTGCACCGCCTACCCCGACCTGATGGCGGAGCACGAGGCCAATCCAGAGGTGCTGCTGGCCGACCGCGGATACGACAGCGATGCGATCCGCGACGACGTTCGTAGCCGGGGCGGCGAGCCGCAGATCCCAACCAAGAAGAACCGGACGATCCAGCACTCGGTCAACCGGGCGCTCTACGCCCTGCGGAACCGCATCGAGCGGTGCATCAACCGCCTCAAGAACAGCAGACGCGTGGCCACCCGTTACGACCATACAGCCAGCAGCTTCCTCGGCTTCGTCCAGCTCGCCGCAATCCGGCAATGGATCAGCTTTGTCCACGCCGCCTAGTCCATGCGTTGCACCATGCTCAATGTGCAATCCTCTCTTCCGGGTCGGACGTCCGATCGTAGCTCCGCCTCAGGCGCCGTCTTATTGGCCACGAAGGAAGTCACGCAGGTAGCCGTTGATCGCGTCCGGCTTTTCCAGCGGCGCCATGTGCGACGCGTCAGGGATCACGTGCATCCGCGCCCCTGCGATGTTCTCCTGCAGCACCCGCGCCGCCTCCGGCGGTGAGCTTGGGTCGTGCTCGCCGACCAGGATCAGCGTCGGGCAGGACACGCACTGCAACTGCGCCACCAGGTCGAGGGCCGATATCATGTCCCACATGGCCGCGTGGACCAGCGGGTCGTCGGCCAGCAAGGTTTTCGTGACGCGGTCGATCAGGTCCGGGCGGCGCGCGACCGTCTCGGGCGTGAACCAGCGCTGGAGGGTAGACGGCAACACGGCCCGCATCCCGCCCTCCCGTGCCATCTTGGCCCGAGCGCGCATACCCGCCCGGCCCTCCTCGGCAAAGGCCGCGGCCGTGTCGATCAGAGTGAGCGAGCGGACTAGGCCGGGCTGCGCCAACGTGAGTGCCTGGGAGATCATGCCGCCAACCGACAAGCCGACGAGATGGGCGCCGTCGCTGCTGGTGGAGCGGACCACCTGTGCCAGGACCTCTTCAGCCTGGTCGAGCGTCCAATCCGCCGGGCTGCCGGGGCTCGATCCGTGGCCCGGCAGGTCGAACGCAACTACGTCATGGTCGTCGCACAGCGCGTCGATCTGCGCCCCCCAATAGGTTAGGTCGAGTCCGACCGGATGCACGAGCACGACCGGCGCGCGGCCGCGAGGCCCAGTTCGGACGACGTTGACGTAGGGCGTGGCGGTGGCTTGCAGGGCGGACATCAGTGCTCCTTGTCCCAGGTGCTGGGCGCCGGGTCGAGTTCGATCCCGAGGTTGGCGATGAAGCGGGCAACCGTCATGTAGTGGCCGATTAGGATCAGGACGGCCGCGATCTCCCGCGGCGATAGCGCGGCGGCTGCGGCGGCAAACGTTGCGTCCGAGACGCGGATGTCGGCCACGCATTCGTCGACGAAGACCAGGATGGGCGTAAACGCACCGAGAGCGCCAGTCCGGTCTCCGGCCTCGATCGCGGCGATCTCCGCCTCGGTCCAGCCGGTCTTGCGCGCTTCGCCCAGGTGCTGCATGCGCTCGAACGGACTATCGCTGAGTGCGGCGACACGCAGGATAATGCCCTCCCGCAGCTTCGGGTCGAGGCCCGACGTGCGCAGCGCGTTCGCCGTCGCCGGCAGCGCGCCGGCCAGCCGCTGCTCCGCAAGCAACAGGCCGCGGGTCAGGTTGGATGGGAATCGGTCGTATTGCGCCCGCTGCTCCGGTGTCATGTCCTCGGGGCGGACCAGCGGCACTCGTGACATCTAAAACTCTCCAACCTCGCCCGGTGGGGCGGCAAGCTGATCCTTAAGGGCATTCTGGACCCCGAGGACGCGGAGCGGGCGGCCGGAACCGGGGCGGACGCGATCATCGTTTCCAACCATGGCGGGCGGCAGCTCGACGGCGCGGTGTCGTCAATTACGGCGTTGCCGGGCATCGTCGAGGTAGTCGGCGCGCGGACCGAGGTTCTGATGGACGGGGGCGTCCGATCCGGGCAGGACGTGATCAAGGCACTGGCGCTGGGCGCGAAGGGAGTGTTCATCGGCCGGCCGTTCCTCTACGGGTTGGGAGCGCTGGGCGAGACGGGGGTGACGCTGGCGCTCGACATCATTCGCCGTGAGCTGGACACGACGATGGCGCTATGCGGGCTGCGCGACGTGAGGGACGTCGATAATCGCATTCTCGCTCGTTCCTGATAACTGATCGGGTCGAGTTCGTTAGAACTGTTGTAACCTAAACCAGGCAGACCGTGTGGAAACTGTCCGGCGGAGGGTCCTTGAGGCCGGAGTATGAACGGAGGGGTCGCTTAAGTGCTTTCCGGCGCGCCATGGTCAGTAGGGACTAACTTTCGTTACCCAATCGACTGTTGTTCCTGACCAAGCTTACCAGGCCGGGCAACACGGGGCAGAATACCGCCTGGTGGGGGCTCAGATCGCGTTTAGCAGCCCTGAGACACCGACCAGGTTGATCGCGCGCGTGAGATTGTATGCGAGCGCAGTCAGGCTGAACTCGCCGCCGACTTTCGACAGCCCTCGCGTCAGGAACGCCCCCTGGTTCATCCATTGCTTGATGCTGCCGAACGGGTGCTCGACGATCTCGCGGCGTCGGGCAAGGATTTCAGGCCGGGCAACCAGCCGAGCTTCCATCCGATCCAGCACCGCTTCATCAATCCAGCGCGCGACCTTGCGAAAGGTGGTGTTCGTGCACTGTGGCCGGAGATTGCAGGCCCGGCACGCAGCGCGATTAGCATAGGACCATCGCTCCACACCCTTGTGCTTGGCCCAATACATTCGTTGCAGGAGCTGCTGGTTCGGGCATCGGTAAGTGTCGGTCTCAGCGTCGTAGGCGAACTCCTCCTTGCGGAAGAATCCGTCGCGCACCGCAGAGCCCCGTTGAGGGCGCGCGACATACGCCGTGATCCCGGCCTGCTCGCATGCCTGGATATCCTCACCCTTGTAGTAGCCGCGATCGGCGACGACCTCGATCGTGTCGACGCCGAGTGCATCCTTTGCTGCTCCTGCAGTCTGCGCAAGCAGGCCAAGGTCGCTACCCGCATTCGTCACCTCGAATGCCACAATCAGCTTGTGCTTGTCGTCAACCGCGACCTGGGCGTTGTAGCCGACGCCCACCTTGGGATGCAGCGCCATCGATCGGCTGTCCGGGTCGGTCAGCGACACCTGGCTCTCGCCCGTGCGCTCCAGCTCCGCGTCGATGGCGATGTAGCGGTCCCGGCGCTCTTTCAGGCTCGCGATCTTATCGGCCAGGTTTCTCGCTCGGGAGTTGCTTGCCGGACTCTCGTCAGCGTCGGTGCGGTCGAGACGCTCGAGGTAGTCAGCCAGTCGCTCGTCTGCGGTCTTCAGAAACTTCGCCAGCTTCTCGCGGGTGAAATTACGGTCCCGACTGTTGACCGCCTTGAGCCGGGTGCCGTCGACTGCGACCAGTTCGCGACCATACAGGTCCAGCTTGCGGCAGAGCAGCACGAACTCACGGAACACCGCCTTGAAGGCCGAACGATTGTCGCGCCGGAAGTCTGCAATGGTTTTGAAGTCAGGCTGCAAGCCGCGCACCAGCCAGATGACTTCGAGATTGCGGTGGGTCTCGGCTTCGAGCCGTCGGCTCGACCGGACCCGGTTAAGGTATCCGTAGATGTAGAGCTTTAGCAGGTCGGCAGGGTCGTAGCCGGGGCGGCCTGTTATCTTGGGATCAACGCGCGCGAACCCGGCCTTTCCGAGATTTAGTCCGTCGGCGAAGGCGTCGATAAACCGGACCGGGTTCTCTGCATGCACGTAGTCGTCGACACAGGCCGGGAGGAGTTGGCTCTGATCGCGTTCGCAGCCTTCGATGTGGTGCATGCCCGAAGACTACCAAACCTGCCTCCGAGCCGGCCAAAGGTTTTCACACGGTCTGCAGGGTTTGCGGCACGATAGCTTAGGTGCCCGAGAGCCTGCTTTCCTGCCGGGACATGTGCCGAAACTTCAGTACAAAACCAGCGTGGCATTGCAAGTGTCGCGCATGACTTCCGACCCCCGATCCGTGCCGGGCGGATTACAGCCCCTGCGCTTCAGTTGCCGACCGGATGTCGGTTTTGTTGAAGTCCTCGCCTTTGAACAGCAGTGCTGTCCGATAGTTTTTCGCGACCGCGTAGGCAAAGCAATCTCCCAGATTGAGCTGGGCCGGGTGGCCCCGGCCTTTGCCATATCGGGAGAAAGCATCCAGGGCGGCTTCCGCCTCCTTGCCAGTGATTGAGACGGTACGGACGCCAGCGGTTCCGAGAAACTCAGATACGTCCTCCTGGGCTTCCGCCACACTGGCGTGTCGCTTGCGGCAGATTCCGAGGGTCGCCTCGAACATGGCGACCGCCGAGGTGATGGGTGAGCGGGCGGTGTCCAGCGCGTTTGCCAATTCGTCGGCATCGGCCTCGCGCGTGAGGATGGCGACGATGGCGGACGCATCGACGAACATCACTGCTCCCCGCTCAGGTCATCGTAGAAGGCTTTGTCCGCCTCCAGGCCGGTCGTCGGCCGGGCCATCACCCGATCCTGCAAAGGACGCAGCCGCTCTCGCAGGGGGAGCGCCTGGTCCAGGCGGCGAAGCTCGTTTTCCAGCGCCTGCTTCACGGCGTCGGTTTTGTTGATGTGCTTGCGAGCCGCCAGTGTTTCGGCGAGTTGGTTGACCTCCTCGCTGCGGATATTGAGCGGCATACGCACCTCGCCGTGTAGGCGCAAAGGCTATAATGCATTTACGCGTTGCCAGCAAGGTTGGCCTGCTAACGCAGTCAACCCTTTACTATTGATAATAGATTTTATCAAGACTAGGCTCGCCGCACGAGGGGGCCCATGACCGACCGCGACGCCGACCGGATGCCAACCCAAATCGCCCCCGGCAATCGGCTGTTGACGGGGGCCGAGTTCCACCGCCTGGCCGATGTGCCACCAGAGGCGGAGTGGTTTGCCAACATTAGCAACCCGAGTACCCGCCGCACCTATCAGGCCGCGATCGGTGACTTTATGCGCTTCACCGGTATCGCCCGGCCGGAGGAGTTCCGCACTGTCACCCGCGCCCACGTCATCGCCTGGCGCGACCAGCTCGCCGGCCGTGGTCTGAGCGGCAGCAGTGTCCGCCACCGCTTGGCGTCCCTTTCGTCTCTGTTCGAGCACCTGTGCGAGCGCAACGCCGTCACCCACAATCCGGTCAAGGGCGTGAAGCGGCCGAGGGCGGAGGGTGGCGAAGGCAAAACTCCGGCACTAGGCAACCACCAGGCGCGCCAGCTGCTCGCAGCGCCGAAGGACGATAGCCTGCGGGACAAGCGCGACCGTGCCATTCTGTCCACGCTGCTGTTCCACGCGTTGCGCCGGCACGAGCTGTGCAAGCTGCGGGTCAAGGATGCCCGGCATGTCCGCCGCGGCGTGGCCCACCTGCCAGTGCAGGGCAAGGGTGAGAAGACTCGCTACGTGCCGCTGCACCCCGGCACGGCGGCGCTGATCCACGACTACTTGGAGGCGGCCGGGCACGGTGCGGACGATGCCGGGGCGCTGTTCCGGCCGCTGCGCAACAACCGCACCGGCCGGCTGGAGGGCGCAATCACGCCGGACGGCGTCTACAAGTTGGTGCGGGCCTATGCCCAGCAGATCGGCGCCGAGATCGGTGCTCACGCGCTGCGCGCGACGGCGGCGACCAACGCGCTCGATCATGAGGCCGACATCGCGAAGGTGCAGGAATGGCTTGGGCACGCTAATATTTCCACAACCCGTATCTACGACCATCGCCACACCCGGCCGGAAGACAGCCCGACATTCAAAGTCGCTTACTGATTAATCCGGCAACCTTGGCCTGATGTCCCTGACAACCGTGGCGTCCGCCGGTGTCGCTAAAGACGGGGTCTGGGGAGCAAGCGAACGGAAAACCTATGTAAGCCTGGCCCGACCATTGTCTGTGGGGCAGTTGCACAAGTCCTAAGTTCCGCGACCACGACCAGACCTCAAGCAGGCCAGGCGCTTTCCTGTTGCAAATGTATGTCGCAGAAGGGCAGGACGCCGCGACAAGTTGCGCGACACGGCCTTACTGTCAAACAGCGTCGAACATTGACCCCCGCCGGCTTTCAAAAGTGACCCCTTGCCGGTCGCCTTCTGGCAATGTGCGAGGCGTTAGTTGCGGTTTCTAAATCGCCAGCTGTCGTTGCCGGTCTCGA
>JAABUU010004045.1_pt1 | contig 17756 bp, 18 predicted proteins | sample 5559301 | NCBI WGS metagenome assembly JAABUU01 (sample SAMN10711884, study PRJNA513360) | rock metagenome | isolation source: Antarctica rocks | place: Antarctica: Victoria Land, Richard Nunatak white | reverse complement strand
AGCAGCTGCGCCATCGCGTTGTCCTCGCCGGTAAACACCAGGTGTTCGGTGACGAACTCGACTCGCACCCCCCGGCCGGTGAGGTCGCTGACGATCCGCCGGAGGTCAACGAGATTCCTTGCCAGGCGATCGAGCGAATGAACGATGACCGTGTCGCCGGCCCGCACAAACCGCAACATCTCGTTCAGCTGCGGCCGGTCGACGTCTTTGCCTGAGAGCCGGTCGGTGAACGTCTGATCGAGGACGATGCCGTCGAGCTGGCGTTGCGGGTTCTGCTCGAGCGAACTCACTCTCTGGTATCCGACGCGGTGCCCGCTCATCGACTCCCCTTTTCCGGTGTGCATGTCCGGGTGAAGTCTTAGGCGTGGTCCGCCTGGTGTCAATCAAGGGCGGAGGGTACTTCAGGTTGACGCACTTCGCGCCGGGTGCCTGACGTCATGTTGGGGTGTACCCCAATCGGACATATGGGGAACCGGATGCACAATTTCATACACCCATTGGTTCAGCGGGCTGCTGCGACGCCTCCATTCCAACATTGCTGGCGGCTTGGCGTTGTCCGCTGCGGAACAGAATCCCTCGGTGTCGCAGGGGGCGTGGCGTTACCGCGCGTTGAAGGAGTCCGAGTAGGCCTTGGGCGACGAGGGCGAGGACCACCACGAGGACGGCGCCCCCGATTTGGTATCGGCGGTCGTTGCTGTCGTAGCCTCTGAACACTATGGCGCCGAGCCCCCCGGCGCCGGCGTATGCGGCGATGGTGGCGGTCCCGATGATTTGCACGGTGGCGCCGCGGATTCCAGCGGCGATGAGCGGCAGGGCGACGGGCAGTTCGGTGCGTCCCAGGATTTGGCGTCCGCTCATGCCCATACCTTGGGCGGCTTGGATGATGTCGGGGTCGATTTCTGCGACTCCGGTGTAGGTGTTGGTGAGCACTTGGGGAAGGGCGAAAAGCACAAGGGTAATGGTGAGAGTGACCAAGTTAACACCGTAGGCGCTGACCGCAAAGATCACGATAATGCCGAATGCGGGTACAGCGCGGCCGAGATTGGCGATTCCGAGGACGATAGTTCCGCCGCGGTGCAGATGTCCCAAAATGAGGCCGAGGGGTAGACCGATGAGGACGGTGAAGAACAACGCGCTGCCGCTGTATTCCAGGTGCTGAACGAGGCGCTGGGTGATGCCGTCGGCGCCGCTGTAGCTTGAGGCCGAGGTGAGGTAGTCGAACCAGTTCATGCGGCCGCTCTCCCTGTCCGACGGGTCCACGGGGTGGCCAGGCGTGCCGTCAGTTGGATGAGAAGGTCGAAGCCGACCGCGATGACGATGATGCCGAGGACCGCATCGAGGACCTGCTGTTTGTAGAGATTGTTTGAGTATCCGAGGGTCAGAACTTGTCCCAAGCCACCGTGGGACAGGGCGAAGGCCACGGTGAGCAGCCCGACGGTGCTGACGGTCGCTACCCGGATGCCGGAGAAGATGACAGGCAGGGCGAGCGGCAGTTCAACTTTGAGAAGGCGCCGCACGGGCCCGTAGCCCAGTCCATTGGCCGCCTCGATGGCGTCAGGAGAGACCGAACGCAGTCCTTCGAGGATGCTGCGGACCAGGATGAGTTGGGTGTAGAGGGCGAGCCCGATGATGGGTCCGATGATCGACAACCCGGTAAAGGGGAGGAGAAGGGAGAACAACGCGATGCTCGGGATCGCATATATGGCGTCGCTCAGCCCTACAACCAGTCCTTCGAACGCCGGGAAACGTCGTATCAAGAGGGCCAAGCTCAGTGCCACGATAAATCCTAGGACGACGCTGATGGCGGTCAACTCGATGTGCTCGAGGGCGCCGTGGATGTAGTCCAGCCGCTGGCTTGGGCTTTGGAAGTACTGAGTGCTGAACCATGGATTGTTATCGGTGGGTGAGGAGGACATGGTCAGGCCTTCATCATCGTGTCGAGAACCTCAACGGACGGGGTGATCTCGACGGTGTTTTCCAGGTCGACGGCTCGCCGCAGGGCGGTGTGCAACAAGGTGGGGGTCAAGACACCGAGGTAGCGCCGTGTGCCTGGCTCGATGACGGCGACCCAACCGGCGTCGTGCTGCAGCATTTCTGCCATGGCATCTTTCAGGGTTGAGTCCGCGCCGACCGTCGCGTCCAGGGGGCGTATCCGCTCGCGTACCAGACCGTCACCGTCCATGTCGGCGCGTTTGATCCATCCCGCGAGTCGCTGGTCGGGTTCGAGGACCACGGCCCACCGTGCGCGCTGATCATCCAGGGTATGTCGGGCGGGTGCCAGCCGGTCGTCGGTGTGCACGGTGGGTTGGCGTCCGATGTCATCGGTCTGGATTGGTGTCACCCCCAGGCGGCGCAGGCCCCGTTCCGCGCCGACGAACTCGGCCACGAAGTCGTTCGCCGGTCGGCTCAGCAGGGCGGCGGGGCTGTCGTACTGCTCCAGGGAGCCGCCTTGTTTGAAGATGGCGATCTTGTCGGAGAGGAGGACGGCCTCATCGATGTCGTGGGTGACCATCACGATGGTTTTGCGAACCTCGCGTTGCACCCGCAGGAACTCCTGCTGCAGGTTGTGCCGCGCGATCGGGTCGATAGCCGAGAACGGTTCGTCCATGAGGAGTACCGGCGGATCTGCGGCGAGGGCACGGGCCACCCCGACACGCTGGCGTTGTCCGCCCGACAGCTGCGCGGGATACCGGTTGCCGTAGGCCGCCGGGTCCAGGCCCACCAGTTCCAGAAGTTCCCCGGCTCGCTGCCGGCACCGTTGCTTGTTCCACCCGAGCAGGCGGGGCACGGTGGCGACGTTGTTCCAAATGTTTTCGTGTGGGAAGAGTCCTACCTGCTGGATGACGTACCCGATGCCACGGCGTAGATGCAGTGGGCTGACCCCGGTCACCTCATTGCCGTCGATGAAGATCTTTCCGCAGCTCGGTTCGATGAGCCGGTTGATCATCTTCAGGGTCGTGGTCTTGCCGCACCCGGAGGGGCCCACGAGGCAAACGAGTTGGCCTTCGGGCACATCGAGGTCGATGCTCCCGACGGCGACCGTGCCGTCGGGATACGTTTTGCCCAGTCCCCGCAAGGAGATCATCGATTGCGGGGCGGCGTCTGGGGTGTGCGGTGGATGCTGGTAGGTGGGTGTCATGCTCATGGTCATCAGCCGCCCAGCTTGGCGAGCAGACCCGAGGCGACATCGGCGGCCGGTTGGCGGTCCACCTGGACCTTCTTGTTCGCGTTGTTGAGCAGGTCCTGGGTGAGTTTCACGGACACACCGTTGAGGGCCTTCGACAGGTTCGGTGACACCACCTTGGTGTTGACGGCGGGTATGACGTAGTCGTTGCTGTTCAGGCCCTTGTCATCTTTGAGGATGGTCACCGGGGCACCGGCCAGAATGCCGTCACTGGAGTCGAACTCCACCAGCTGGGCCTTGTTGTTGGTCAACAAGTCGACACTGGCCTGGCTCGACAAGACGGTGACCTGGAAGTTCGCGACTTTCAAGCCGTAGACCGATTCCAGTCCGGCGAGGCAGTAGGGCCGGTCGGTGCACGACTGGATGCCGGCGACCACGACGGGGTTCGACTGTGAGTAGGCGGCCAGCTGCGAGAGCGTCGTGATCGAGTGTTGCTGCGCGAAGGCGGTGGAGACGCCGAAGGCGTAGTTGTCCGTCGCCGGCGCGGGGTCCAGCACCGTGACGTTCTTCCCGTTCGCCAATGACTGGAGCATGGCGAGGTTCGCCGCATCGTTGGTAGTCGAACTGTTCGCCTTGAAGTAGTTCAGCAGCGAGCTTGTGTACTCCACCGTCACATCCAGGGCGCCCTGGCTCAGTGCGGGCTGGCCGGTCTCGCGGCTCTCCGTCGGGACGATGGAGGCGTTGAAACCCGCCTTGTTCAGGGCGTCGGCGTAGAGGTTGGCCAACAGCTGTCCCTCGGGGAAGGCGTAGGCGCCCACCTTGATCGACTGGCCTCCGGGGTTCCCCGCACTGCTTCCGCCGCCGCATGCGGACAGCACCAACGCTAGGGCGGCACACAGCGCGAAGATCGCCAGGCTCACCGGGCGTGCGCGGCGGCGGTGGGAACGGGTGCCGCTGGCCGAGTTACGGATCTCAGACACGAAGACTCCTCTTTCTGGACGGTGCGACGTATGCCTGCCGGTTCGAATAGCCAGCGTGAAGCTGGCCGGGAGGTCCGAGCTTCGGCGTCGACTTGCCGCAGACCACAGTGAGTCGCCCGTACTGCGGTGAGCGGTGTCACAGTGCTTGTCTGCCTGGCCGGAGGCTACGACCCCGCCTCCGAAAGTTTCAATAGCAGACATCAAGATTTGCTCTCACTGCAACAAATGTCGGGTCGTCACCTCTCCCCAAGTCGAGTCCGCCGGACGGGCGGTCGCGTCAGGGGCGAGACGCCGGGAGCCAACCCAAGCTGGTCGAGAGTTTGTCGGCCACCCGCCCGATGTATTCCCCGGCGGAGCGAAGTTTGGTTGCCAGCCGCGGCTTTGGAGCGGCGACGTTGAGCGACGCGACGGCGATGCCGCGGAAATCGTGGACAGCGGCGCTGGCGCCGACGAGACCACTCTCGAATTCCTCGTCCACCAGGGCATATCCCCGGCGGCGGATGATGGCGCATTCGCTGAGGAGTTGAGACCGGGTCCGGATCTTTCCAGTTTCCGGCACGTCGGGAAGCTCTTCCCGGGGGTAGGCGGCCCGCAGATCGTCATCCGTCCACGCCGCTAGCAGTACCCGGCCGGCGGTGAGGGTGTGGGCGGGGGTGTCGAGACCGACCCAGGACAGGCCGCGGTAGCCATGGCGGGGCAATTCGCTGTGGACCGTGATCACCGACGTTCCACGCAACACGCACAGGTGCACAGTTTCTCCGACCTCCATGACGAGGCGGCGCATCGCCGGCTGGGCCAGCCGAAGCAGCCGAGCTTCGGCGGTCATCGCAGCGAAGTGATACAACCGCCAGCCCAGAACGAAGCGCCGTGACGCGTCGTCGCGGGTGACCAGGCCCGATCGTTCCAGACGCGCCAGGGCACGAGAGAGCTGGCTCTTTTCCCGACCCGTGGCCACGGCCAGATCGGTAAGACGCAGTCCTTCCCTGGCGTGGGCGCTCGCCTCAGCGAGCTCTTGCAGGATGTCCAGGTCTCGGCTGAAGCCGCCCGCGAACTCAGGAGCTGACTGATTCATGTTGCAATGCTAGCAACTTTTGGTGTCGTCCATTGAAACAATCGGCGGCGCCGTCGTAGCGTTCCTGGCACCGGTCCGGGTCGTACCCCGTGCGGACCCCGGCGGCGAAGCCGAGCAACACGCATTGCTTGCCGGGGGAAGCCATCTCCGGGTCATCCATGGGAGCGTCAATGAAGATCACCGAAATCCAGCTGGACCGGCTACGACTGGACCTGGACCCACCCTTCGCCGCGGCGTGGGATCCCGTGCCGCGCCGACACTTCGACGCCACGATCGTGCGGGTGCACACCGATGAGGGCATTGTCGGTGTCGGCTCCGGGGACACCATGGACGGGTTCGCCGCGCACGAGCACCTGTTCCTCGGTCAAGATCCGCTGCAGATCCTGCGGCATGTGCGCACCATCGAGACGATCAACTTCCATTCCGGACGGTTCTGGCCGCTGGAGGTCGCTCTGTGGGACATCATCGGTCAGGTCACCGGCCAACCGGTGGCCACCTTGTTCGGCAACACGCAGCAGCAGGTCCGCGTCTACGCCTCGTGCGGCGAGCTCAAGTCACCCGGCGACCGCGCAGAATCCGCACTCGTATTGCAGCAGCAGGGTTTTCGGGCCATGAAGATCCGCATCGATCGCAACCGGCTGGACGAGGGTGTTGCCGCGGTGGCGGCGGCCCGGGACGCGGTGGGCGAGGACTTCGCGATCATGGTCGACCTCAACCAGTCCTGGCGGATGGCCGGTGACGTCGAGCCGGCGCTGGACTTCGGGTCGGTACGCCGCACCGTCGAACGCCTGGGTGAGCTGGGGGTGTTCTGGGTCGAGGAGCCGCTCCCTTACCAGGACAGCGACGGACTCAAGGCACTGCGCGCCCAGACCGGCGTGCGGATCGCCGGCGGGGAAATGCTCGACTCGATCGGCGAGGTCCTGCGGTACCTGGAAAACGACGTCCTGGACATCTACCAGATGGACGTCGTCTTGGCGGTGGGCATGCTCCGGGCACGCACCCTCGGCGAGCTGGCGAACCTCAAACACCGCTCCTTCACCCCCCATACCTGGACCAACGGCATCGGGATGTTGGCGAACCTGCACGTGTCCGCCGGGATCGGTGGGGGCCCGTACTTCGAGTACCCCTATGACCCGCCCGGGTGGACCCCCGAACGAAGGGACTTCATGCTCGCCGACCCCATCCGCATCACCCCCGAGGGCACCGTGGCCGTTCCCCAGCGCCCCGGTATCGGAGCCGTCCTCGACGAGGACGCCATCAACAAGTGGCGGATCCGATGACCGCGGCGATCGACTGGGTTACCCGCGCCGCCCACCTCCACCCGGAAACCCGGCTGTTCATCGACGGCACCTACACCCACGCCGTCTCCGGAGCCACCTTCAACGACATCAGCCCCCGCGACGGGACGCACCTGGCGCAGGTGGCCGCCGGGGATTCCCCGGACGTGGACCGGGCAGTATCCGCGGCGCGCCGCGCATTCGACGACGGCCGGTGGCGGTCGCTCACGCCGCGGGCCCGCAAGAACGTGCTGCTGCGCTTCGCCGACCTGGTGCGCCAGCACGGCGAGGAATTGGCGTTGCTGGAAACCCTGGACGTCGGCAAACCCATCGGCGAGTCACTGCGGGTGGACGTGGCCGGCGCGGCGGACACCATCGCGTGGTACGCCGAGGCACTGGACAAAAGCTACGACGAGGTGGCCCCCACCGGACCCGACGCGCTCGCGCTCATCACGCGGGAACCACTGGGCGTCATCGCCGCCGTCGTGCCATGGAACTACGCGCTGCTGATCACCTCCTGGAAGATCGCCCCCGCCCTGGCGATGGGCAACAGCGTGATCCTCAAGCCGGCCGAGCAGTCGCCGCTGTCCGCGCTGCTGTTGGCGCGCCTCGCCTCAGAAGCCGGCGTACCCGACGGCGTGTTCAACGTCATCACCGGTCTCGGCGAGGACGCCGGCGCCGCCCTGGGGCGCCACCCCGATGTGGACAAAGTGGCCTTCACCGGATCCGCCGAGGTCGCCCGCTGTTTCCTGCACTACGCCGCCCACTCCAACGGCAAGACCGTGTCGATCGAGGCGGGCGGGAAATCCCCCCAGCTCGTGCTCGCCGACGTCGCCGATATCGACGCGGCAGCCTCGGCCATCGCCTGGGGAATCTTCTACAACGCGGGCCAAACCTGCAACGGCGGCTCCCGGCTGCTGGTCGACGCCACGATCAAGGACGAACTACTCGAGGCGGTGCTCACCGTCGCGCGCACGTTCCACGCCGGCGACCCGCTCGACCCGACCACCACGATGGGGGCGATCATCGACCGCACCCAACTCGACCGGGTCCTGGGCTACATCGACCTCGGCCGGCAAGAAGGCGCCACCGTCGCCCTCGGGGGCGCCCAAGCGTTGACCGCGTCCGGCGGATTCTTCGTCGAACCCACCGTGTTCGACGCCGTCAACAACACCATGCGCATCGCGCAGGAAGAGATTTTCGGGCCGGTGCTCAGCACCATCACCTTCCGCGGCGCGGACGAGGGGGTGCGGCTGGCCAACGACACCCGCTTCGGGCTGGCCGCCAGCGTCTGGACCCGTGATCTCACCACCGCGCACCGCGTCAGCCGACAACTGCGCGCCGGCACCGTCTGGGTCAACACCTTCGACGCCAGCGACGTGATGACCCCCTTCGGTGGCTTCAAGGACACCGGGGCAGGCCGAGACAAAAGCCTGCACGCACTGCACGCCTACTCAGCGCTGAAAACCACCTGGATCAACCTCACCTGAGCACCCACACCAGTAACCGATACCCCACCGAACATGAAAGACACCCTGTGAAAATCGGATTCATCGGCCTTGGCCACATGGGTAGCCCCATGGCACTCAACCTGCTCCACGCCGGCTATTCGGTAGTCGTGCACGACGTACGCCACGACGCCGCCGCCGACCACCTCGCCGCCGGCGCGACCTGGGCGGACACCCCGACCCACTGCGCCGCCGAGGCCGACGTGCTCATCACGATGCTCCCCGGACCCCGCCAGGTCGAGGCGGTCATGCTGCACGCCGGGACCGCCGCCGCCATGAAACCCGGCTCCACCTGGATCGACATGTCGACCTCCTCCCCCGAGATAGCCCGCCGGGTCGCAGAAGTCGCACTCGACGCTGGCGGCGCGCACCGCCTGGATGCCCCCGTCAGCGGCATGGCCAGGGGTGCCACGGCCGGCACCCTGCAAATCTTCGTCGGCGGCGACAGCTCACTGTTCACCACTCATCTTCCGATCCTCAACGTCATGGGCGACCCGGCAAGGATTTTCCATGTCGGACCTCTGGGCACCGGATACACCGTCAAGTTGATGATCAACCTGCTGTGGTTCACCCACTTGGTCGCCTCCTCCGAAGTCCTCACCATGGGCGTCAAAGCCAACGTGGACCTGCAGACCCTGCGGACGGCCCTGGCCGCCAGCCCAGCCCAGAGCAACTTCTTGTCGAACGACATTCGGTGCATCGTCGAGGACGGTGACTACGACGAGTCCTTCGCCATGGCACTGGCGTGCAAGGACCTCGGCCTGGCCGTCGACGTGGGCCGCGACGTCGGGGTACCAGTGGAGCTGTCCTCACTCGTGGAGCAGATCTACCGACGCGCCAAGGCGCAATACGGGGACAACGCCGGGGAGATGATCCCGGTGAAACTGTATGAGGACCTCGCCGGGATCACCCTGCGCAACAACCCCGCCCCAGCCATTCCCGCCTGACCCACCCGCGCCCGAGAAGGAAGATCATGACGACATCCCCCCCTTTCGCGCTCGCCCCACCCGGTGCCGTCGAGTTCGGCGACGGCGCCCTGAAAACCCTGCCCACCGCCGTGCACGCGATGCGCAAGACCAGGGCTTTCATCGTCACCGACCCCGGCATCAGGGCCTGCGGGATCCTCGGTCAGGTCCGCGAGCTGCTCGACGCGGCCCACATCTCCCACGAGGTGTTCGCCGAGGTGGAACCCAACCCCTCGCTCGCGACGATCGACCGGGCCACGATCATGGCTCGCCGGTTCGGGAACGCCGTCGTCGTCGCGGTGGGTGGCGGTTCCAGCCTGGACGCAGCCAAAGGCATCGCGTTGGCCGCGACCAACGAAGGATCGGTCGCATCGTTCGCCCGCTCCCCCGGTAACCAATCAGCGGGCCTGCCGGTGATCGCGATCCCGACCACAGCCGGCACCGGGGCCGAAACAAACGGCTTCGGCGTCATCGAGGACACCGCAGCGCACTGCAAGATCTACCTCGGCGATGCCTCCGTCGCCCCCCGCATCGCCATCCTCGACCCCAGCCTGACGCTGGGGCTGCCACCGGCGGTCACCGCGGCCACCGGGGTCGATGCCCTCGTCCACGCCATCGAGTCGCTCACCTCCCGCAGCCGCAACGCGGTCTCCGACGCGTACGCCCACCACGCCGCCAAGCTGGTGTCCACCTGGTTGCCGACCGCGGTGAACGACGGTGCCAACGCCGAGGCCCGCGGCGAGCTGCTCCTGGGCTCCCACCTGGCTGGTCTCGCCCTCAGCGTGTCCGGGCTCGGCCTGGTGCACGGCATCGCGCATGCCGTCACCGCGCACACCGGCTCCCCCCACGGCGTGGCACTCGCCTCGGCGCTAAAGGAGGTGTTGGTGTTCAACCTGCCCGAAAGCGCCGCTGAATACGCTGCTGTTGCCTTCGATCTCGGCGTCGGCGCCACCAGCAGCGACGAGACCGCGAACGCCCGCGCCACCATCGCGGCGAGCCGCGCCCTCGTGGAACAAATAGGCACCTACCGTCCGCTGCGTGAGCTGGGCTGCACCGAAGAGATGATCCCGACCCTGGTCCACACCGCACTGGCCGATCCGGTGACCCGCAACACACCCCGAATCCCCACGAACGCCGAGCTGACCGAGCTACTGGGAGCAGCCCTATGAGCAGCATGCCGAAGACCCTCGATCCCACTCAGGCGTTGCTTGCCACCGTGCCCACCGGATGCTTCATCGACGGCCAATGGCGCCCGGCAACCTCCCAGGCGGTTTTCGCCGTTCTCGATCCCGCCACGGGCAGCACCCTGTGTGAGGTGGCCGATGCCGGTCCCCCGGACGCAGCCCTGGCCATGGATGCCGCCGCGCACGCGCAACACGCCTGGGCTGCTACCGCTCCCCGCGAACGCTCCGACATTTTGCTGCACGCCTGCACCGCTGTCCTGGCGCGGCTGGAGGACTTCGCCCTGCTCATCACCCTGGAGATGGGCAAGCCGGTCGCCGAATCCCGCGGCGAAGTGCGCTACGCCGCAGACTTTCTGCGCTGGTTCAGCGAGCAAGCCGTCCGCACCAGCGGAGAATATCGGATCAGTCCCGACGGGACGAGCCGTCTGCTCACCATCCGCCAACCCGTCGGACCATGCCTGCTGATCTCACCCTGGAACTTTCCCCTGGCCATGATCACCCGCAAAGTTGGGGCCGCACTAGCTGCCGGCTGCACGGCCATCCTCAAACCCGCCGAAGACACCCCCCTGTCCTGTTTGCTGCTCGCCGAGATTCTTGCCGATGCCGGTGTCCCTGCTGGTGTCGTCAATGTGGTGCCCACCAACGCACCCGCCCCGGTGGTAGACCCGATCCTGGCTGATCCCCGGCTGCGTAAGGTGTCTTTCACCGGGTCGACCGCCGTCGGGCGCCAGCTGCTCAAGGGGGCCGCGAACAACATCCTGCGGACGTCCATGGAACTCGGCGGCAACGCCCCGTTCCTGATCTTCGACGACGCCGATCTCGACGCCGCCGTGGAAGGCGTCCTCCTCGCCAAGTTGCGAAACGGCGGCGAATCGTGCGTCGCTGTCAACAGAATCCTCGTGCAGGACGACATCGCCGAGGAATTCACTCGCCGCCTCGCCTCCCGGATGGATCACATCACGGTCGGCCCAGGCATCCACGCCGACAGCGAACTCGGGCCGATCATCAACCCCACGCAACGAGACCGCATCACCGAACTCGTCGATGATGCTCTGCAATCAGGGGCCACAGCAATCGTCGGGGGTGCCCCGCAGGACAGGGCTGGGTGCTTTTTCCAGCCCACCCTCCTGACCCACATCCCCCCGCATGCACGCATCCGTCACGAAGAGGTATTCGGACCGGTCGCCGCGATCTACACCTTTCGCACCGAAACCGAAGCCGTCGAGATTGCCAACGACACCCCCTACGGCCTGGTCGCCTACCTCTTCACCCGCGACGCCGCGCGAACCACACGCGTCGCGGAAGCATTGGATGTCGGGATGGTCGGGATCAACCGCGGGCTCGTCTCCAACGCCGCGGCACCCTTCGGTGGCGTCAAGCAGTCCGGGAACGGTCGCGAAGGAGGCCTCGAAGGCATCGAGGAATACCTCTCCGTCAAATACCTCGCCATCGACGCGCAATGACCCGATGGCCGTCGCCGTGCCGCCGTTGCAGCGCAGTGCGACCGCGGTCTCCTCTCCCCCTTCCTGCTTGCGATCAAGGAGTTTCACGATGAACCTCACCCGTGACCTCGACGGCCGAGTCGCCCAAGGCTGGGGAGGTGATACCCCCAACGGCGTGCACGTCAACATCATCCTGGCGCGCCGCGGATCCGCAACCGCCGCCAGCATGACGTCAGCATTCTCCGGACCCTCCACCGGATTTACGCCCATTCTCGTCTGCGCCGGCCCGGACCAACGCTCCTACGAAACAATCCAGCCCCCCACCATCATCCTGCCTAAGGTCGCCGCCGACGACGCCGTCAGCCAGATGCTGATCTCCGGGGCCATACAGGTCGGCACCGGCCAAGCCGTCCTCGACTCCGTCGCAGCAAAACTCATACCCGCCGACCAGGAACACCTAGTCTTCGTCTCCGTCTGGATCGACCCCGAAGCCCGCGACGAAACCACGGTACGCGCGTCGGCACGCGAAGCAGTCGCCAAGGCTGTGCACGAAGCCGTCACCGGGCGCCCCCCAGCCGACACCCAAGCCCTCACCGCAACCCGCGAGGACCTAAAGCATCCCTTCTACACCGGCGACTGACCGACCTACCGCTTTCTCAGGCGTCCCGACCGCGTCCCGTGACGCTGGAAGCGTCGAGAGAACATTCAGTCGAGCCAGACACACCAGAAACAGTCCAGCCCGGCGAGTACGCAGTGACCTTACCAACACCAACTGTGATACACAGCACTTCCTGCGGGAAACCGGCGCAGGCACACGTCGAGGTCCACTCCCCTCGTCGAGAACACCGGGGCGGTCGACGCCTGCGGCATCACGCGACGCAGGCGGGATCACCCGGCGCGCGGGGTCACGCACACCGATAGCTACTACCGGAACGGTAGGGAGCCTCGTCAATCACCGAGCACGTTCGGCTGATCGATGGTCCACAGCCACGTACCGTCCGGCTGGCGATGAGCCAGCTCGGTGGTGGCGCCGGCGGGGATGGGTCGATGTCAGCGCCCAGTCACCGTTGCGGAGTGCCGGCCGAGCGGTCCCGGGGACGAACGTCGGCTGCTTGGCGAGGAGCGCTTCGTAGAACTGGCGGATGGCATCCGCACCGGTCGCCGTGCCGCCGTCTGGCAACGCCAGGACTGCCCCCGGCTCGTACAGTGCCACCAGGTCTTCGACGTCACCCGAGCGGGCCCGCTCGATGAAGAACCGCCCACACCCGAACGCCTACTCGAGGTCGCCACTGAACTCAACGCCCGACCGCGCAAGACCCTTGGCGGCATCACCCCCGCCCAAGCCATGCAACGTCTACTGGTTGATCCCGAAACACCCATCGTTGCGACGACCGCCTGAATTCGCCACCTAAGGAACGGCTTACGGAAACAACACAGGTCGGGGTGCGAACGCTTGATCGGGTGTCCCGTATACCCCGTTATGCCGAACTCGGCATAACGGGGCATACGGGAATGCCCAGCTCAGGCGCTCTGCACTTTCCGCCCGCAGATCGCGACCGTCCGCTCGTTCCTCATCTGACACATGCGCGGACCCGATGCCGCCGATTCTCGTGGCCTGCTGATCGGGTAGGTGTTTTGTGACTGTCGACCGGGTGTCGCACGCCGAGGTCCGATGCGGCGTCGGTTTGATGCAACCACGCCGGTGAAGAATGAAGGTGTGACCGTGGACGCGGGCTTCGTTGAACCGCCTCGCTTTGATGTCGGCGATCGGGTGATCGCCGTCGAGGGGATCGGCGGCTGGCTGCGACCCCGGGTTCCCCGGCATACCCACGGGGTGGTCATCGCTCGCAAGCTCAGCGGTGAGTTTGAGGTGCATTTCGACGGCGGTCACACTGAGGTTGTCGGTCCGGAGCTCCTTGCACCCGGATAGCTGACATCGCCCCCTCACCACCGTCCCGTTCGTTCATCGTCTACTGCAGACTCCGAGACGGATGATTGGTGAGTGATTCACCGGCCTGACCCGGCGAGTCCGGCAGTTGATCAGCGTTGGGTCCGTCTCGCTCGATGAGTTGGCAGCTGCCGAGCACGAGGCCGACCTGTTGGCGCATCCGTACATCGGCGTCGAACACGTGGAGCTGGCTCGGCTCCGCCTCTCCGGCAAGCAGGACCAGCGTGCCGCGCTGCTTCGGCGGGTGAGCCCGAGCGTACGACGACGCTGGTGGCGGCCTCGCGGCCCGCGATCCGCTCTTCGCCAAGCGGGTCTGGCCGCCACCGAGGCTGCGCGCCGCCGGGCGGAGCTCGACGAGGCTCGGGAGCTGACCGATGGCCGAGCGGGACGGAATGGGCGTCTTACAAGATGTGTTACGTTAAATGCATGGCTGACACGATCACGTTTCGTCCCGATGAAGACGCAGCCCGAGCTCTGGCGGTGTTGACCCGCGACGGAACACCGGTGTCGAGCGCCGTGCGAGCGGCCCTGATCGACGCGGCTCGTGAGCGGGCCCGGTCGGCGCTTCGTGCCGAGGCAGAGGCGCTGGCCGCCGACGAGCAGGACCGGGCCGAGGCTGCACAGGTTCTGCGGGACATGGAGAGCCTGCGTGCGTGGTGAGGTCTACCGGCTGCGTGCACCTCGGGAGGTTCATGGGCACGAGCAGCGAGGCTCTCGGTACGCCGTAGTCGTCCAGTCCGACCAGTTCCCGCTTTCGACCTGGCTGGTTGCTCCGACCTCTACCTCGGCACGTCCGGCCAGTTTTCGTCCTGAAGTGGAGATCGGCGGACGGACCACACGCGTGCTGGCCGAGCAAACTGCGGCGGTCGACCCTGCCCGTCTCGGCGCGAGCTTGGGCAACCTCACGTTCGATGAACTGCGGCACGTGGATGCAGCCCTGCGACTCGTACTCGATCTATGAATTGCTGCCGGCTTCCGTCTCGCTGCTGATCGCTATCTGAAACTCGAGAGCACGGCCTTGGAGTATGAGACGGTGACTCGAACGGTACTGATCACTGGTGTAGGTCGGCGGCGAGGTATCGGGGCTGGCCTCGCTGCTGGTTTGGCGGCCGACGGCTGGGATCTTGTCCTGTCTTTCTGGCGTCCGTACGACGAGCGCCTTGGTCTGGACACCGGACCGGACGATCCGCAAGCCCTGGCTGACGAGCTTCGCAGCGGTGGCGTTCAGGTGGAACTCGCGCCGGTCGACCTCGAAGACCCTGCCGGCCCGCAGTCGCTCATCGAGGCTGCCGTGGCTCGCGTCGGCACGCTTGACGCGCTCGTCATGTCGCATTGCGAGAGCGTTGACTCCGGCTTACTAACGACCACGGTCGAGAGCTTTGATCGCCACTACGCCGTCAACGTGCGGGCCACCTGGCTCCTGCTCGCCGCGTTTGCTCGCCAGCTGCCGGCCGCCGGCGGGTCGGTGGTTGCCCTGACCAGCGATCACACCGTCGACAACTTGCCGTACGGGGCGACGAAAGCGGCGCTGGACAGGCTCGTTCTCGCCGCGGCGCACGAGCTCGGCGATCGTGGACTTCGAGCCAATGTCATCAACCCCGGCCCGATCGACACCGGCTGGATGACCAACGAACTCAATACACATCTACGAGCGATGCAGCCCACCGGGCGCCTGGGCACGCCGTCGGATGTCGCGAATCTTGTCAGATTCCTACTCTCGGATGCGGGGCATTGGATCAACGGGCAGCTGCTACACAGCAATGGCGGCTTCCCGAAGGGTGAGCTGCCCGTCTGAGGATCGGCTTGCGAAACGCCTCGAGGGCAGCCTCAAGCCGTCCTTCGAAACCTCGACTGCGCCGGCGGATACGACACACAACGGTTTGCTGGTCGGAAGTCGGCCTCTGGTTGGGACAATCATGACCATGAACGGCTGGACTGTGTGTCCGGGATGCCGGCTACAGGTGCCGACCACCGAGGATCGCGAGCGCGATCATCGGGTCGCGCCCGCAAGGGTGACTAGGTGGCGGTCCGGCGGCAGGTCGCGGGCGGGCTCGGGGATGGTGGTCCCGGTGCTGAGCAGCCAGCCCGCGGTCTGTGCGAGCGACAGCTCCACCGATTGCGGGTGCTCGCCGCGGGCGACGCCTGCCAGTGACAGAAGCGCGGCGGCCGCGGCGAGGTAGCCGGTGGCGTGGTCGAGCACCTGCGCGGGCAGGGTGCCGGGCGCCAGTGGCGTGCCTTCGAGCGCGGCAATGCCCGTGGGGCACTGCACGAGCGAGTCAAAGCCGCGTCGCGTCGCCCACGGCCCGGCCGGTCCCCAGGCGGACAGGGTCACGACGGTGAGGTGCGGGTGGTGCGCTGCGAGTGCCTGCGGGTCCAGCCCGAACCGCGCCAGCGCTCCGGGCCGGTAGCCCTGGACCAGCACATTCGCCTCGGCCAGCAGCTGCTGCAGCCGGGCGCTGCCCTCGGCCGTGCGGAAGTCGAGATCGGCGCTGTGCTTGCCCGGCAGCGTGTCGACAGCCTGAGCCGCGATCTCGGGCAGGTCGGGGCTGTCCAGCCGCAGCACGTCAGCGCCCCAGGCCGCCAGCATGCGGGTGGCCACCGGGCCAGCAATCACGCGGGTCAGGTCCAGCACGCGTACGTCGGCCGCACCCCGACCTGCGATCAGCGGCCGCGGGGGACCGGGCTGGGCCTGCCGAAGCGCCAGCGGCAGCGACGCAACGGCTCGTCCCTGCGGGTGCGCCCGCCACTGCTCCGGGGTGCGCACCACGAAGCCCAGCGCACCCGCTGCGGCCAGCGCGTCCTCCAGGTCCTCCCCGCGCCACCCTAGGACCGTTTCCGCGACAGCCTCCGGGTCCTCCTGAACACCGAGCACCCGCAGCGCCCGCTCCCGGTGCCAGGGGTAGTTGGCGTGCAGGCGCAGCCAGCCGTCGCGGGTCTGCCAAAACCGCGACAGCGGAGCGAACAGGTCCTGCGGGGCCGTCCCGCCGATCCGCGCGTATCGCTCGCTGCGGGCCGCCAGGGCGACGTGCTCGGCGTCGACGACGACCGGTGCCGGCTGTCCTCCGGTCCGGGTTGCGTCCAGGACCGACGCGGCCAGGGTGGCGGCGCTGACCGCGGCGAGCATGGCCGGCAGCGCCGGCAGCCTCGACGGCAACAGGCCCGCTGCCTCCCCCGTCAGCGTCACCCGTTCCAGGACGCGGGGCTCTCCGCCCAGGGCCGACCAGCAACCCGCGAGCAAGGTCTGGGTGGGGTCCTCAGCGGCCATGCCCAGACGGTAGGACAAGGCCCATCGTGGAGGGGCACCGGACCGTGAACGCCGAGGTGTGCCACCAGCCAGGACCGGTGGCCGGGTCAATCGACGAAGCGCTCCACTGTGGACGTGCCAGGGGGCGAACGCTATCCGGTGACGCTCGGACGGTTGCCCGCCGGCCTCCCGGCCCGCACCGATAGGCAGTTCAAAATCAAAGGCACGCGTGCAGACGAGGCGGAGGATGCACCCATGTGCCAGGCGACGCTCCGCACCGGTCGTCTCCGGCTGGTCCCGCTGTCGGAGGAACACCTCGAGTACGAGGTCGAACTCGACGCCGACCCCGAAGTGATGCGCTACCTGGGTGACGGCCGGGCGCGCAGCCGCGAGGACGTCGAACGGCGCCACCAGCATCGCCTCGCGGCCGCAAAGCGTGTGGTCGGGCTCGGCTTCTGGGTCGGGTTCGTTGATGGCCAGTTTGTCGGCTGGTGGATCCTTGAGCCGCCCGAGCGCGCCAACCAGGGCCCGATCGACGGACAGGCCGAGCTCGGATACCGGCTCCTGCGCCGCTACTGGCGCAAGGGACTGGCCAGCGAAGGAGCACGCGAACTCGTTCGGCATGGCTTCGAAGACCTCGGCTTGACGCGGATCTTCGCTGAGACCATGACGGACAACGCGGCGTCCCGGGCGACCATGACGGCGGTCGGGTTGCAGCACGTCCGTACGTTCCACACCCACTGGGACGGGCCCATCTCAGGCAGTGAACTCGGTGAGGTCGAATACGCGATCTCGCGCGAGCAGTGGCTTGCCCGCTGAGCGATCGGCCTGCGGAACGGCGTCAGGCGGCTGGGTAGGTCTGTTCGAGTTGGTGGTGCCATGCGCGTAGGGCTGGTGTGTCGGTGCGTGTTCGGAGGCGGATGGATCCGATCGGCGGGTGTCGCGGGGAGGGTTTGAGGTGGTGAACGTCGATCGGCGGGCCAGGGTTGAGCGCGGCCGATTCGGCCAGCAG
>JAABUU010004055.1_pt1 | contig 17777 bp, 18 predicted proteins | sample 5559301 | NCBI WGS metagenome assembly JAABUU01 (sample SAMN10711884, study PRJNA513360) | rock metagenome | isolation source: Antarctica rocks | place: Antarctica: Victoria Land, Richard Nunatak white | reverse complement strand
CGGCAGGCCAACGAGCCCGCGACCGGTCACACCGACGCGCCCAGCGCGGCGGTGAAGCGGGCGCCCCAGCGCCCGTGCCCGACACCCCGCCGTAGGCACCGCACCATTACCCGAAGCGGGAGCCTCCCTGCCCGCCCGCCGGCGGCCCGACCCCCCGTGGTCCCCGTCCCCTGTGCCGCGCACTTAAGTAAGCTCACGTGTCACGGCGTGGCACACCGCGGTATAGTGGGGTCGTGACCGACCACTACACGTTGAGACTGGCGCCAGGAATGCGGGAACGGGTCAGTGAACGGGCACACCGCTTCGGTCTTCCCGAACGCACCCTCGCCCAGCGCTACCTCGAAGAGGGACTGCGCCACGACGCCCACCCACTAGTCCAGTTCCTCGACGGACCCAGCGGACGCCGCGCGAGCCTGATCGGTCGCGGACTGGATGTGTGGGAGGTGATCGCCACCGTGCGCGACAACGCTGGTTCCCTCCCCGACGCCGCCGACTACCTACAGGCTCCGGTAGGGCTGGTCGAGGCGGCCGTCGCCTACTACGGGGAACACTCCGACGAGATCGACGCAGAGATCGGGCGCAACGACACCGACTACGAACACGGGCGCGCAGCAGCCGCCCGCGGCGAGCGCGCCCTGCGCGGGTGAAAGCCCTCCTCGACGAACACCTCTCCCCGCAGATCGCCGCGCTGCTACGCCAACGCGGCTACGACATCGCCGCCGTGGCCGACCGCCCCGACCTGCTCGCCCACAGCGACCGAGCCATCCTCGAGACCGCAACCAACGAACACCGCGCCGTGGTGACCAACAACATCAAGGACTTCCGCCCACTCGCCGCCGAGCGCCTCGCACGCGGTCAAACACACAGCGGCCTGATCCTGCTGCCCTCATCACGCACCCGAACCCGCGCCGCCGTCGCCGTCCTCGCCGACGCGATCGAAAGCGTGCTCCGCGACCACCCCAACGGCCTAAGTTCAAGCGAACGCTGGATCGGCCCCCTACCCAACCCCTAACGGTCCCCCGGACCCCGGGCCAACCAACCAGGGACGATCACCCGATCGTGGACCAGGCCGCAGCTCGACAAACACGGGTGCCCCGATACCCGATCCTCATCAGGATGATCCGACAGCGGGCATCAGTGCCACCACCGTCGAGCCCACCACGGTCGCGAGGGATCGGCTCTCGGATTGTGCAGGGTCTTCGACCGAAACTCGTCGTCGGCGCGCTCCACGACCACCCGCAACGGGGCGGCCTGCCGGCGCGGGAGCGCCAGCAATGCCCGCTCCAGCTCCCCCCGAGCCATCGGGCCGATGAACTCGGTCCAATCGTTGTGCGATGTACTCAGCGCAGCCCGCGGCAGGAACGCGATGCGCTGCCAAGCCTCGAGCGCACGCTTCATCCGCGCCGAACTGACCTCAAGACGAGCGAGCCGGTCCAGCGCACGGCTGGTAGCCAGCGGACACCCGGGATAACCGTGGTCGCTGGGTGCGCGGCCGCCGCACGCAGACGGGAGGGGCGCCTACGCGGCATCGACCCTTCGTGTCGTAATCACCACCCGATTATTGCACTCCAGCTGCCGGTCAGTCTCGGCCAACAACCCCGGCCACTCCGGCCCTCTCGGCACCACCGGGGCCGCCGGCTGCGCCGCAAGCCCCTGAGCTGAGAGAACTTCCACCCCGCCGGCGGGTGGTGCGCGGACCCCCATGCGAGCATGAGGCCCGTGTTGGAGGATTCGTACGTCGATGTGGTGGAGCGGCTGTTTCGGGAGTTTGAAGGGCACCACCTGCTCTCGGTGATCAGCGACGTCGTTGCCGAGTGCCGTGACCAACTGAAAGGCGAGACGCCGATCACGGCTTTTCCGGAGATGCTCGAACGGTGGGCCCGTCAACGGCTCACCGATTTACCGACCACGCATCGGGAGCACCAGCGCACGGGCTGAACTGCCCATCACAGCGACATGCCCAGTCCGCGCAACGGGGCTCGGCAGCCCGCTCCACGTCGCGCAGGGCAGCAAGGTCCCGGGACGTCGCCTCTCACAGCATGTCGTGAGACGGCATCCGCCCCGGCGCGACGGCACCGAACGCCCGCAAGCCGATCGACTTTCAGCGCACGTGATACCTCCGCTTCATTCCGAACCCGGCACACCACAGACCCACCGACACCGCCTCCCGAGAAGTGGGTAGTTGGCGGAGCTTCGTGCAGTTCGGGCTTCCCAGGCGGATGATCAGAAACGAGCGGCAGGCAGGAGAAGGCATGAGGAGAGAGACGTGGCGGCACACCGATGCCGTCGAGGTGCCCGATGTTGTCGGGTTGTCGCTGCCTGTGGCACGTGCACATGCACACGAGGCTGGCGTGAGCCTGGCTCAGCCCGACCCCGACGGCCCGCCACTGGCAGCCCTGACCTGGCCCGGTGAGTACGTGGTCACTGGCCAAAGTCCGGCGCCCGGGGCACGCCTGTGGCGATGGGACAGTGTGGTCGTGAGCTGGACCGCAGACAATGAAGGCACTGCTGGTATGCGAGAACCGCTGAGACCACGTCCCTCGCAAGAACCGGGAAAGCACCCCCGTGAACGCCGATCCAAGCACCGTACAGGAACGCCCGTCGTTCGATGTTCGGGATCATGAGGCGCTACAAACGGGGGCGTGTCGGCCTGGTATCGATGACGCTGTCACCCCACCGCGCCAGGTCGTCCGCCAGCGCGTGATGCCCCGACGTCCGAAACTCCCGCGCGTACTCGCGGGCGAACATCGAGTAGATCGGCACAAGGTGCTCAGCGAGCAGCGCCTCGGCCGCGGCATCGTCCCGGATGCCCTGCTGCCGCCAGGCCATGGCCGCTTCCGGCAGGTCACCGTGCTTCCGTTCGACCACGAACCACCGCGCCGCCGCCTCGTTGTGGCCGATCCGGCCCGTGGCCAGGGTGTAGAGGAAGCGCACCGGGAAAAGGACTGCTTTCGTCACCGGGCGCGCGTCCTCCGCGGCGAGTTCGGCCGGACGGTGCAGCCGGGCGAGGTAAGGGGCGTCGAACTTCCACAGCGCGAATTCGGCTGCCTGAACGACGATCACCCCAGGATCGGGCCGCTCAGCCTTACCCCGCCGGTCGCTGCCCCTCAGCAGGCGCCCCGATTCGAGCAGATCGAGCCGGTCGACCTCCGGCAGTCTGCCGGTCCCCTCGACTCCGCGTCGCACTCCCGCCCAGTCCGACCAGAACACCGATAGCCGCTGCTTGAGCTCACCCGACCCAGACGCCCGCACCAGATCCTGCACCGACCTCACCCGCGACCCGGTGTCGTCATCGAGCCCGTCGAGGACCAGCATCAGGTCGACATCGCTTACGAGCGGGGCGAACCCGCCGTGCGCGAGACTTCCCAGCGCGAATGCAGCTGACAGTTCCGGGCCGAAAACCTCGAGTGCGGCGTCCACCGCCACCTCAAGAACCGCTTCGCCAGGCCTGTCATTGTCGTTCCCGATCACGACGCATCCCCCTGCTCTCTGATCACACCTGCCTGAACCAGCCGCCGCCAAGTCGTCCGGCGGCGGGGTTTCCCGCTGGTTGTCCTGGCGATGCTCCCAGCGGGGACGTTCGCCGTTCGCATCTGCAACTCGGGGAACGCCGTGTGCCCAATCTCCAAGACCTGATGTTGCCATTCGTCATCCCGGGTCTCGGCGGCCACCACCGCCACCGGGGTGGCCTGCTCGTAGCCGAGCAGTACGACGTGCCGTTGCGGGATCTGCACCGATGCGAGCGCCGCCTCCACATCCTCGGCGAACACCGGCCTACCGAAAACCTTCAGGCTGTCACCGAACCTGCCGACGACGTAGAGCTCACCGTCGATGACGAAACCGGCGTCGCCCGTCCGCAGTCCATCGTCAGCGGCGGCACCCGTGACCGAGCGGCCCCATACCCGGATCTCCCCGGTCGAGCCATCAGCCACCGCCGCTCCTGCGTCGTCGACAAGGTCGATCGACACGCCGGGCAGGGGCCGCCCACAGCTCACGTGGCGCGTCAACCGACCGGTCGATTCGGACCTCACGTCGAAGACGCGTGGCGGTCCAGAGGTTCGGGGCCCGGTCACTGCCAGGGTGGCCTCGGCAAGTCCGTACGCAGGCTTGAACGCATCGGCGGAGAACCCCCAGCGCCCGAGGCGCGCCGCGAACTCGTCCATCACGTCGGCATCGACACGTTCCGCACCAAGGATCAGGGTTTTCCACCCCGACAGGTCGAGGTCGAGATCGAGGTCCGGGCGGCGGTCGAGATGACGGATGAGGTGCAGGAGTCCGAACGTCGGCATGGCGGTCAGCCCGTGCGGTACCCGCGACAGGGTTGCGAGCCAGTCGGTGGGTGCCCGGAGGAAGGTCACCGGCTGCCGCATGTCGAGGCTGGCCTGGGCACAGACGGGCACCATCAGGTTGCCGATCAGACCCATGTCGTGGTGCGCTGGAAGCCAGGTCGAGGTCAGCGACCTGTCGTCGATTGCCACCCAGTCCGTGATGGCCTCCACATTGGCCGCGATGTTCTCCGCGGTGAGCCGTACAGCCCGGGGCATGCCGGTTGACCCTGAGGTGAACTGGACGAGCGCGGCAGGCGGGGTTTGCCGCGCCGGAGACCGGTATTGCGGCGTGTCGATGTCCGGACGCATGCGTTCGAGCATCCCGTCGACCCCGACACCGAACGGACAGCAACCCGCGGAGGCGAGCACCTGCGCCGCGACCGTGTCGCCGGCGGCGAGCAGCGCGGTGGTGTGACCGCCGGCGATAATCATCTTGCCGATGAGGTCCGCATAGTCTCCGGCCTGGGAGAAGGGCCCGAGGGCGGGAAGCGGAGACGCCGGCAGACCTGCACTCATGCATGCAAACAATCCCGTCACGAAGCCGCGGGAATTGCTGGTGGAGATCGCGACCGGCGCGGAGGATCCGCAATGGACACGAGCGAGTTCGACGGCCATCTCGCGCACGTCTTCGGCTAGCTCATGGTAGGTGACATACGAGGATTCACCGGTTGCGTCAACGAATGCTATTGAACGAGATCCAGGCGAATCGATCCATCGAGTGAGGTACTCGATATCGGACATTCCCAATCCTTCCCTGCAGGTTTCGAGCAGCCCGATTGACACCTACCATTCACTACTGTAGCATGACTGATATGCTAGAGGGGGAGATTCACGTACCATTGGTTAACGGCACGTGAACGCTTCGGATGGTCCCGTTGAAATGGATTGTTGTGGGCCCACCGGATTCGACCTGCACGGCTCCCTGGAGCTGGATGATGTCGTCTCACGCGAGGTTCTCACCGAGGGCCTGATGGGATCGACTGCGCGTCACTGGGTCAGGAAGATGCCGGGTGGCGATGCTCGCACCGTCATCGTGAAACAGGCATGCCGTTCACCCGGAGCGGCAACGATCGGGTTACGCTTCGACACGCTCGGCCGCGAGGTGCTGTTCTACGAGCAGGTGCATGCCGCGCGGGAGTTCGCTCCAGCGTGCATCGGCGTGTCCCACCGGGCGGGCGGAACGGTCATGGTTCTGGAAGACACCGGGAGCACACGCGCCGCACCGTCCGTCGCGGACGTGCAGGCCGTGATCACGACACTCGCTCATCTGCAAGCACGGACGATACTCGGCACGCCGCCACACGCCACCAACTTGCTGCGACTCTTCCCACCGTCACCCGGAGATCGTTCCTTCCTCGTGAGGCTGGGCCGACGGGGCCTCCGCCACTACGCGCGGAACATGAGCTCCTCGGCGAGTGCCACGACCGATCGTGCCGAGGCCGTATCGGCTGCGGTCTGCAACCTCTCCGACCGGCTACCGGCTGGTCCACTCGCGCTCTGTCACGGCGACCTACGCCCGGCGAACGTGGTGTTCCGGCCAACTGGCCGGGTGACGATTATCGACTGGCAGACCTATCGTCTCGACTTGCTGGGAGTCGACCTGGCCTGCCTCATCGGAACGTCGCTTCCTCCGGGGCCGCGGCAGGCCGCGGAGGTCGAGCTGGTCGAGAACTACCGCACTGCCTTGGCGTCGCACGGCGTGCATCTCGACCCCTGGCCGACCTATCACCTTGGCGCTCTGATCAGCGGCCTCACACTTTTCGGCGAATGGAGTCTCCTGATGGCCGAGGGCAGGGCTGACACGGTATTCGGGGAACCACTCCACCGCATGCTCGAACTCATGTCGGAGGCTGCATCGGTGTCCTGATCAGCCGTAACTGGTCAGGTTCGCTGACGACGTGTCGGCGTTGATCTCGTAGTGCTCTGCGGGACATGGAGTTGTGCCGCAGCCCGTCCTATGAGGAACTCGCCCATCTGGTGGTTGCGTTGCGGCTCATATCGCGGTGCACCCCGCCCGGATCGCCGACCAGGATGCGCGGATTGCTGAGTTGGAGCGGCAGGTAGCGGCGAACTCGCGGCATGGCCGCACCCTGGAACAGGTGGCCAACCCCGATGAAAGTCATTCGCCACGTATCCGCCTGCACTACCCTTGACGCCCTCGCCATGCTCACCGCCGGCAACCCCTGGATGCTCGACACTCCGTGATCAGTTACGATCAGCCGTACCATAACGATCACCGGGGGGAATGACATGAGCACAACCGAAACCGAGATCTCCGACAAGATCGAAGACGTCGTCCACGAGCTTGCGCCGGAGCAGAACGTCGTGTTGAACGACTCCTTGAACCTCGCGAGTGATCTGGCGTTCAGTTCGATGAATCTCATGGAACTGGCCTTTGCGATCGAAGAGGAGTTCGAGTTCCCGCCGCTCGACATCAACGAGACCATGTCCATTGCGACGATCGGGCAACTTAAGGAATTCGTGACCGCGAAACTGGCCTGAAACAGCCGATCACGAGGGGAACAAGTGCGCGTTATTGAGGACGACCTGCGAACCGGTACCGGCGACGGTCGGCACGTAGTCGAGCTCACCGCCGACTGGAACGTGATCGAGGTCAACGGGGGTTATCTCGCCGCGGCTTTGCTGTCGGCGGCGGAGCAGCACCGGGCTGGTATGTCGCCCGTGTCGCTCACGGTGCAGTTCTCCGACCGGACGATCCCGGGCGAGCTCACGGTCTCGGTGAGTTGTGTACGGGAGTCCGCCGCCACCGCCCTGTTGCTGCTCACCGGTGAGCAGCAGGGCAGGACTACCGTGTTCGCGCAGCTCTGGCTCGCCACTGACGGTGGCCGACGAGTCGACCTGCCCTCCGACCGGGTGATGTCCGAAGTCGGCCCGGAGGGCCTTCTGGAGGTGGATAAACTCCGCCGCCGGGGCGGGCTCCCCGTCCACGACATCCCGCTGTATACCCAGGTCGAGGAACGGCCAGTCGACTGGTGGGACCCGGCTCAGCGATCGGCGACGGCGCCCCTGCCGCGCAGGATGCGCAGCTGGCTCCGGATGGCCCCCACGCCCCGGCGCAGCCCATGGTCGGTGGCCCGACGCGCCTGCGTACTCCTCGATGCGTATCCGATCATGGCCCTAATCCGCAGTACACCGTACGGAGTGTCCGGAAGCGTCGTCACGAGCCTCAACCTGCATGTCGAGTTCGACGATCCGGACGAGCAGGACCCGGAGTGGTGGTTCGGCGAGTTCGCGGCCGTGGGTTCGAGCCGGGGGTCGGTCGAGGCCGTCGGCACGCTCTGGACCCGATCGGGTTCGCGCGTCGCGGCCGGGGACCAGCGCGTCCTGACGCAGGCCTTGCACCGGGGCAACGACGCCGAGCGGCGCATGCAGCAACCCGAGCAGCCGGCCCAGCCGCCCGCCGAGCGGGGCGCACGCTCATGAAGTCCGGCCAGGGCCTCCAGACCGGGTACGAGATCCGGTGCGTGCACTGCCGACGTCCCGGCCCCGACGAGCTCGGCGCGCGATGCGGCGCCTGCGGGTCAATGCTCGACCCGGACTACCCCGGCGCCCGGCTGCACGACGCGACGTCCTGGCTCGAGCGCTACGCGTCTGTGCTGCCGATGGGTGAGGGGTACGACGGGACGACGCCTGCCGAACCCACACCGCTGCTGCGCGCACCGGCATCGGGAACCGGTGGTCTCGTGCTCAAGGACGAGTCGGCGAATCCCACCCACAGCACGAAGTACCGCATGGCGGTCGTGGCGGTCGAGCATATGCGCAGTCTCGGCGTCGGATCGTTCGTTTTCAGCAGCACCGGCAACAGCGCGAGCGCTTTCGCCCACGTCCTCGTTCGACATCCCGACATGCACGCGCGATACTACTGGCCCTGCCGGTGTCCACTTCCCCGCGAGCTGGTCGGGAACCCTCAGGTCGAGATTGTGCCGGTCGAGGACGACGGTTACGCGGGCGCGCAACGCGCAGCCCGTGGCGACTACTCCGGCGGCGTCTCTGAGGGCGGCTTCTTCAACATCGGGCGCCGCGAAGGGCTTAAGGTCGCCTATCTCGAGGCGTTCGAGCAGTTGGGCCGGCTACCAAGCGTGATCATCCAGGCGATCAGCAGCGGGATGGGTCTGTGGGCGGCGCGGCGCGCGGTCACTGAGTTCACCCGGTTCTGGGGCGACGGCACCGTGCCGCGACTGGTAGGGGTGCAGCAGGCGTCGTGCGCGCCGATGGTCCACGCCTGGGATGAGGGGAGCCCGGAAATCCTGCCCCGGCACGTTGTGCACGACCCGCAGGGAATCGCGCGGGCCATCCTGCTGGGCGATCCGACGGGCTCGTACCCGTTCGTCCGTCAAGTGGTGACCGAAACCGGGGGGACGTTCGTCGCTGTCCCCGACGACGCGGTCCTCCGCGCCCAGCACCGGCTACGTAACCTTGTAGGAATCGCGGCGTGTGAGTCGTCCGCGACGGCGATGTCGGCCGTGGATCGGTTGGTCGCCACGGGCACGGTCGGCTCTTCCGACGAGGTACTTGTCATGATCACCGGGGGCGAGCGGAGCGCCGCCGCGCTCGCGACCACGTCGGCCGAGGTCCCACGGTGAGCCGGGTACTCGTCGCAGGGGCCGGCCTGGCCGGCACCCTGCTGGCAGGCATCCTGGCTCGGTCGGGATTCGAGGTCGTGCTGGCCGAGCAGCGATCACGCAAGTCGGAGATAGGCGCCGGGGTCACCCTCCACGGCAATGGAAATGCCGCATTGCAGAACACCGGGCTCGGGGCCGCGCTGGCCACGGTCGGCCGCCCGATCGGCCGGCTCGACGTGCACGTCCTCGACCAGGACGAAACCCCGACGACCGGGGCAAGTGTGGACATCGCGGCGCTGTGGCCGGACACGACGCCGGCACTGGCGGTGCACCGTCAGGAACTGCACTCGCTGCTGCTGCGCCACGTCGGTGACGTCGATGTCCGTCTCGGGAGCCGGGTCACCCGCGTCGCACCTCACGGTGACCGGATGACCGCAACCATTGGTGACGGGCCGGCCCAGCCGTTCGACCTGGTGGTCGGCGCGGACGGCATCGGATCGGCCGTCCGCGCGGCCGTCGACCCTGACGCACGCCCGCGCGACCTCGGACAGACATACCTGCGGACCGTTGCGGACCTACAGGGCGAGGTCGACGTGGACTGGGCCGTCTGGCACCGGCAGGACGCCAACGCCGGGCTGCTGAGGCTGCGCGACGGGTGCTTCCACGTCTTCGTCCAGCTCTCCGGCCCGCGCCGCGGGCTCGCGGGCCGCGGCATGGCCGGCGTGCTGGCCGAGGTGTTCCCCGACGTGCCGGAACTGACCGGGGCAGCAGGCCGTGTCGGGCGGGCACACGTCACCCAAGTCGCGCGCGTGTCGTGCGAGTCAGGACGCGGCGCCGTGGCGCTGGTCGGCGATGCCGCCCACGGAACGTCGCCGGTGTTGTCGCAGGGCGCGAGCCTTGCCTTCGAGGACGTCGTCGTGCTTGGTGAGGAGTTGGCGCGCGGCGACACTGTCGGGGGCATCGACCGGTACCGCGCCCAGCGCCGCGCCCGCATCGCCTGGTTGCACCGGATGACCCGCCTGCATTCCGGCGCGGTCCGGCGCCCATGGACCGCCTCGGCGGCCGATCTCGACGCGGTCTATCGGCAGACCTACGCGGGCTTCGCCGACGCCGTGACCGCACGTCCCTCGGAACGGCCGGTCGAGGTCGGGGCGTCATGAGCACGGCGTTGGCGGCCAGGATCGTCGAGCACGCGCGCCGCACCCCCGGTCGAGTCATGGTGCGCGCCGGTGACGGCGAGTTGACGGCCGCCGAGCTGATCGGAGCGGCGGACGCGGTCGGCCGGGAGCTGTGGAGTTCGGGCGGTGGCGCCGACCGGCTGGTCGCATTGCTCCTGCCGCGTGGCCTGCCGCTCGGGATCGCGACGCTCGGCTGCTACCTGCACGGGCTGGCCTACGTCCCGCTTGACCCCGCCCATCCGCGCGAGCACGTGCGGGCGATCCTCGACCGGGCCGACCCCGCCGTTGTGATCGTCGACGACGCCGCGCCGCCCCGGGACGACCGGATTCCGTTCCGGGTGCTGACGACCCGACCGGGCGGCGTGACGCTCGACGGTCGCGAGCTGATGGACGGCGCGGTCGACGCAGCGGCCGCATCGCAGGTTCCCCCGGACGTCGGCGCCGGGGCGGCGGCCTACGTTTGCTTCACCTCCGGATCCTCCGGCACCCCGAAGGGCGTCGTTGTTGATCGGGCTGCGCTGGAGAACTACGTGGACTGGGCCGCGCGCCTGCTCCCTAGCAACGGTGGGGGCGCGCCGCTCTTCTCCAGCCCGGCATTCGATCACTCCGTGACCTGCCTCTACGTCCCCTGGGCGCACGGAGAGTGCGTCACGATGATCGAGGACAATACCGACCCCTTCGCATTGTGCCGGAGCCTCGTCCCGGCGGCCGAGCGCTTCTCCTTCATCAAGATCACGCCGTCGCACCTGCGGTTGGTCGAGGCCGCCGGCGGGATCGACTACGCCAGGGCGACGGACGCCCTGTTGGTCGGTGGCGAGGCGTTCCCGACGTCGGTGGTCGCCGGCATCCGGCAACGCAATCCCGCTCTGCGTGTGATCAACCACTATGGTCCGACCGAGGCCACCGTCGGGTGCTGCGCCTACGAGCTGCCGCCGGGGCGTGTGAACGAGGACCGTCCGATGCCGATCGGCCGGGCCATCGACGGGATGACGGCTGAAATCGACCCGACCGGTATCGACCCGAATGGGGTTGGCGGTCCTGGCGCGGGCGAGCTCGTGGTGGCCGGGATGGGAGTGGCGCGAGGCTATCTCGGCGATCCCGCCCGCACCGCAGAGGTCTTCGACGTGCGTACCGACGGAGTCCGTCGCTACCGGACCGGCGACCTCGCGCACCGCGACGCCGACGGCAACCTTTACCACCTCGGCCGGGTCGATCGCCAGGTCAAGATAGACGGGGTGCGGGTCGAGTGCGGCGCGATCGAGGCCGCACTCGCCCGCCTCGACGGGGTGCACCACGCATACGCCACGGTGGTCGCAGGCGGTTCCGGACCGCGGCTGGTCGCCTACGTGGTAGCCGCGGGCCCAGACGTCCCGGACGGTGCGGCACTCCGGGCCCGGCTCGCTGACGCCGTGCCGGCCGCGTTGGTGCCCACCGCGATCCGTCTCGTGGACCGCATCCCGGTGACCGTCAATGGCAAGGTCGACACGTCACCGTTCGACGCCGCACCCGGCACCCCGGCGACCGCTCCGGGAGTCGCAGTTCTCGACGTCGTCCAAGCCGAGCTCGCGGACCTGCTGGGGACTCCTGTGGCGGAGATCGACCCCGCGACGGGCCTGTTCCAGCTCGGGGCGTCGTCGATGACCCTCTCGCTGCTGCTGGTACGGCTGGTCGACCGGCTGGGGTGCGACCTACGAATGCGCGACCTCATGGAGGCCCGTAACGTCCGAGGACTGGCCACCGCGGCGGCCGCTCGCCCGGCCGTCGCGGTGGGCAACCCGAACGCCGGTTGCCAGGACTGGACGCCGCTCACTCCGCCCGAGCTCGTGATCTGGAACTTCGGGCTGTTCCGGCGGTCGGCGCCCTATCTGCACTGCTCGGCGGTCTTCCGCATTGCCGACCGGGAGACGGCACGGACGTTCGCACACGCGCTGGCGATGGCCGCCGCGAAGCATCCGGAGACGAAGCGGCGTTTCAGCTCCCCTGCCGGGGTTCCCTCCAGTACCCGGAGCGAGGGCCCGCATGTCGAGGTGGTCGACGATGACCGTGGGCTCGCGGGTCTCCGGGCGTGGTTCGCCGAGCCCTTCGCCCTGCGCCGGGGGCGAACGGCACGGGTCGTCACAGGCTGGGACGGCAGCGGCGCCCACGTCGGACTGTTCGTCCATCACCTCGTGTCCGACGGGGTAAGCCAGGATTTGCTCGTCCGGACCGCGGCCGAGTTCTGGCACGACGGCCTTCCCGCCGAGGACGCCGAGTTCGCGGGCGTGGACCGTCGGCCTCCGCTGCTGGGCCCGAGGATCGAAGGCGACGTCCGCTGGGGCGATGCCGTCGACATGGCCATCGGGGCGGAGCCGTGCGATCGATGGCGTGCCGATGCCCGGGAGCACGACGTCTCGTTGTTCGAGCTGATTTTGACCGGGCTGCTCAACGCCATGGCGCGGACCGGCCGGTTCGCGGCCGTCGCTCCGTACGTCATGGTGTCCGGCCGGCAAACCGCGGCGGACTGGCGGTCCGTCGGCTGCTTCGCCCGCGGTGTCGCTCTGGATCCCGTTCGAGCCGGGTCCAACGTCGCCCTGCCCGATGTCGCTGTCGCCGTCCGGACCGCGCACACACGGCCGATCGTGGTCGAGCACACCGAACATCCGGACGATGTCATCTCCGTCCTGTTCCAGCTCGAGGAGCCGGCGTCGCCGGTCCAGGCCGGGCTGCAGCGCGTGGGGCTGTTCCAGTCGTCGGGGATCGGGCCACTCGGACCCACGGACCTGCACATTCACCTCTTCCACAACGAGGACCGCATCGAGGGCCAGGCCGTCTTCGACCCCGGCCGGATTCCGGTGGACGGCGTCCGGAACCTGATCGACGCGTTCGTCGCTTCGTCAGGAGCCGGGCGATGATGCCCGTTGTGCTGACCAGGTCCACGTTCACACCGGATGGCGCGACGGCGCTCGCCGACGAACACGGTTCGGTGGCCCCGACCACAGACGGCCACTGGCTTGCGCTTGGGTACGACGCCTGCCGAACCGTACTGCGGGATCCGGCGTTCGGCTCGGCGCCGCCCGCCGGGACGGGCGCCAACGTCGTCGAGTGGAGCGAGGCGGCCGGGCAGGAGATGCGGTTCCCCGGCTGGGCATTTTACCGCGGCGTGGGGCTCGAACCGAAGACGCTGCTCACTGCCGACGGCGACCACCACCGCTGGCTCCGGGACTGGCTCGGACGTGGGTTGAACGGCCTCCCGCTCGACGACATCGCCGACCGCGCGGCCGCGACGGCGCGGCAGCAGTGCGACGCGTTGCTCGCCGGTACCGCCGAGAACGTGATCCACGACTTCACCGAGCACGTGCCGTTACACGTCCTGGAGATGCTATTCGGGATCCCCGCGAGCCACCTCGAGACATTCCGAATCTGGTCGCATGACGTGTCGCTACTGATCGACGCACCGGCGCTGCACAGCGCCGAGGCCCGCGAACGTAGCCGCAGGGCGAGCATGAATCTGATCGGCTACCTGCGGGGGCTCGTCGCGCACCGGATCCGGGTGCCGAAGGGTGACCTGGTGAGCAGGCTCGTCAACGACCCGTCCGCCCCCGGGCCGGACGACATCGTCGGCACCCTGATGCTCCTGCTCATCGCCGGCCACGAGACGACCATCGGAATGCTCGGCAACGCGCTGGTATTGCTCGCTTCCTCAAAGGTCCTCCCGCCCGGCCCTGGTCCGGAGCGCCGTGGACTCGTAAACGAGCTCTTCAGGCGCGCCGGACCCGTGCAGTACGTGGCGCGTACGGCAGTCCTCGATGCCTCGATCGACGACGTTTCAGTACCAGCCGGCGCCCAGGTACTGGCCATGCTGGCGGCAGGCAACCACGACCCGCGAGTGTTTCCCCATCCCCACGACATCGATCCCGTGAACCGGGCCCGGCGGCCGGGCCTCGGCTTCGGCGTCGGCGCGCACTCGTGCATCGGTGCCGGCCTGGCCCGGATAGAACTCGACGCCTGCCTGGAACCATTGATGGATCTCGCGTCGCGACTGGACCTCGACGGGCCCGTCTTCGGAGAGTCACTATTCATCCGGGGCCCGGTCGAGCTGCCCGTTCGCGGGGGGAGGCACGGGTGCTGACCTCGGACCCACTGTCGCTCGACATCACCGACACACATCCGGAACGGCTCTTCTTCGGCGCCTACGCACCGCATTGCCTGGCAGGTCTCTCCGCCGGACTACACGACACAACCGACAGCAGATTGCTCGACCTGCACGTTTCGTGTCGGGTGGGGCAGCGACAGGTGGCGGTGCATGGCGTTTTCACCGCGCACGTCGGCCCGCAGCATCTCCGCGCCGGGCCGCTGCACCTCCAGGTGGACGACGGCACGCTAACCGTCGACCTCGATGAGTCGGCCGGTGTCGCGATGCAGGCCAGGTTCATCCCATCCGGACCGCCGTTCGCGGAACCCCACTATTTGTTCCCGACGACCCGGCCGCTGTTCGACTACCGGCGTCGCACTCAGTCCGGCCGCTGGAGCGGCGGCATAACGGTCGACGGACTCCGGCTGCCACTCGATCACGTGGCTGGAATCCGCGATCGCTCCCAGGGACGACGACCGGCGTTCGGCGCACCTGGAGTGGACACGTTTTGGTGGCTCTGGATCCCCTGCCGGTTCCCCGGCGGCGACGTCCTCTTCGCGACTAACGACCTGCCACACGGAGGGGCTTGGAACCGGTTCGCGCTGTGGGGCGGCGACCCGGGTGGAGCTGGACACTTCGATTCGTACGACCTCGAACTCGTGCCCGGCACCCGGCACGTCCGGACCGCACGACTGCGGGGCCGTGACCTGTCCGGTTCGCCGGTCGAGCTCCGTCTCGACGCCACGTCGCGCCTGCTGATGTACGGGCTGGGGTACGGCAACCCTGGATGGCCGCACGACGTGTCCTCCGGAACCCGGCCAGCAGGCCGGCAGGACCTGGATCTCCCCGCTCTGCGAACCCGGCTGCCACGGTACTTCCACACGCAGTCGCCGTGCGTGGCCGAGTTGTACACCCCGGGCCGGGCGGAACGGGGTGAGGCTGTTATGGAGTCGTTGCTCATCGGGAGCCGTCCGTCGCTGGGACTGCGGGAGATGTTCGATGTCGCACGTTGAGGGCAAGCAGGCGCTGCTGCCGGTGGCCTTGCGTAGAACGCTGCTCGTCGTCGGGCTGGGTGCTGCGATGTCCATGCTCGACTCGACAATCGTCAACGTCGCCCTCGACAGCCTCGCCGAAGATCTCGGCACGTCGGTGCACACGATCCAATGGGTCGTCACCGCGTACCTGCTGGCGATGGCTGCAGTGGTGCCGACGATCGGCTGGCTCGTCCGCAGCTTCGGCCCGCGGCAGGTGTACCTGTGCGCGACGGTCGTGTTCACCGCCGCCTCGGCGGCCTGCGCATTGGCGACCTCGGCGTCGGTCCTGATCGCGCTACGCGCGGTGCAGGGCGGCGCGGGCGGGTTGTTAGCCGCCGGCCAGCTCATCCTGGCCCGCACCGCCGAACCTCGGCACCTGGCGCGCGCGATGTCGCTCTTCGGCCTTCCGCTGGTATTGGGTCCCATCGCGGGGCCGGCCCTCGGCGGGTTGATCCTGCACGTGGCGGGCTGGCGTGCGGTGTTCTTCGTCATCGTTCCGTTCGGCGTGCTCGCGGCGGTCCTGGCAGCCCGGCTTCTGCCGCGAACCCGTCCGGAGCGGCTGCCCTCGCCCGATCTGGCCGGTCTGCTCACAATCACGCTGGGCGCGGCGCTGCTGACCTTCGGGATCACCCAGGTTGGCGATGAGAGCCCGCATGCCGAGGTGTGGGCCGGACTCGGCCTCGTGGGCGGTGCAGTGTTGATCGTCGCGTTCGTGATGCGCTCTCTCCGCGTGCCGAACCCGGTCCTGCGGTTGCAGGTCTTCCGCGAACCCGTCGTGGCGGCCGCAGCGGTCAGCACCTTCTTCCTCGGCGGCCTGATCTTCGGTGCGGTGGTGATCATGCCGCTCTATTTCCAGATCGCCCGCGGCGAGAGCCCACTCGCCACGGGGCTACTGCTGGTGCCGCAGGGGCTGGGCAGCGCGGCCGGAATATGGATGAGCGGGCGGGTCACCGAACGCCTCGGCTCCTGGACCGTCGTCGTCGGGGCCCTCCTCGCCGCCGTCTCCACCGTCCCGCTCGCGATCCTTCCGCTCGACGCTTCCCTCATCCTGATCGGGGCTGTGCTCGTCGCCCGCGGTTTCGGTATCGGGCTAGCGGCGATGCCAGCAACCACCGCTGCCTTCCGAGCAGTCGGGCCGCGCAGAGTCCCCGACGTCAGCCCCGTGCTGACACTGCTCCAGCGGGTAGGAGGGTCGCTCTTCACCGCCGTGTTTGTGCTCATCCTAACATCTGGCTCCGCCGGCCTGGATTCCGCAGCGTTCGGTCAGACGTTCTGGTTGATCGCCGGGATCTCGATGGCTGCGGCGGTGGCAGCGGTGTTCCTGGCCGTCGGCGAGACGCTGAGCGCCCTGCGCACAAAGCACGAAGCACATAGCGAGTAACCTCGACCGGCCTGGACAAGCACCAATTCGTCGCTTCAGCATCTCCTCAATCGCGAGGTTCAGCCGACCTGTCGCCCCATGTCACAGTGCCAGCCGAGTGTCCGGCTGGGGTACACCCACGATGGACACCCGCACCCGGACACGTACCGCGTCCAATCAGGATAGTTTTCATCCTGTCTTGACGGTCGTCTACCGTTTCCTCAAGAGCGGATTAGACGGTACTGAGGCGCGACCAGGACGGCAGGGAGCGGCAAATGGACAACACGACCACCACGGGCCAGCGAGTGGGGTACGTCCGGGTGTCCAGCCTGGGTCAGTGCACCGACCGGCAGCTCGACGGGGTGCCACTCGACCAGACGTTCACCGACCGGTGCAGCGGGCGGGACACCAACCGACCGGCGCTGCTCGCCCTGCTCAACCACGTGCGGGCAGGCGACACCATGGTCTGCCACTCCCTCGACCGCCTCGGCCGCAACCTCACCGACCTGCGCGCCCTGGTCACCGACCTCACCGACCGCGGCGTGCGCGTCGAGTTCGTGAAAGAGAACCTGGCCTTCACCGGCGGGGACTCCCCGCTGCAGACCCTGCTGCTGTCGATGCTGGGCAGCGTCGCGGAGTTCGAACGCGCCCTGATCCACGAGCGCCAACTCGAGGGCGTCGCCTTGGCGAAGGCAGCCGGGCGCTACAAGGGTGGCACCCCGAAACTCTCCAGACAGCGGGCAGCGCAGCTGCGGGAGCGGGTCGCGGCCGGGGAGCCCAAGGCGGCGATCGCCCGGGAGTTCGGCATCACCCGCCAAACCCTCTACAACTACCTCGCGCAGGCCGAGCCGGTGCCAGCATGAGCACCACCGCAAAGCGCCGCACGCCGTCACCGCGATCACCGATCTACTGCGCGACCGCCGACCCGGACACGCACCATCGAATCGGGGGCAAGCCAGCGCGGAGCGGTGGCGCGGCAGCATCTTCGAAGGAGCGTGGGGCTGGCTGCGGACCGGTCGCACGCAGCCTCCTCGGGTGCTGGGGATTGGTCCGCCGACACGCAGGGGGCACGGGCGTCGGTGACGCAGCGCCGGGCGATCATCGGAGACGATGGCCACGACCTGCCTGTTGAGGCCGGGGCGGGACAAGGGAGAGCACAGCCATGAGCACCACCATCACCGCG
>JAABUU010004054.1_pt1 | contig 17783 bp, 5 predicted proteins | sample 5559301 | NCBI WGS metagenome assembly JAABUU01 (sample SAMN10711884, study PRJNA513360) | rock metagenome | isolation source: Antarctica rocks | place: Antarctica: Victoria Land, Richard Nunatak white | reverse complement strand
CGCCCCTCGACGCCTGCTGCGTAGTCCTCATCTCGTTGTCCAGAGATGGCTCCTCAATGGAGCAATCTTTCATACTATTAAAGGGCGCACGCCAAACGCTAGCTTAGTCGGTACTTTGTTAGGTGCGGAGCGAGAGGTGCGGAGGTAGGCACACCAGCAGAACGAGCAGGCGCGGCAGACGAGTTGCCAATGCCGCCGGATGGCACGGTCGGAGCGGACCTGGAAATCGGCCCAGCCCAAGGCCCCCTTGATCTGGCGGTAGCCCTGCTCTACCCACTGGCGCAGCCCATAGAGGCGCACAATCTCCGTCAGGTTCGCCGGCGCAAGCGCCGACGCTGAGGCGGGCGCGACCTCTGGGTGGGGCAGGTTCGTGATCGCGCGGAACTTCTCTCCCTCTCATGCGTCCTTACCTTTGCCCACATTTTTGCTCCTGATGAGGGGGGTGAAAGACGCGGTACATGAGGGTGAGGTCGGCGAGGCGCAGGAAGCCACGCCAGAGGACGGTCACGCCGGGCAGGTCGCCAGCCGCACGGCGCAGGAAGCCGCCCAACTGGGCGATCCAGCGCACGGCTTCAGCCAAGGGCGGTGGCGCGGTCGGCGGTTGGGTGGTCTGGTGGATGGCGCAGTAGAGCGCCTGCCACTCGTCGTCATCAAGCAACGCGGTGCAGGGTAGGTCGGGTTGGGCGCGGGCCAGCAGCGTCACGGTGAGCACGCGCCAGGCAATCACGCTGTAGAGCGCGAGCGCCCGCTGCATGTGGTCGAGCGCGGCCAGGCGTCGCCGCTCGATGGAGCAGCCGCTTTTGAGCACTTTGTGGAAAATCTCGATGCCCCAGCGCCGGGCATAATAGCCCAGCACGACGCGCGCCGCAGCGGCGTCCGGCACGGACAGCGTGGTCAGCAGCAGCCAATCCAGCGCCTCCACCCCCGGCGGCGGGGCCTCCTCGTGCGCCCACACCGCCCAGAGCGTGACCGGCGGCAGGCCCTCCGCGGCGCGCGACCGCGGCGGCCGCACCTTCAGGCGCGCCCAGCGCACCGCAATCTGGGCCGTGCGTGCCGGCCGTGCCCCCTGTCGCGGCACCTCCAGGGTGTACGTCCCCCCCACGGGCCGTGCCGCCACCCGCGCCCGTAGCAGGCGCGTCTCGTCCGCGTCTAGGGTCGTCCTCCAGGGCGCGATCCTGCGCCGCCCGCACCACCAGGTCAACGTTGGGCTCCCGCGTTCGCAGGAACACGTCGTAGATATCGCATTCGCGGTCCCCCTCGGCAATCCAGTGGGTCGTCGGGCAGTCCCGCGCCGCCGCGTTGGTCGCGTCCAGCCCGCCTAGCCACTTGTGGCTCTCCTTCTCCTCAATGGCGCGGTCCCGCCGCCGCGCCGCTACCCCCTGGACGCGTCCACTGCTCCTGCGCCAGCACCCCCTGCACCACACCGTCCGGCGTGAGCGCCAGTGTGCTATGCACCCACAGCCCCTCCTGTTGTGCATCCGCCGCCGGCGCGTCCCACTCCACATGCGTGGTGTCCTGCACCGCCAGGACCACCGCCTCGCCCCGCGCCCGCTCCACCGTCGCCGCCACATGGCTCGCTAACACGGCCTGAGGGTCAATCGCGCCGTTCTCCAGGAAGCGGTAGGCCGCCTTGAGCATCGCCGGGTCGTCGCACGCCTCCGCCAACGCCGCCCGCGGGCGCGCTCCCAGGACCCCGGCCAGGCGCACCAATCGCTCCGTCCGCCGCGCGTCCCCCAGCATCGCCGCCCCAAACTCCGCCACGGCCCACTCCGCCTCTCGCTCGACGCCCACGATCCCTTCGCCCATACCCCTCTCCTCCCCTTCGTTTATTTTCAGCCTATCAGTCCTCTCCTTGCTGGTAGAAATGTGGGCAAAGGTAAGCATGCGTCGGGGAGAGGCCGGCCAGATCGTCGGTTACGCCGACGGTCTGGTCCACAGCGAAGCGCGGGTCGTGGGGTAAGGGCCAAATCTGCGAGTCAAGTTGCGAGTCAAACTGCGAGTTCTGCGTGGTCAGCGGCGGCTTGTCGGCATACAATACCCCTAACGGCGCAGGGCGCGGTGGCAATTGAGGGGGACGGCCATGACAACCATTTTGCTCGTGGGAAACGATCGAAACTTGCGCGATCTGTTGCGCTATGCCCTCACGCGCGAGGGTTTCGCGACCGTCGACGCGCGCGACAGCTATGAGGCGGCAGGGCTCGTGCATGCCACGCACGCCGGCCTCGCCATCCTCGACGCCGACCTGGGCGACCGCGCCGGCGTTGCGGGGCTCACCGCCCTGCGCGCATCCGCGCGGATTCCCGTCATCGTGCTCGCCGACCACGCGACGGACGAGGACGTGGTCGCCGGCCTCGAGCACGGCGCCGACGACTACGTGGCCAAGCCGTTCAGCATGCAAGTCCTGCTCGAGCGCGTCCGCGCCGTCTTGCGGCGCGCCGCGCAGCGCGGCCAGGTGCGGACGCGCGCCGGGCGGGACTTGCGCGTCGGCGATCTCCTCCTCGCGGACGACCGGCGGGAGCTGCGGCGCGGCGCGGCGCGCGTGGCGCTCACGCCGATGCAGGGGGCCATCCTGGAAGTCTTATTCCAGCACGCGGGCCAGGCCGTGTCCGTGGGGCGCATCCTGGAGCGGGGGCAGGCGCACGGCCTGCGCGCCATGGCCGACCCCAACGTCGTCAAGACGCACATCCGCTACCTGCGCGCGAAGCTCGACGCCCTGCCTGGGGGCGGCCAGTTGATCCGCACCGTCCCCGGAGGGTATATGATCCTCCCGCCAGGCGAGGGTGAGGGCGACGCGCGGGCGCCCGATTTCGCGGCCCGACGGGAGGCGTGTTGACCCCGCAGGCCGGTCTTAACCTATTTTAACCGGATTCAGCCCAATCTTAACCGGATCTTAACCAAGATTTTAACCGGATCTTAACCCCACATCGGTATCATTATTGGTAAGTCTAGCAATAGCTCCGTGCAATGCGGGGTGCATGTCCCGGCGCGTCGGATAGATGTACAGCAAGGTGGCAGAGCGCCGCCTGGATGGGCGGAAACGGGCACGGGCGGCAGAGGCAAAGGAAGGAAACGATCATGGAGCGAGGCGTCCTATTAGAGCGGCTGGCACGCGCGACGCTGACGGTGGTGATGGTTGGCGGGCTTGCCGGGGGCGCGGGCGCCGCGGGCGCGCCCGGCGGCACGAGTCCGGCGGCGACGCCGGAGGCCGGCAGAGGCCTCCCGGCGCCGGCGCGCGGCGCCGGAGCGCCGCGCGCCGGGAGTGAGCCCCTCCTGCAGCGGCTGCTGAACAGCCCCGAGGGGCGCAGGCTCCTGCGCGGCGGCATGGACGCCGCGTCGCTGGCCCGGCTTGAGCACGGCTACAAGGGGGCCGGCTCGCCCCTGCCGTTGGTCGACGACACGACCCTGGCGGCCCTCCGCGCGAGGGCGGCGCGTCGGGCGCCCGCGTCGGCACACCCCTCCGCCGCCGACGCGACGAATCCTGTCCAGCCGATCCAGCCCACCCTATCCCTGGCCCCCGGCGCACCCCTGCCCGCGCTCGACGGCCTGCACCCGCGCCTCGCCGTCGCGCCCGGCCCGATCGTGGCCGGCGCGCGCATCCCCGTCACCCTGTCCGGCTTCGCGCCGCGCGAGACAGTCGTCCTGCGCCTTGACGGGCACGCCCTGACGCGCGTCGTCGCGAACGGCACGGGCGCCCTCGGCGTCGCGCTCGCCATCCCCGGCGCCACGGCCGGCGGCGCGCACACGCTCAGAGCCGAGGGCCAGCTTGTGCGCGTGCCGGCGCGAACCGTGCTCCGCGTGCTCGGCGTGCGGGCGACGCCGGGGCGGCTGGCGGCCGGTACACGCACGGGCGTGAGCGGGGGCGGCTTCCGGCCCGGAGCCCTCGTGACGCTCACGCTGCGGCCGGTCAACGGCCAGACGGTGACCCTGGGCCTCGACGGGGCCGACGGCGGCGGCCGCCTGCGCCCCATGCGCGTGGCCATCCCCGACGACGTCGCCGCAGGCGCCGCCACCATCGTGGCGCGCGCCGGGAACGGAGAGGAGGTGACGACGGGGCTCTACGTGGACGCCGGCCGGCCGGCCTCCCTCGCCGCCATACCGCTGCCGTCCCGGCCGGCCCCCGCGCGGACGCGCGGCCTCGCCCACCACCCCCTCCCCCTCAAAGGGCGAGGGGCAGCGGGGGCGCGCGGGCAAGGCCACGCGTTCCGCGTGTCCCGCCCGCACGCCGGGCGCCTCCCCACCCTCCCGGCGGGGCGACCGCTCGCCGGGCGCCTCCCCGCGCACGCGCCTGGGAGAGCGGTCGGCGGTGAGGGAGGCCGCGCGGTCACATCACAGGCGCGCGCCCGCGCCGCCTACCTCGGGCTGCCCATCAGCTTCGAGGTCAACCGTGGGTAGGCCGGGCGCGACGTGCGCTTCCTGGCCCACGGCACCGACGGCGCGCTGTCCCTGACCGCCCGGAACGTCGTGCTCGAGTTGCCCACGGCGAAGGGCCAAGCGCGCGCGGCCGCGCTGCGCCTGCGCCTCGTCGGGGCCAACGCCGCCCCGCGCATCACCGGGCTCGAACAACTGCCCGGCCGCGTCAACTACATCATCGGCAACGACCGGCGCAGCTGGATCACCGGCGTCCCCACCTACGCCCGCGTGGACTACCACGACGTCTACCCCGGCGTCGACCTGGTCTACCACGGCCGCCAGGGCCGCCTGGAGTACGACTACGTGCTGCGCCCCGACGCCGACCCTGCGGCGATCGCGCTGGCGCGGGAGGGGGCAGGGGCGCTGCGCCTCGACGCTCAGGGCAACCTGGTGCTGGAGAGCGCGGGCGGGCAGGTGCGCCAGGAGCGTCCTGTCGCCTACCAGGACATCGCGGGCAAGCGCCGCGTCGTGGCCGCGCGCTTCGTGCTGCGTAGCGACAACACGGCGGGCTTCGCGCTCGGCGCCTACGACCGCCGCTACGCCCTCACCATCGACCCCGTCCTGAACTGGTCCACGTACCTCCGCGGCGGCAACCAGAGCAACCAGGCCGTCGGCGTCGCCTCCGACTCCTCGGGCAACGTGTACGTCCTCGACTCTGCCAGCGATGCCTATCCCTACAATAACAGCCAGTGCGGGCAGTCAGGCTGCGCCGTCGTCATAAAGCTCACGAGCGGCGGCACTCCTGCCTATACCACATATATTGCCGGGTTCGTCGGCCCCAAGGGCATCGCGGCCGATGCCAATGGTTATGCCTACATCGTGGGGACTGACAACGGTAGTTATCTTCCCACCGCCAACGGATATTCGTCGTGTCCCCTTAATTCCAACGCCGCCTACATGGCCAAGCTGAGCGCCGACGGCGGCACAATACCCTACGGCACCTGCTTCAGCGGGTATTACGGCACTAATGGCGCCGCCATCGCGGTCGACCGGAACCAACACGCGTACATCACCGGCAACACGGACGGCAACGGGTTCCCGGTGCAGAACGGGTACCAGGGTTGTGCTATCGGGGCATGTTCATCAAAGGACGCCTATATGGCGGTGTTCGATACGACCGCGAGCGGATCGGCGTCGCTGCTCTATTCGACCCTGCTCGGCAGCACCAGTCAAGGCTATAACAGCGCGGGCGCCGCCATCGCGGTCGACGGCAGCGACAATGCGTATATCACGGGCCAAACCATGTCCCCCGATTTCCCCACCCGCGATGCGGCGCAGTCCACATGCGCGGACACATATTGCAGAAGCGGCGACGCTTTCGTGGCCGAGCTCAATCCGAACGCCTCGGGCGACGGCTCGCTGGTCTACTCGACGTACCTCGGCGGCCGCGCGTCGGACCAGGGCGCCGGCATCGCGGTGGACGGCCAGGGCAACGCCTACGTCACCGGCGCCACCGGGTCCCCGGACTTCCCGACCAGCAGCAACGCCTACCAGAGTTACTGCGCCGACGCAGGCCCCCCTCCTTGCAACAATTACCAGGGCAGCGATGCCTTCGTGTCCGAGCTAAGCCAGCCCACCAATGGGCACGTTTCGCTGCTCTACTCGACGTACCTCGGTGGCAATGGGAAAGACCAGGGCAACGGCATCGCGGTGGACGGCAACGGCAATGTCTACGTCACCGGCGTCACCCAGTCCACGGACTTCCCGACCCGCGACGCAATCCAGAGCTCCTGCGGGGACTCAAGTGGGTGCGGCGCCGGAGACGCCTTCGTCGCCGCGCTCTACCCGCCCGCGGGCGGGACGGCGTCGCTGCTCTACTCGACGTACCTCGGCGGCTCGGGGGCGGACCAGGGCAACGGCATCGCGGTGGACCCCAATCTCAACGTCGACATCGCCGGCGCCACCAATTCGAACAATTTTCCCGGCACGAATGGCAACGGCTACGGTGGGGGCCAGCAGGCCTTCGCGAGCCAGATCGCGCCGCCGCTCCCGACGATCTCGGGCATCTCGCCGTCCGGCGGCGCCACCGACGGGGGGACGACGGTCACGATCTACGGGCAGAACTTCCAGTACGGCGTCTCGTCGGTCACCTTCGGCGGCGCCTCGGCGTCGTACACGGTCAGCCAGGACGGCAGCTCGCTGACGGTGACGACCCCTACGCACGACATCGGGGGGGGGCGACTCCTCGTCCGTCCCCGTCGTGGTGACGACGCGGTTCGGGTCGGCGAGCACGACGTACACGTATGTGAACCGGCCCGCGGTCAGCAGCATCAGCCCCAACGAGGGTCCCGCCGACGGCAGCTCCCAATACGTCAACATCTCCGGGAGCCACTTCGCCAACGCCGCGCACGTCTACATCGGCTCCGCCGAGGCGGCATCCTTTCAGCACAACTCCGATGGCTCGCTCACCGCGTACTTCAACGGCTCCACGTCCCCCGGTACCGTCGACGTGACGGCGGCCAACCAGTACGGCGACAGGTCGCCCACGGGGCCATACGACCAGTACACGTTCAGGGCGGCGCCGACCGTCACCGGCGTCTCCCCCGCCCAGGGACCCGCGAGCGGCGGGACCTCCGTCACAGTCAGCGGCACGGGCTTCGTCGGCGGGTCCGGCGAGACGACGGTGTACTTCGGCTGCATGCCCAGGGGCGACTATAGCGGCTGCGCCAGCCACGCCAATGGGGTGTCCCCCAGCTCCGTCAGCTCCGACGGGACCGTGCTCACGGTCCAGACGCCCGCCTACAGCGCGTGCACGGGCTGCCTCGTCCAGGTGCACACGGCCGGCGGCTACTCGGGCCTCAACAACAACGGCAGCCAGACCTTCACCTACATCGGGACGCCTACCATCACCGGCATCACACCGCCCGACGGCCCCAAGACCGGCGGGGGCGCGATTTCGATCAGCGGCACGAACTTCGTCCAGGGCCAGACCACGGTCACGTTCGGGAGCGCGTCCGCGACCCCTTCGTCCGTCAGCTCCGACGGGACCCTGCTCACCGTGACGCCACCCGACGCCGCGACGAGCGGCCCGGTCGACGTGACGGTGACCAGCGTGGGCGGGGGCGCCACCCGGACTGGCGGCTACATCTACCGCGACGCGCCGGCCGTGTCCGACTTCAGCCCGCCCGGCAGCTCCACCAACGGCGGGGTCACCGTCACCATCACCGGCACAGGTTTCGTCGCCGGCGAAACAACCGTGGCGTTCGGGGGCACATCCGCGACCCCCTCGTCCGTGAGCGGCGACGGCACGACCCTCACCGTGACCGCGCCGGCCGTGGCCCAGAGCGGGCCGGTCGCCCTCACCGTGACCACCGCGGGCGGCGCCGCGAGCGCGCCGCGCCAGTTCCGCTACGCGAACGCGCCCGTCATCAATGGGATCAACCCCGGCGGCGGCCCCACCGCCGGCGGAACGACGGTGACCATCACCGGCGCCAATTTCATCCCCGGCGCGACCACGGTCACGTTCGGGGGCACGTCCACGACCCCCTCGTCCATGAGCGACGACGGCACGACCCTCGCCGTGACCGCGACGGCCGCGACGGCGAGCGGGCCGGTCACCGTGACGGTGACGATCCCGGGCGCGAGCGGCAGCCGGCCGAACGGTTTCACCTACGCGGACCAGCCGGCGATCGCCGGCCTCACCCCCAACAGGTACGACCGCACGCGTAGCCAGGACGGTAACGCGCTGCTGATCACTGGCTCCAGCTTCAGCGGGACCTCGGCGGTCACCTTCGGCGGGGTCGCCGCGAAGAGCTATCAATATCTCGGCCAGGACAATCAGGGCCGCGACCAGCTGTACGTCGTCCCGCCGACGCCGGACGGGGTCGGACACTACGGCCCCGTCAACGTCCGGGTGACCGCGTACGGCGGCGTTTCGCCGGTCACGAGCGCCGACGTGTACACCTATCCCACCCCCGCCCCGGTCGTCGGCGGCCTGCAGCCCACCGGCGGACCCACGGCCGGCGGCACGACCGTCGTCATCACGGGGACGAACTTCTCCAACGTCCAGAAGGTCCAGTTCGGGTCCATCGCCCCCGTGACGCCCGACGCCGTCGACCCCAGCGGGACGATCACGGTGACCAGCCCGTCCACGACGAGCGCGGGCACGATCGACGTGCGCCTGATCGACGGCGACGGCGCCACGTCGGGCATCACGGACACGGACAGGTACACCTACGTGGCGCCCCCGTCCGTCGGCGGCGTCAACCCGCCCGCCAGCGGCCTCAACATGACGGCGACGGTCGTGATCACGGGCGCCAACCTGGGCGGCGCGTCGCGCGTCGCCTTCGGGGACAAGGCGTCCCCCTCGTTCACCGTCGCCCCCGACGGGACGACCATCACGGCGACGGCTCCGGCCTCCTCGACGCCCGGCACGGTCGACGTGCGCGTCACCACGCTCGGCGGGACCTCGCCGGCCAACGGCGCGGACCGCTACGCGTACCTCACCGGCCCCGTCGTGACCGGCCTCACCCCCAACGCCGGCCCGCTCGGCGGCGGCACGACCGTCGTGATCAGCGGCGCCGACCTCGCCACCACCTACGGCGTCCTCTTCGGCGACCGCCCGGCCACGTCGATCAACGTCGATCCGAGCGGGACCGTGGTCACGGCGACCAGCCCCGTCACCGCGTCGGCCGGCGCGGTCGACGTGCGCGTGCTGACGTTCGGCGGCGAGTCGCCCGCGACGCCGCCGGCCGACCAGTTCAGCTACGACGCCGCCCCCACCATCGGCGGCTTCAGCCCCACGGCGGGGCCAACGGGCGGCGGGACGCAGGTCGTCATCACGGGCACGAATTTCGCGCCCGGCGCCACCACGGTCTACTTCGGCGCCCGGGCGGCCGCCTCCGCCGTCGTGGACCCCAGCAGGACCGTGGTCACGGCGACCAGCCCGGCCGCGGACCCCGGCACGGTCGACATCACACTGACCACCCCCGGCGGCTCCTCCTCCTACAGCAACTCAAACGTGCCGGCCTTCACCTATGACGCCCCGCCCACGGTCACCCGCGTCGACCCGCGCGGCGGGACCGCCGACGGCGGCGATGTCGTCCTGATCACGGGGACCAACTTCGTCCCCGGGCAGACCCGCGTCTTCTTCGACGGCATCGACGCGACCAGCGGCAGCTACATCACCACCAATACCGTCAACGCGGTCAGCCCCGGCCCCGTACCCCCCGGCACGGTCGATATCACGGTGACGACCCCCGGCGGGACCTCACCGCTCACGGCCGCGGACCACTTCACCTACGAACGGACGCCGCGCATCACCGGCCTGAACCCGAGCGCGGGCCCCGAGGCCGGCGGCACGGCGGTCGTGATCTCCGGCTCCGACCTCGGCGACGCCACGGGCGTTAGCTTCGGCGCGACGACGGCCACGACCTATACCGTCGGCGCCGACGGGACCGCCATCACGGCGACCAGCCCAGGCGGGACCGGGACCGTGCAGGTGCGGGTCACGACGCGCTACGGCGGGACGTCGAATACCGCCGCTTTCAGGTACACCCCGCCGGCCACGGCGACGCCGACGGCCTCGAACACCGCGATCCCGACGGACACCCCGACGCAGACCAACACCCCGACGCAGACCAACACCCCGACGCAGACTGGCACGCCGACACAGACCAACACCCCGACGCAGACTGGCACGCCGACGCAGACCAATACGCCCGCGCCCACGCCGACCGGCACGATCCTGCCGACCGACACCCCGACGCAGACCAATACCCCCACCGCCACGGGGACGCCCACCGCCACGGGGACGCCCACCGCCACGGACACGGCCACCGCCACGGGGACGCCCACCGCCACGGACACGGCCACCGCCACGGACACGGCCACCGCCACCGCCACCGCCACAAGCACACCGACCGCGACCCCCCCGGCGCTCCCCACCGCCATCGCCACGGCCACCGCCACGGACACGGCGACCGATACGCCGCGCCCGACGCGGACGCCGCGCCCCACGGCCACGCCGCTCGCGTCGGCGACACCCCGCCCGAGCAGCACCCCGACGAGCACGGCCACCGCCACGGCCACCGCCACCCCCACGGACACGGCCACCGCCACCCCGGTCCCGCCGAGCGCTACGGTCGCTCCCTCGGCGACCCCCTGCGGTAGCGGCTACCACGCGGTCGTCGGCGGCTGGCGCCTCGACTCCACGCAGTGCGCGACCGGCGGCGCGGTGCAGGGCGTCACCCTCGCACCGCCGGGGGGCCTCGCGCTCGTCGGCGCCCCCCTCGCGCCCCTCGCCCTGCAGCTCGGCCCCGACGGGAACCCGACGTTGCCCATCGCGCTGCCCGACTTCCAGTTCACCAAGCTCGGCACGACCTTCAGCGCGCAGGGCGCCGCGCTTGACAACACGGGCGTGACCGTCGCTACGACCTCCTTCACCCTGGCGCGGGCCTTCGGCGGCGCCGGGCTGACGGCTAACGGGCTGCGCATCGGCCCCGACGGCACGCTCGCCGGCACGACGACGCTCGCCCCGGCGGTGCTCCAGATCTCTTACCAGGGCTTCGCGGTGGTCCTCGTCGGGCCGGCGCTGGGCGAGGCCGGCCTGAGCGTCGCGCAGTTCAGCCTGCTGCTGCCCGACGGGCTCGTCCCCGCCGGCGCCGCCTCCGCGCTCACGGCGCACAACATCGCGCTCAACGCGGACGGCACGCTCGGCGGGACACTCGACTTCCCCGCCACGCAGGTGCTCTACGCCGGCTTCACGCTCGACGCGCGCGCCATCACGATTGGCGACCACGCCCTCACCATCGGCAACGCCGCCCTGGCGCTGCCGGTGAGCCTGCTCCCGACGGGGGCGGGCCCGGTCATGCTGACCGGTAGCCTCACGGTCCCCGCCGGCGGCGGCGTGGGCGGTAGCCTCACGGCGGCCCTGCCCGCCGTGAATTTGGCTGGCTATACCATCGCCGCCACGGGCGTCACGCTCGACGGCACGGGGCTCAGCGTGCAGGGCGCGCGCTATACCGTGCCCGCGACCCTGATGCCGCCCGGCGGCGCGGCGCCCACGCTGACCGGCGCGCTGACGATCGCGCCCAACTTCGGCCTCGCGGGCAAGCTGACCGCGAGTGGCGCGAGCTTCTCGGTGGACGGCTTCGACGCCACCGGCGACCTATCGCTCGACGCAGGCGGGCTCACCGCCAACGCCACCGTCAGCCTGGCGCGCATCGCCGGCCTGCGCTACGTCGCGCCCACCGGCCTCCTGCGCGTCAAGCCGGACGGCGGGGTAGTCGGCGCGCTCACCCAGACGGGCGTCCACTTCGCCTTCGGCGGCGTCGACACGGTCGGCGACTTCACGCTGGACAACACCGGGCTCACGGCGCACGCCAGCGCCACCCTGGCCTCGCGCCTGTGCGGAGACGGGCATCCCACGCTCACGGGCGACCTGCGGGTCGCCAGCCGCTATACGCTCACCGGCGCCCTCTCCGCCGGCCCGGTCAACGACGGCGCCCTGGGTCGCTTCCACGCCTCGATCAAGACCATCACGCTGGACAACAGCGGCCTGTCCATGAGCGGCGTCGGCCTGTCTATCGCCGGCATCGACACCGCCGGGTCGGCGATCAACCTCGCGGGCGACATACGGGTCAACGCCAGCTGCGCCCCGACCGCCTCGGCCGGCATCAAGGACTTCACGCTCGTAGCCAAGGGCTTCGGGATCAGCGCCGCCAGCATCACCATCGGCGGCGCGGGGCTCACCATCGCCGACGCACGGGCCATCCTGCCCGCGCCGTTCGACAACATCCCCGTCAGCGGCGCCGTGCATATCGGCTTCAGCGGCGGGCAGACGATCGACGGCACGCTGCTGGCGACCAACCCGCACTTCTCGTACGGTGGGTTCGGCGTCGGCACCGACAGCGTCGCGCTGACCCTGCACGGCGCGCGCACGGAAACCCTCAGTTACACGGCGGCCCCCACGGCCAAGCCCACGTCCACCGCAACCGCGACGGGCGGCACGTCCGCGGCGAAGCCGACCAGGACGGCCACGCCGACCGCCACCGACACCCCGACCGAGACGGCCACCCCGGCCGGTACGGCCACGGCGACCGGGCCCGACGCGACGGCCACGCCCGACGCGTGCGACTACCGCAACGCCACGGCCACGCCCGACGCCAGCGATCAGCTCGCCCTACGCAAGAAGGATGACCCCTGCGTGATCGCCGACAACCACAACTACGCGCTGACGGTCTCCCTGCAGGTCGTCAACGCCCACGCCACGCTGCCCGGCGTGCCCGGCCTGGAGAACGCCGTGGTCAACGGCAATCTGACGGCGAGCGTGGACGGCGGCAAGCCCACCATCACCGGCCAACTCGTGCTCGGCGGGCGCGACAACGGCGCCCTGATCCACTTCAAGGTGGCCGGCTTCACGCTCGGCGTACAGGACGTGACGCTCGACCAGAGCGGCGTCGCGGTCGACGACGCCACGCTGACGCTGCCCAAAAGCCTGAACCCCAACTGCGCCGTGCACCCCGACACTTGCGAGCCGATCACGCTCGCGGGCGCGTTCGCGGTCACGCGGGCCGACGGCAAGGTGACGGTCACCGGCTACATCGAGCTCGAGAACCAGATTAAGCTCTCCGCCTATGGGTTCAGCGTCGCGGTCTCCCGGCTCCGCCTGGGCGCCGACGGCTTCACCGTCGGCGACGCCACGCTTGACCTCGGCGGCCTGTTCACGGACGCGGGCCTCAACGTGCGCACCGTGTCGGTCGACGGCCTCACCGTCACCCCGGCGTTCGAGGTGAGCGGCGGTGTGGTCAGCATCAACGGCAGCAGCCACCTCGCGCTGAACCTCGGCGGCGCCGCGGTCAGCGTGGACAAGCTGACCATCGGCTCACGGGGGCTCGGCGCGGACGCCGCCGCCCTGACGCTCCCCGACCCGTTCAACCTGAGCGTAACGGCCAACAACGTCACGCTGGCCGTGGCCGGCAAGTCCAAGGGCCTCCAGGTTGGTCAGACCGCGCTCACGATCGGCGGGCTGCAGGTGCAGGCTGGCGGGCTGACCATCGACAACACGGGCATCCAGGCCAAGAACCTCACGCTCAACCTGCCCGTGCTCCCCAGCGCCCTCTCGCTCGGCGACGTCGGCTACAACAGGCAAACCCATGCGGTGACCTTCAAGGGCCTGCCGCTGCCGACCAGCTTCTCGATACCCAGCCTCACCAACGCCTCCCCGGTCGACCCCACGGCGCAGAAGCAAGCCTGCGCGGACAGCGGCGGCGCCTACCTGCCGCTGCCCACGCTCACGGCGGGCGGGTTCGGCGTCGGCGGCGCGGGCTGCATCTCGTTCCCCAAGACCGCTGTCCTCGACGGTAACGGCAACCCGGTGCTCGACGCCGACGGCGTGCCCAAGACCAAGTCGGGCTGGCTCGTCGTCGGGCAGGGCCTCGTCAGCCTGCAGGCCTTCAGCCTCGCCGCCTCGTTCGAGTTCGGCAGCGCCGACGACACGCACCCCATCCCCTTCCGCCACGCCGTCATCAACATGCAGCTCCAGGAAGGCATCCCGCTGGAGGAGGCGGGCATCCCGCTGCAGATCAACAGCTTCGTCGGCGGCATCGGCGTGAGCAAGGGCGTGGACATCTCGGGCAACACCGACGTGATCGTCAGCCTGACGGCCGGCATCGGCGTCGCGGACCCCAGCGGCGAGCTCGTGTCGGCCACCGGGCAGGTCAGCGTCGCCACCAACGGCAACTTCGGCGCGTCCGTCTACGGGACCATCTTCCAGTTCATCCACTTCTACGGCGGCTTCTGCGCGCGGGTCATCCAGTCCGTCGACTACGTCTGCACGGACAGCCTGGCGCAGGACCCCGCGTTCGCCCGCACAGCCACCGGCCTCGGCGCCTACGCCGTGGTCGGCGGCTACACCGGCGTCCACGTCAACCGGGACATCGACGTCCGCCTGGGCGCCCGCGCCCACTTCTGGGTCGACGCCGACGGCTCCGAGCTCGCCGCCAGCGTGGCCGCGACGGCCACGATCCCCGCGCTGACCTTCTACGTCGTGCCGTGGTGCGACGACTACGCCGGCATCGACGGCGAGCTCGGCAAGTTCACCGACGGCGGCAACAAAGTCTCCGGACTCAAGATGAGCGTCCATGCGCACGACTGCATCCTCGGTTCCTTCGATAAGAGCCTGTTCGTCGACAAGAACGGCGGCGTCCACCTCGACACGGGCTCGAGCTACACCCTGATCCAGGGCCAAAACAACACGGGCTACCTGCTGGCACACAACGGCAGCGGCGATCGCCTGGGCGATCACGTGGCCGGCGCCGTGGGGCTGGCGGGCGCCGCGGGTATCACCCACCTCGCCGCCGTGCGCATGCCCCTCGGCGCGGCCACGATCGACCGCTCCGCGTTGCGCGCGCCGGTGATCGGACCGACGGGCCGGCTCGACGGCCTCCGCGCGGCGCGGCCCTCCCCGGCCGCCGCGGCGGCCGGAGCGCCACGCCATGGCCCATCGCAGCCGGTGTATGCGAACGCGGGGACCGTGCGCATCGCGCCGGGCCAGAAGGACACTTTCTTCGCCCTGCGCTGGCAACGCGGCGCCCCGGCGCTCACCCTGACCGCCCCCGATGGGACAGTCTACACACCGAGCCACGTCGCCCGGCCCAACGCTTCGATCCACGTCACCAAGCCTAGCGAGCTGCCTCCTGGCTACGCCGCCGAGGACATCGTCTACATCAGCCGACCGCAAGCGGGCGACTGGAAGGTGACCATTTCCAACGTGACCGGGAATGAGGGGTATCGCCTGGACGTGCAGGGCGACGCCTTGCCGCCGGCTCTGACCGTGACCGCCCCGGCCAGGGGCCGGGCCGTCCTGGCCCACCCGACGGCGCGCCTCACGGGCACGCTGGCCGGGACCGACCCGGGCAAGGCCCAGACGGTCTCGCTCTACTACGCGACGGCGCCCACCGTCACGATCAACGGTCACACGCAGCCCAACCGCGCCGGCACGCTCATCGCTGGCGGCGTCCCAGTCAGGGGCGGCGTCTGGCGCTACGATTGGGACACCGGCGCCATCCCCGGCGGCGCGTACTATGTGTATGCGGTGCTCGACAATGGCATCGGCCCCGACGTGAGCGCCTATGCCGCGGGGACGGTGGTGGTACGGCAGCCCGCCCGCCCCGACGCCCCGCGCCAGGTCGTGGGCGCCGACCGCGACCTCCTGCTGCACGTCTACTGGACGGCCCCGGCGCGCGCCGGCAACGTGGCCGGCTACAAGCTGCGCTGGCGAGCCAACACGATGCCGGCCGGCCGCTACGGCATGCTCGACACTGGCCTCGGCACGACCTACACGGTCGTGGAAGGCCTGCGCGGCGCGCGCTACAGCGTCGACGTGGCCTCCTACGACATCAAGGGACGCCTGAGCCGCTGGGTCCCGGCGCGCCTCTCGACCTCCGCCCCCACGAGCGCGGCCTCCGCCGCCGACTTCGCGCTGGCGGCCGGCCGCGATGCGACGGTGGCCGGCGGCAACGCGGTCGTCCCGCTCACCCTTCGTCCGGCGCGGGGCGCCCGCGCGAGCAATGGTCCGGCCGACTTCGCCACCCTGGGGGTGGACCCGTCGAGCCTGCCCTCCGGCGTGACGGCGTACGTCTTGCCCACCTCGGTCAATCTGTTCGCCCCCGGCCACGGCGCGGGCGCGGCCGCCCCGGCGCTGCACGTCGACACGTCGTCGCGGCTGCGCCCCGGCGCCTATGCGCTGCGCGTGCTGGCACAGCAGCGCGTCGCGGGCCATGTGATGCGCACGCGGGTGGCGCGGGCCACGCTGATCGTGCGCGCCGGCGATCCCAGCCGGGTGACGCTCCAGATGGGCGCGTCGCGGGCGCTCCCCGACGGCACCATGCAGGCGACGCTGACGGCGCGCGTCGTCGACGCGTCGGGGACGCCGATCGGCGACGGGCGCACCCTCTCCTTCAATAGCGACCTCGGCACCTTCGCGCCGGGCGCCGTCGAGGTCGTGGGCGGCGTCGCGCGGACCACGCTGAGCTACGTCAAGGGCACGCACCCCGTCGTCACGGCCGATGCCGGCAGCGTGCTGGGCCGCCTCTACGTCGGCGCCCCGCCCAGGGGCACGGGCCTGCGGCGCCTGTTCGCCGCCAGCGCTGGCGGGGACGGTCACCCAGTAGCGGGCGAAGACCTGGTGCTGCGCAACGTGCTGCCGGACGCGGCCACAGCCCACCTGCGCCTGTACGTACAGCAGGGGCGGGCGGTCCACGAGCAGGACGTCAACGTGACGGTCGCGCCGGGCAAGAGCGTGGTCGAGCACCTCGATACGCTGGCGCCGGGCCATCCGCTGGTCGGCGTGGCCGTCGAGAGCGACCTGCCAATCGCCAGCGAGCGCGTCGCGCGCCAGGCCGGCGCGCGCGGCCAGACCGTCGTCGTGGGCACGACGCCGGGGCTGGGCGCGCCGCACCTGTCCTACGCCCGGCGGCTACGGCCTGGGCATACCACGCTCGACCTGTTCAACCCCGGCGCGCGCGGGGCGCGTGTGCGCGTCGCGGTCGCCGTGACCCTGCCGGGACGCGGGCGGCGCACGGCAACGGCGACCACGACGATCGCGCTGCCCACGACCAGTTCGGCGCGCGTCGAGGTCGGCGACCTGGCCGCCACGCTGGCCGCGCGCACGCCGGCTCTGCGCCACGCGCGCATCGACCGCGCGACGATCGCGGTGAGCGTGCGCGCCGACGCGCCGATTGTGCTCGAGGTCGATCCGGCCCAGAGCCCGGCGCCGCGCATGTTGAGCCGCAAAGCCCCGGTGAAGCGCCACCCCGCGTCAGCGGCGACGGAGCGGGCGCATCCGTCGCCGCCGCCCGTGCCCACCTACTGCGTTGGCGCGCGCGGCCCGCTGCAAACTTGCCACGCGCACCATGTGGGACCCTACGGCTCGTGAAAGAGCTTGTTGGCGCGCATACATCCCGGTCCTGGGATGGCCCTGGGGTCGGCTCACAGGGGTGGGTATGACCAGGCAACTGCATGTAAGGAGGCGCATGCACCGTGATGATAAAGGACATGGCGTAGATCGGCCACGACTCCCGCACAAGCCAGAGCCGCTGCCACAGGCGTCCGCACGCCAGCTGCTGCCGGAGCCAACTCACGCCGCGACGAAAGACACTGACGACGCGCTTTCGCATTTGTGGTGGGGGCGGCGTACGGAGCCGCTCAGAGGCTGGCCGCAAGCGTCCGCGTCCTCTGCTCACGTGCCATAGACCATGACCCATAGGGTCGCGACCGCATTTCCAGGGAATCCCCGCTAAGCTAGCGTTTGGCGTGCGCCCTTTAATAGTATGAAAGATTGCTCCATTGAGGAGCCATCTCTGGACAACGAGATGAGGACTACGCAGCAGGCGTCGAGGGGCGGCACCCGTCGAGGTCTGAAGCCTGCGGAC
>JAABUU010004052.1_pt1 | contig 17795 bp, 20 predicted proteins | sample 5559301 | NCBI WGS metagenome assembly JAABUU01 (sample SAMN10711884, study PRJNA513360) | rock metagenome | isolation source: Antarctica rocks | place: Antarctica: Victoria Land, Richard Nunatak white | reverse complement strand
TAAGTCTTTAATGAATAAGTTTTCAATATCTTATAAGACTCAAATTATTTAACTTTAAACTTCTGAGACTCTTCATTTTATATAAGCACTCAGTCTTCTTTCTTTGTAGTGCTTAATCACACTGTTTCATCACAAATTGTTTTTGATTCAATAGCCTTTCATAAAAGAATTTCATTGATGATTACTTAAACTATCTGTATCTGATCAACTCATTTTAACTGATCTTCAAAGTCAGTTTCTCTCAGCAGTCAGAGGTTGTTTGAGTCACCTAATAGTCATGAGTTTACCTTATACAGTAAGTAGAATGAGCTCTGTTTAGTTGTACTATGAGCTCAGATTTGAGCTGCAAAAAGTGCTTGTGATAAGTATTTGTTTCATAATTGAGTTAATTTATTCATAAGATATTTTGTAAGCATGAAGCTCAACATTTCATTTAGATTTTCTATCTTTTCATTTATGCAGAAATGATAAAGAGTTATTGTTCTATGCTGAGTTCTGAGCTTCTTCAAATAGTAGGTCACAACATGGCTGAGAAAGTTTGTATCATTATCAGATAGTAACTCTCTCAGTGAATCATAATTTATAAAGATTTTGTCACACAGAAAATCTATAACTGTTGCTTTCATTGCATCTGAAACAGCTTTAGTCACAGATCAGCCTGTAACATAGTTAATTGTCATTATAATTCAGCAGTTTTCTCAAGACATTTAAGATAGTATGTCTATTATGTCAATTTCTCATCTTTTAAACAGTAGTAAATTCTTGCAAGTTAAATACAAATGTTCTTTGATCTCTTAATGTTTTTAAGATCATTGAGCAACTTAACAGTTAAGACAATGCTTTGTAAATGATTTAATATTCTGCAATAGTTTATGTCATCAAGCTCAAAGTTAAATGACTTTTAGCAGTCTCAGCACTTCTAAATGCTCATATTCAGTGTGTATATGTTTCAAAAAGTCTGCACAGTACTGAAACTGTAGAAATGACACTTCATCATTGTTTTACTTTCAAATCAAATATGAATTGTTCAATTTCAAATCATAACACAGCTGAAATTGATTCACCACATCATTTTTGCATACATGCTTGCAAAGCAGTGACTTTTCAGGTTCTGTATCATCTTTTAGATACAATATCATTGCTTTCTTTCATTTTACATTGTCTAGTCTTCACAGAGCATCTAAGAACACTCTATTTGCTGAATCTTTCTTTATGAAATTGAGTTAATAACTGATTAAATCTAGTATGACAGTCTGAGCTTCAGGTCAATATTGAATGTTAAGATCATACTGCTGAAATTTATCAATTCATTGAGCTAATCATTTAAATAAGTATGATGTATTCTTTAAATATTGTAGATCTTTATGATCCATAATGATAGTTGTAGTATGATCATTTTCAATATAGTACTACCAAGTTCAAAGTGCATGCTTAATGATCAATAGCTTCTTTTCATAAACAGAATAATTAAGCTCTGCATCTTGTAACTTTTAATCATCATAGATAACTGAATAACATTTCTCATCTGTTTCATTCTGCATCAGGACACAGTCAATTGCCTATTTGAAAGTGTTCATTTCAATAGTAAATGATTTGTGTACAGCTACTTGAATAAGTATTGATTTAAATGTAAGTGCATTCTTAAGCTGTTGAAAGGCACTGTCACATAGTGCATTTCAGACAATGAGTTAATTCTTCTTTGTACACAACTTAATGTTGTTCTTCTTAAGCAAATCCAATAGCAGTGCTGCAATTCATGCAAATCCTTGTATAAACTGTCAGTAATATGAAGTCAGTTCAAGAAACTGCTGTACATGATGTGCTGTCTTTGAGGCAGGCCAATTCTTAATGACTGATATCTTGATAGAGACTGGCCATAGTGTGTCTTGTCTTACAATATGTTCACAAAACTTAAGAATTTTCATCTCAACAGTGCACTTGCTAGACTTAGCATATAGTTTATGTTTCTTTAAGATATTGAGAATGATTCATAAGTGTTTCTGATGATTCAAAATTGAGTTGAAAAAGATCAGTATGTTGTTAAGATATATTAGGTAGAATTTGTTGAGTAAGTTCTGTAATATAGAGTTCATCATTAACTGAAATGTTGTTGAGGCATTGCATAGCTTAAAGAACATAGTCATGAACTCATATTTGCTGTAATAAGTGTTGAAGACAGTCTTTTTCATATCATCTTTGATTACATAAACTTGATAATAACTCAAAGTGAGATTAAGCTTAGTTAGATATCAGGCTTTGTCAATCTGATCTAGGCATTTCTGAATTCAGAGAAGTGAATATTCATTCTTAACAGTAATGTTATTTAATGCTCTATAATCAATGCACATTCATCATGTATTCTTCTTCTTTTTAATGAACAGAACCAAAAAGCCTCATAAACTTATGAACTCATGAATCAGACCTTTATTCATTAGCTTTATTATCTGTTTAGTCTGTTCATTCAGCTGTAGCTGTGACAGAGAGTAAGCATTTATGTTGACAGACTTGATATTATTAATGTTAATGCTATGTTTAAATACTCATTTAGGTGATAGTTCATCTGATAAAGTTAACTTAAATATAGATTGAAACTCTTCAATAATGACTCATAATCATTTATTCATAATAACTAACAGTTCAGCTTCTGACTTCTCTGAGTTCTGTTAAATCACTAGTAAGTACTCAACAATTCTGTGATTTTGAAGTGTCTTCATAGCTGTGCACTCTTCAATCACATTTAATGTCAACTTATTTACAGCTTGTTGCTGCTTTTTCAGAAACAGATAATGATGTTTTCATTGTCAATTCTGAACTGTCATACAGTTCATAGCTTAATCAATCTGAGAATTAGTGACTTTCAGTCAGATTAATCTCAAAATAAGATTATGTTCTTAAAGATTCACAATTCATGCTTTTAATCATTGTCAAAAGCTATTTATCTTGAGATGAAAGATCAGCTTTAAGATTGATTAAATGGCCTGTCTGTTTAGCAAGAATATCTCAAGTAATTTGATTTCATATTGACTATTAACCAACATTTAATTGATAACTGTCAAGAAGACATATATTTGATTCACATCTAAATCAACTAGTACTTTCACATTTATCTTGTTCAGTCTGTCTTGAATGCAGCCTGCAAGAATATATGCATTTAAATTGAGAATGTTGATTTGACTGAAGATCATACTTAATAGTAAGAATTTCAGGCCATTCAGTGTGAATACTTTACTCAGATCATTATCAGATTGAATAGAAGCTTCTGTTAACTTGTTCATGAACACTTCTATATTTGTAAACAACTTTAGTTTTTTAAATTGTCTAAATCAACTTCAACAATCTTCAGCTTCTTCTTGTCTTTATTCTTTCTCTTATTCTTATTCTTATTCTTATCTTTATTCTTATCTTTATTCTTATCAGTGTTCTTGTTGTCTCAGCAGTCTTTAGCTATATGCAAGAACTTTTTACAGTGAAAGCATACTTTATTCTTTTTACATCAGATTTGATAAGCTTCTGTATTCAACTTGTTTAATTTAGACATAATTGATCTCTCATGACTTTGAGACTGATCTTGAGAATTAATTGATGAGTTATTATAATTTAAATTTGAGCTGTCAAAGACATTAAGATGATTCTCATTATGTGCTTCTTAAAGGCTTTGTTCAATTCAATTAACTCATTAAACTAGCTCATTGAGAGTAGTTACTTCAGTTTCTGAATACTTTTAAAGTTCAGATCAAATCTTCTGCTTTAGACTCTGAGTGAACTGCTGTTTCTGTTCATATTTGACTGATATAGACTGAAGAAGTTGTACAATCTTTGTAAACTTTACTTTGTATTGTTGAATCAATTTTGTTTGTTTCAGTGCCTCATAACAGCAACATTGATGTTTCATTTCATTAATGTTTTCAAAGATCAGTAGAAATGCTAGAAAGAAGTTATTCATATTTTGAGATTTAATATCTAATAAATCTTCTTTAGCTTGAAGTTGTTCTTCTTTTCAGAGTCATCATACTTTGACAGTATCTTTTAAATAACTAATCATAACAGTAATCTTTGCTTCATCACTTAGAAGTCAGTTCATCAATGTTTTATAGAATTGAAAGTAAGCTTTTATTTTAAGAATTTACATCTCTGCAGTGTCTGCTTTTCAATTATTCTTATAGATAGACAATGTCTTCATCTTCAAAGAATTCTTGAACACTGCTGCAAAGAGAGACACTATCACATTAGATATTTCTTAAGTTTCTGAAGCTGCACTAAATAGAGATGTGACCTCAGACATAAGAGCTGATTAATTAGTATAAATATTTCTTAATTAAGTCTGAAGAAATGCAATTTAATTTATCATTGTCTTGTAATTAGCTTAAGAAGTCATTTCTGACACTGATGACTGACTAATGATAGTGAGTTCATTCATCATTATAGAAATAAAGTTGAGCTTTATACTAAGAGATTGTAAATGATTGAAGACATTAATTAACAAATCAATTCTGATTTGATTTAAATTGCTGTTGAACATGTCACAATATGAGAAAGATAAAACTTTTCTTTGTATAATACAGCATAAAAATTCATTTCTTTATTCTGTAGTCTCAATGCTGAAGTAGTGATGAGCACTAAAGAGAAGATGAATATGTAGTTTATGCATTACTGCATTGAAACTTTCATGATCAGAATATGAATCAAATCAGCTCAGATCAAAGCCTGAGTCTCAGAGCTGCTTAAAAGTGTGTTTCAAATCTTTGATGCTATCAGATGTGAATCAGTCTGTAGAAAGTTGTCCCTATTTGTTTATGCTATGTAGAGTATATATAGGAAATGATGACTAAGACATAAATAGGGGCGCTTAGTAAGAGATGAGTAAGCAATGATATCACACTGGCTTTATAGGAAAGTCAAGATACGCTTACGTCACAACCATTGCCCCACCAAATCCAGGCAGACCCCACCCCCCATTGCCGTACGGAGTCAACGACGACAATTTACAATTCAGAACTCGAGTTCCCTCCGAATCGCAAGGATGTCAAGTCAGCCACAGAGTGACGAGTTCAAGGAGGCTGTCAAGAAGAGCGACAACATCAAGACAAGGCCCGGAAATGACGACTTACTCCAAGTAAGGAGCCGCGATGGGTACCGCGGTAGGATCGTCGAGGGAAGAACACGACTGACAGTGAGACGCGCACAGCTGTACGCTCTTTTCAAGCAAGGGACTCAGGACCCACCAATCGAAGAGTCTCCTGCTCCCGGACTGTGGGACCCGAAGGTGGGCTCAAGTCAGTCCATCGTCGGTTGTGGCATTGTTACTAACCGCCGTGGGCTGGCAGGCTCGAGCCAAGAGACGAGCGTGGCAGAAGGTCGTCGACGAGGGGGTTACACCGGAAGAGGCGCAGAAACAATATGTTGAGCTGGTCGACAAGCTGCTGAACACGTATGGTGACAAGAGCAAGGATCCTGCGGAATAGTGGGCAAGAAAGCTTGACCAGTATAGAGGTTTGATTCGGACAGTCCCTAGAGGTTGAGCGCTGGCGGATTACTAAGATCGCTTTCATCTCTGCAAGCAATACGTATAGCTACACTCAGTGCTGGCTGAAAGGCAAAGACATACTCCGCTGCGTAGCATACTCTTGCAAGACGCTATGGTTGCCTTCAATCGAACTTGTGTTTGTCCGCAGACCTCTCTTCGTGCAAGCAAAAAGACAGTTTAGCCTCTGGCCACACTCCACGAAACTCAAAAACCTGGCCATGTTCGTCCCATCCAATCGCGTTCGGGACAAGGAGCTGTCGCGCACCAAGGCATCTCCTGCTTACTGTAGGGAACCAGCGGGAGGTCATATGGCATCCTGAAGCCGACGATGATCTTGCCGGTATGCTCATCCGCTGCCGGTGGCTGGTCTTGTTTGAATACCGGAACCATTTCCACACGCCGATCATCCCCATCCTCATATAAGCCCGGCCAGACAAGTACTCCAATCTCGTAGCTGCACGTCCGGACTTCCCCCGATGCGGATTCTCCGGACCCCCATGCCTGCGTTGATAGATTTGCAGAAGTCACCAAAGCCCAGTCGATGTTCGTCATGGTGGAGTCACTGAAGCTTATGTAGGTCTTGATGTGCGGTGCGGCTCGTCGCAGTCCAGCTTCTCGAATCGGTGTAGTGACCTGAGTTTCGGAGATCCCATCCTTATCGCCAGCCCAATGACATAACATCGGTCGCATGTACTCCACTTGCTTGGCTTGCGCCGTGCTTTGTGTCTTCATATGGATGGAGCTGCCAGAGTTGTAGCCGTCGAGGGATCTCCTGATCTCGTCTGCAATAGGGAAGACGATGGAAAACCTCGGCTTCGTCTCAGCCGCAGGTGATGTATACTTCGATGAACGCGTAGCCAGTGTGTTGAGGAGAGTGCCTGCAAGCCATTTGTCACTCTGTCCTAGGCTTGCAATCGACGACACTTGCACGACAACGTGCGGTCTTTCATGTGAGGCCGGCCTCGCCGGCATACTACGCAATACCCTCCTGAGCCCCGGCCAGCCCCAGAGTGGTTCCGTCTCTGGATCTGAACCTCGGAGATTCACCTTGCTTGGTGTGCTAGCTACTAGAGCGGCACGGATCGCAGTAAAGTCATAGCCTTGGAGTTGCTTCGTCAGAGGCCCCGTCTTCGCCTGACCGTACGACCGGAGATACGCCAGTAGATCTGACTTGAACCGAGGACCGCTGCCGATCGAAGGAAAAGCCATATTATCGTTAGACGGTACGCGCTCGGCTTGGGCAATAGACATGATAGGGAGGAGAGGAGATCGCCAGACGGCTTGACACATGTTGGCCCAGTCCTGAGCAATGATATTGGCAGTGTGTATGACAATTCTGCGGCGTGTAAGTAGTTTAGAGAAATTGATTACTCAAGGTTCTCGACTTACTGAGCAAGGTCATCATGGCGGAACAAGACCATCATCTTCGAATGATGCGTCCCAAACGCTTCTGGCATATAAGCCGTTACGACCTGGACATTCGGATACCGCCCTGCTGCCTCCTTGGAAGACACATCTCTCGTCAGCCATTCTCTCTTGCTCCAAGGCTTACGACTTAGTCTCTTGTACATCGATCCGCAGCTTGTTGCTATCCTCTCTCTTCCATGATCCGTGAACCACCTTAACCTGAACCAGATTCCGGACATCTTCGTCGAAATGGCTCCTGTGCCCCCATTAGGTAGGTGGAAACGAAGAAGCTCTTGGAGCTCACATCAAGAAGTCAACGTCGAAGAGATAGTTAAATTGCCAACATTCCCTGATGAGCGGATTTCCAAGGATATCGTCCAGACCAACAGTGTCGACATTCTTTGACCCGTCAAGGTCGCGGATCCGTGTCAATTGTATTGGTGACGAGATCTTGATACTCTCATGACTCTTGCTACCTACCGTACGAACAGCTGAAGTTGTCTCGACCGATGTAGCCCGTTCGACGGGATCCCGGTCCCCGTTGCTCTTCGGTGGGCTGATTGAACGATCCAGGGAGATGAGTCGGGGTGGGTGGATCCGCAATGCTTGTTCCACTTCTTCCCCCGTCGGTGTAGGCCTTGAAGTCGGGCTGTCAAGCTTTGAATGTGTAGATGCTTGCTCCTCTTGAATTGGCACGCTTGGCATATCTAGCCTGCGCCGTTTGTGTGAAATGCCATTCTCCATCTCTAGCACTACGCCCCCTCAAGGTTCCTATGTAGATGGTATCACAAACCGCACTTAGACGATCTACCTACTCATCTGTGCTCGTGTATCTGGAAGTGAAGAGTCCCGATTACATCTGTACTCTGTGCTTTCATAACAACTCTAAGTGAGACATAAATGAAAAGAAGTATGTATACTTCCCGACCACACTTGGGGGCAATGGATGAGCTCAAAGTTTGAGTAAGACTCGACCCTGTTGTGCTTCTCTCCAAATAAAGGTTCTAGATGTTGACTGTTTACAAGCAAGTGATACGCACATGGTGTCACACAAGCGCGAAGCTGTTGCTGCATGACTAAGCAGCCTCGTCTCATGGATCTAGCTTCATAACAATTATCAAAGTTCTGTTCAATACGGATTATTATTGAAGGTGCTAGACAACCTGTCTGTGCCTTTAACAAATAGCGTGGTGCATAGATACCGAAGAATCAAGTCATTGGGTTCAACACCGGAAGATGGCGGACCTGTATTATATACCTTCCTAAAACTTTCCTTTCCCACTTGACCTAAAGCCGAGTCATAGCTGTCACTTCTTTGATTGTGGTGGTGTTGACATTGCATTCTGTTGCTTGAGATGAGGGCTGAGATCCAGATGGATTGGGGGTACCCAGTGCTGCCTTCATTCACTCGATAGTGAGCCTGCGTGTATATGAGCCGCAGGCCATCCTGCACCAGCGCAAGCCTCCCTTCAACATGTTCGATGCTTGGTTCAACGAGCGGAGAGCTCCCGAGGGCGCCCCAGAAGACGGCTGCCATCCCGACGAAGTGCAGGCACTGAAGGATTACTTCCACAAGGAAACGAGCGCAAAAGAAGCAGCCGCAGCCATCACAGGCCCATCAAGGGCTCACAAGACCCTCACGATACATTGTACCGACTCTGGGCCCTTCTAGTCGAAGCTCTGATCGAATGGCCCGCGGCACAGATCACAACCCTGATACGGCTACTTGACTCGATCCAAGACTTTCCCGAGCCCGACTTGGCAGGCTGACGTGCCGGCAACATACTTGCAGATGGCTTCTTTTGGCGAAACCTGCCTGGCTTCAGCCACATGTGGACGGACGGACACAAGCTTGACGACTGGCGCCGAACCTTGGCCGACAGTGATGCTGGCAATAGAGCCAACCTGCGAATCAAGCATGTAAGAAGCGGAAATAGAAGCTCGACTGAGAGCTGAGCTTTGGAGAGGCGGCGTGACTTCGGAAAGGAAAGTAAGGCCATGAAGTTCGGAGTGGTGGTCATTTTGGCAGGAGCGTTTGGAGGATCTTTAACAGCCTGAGGCTACGCAAGATGCAGGTAAGGCAGCTGTTCGGGATATGAAGAGCTTGATGTCAGTTTTTCATGACAGCAGGTAGGACTTCGTACGTTGCGGCTGCATCGATGTGATACTGTTACTATATCCGCCGCTACGTAGAACTTACCGATCTCTCAATCGTCGTGTCTTACAGAAGAATATAAGGCTATGGAGAGCTCTGCAAGAATCCTGAATGATGAAGACCAAGAATTCTATGTGATGATGCCCTATGTACCCTTAAGGAGACTACCGAGGGAGAAAGATCGGTCGGTAGGGCGGCAACGTTATTGGAGTGTTTTCGTCATTTCAGTCATGGCCCGAACCCTATGAAAAATTCGAGACCTCCCAGATATACCCGGTCAGTGTACTTAGAGCGGACGGGTGGTCCCGAAGGTGTAATTTCTTTCGAAATATAAAAGCTGACACGGGTGGACTTGGATTTATACATGATATGGTCTGCCGTAACACAGCGGGTATGATGGTATAACCAGCGCGGATAATCGTCAATCGAAGTGGCTATCACGCCATCCAAGCGTAGTGGTTGCATCAGTATGAACACCCGTAGTAGTCAGGAAGTGTGGTCTATCGGGCATAAGATCTTAGTCTCCATCTCGACCACATGATACACTCTACTCGTTGTCGAGATTCGAGCCCTTTCTCCTCCACTCCCTTCGAAAGACTCTACGCTTGAACGTCTATGATACCTGTCGGAGCACCGAACCGAGGCTCCTCCCTCAACCTCTGACTCCTATTCACAACCTACTTGAGAAGGAACGATTAGCTCCTGCCATGATAAACGCAGATGCCTTTCCCGCCAGACTTGTGCATCGGACTTCGCGGACACAGCGGACTGCCGAGCAGATGCTCCGGCACGTTCAATTCGAACCGCTCCTCAACCCCTCGGGCGTCCTCAACCATTAGCTGGACAGAAAACCAATCGTTATGGCCGGTAGATCTGCGTCTTACGGCTGAGAACAGTCTTTCACGCGGCGTCATGAGTTCGGCCTCGGTACGAGGGGTGCTGGGGTCGTCGCTGTCGTCGCTGTCGTCGTGATCGGAGTCAAAGAACCAGTCACGCCGACGGCCGCGGGGCCCTTCGGACGGGAGAGGCGGGGTGCCGATGCGGCGGGCTTCCGAGGGGAGAAAGGTGGGGCCGTTTGGGTTGGAGATCTCGACTTTGAAGAACTCGCGGTTGTCCGGGCCGCCGTAGAGAGCCGCGGCTTCCGGCGTGTTGACGGGCGGTTTGCCGAACATCAGGTTCAGGATGGAACTGGAATTCGATATAGCGGGCCTGGCGGACGGCGGGGTGGGTCGGGCGTGGGCTACTTGGGGGCTAGTCCGGCTTTCTGGGGTCGGTGATTTTAAGATGTTGTTGTAGGTATGTTGAACCAGTGCGCTATCTACCCTATCGAGTAGCTCGGAGACTTTCGTGGCAGGTTGAGTTTCAACAGGGTCCGATGCCGGCTCGGAAGGGGATCGACGGCCTTTGTTCTTGAGGAAGCGCTTGGACCGGCCATACAGAACCTCGATGCCGCTACTTCGCGGGGAGTCACCCCTGGAACGCCGACGCTTGTTGGTATACGATGAGCCAGGCTCGAAAACCTGCTCCTCAGCTGATGGAGATGCCTTCGAAATGATTACCGATGGCCTTTGACTATCTTGCACTTGGATTATAGGGTCTGTCTTGTCGATTGTAGCGCCACGAAACGAAGGAAAAATTGGTAGTCGGCGCCGGTCCTGCTTCTTCGAGGTTCGCTCAGTCTCCACTCCAGTACTTCGTCGTGGTGGCGGACTGCTAAGTTCGCTGGTAGGGTTCGAAATGTTGTTCTCGTTCGTAGCGCCCTGGAAGGCGATGAACAAAGACGCTTCTTGTCCCCCGGGTTTCCTCTCCATGGTTTGCCTGACCTCCGCTACAGATGGTCCTTCTGGCGGTGGTAGGTCTTCCTTCGCGCCTTTCGATCCGATTGAGAATTTAAAAAACTTCACGGCCTTGCAGCTGTTGGATGAGGTCCTTGAACGCGTCCGTCGTCGGTCGAAAGAATCGGTTGGATTGGAAGGATTTCTGGGTCGCCCAGCATCCTCCGAGTATCCGGTGGGTGATGTAATGAGTCGTTTATGGAAGGAAGTGGTGTTGTGCTTCGACTGTTCCTCGGGATGAGGCAGATAGATCTTTCTCAAGTCTGATCGTTCAAGTACTGGTGAGCTAGTGATATGGTCTACGCACGATGGCGAAACACTTGGAGACGAGACACCGGCATCAACACCCTCGGAGAGTCGTAAGGCCCACGATTGGAAGAATGACGGCCCTTCAGGAACCGGAGCTGGTGTCGCAAAAGAAGCCATGCCGTCTGGGTTCTGCAAAGACGTGATGGCTGAGGATGTGTAAGTGAACAGTAGAGTTTCGAAGTAGAGAAACAGTTGTGGGAGAGACAATCTTAGAAGAGAACGTAGAGTATCCGAGGAAGTATTACAGAAAAAACAGATGAGAGAAGTAACATAGGTAAACGGTGCAGACTGTTCACGGACGATGATGGTACTTGACATATTGCTGCCGAGCGCATGAAGCTCTCATATGAGGAAAGAACGCCCAGTTTGATTCATCATTCCAAATCCTGGACCTGTGAGTTATAACTCTCGTTATACTTGAGATATGAATGAGAAAGTATGATAGAGGCTATATAAGTTATTAGACAAACGCTTGGCTTGTTTTTTTGGTATATGAGAGAGGGAAAAAATTGTTCGCAGCATCCACAGTAATCAACATCTTTACCCGCCATATAATCTGAAGCTGGTATGACAAGAGTAGGATCCCGTCCGCAGGCCGAGCATTACAAAACTGTTTGCCATACAGAGTGTCCCGCATGAAGGGTCTAATGCATGCAGTAAAGAAGGGATTTACAAACCAGACCCGATATAAGACGAAGCAGAGCGTTGGTTTGTACTGTACATGGATTACATAGTCACCGAGCGAGCAACATCTTGGGCCGACCCCTGCGTAGCGACCGCACCCTACCTATTGCCTACCAGGTACTACCCGCTCATAGCTACGGTTGCTATCGAGCTTCTTGAGGGTAACCAAACTGTTACTAAGCGGCATGGGACAGGGGACCCGTCCGAAGGCGAAGGCCGAGAGCAAAGTGGCCTATCCGTGCCAGTCCTTATGTATCTAGGGTTCTCGTCTTCGTGAAGAGAACCACGTCCATGAAGTCCTCGCTGATTTCAGCTCTGTATTTCGTCAACAATTGATTTGTATTCTGGATTTATTCCCGTCATCATGACAACGTACCTGATTTCTTCCGTCCGCGTCTTCGATGGCGAATCCGTCATCCATTCTAACGGGTCTGTCCTCGTCGAGAACGGCTTGATCAGATCCATCTCCCCCGGTGCACCCTTCAGTTTACCGCCAGGCTGCCTTGAGATCTCCGGAGCAGGCTGTACCCTTCTCCCCGGTCTGATCGACGCGCACGTTCATGTCTTCGCCGAGATTGACGCGCTCGCCGAGGCTCTACGCTATGGCGTGACGACAGTGCTTGACTTGCACAATGAAGTAGAGAGTATGGATAGTCTAAAGAAAGCGGCGGCGGAGAGGGATGACGTCGCCGACGTCTTGAGCGCTTACAACTCGGCAACCATCCCAGGTGGATGGCCTGAGGCTATTGTCAGAGTCGTCCGTGGCGGAGAAGAGGTAGACTTCTGGCTCTGCATCTAGTGTCATAAAAGCTTACCACGCCATCTCAGGCTGAACGTAGGCTGGCAGCTTGGCCGAGAGTCACTGATGTCGATGCTGCAAAACGTTTTGTGGTCGAGAATATAGCTAAAGGTGCAGAGTGTGTGACTACCGACATTACTTTCCTTGTTTCATTGTTGAAACTGGCGCAGTTTCATCAAACTCATACAAGAAACGGGAGAGACACTCGCAATCGTTCCGGCGGGACATGCTCTTCCAACCCCAGGGTTGGTCGTCCAGCGTGCCATCGTCGAGGCCGCACACGCGCACGGTCTCCTTACTGTTGCCCATGCCATGGATCACGATAACACACACATCGTGCTCGAGGCCGGAGTGGACGGCTTGGCGCACTCGATCATGGACCGGTCACCCACGCCCGAGCTTGTTGCCGCATTCCAGAAGAGTGGCGCGTTCTTGATACCCACGCTGGTGGTACTTTCGAGCCTTACGGGAGAGGAAACGGATAGTCGAGAGCACCTTGCCCGCCATTTGGCAAAGCAAGACGGCGAATTCATGTGCTCGTGCTTGAAGATCGCGAGAGAATCGGTGCGTGTCGAGTATGCCTTCGAGCAGGTGAAGGCTTTAAAAGCTGCAGGTGTCGATTTGTGGTAAGAGCTTTCTGTGCGCGCTCGGCAATCAGATGGACTGATACATGGCTTCAAAGTGGCACAGATACGGCTGTAGGGCTTAAAGGCACGAAGTTCGGCCTTTCCTTGCATCATGAGATGTGGTTATATGTCAACCGGTGCGGATTTCCACCGATTGAAGCATTGAGGTCAGCGACCTCGGTTACTGCACGCCGTTGGAGGCTTTCGGACCGTGGTATGGTCAAAGTTGGCCGGAAGGCGGATCTGGTACTTGTCAAAGGAGATCCGACAGTTGACATTGAGAGCATGCAAGATGTGGTTGGCGTTTGGCGAAACGGCGTCCAGCTCGCCAAGTAAGGCCTCCAAGCAATCGGATTTATGACTCTCATTCCATCTTACTTCCCTCCTTCTGACCCGTTCAAGCTTCTCGCTTCCTGTCAAACTGGAGGACTGTTGATAACGTTCTAGCGAACTGGTACCTCTTGGATAGGAGGAGATCAGGTCGGCACGATTATCATGTGCAGAAAGAGTTGCTTCTGATATTCGAGATTGATAACATTTCAATTGCTCGAAACACTTTTCCATGATTTTCAACTTTCTCCACTGGTAAAGTGCTGTGGCTACCGTCTTGCCCTGAACGCGTTGAAGTTTGACGTGGATCCCACTCGGTTGACCCTAAGTGACAATGCTGTGACATGACTCTGAAACCCTACCCTACTCGTGTACAAAGACACAGTCCCGTCCATAACCCCAGACCATCACCTGGCTAACTCCCCGCAACGACAACAACATCAACAACATCAACAACATACGACAAGAAAACAAAATGACCTACCTTCTCCAAGCCTCCCTCATCGTCCCCTCCCAGCCGCCCCAAACTTCCACCTTTCACCAGCTCTTCCCTTGTGCCTCGACACAACACGACATGACCCGACGCGACACAACAAACAAAGCGCCCACGGTCCCGCCATCCCAACCCCCACACACAAACATGCGCCTCGCAAGTGGGCACACATCCGCGTCCAGACCTGCGAAAGCGCACCTCGAGGCAGCAATGCAAAACGGGTTAAACGAAAAGACAACATATCTGCAGCCCAGCCGATCCATCCCACTTCACATCCCTTCCGCCGATCCCAGCCGATCCCAGCCCAGCCCCATCCAGCCCAATCCAGTCCTACCTCCCCCGTCGTCCTTTCCCTTCCCAAGTTCGCGATCACGGAGGCAACGAAAAGCACGGACTAGATCGGACGGTACCAGGACGTCGGACGGACCAGGGAGACGAGCCTGCAACGACGTGTTTTCGTGGGGGTTGGGGAAAAAGAGGGAGATGGTAGGGTAGAGTATAAGTTGGTAGGGCAGGGTAGGGTAGCTGCATGGACCACACCGCAGCGCAGCGCATGGAGGCCCCTTTAGCCGCCGAAGCGCACAAGCGCACGTACGCATACCTAAGGTAGACATTGGATTTGGGTTCGGTTCATGTCATGCCATGCACAGCGAGATTGCTGAATCGAGTCCATATGTACCCTCACGCGTTTCCTTTCTCGGTCCCGGTTTCACGGTTGAATCCGAGTGGGGCTCTTGTCGTCGTCGAGTCGCTGCGCTGCTCGTTATCGTTGTTTCTTGGTGTTTGTTGTTTCCTGCAGGCGACTTGACCGTTGTGGTTTTGCCGTTATCTCTGCAGGCGACTGTTGTGGCTGCGTTTGGGTTCGGAGGGTGCAGGATGGAGGATGCAGGATGCAGAATGTAGATGTGCCTATAGACAGCGATGTGGACTCGTTGGGTGGGACAGAGGAGAGGGTGGGGGACTTTGGCGGTCAAGTAAGGGCTAGATTTTTAACTTTCGGTTTTCAGTCTTTGTTCCTGCTCAATCTAGGAGGTTGGTCTCTCTGGAGAATCGAGGGCACGGTAAAGTTTCTCGAGCAGCCGTTTTCAAGCTTGGGGTCATGGACTGGTGGTATTAGTACTAGGCATCAAAATTGGAACAACACTATGGGTTTAAGTTATGCGCAAGATTCGATTTACAAATTATGGCCATTTGCGTACATGCACTAGATACAAATAGATCAGTATGATATGATACCGACAAGCCAAACGTACAGACTAGGTGCCAACAGCTCCCACAACCGCCCCACCGTCAAAGTTGTTCGCTTGGCCTCCGAGATTGAACCCTGAGCGGAAAGTCCAGGCGACCCATCGAAGGACCGAGCCTTCTATGCGGTATACTCTGCTTCCTTCGCCGCCGCCATCTTGGTGCTGGCGCCAGGAATCAAATGGCTGATATCACCGACTGGAATTTGAATCGGGAAGTCGACGGCAGCGAGCATTTGAGCGAGGAAGATCCACCATCCTGCCATACACGTGACAAACAGAAACCCACCAGCAATCTACCGGGACAATCGAGTCAGGTAAGCGGGTCTCTAATCAATCATGGCTCGGTACTGACAACTTGTAGCTTGCCAGCCAACGCGGAGTGACCCAAAGCAAGATGCCAGTATGTGCCGGTCAGAAGACCAAAAGCAACGACTAGCGTGGCGAAGATGACCAGGAAGACGACGTTGGTGCGCAATGCACAGATAAGGTAGACGAGACAAAGCATGCCCATGAATAGTTGGAAGAACCCTGTTGCACGTTAGTTTCTGACCAGATCATGCCCTTCCGGCAGTGACCCCATGAAGCATACCAAAGCTGGCAGCAAATGCGGGGCTATTGAGGCCCTCGGCCGGTTTGGTTGGATCTGGGGAGTAGGCTCCGAATGCGTTATAGAACGGCGTCAGTGTCGAAGCAAAGGTAAGCCAGAAACCGCCTGAGCCCGTCAGTTTATGTTCTCGATGTCCGAGTATGTTTTGATGACGGACCGAAAGAGCTAAACACGACGAATGGGAAGGTGTTCCCTAGGAAGAATTCAAGTACGCCGCCGATGATCATCAGAAGACCGCCCATGAAGAAGTACGCGCCACTTTGCTAGGTCGTCAGCTGAAGAGTTCGGTTTGTACAAATGTTGGATGATACTGACATGTCGGACGCTCCATTCCCACCGGCACCTCTCCATCCCATGAGATCGCAGGAAAGTGGACTGAGACTGAGCAAGAAGCCAAGGAGAGCTCTGATCCTCTTAGTCAGTCTACCGTTCATGATTGTCGAAACCTTTGATGACTCACAAAGGCGTCGGGTTACCGAATGTCTTCCGCAAGTCACCCTTCACCGCATTCTGCGGAGAGAGGTAGATCTTTTCGAAGAGTTCCGGTGAGATGGAGATACTTCCGGCAGTCCTGATCCGCCGGAGAGCATTGTCACCGCTCATGTCCTCTCCCAAATGATAACCGGTACTGTTACCACCCCCGGGATAATTTGGGTTCAAAGTTCCGTTGTGAGTGGAATCATCCGTGCCTTTGTTTGGAGAGGGATAGTTCGGACTGAATGTGCCGTTATGTGAGAAATCTTTCTCCCGGTCTGCCATAGTGTTGATGGATGATGATGTAGTTCTGGTTGAGAGATGGTAGAAAGCTGTGTGATGAACGGCTCAGAGAGTTAAGAGAGAAGTTGCAGCAGACGACGGTGATTCAGGTGGGTGGGCTTAGCCGATATATCTGTTCTTCCCACCAAAGGAAGGGTTCAAATGGGGGAGTTGAGCCACTCACGGACCAATAGGCAGACCCCGCCAATTAACAACAGTTCTCAAGGGACTCGAACTGTTGAAGGACCGGCTTTGGCTTTGATGGCCTCTGACTCGATCCGCTCAAGCGTCACCATAGCTCTCGAGCGGCTTTATTTTGGATGACTGGGGTTTGGAAGAACGGAAACTTGGGAACCCGGACGTGCGGACAGTGCGGACAGCAGAGGCTGCACGAATAAGAGAGGTAGTTTGAGGTAGAGAGATGATGTTGATGTACCTAAGGTATAGCACCATCACCTGCATCGAATCGAATGCGGAGCATCTACCGTGACTACGGTAGTTTGAACTACCAGGTACCTCTCCTCTCTCGTAGAGACCCGCAGAAGAAGGACTAGGCCCTCTACAAGCGGGTAAGGTAAGGGATATAGCAATGCATTTGGATATACAGGGTAAGTGCGAACACTTCATCCGTCCCAGCGGCTAAGGTAGATATGAACCATCTTATCTTAATCGACAGGAAACAAAGCACAAGACCATAACAACTGCAGGACTGTGAGATTGAGCTCGAGTCAACAGCGCCAGTGACGCGTGTCGGACGAAGGAAGGACATGAAGGACAGGCAGTATAGGAATGGATGAGTGTTTGATTGGGTGATTAGACCGGCTTGCTAGGGTGTATCGGATCAGTGGAAACTGTCGCCAGTGAGACAAGTGCGACAAGATCTAAGTTACAAAGTAACCTACCCACCTTACCTAGTGGATGTGAAAAGGGAGAGGGACGGAAGAGGAGAGAGGAGAGAGAGAGGAGAGAGGAGAGAGGAGAGAGAAGAAAAGAAAGAAAGTTTAGATCGGCGTTGATTTAACG
>JAABUU010004051.1_pt1 | contig 17797 bp, 21 predicted proteins | sample 5559301 | NCBI WGS metagenome assembly JAABUU01 (sample SAMN10711884, study PRJNA513360) | rock metagenome | isolation source: Antarctica rocks | place: Antarctica: Victoria Land, Richard Nunatak white | reverse complement strand
AGTGAGTGTTTGCCGTATCGTCGACATGTGTCACTTGTGCCAGATACAAAGTTGGACTGGCCTTACCTTCTGGTGCACTTCAGGAAGAAGAGTCCACCCGCAAGCAACAGCTGTTCAACTTGGTGTACAGTCATGCCACCAACCATTTCCAGCAGCGCATTTACGGCTCTGCCAGCCACTTCTTCTCAGCAGCATACATGTACTCTGAAGAGGGCAACAAAGCCAAGACTGCCAGAGTCCTGGCTGTGTGCAATCTTGGCATGAAAGCCTTGGACAGGTGAAGCTAGCACACCTGTTTGGAATCTCTGACATTTCAGACTGTATGGGTGTCAACACGTATACCTTACATGTAGCATAGCAAGTGCCTTGTTCATGTAGAGCGGTAATTGACTTGTGCCTGAATCCACAGCCAGGAGTGCAATGTGGGGAGCCTTCAGGATACTTTCAAGCTGCAGTCAGTAGAAGGGCTAAAGTCAGAGCATGCATGATCATCGCTTGCTTACTGGATAGCATAGTGAAGTTATAGATGGATTCTTGCTTGCTGAACAGCCTGTAAATCACACTTGCTGCTTCCAGCATGACCTTATATGCTGTTTCAGACCCAGTTGCAGCACCAAAAGTGCAAATGAGTGCATGATTTGAGATTTGACCAGGCTGGGCAAAGCACTGCAATCTACACAGGTGTAAGTCAGTCACTGCAGACTCCAATATGGAAACAATGCAGACCTAGTCATCTGACAGTGCAATGTCGTTATGGCATATTGTGTTCTGCAGAGCGCTGGAGTATGTCAACATAGCAGCGCAGACCGAGCCTACCTCTGTATTCAACGCCTTCTTGAGGTTGAAGGTGCACCTGTTACAGAAAGACTGTAGGGCAGCAGCCAATCAGGTTCAAGCCATGATGAAATGTGAAGACTTCACTCACGAGATCTTGAGGGTAACTCCTCAGGCCTCAGATGCCTGCATGTTTTTGCAAAATTGTCGGTACTCAAGCTGCAACACAGCTACAAATAGCAACTGCCCAACATGTGCAGGTAGCAGCTCAGGAAGCCATGGGGGCAGAACAAACTGTTGTGGCCAAACAAGCTTTGCTGCAGCTTTGGGACATGGTTGAGAAAGACTCTGACGGTACCTTCCAACCAGGAGATCAAGCGGTCATTATGTCTAACTTGGTGAAGATCACTCAAGACGACCAATCAGGCAACGGTGAGTTGCGCTATCATCCGCTGGCACGGCAACCAGGTCGCAAAGGCCTGCAAGGTTACAGCGCTGATGTTGTCGTGCAGATGTATCCTTGTATATGGACGAGCTGAGCGCGATATACAAGCAGGGCGCAGACAGACTAGAAGAGGTTGGATATGATGGCTTTTTTGGCGCAGACACAACTGGGAGGTGCTCGCATAACGCCTGCATAACGCCTGCACGGTGTTGCGTGCAATGCCGTTGTTTACTCCGTCGCGGAATGAAAGCGGGCCCACTTCAAATCCGCGACGGATTAAAATGCAGTCATCTGAGTGCGCCTTACCTGTCCTGTCACCAGAAGCCTTTACGTGTAAACTAGTACGTCCTGGCTTGCTCAGCATGTCCTGGGTGGCCCTGTGATCAAAGTGCTGCAGTTGAGATAGATCACTGATTGCCTGAGGCTTCACCAGTTACAGATGCGGCTGTTGCATTTTGTTATGCAGAGCTGCTGCTCTGGAGTGGCTGGCAGCTACCGCTTGGAATGCTGCCATCCAAGGTGGCGAGGCCAAATCGTATCGAGACACTGCAGTGCTGCTATGCTCAGCCGGCAAGTTTTATGCAGCCCACCCAATGCCTGAGACATCCACGATTCAGTACCAGATGGTGCGTTCTGCGACATTGCCTGCTGAAGTTGATTGTGATACACACCTCAGTGCCACAGTATTATAGTCAGCAGTTGGCTGATTCAACAGAAGCTCACAAGCCTTGAAGTGCAGATGTCTTGATGAAATACCAGCTGGTTTGCTTAAGTGGTGTGTCATGCAGATGGCATTCCTTATGTCTGCATCAGCATCGCTGGAGGGTGCTACAAAAGAGAGTAATGACACTGAAGTAGAAGTTTGCTATGGATTGGCCCAGAACATGCTTTTGAGGTATACAGGGGCAGCTCAGGCCCTTGCTGACAGGCGGCAGAGCTTGGCAGAGCCTCCGAGTAAAGCTGAAGACAAGCAACATGTCTACAAGCTGATCATGGTGAGCCATTCGAGATATCTGCAGAGCCATTCACATCAAATGCCCCTGCAGCATGGCTGACTGTTGCATACCTGCTGGCAATCAAAGACCCTGTCATGCACACATGGAGTCTGCTATGTTGCACGGTCACTTCATGACCAGATGAGTGCACTGCCAAGTCCTGTCATGGAAGGCAATGACTGTAAACACTCACCAAACGCAGCCTTTCAGAGCTACTCAGACAATACATGTATGCATGCTTGATACTGTGAAAGAGCCTGTTTGACCCTGCTTTTGCTGTCTGGAACCTCACAACAAAGATGTCAAAGATGCATTCTGAACTGTTGTCTGCACACTTATCCCAGGTATGTACAGTGTTTCAGCATGCTATGTCAAAAGTGATGTTTCAGTACCTACCAAGTGCCCATAGAGGGTTGATGTATGCAAATGTCAGCAAGACGGACAAGCTCCTTCTGTGTGCGTCGGCAGGAGTTTGAGCTGGCGGTTTAAATCAAGGACGTGGGTTGTCAGCATGCTGTACTGCAGCATTGCAGAGAGGCCCCCAACTTTTCTGCAGAGAGCATGCTCAAGCTGGCCTACTTTAGCAAGGCAGCCCTGAACAGCAACTCAGATGTCACCAGACTGGCTCTGCAGGCAGCAATCCAGCTGCTCCTGTCCAAGGGACATGCTGTGCCGCATGACCAGGTTGCACAGGTAATCATGCACGATACACTTTTGATGTACCAGGGCGCAACTTGCAAGATACGTATGCGTCACATGACATATGATGCAAGTTGCTGGCAAGATGACTGATTGATGGGATGGGTCCCCTGTTGCACAAACTTCAGAAGCTGCACCAGATGTCATAAATACTTGTAGTGGTACAAAGCTGCAGAAATTTCCTGTTTTCGGTAATGCACACTCACTCTGATGTCCAAATCCTGACTACGTCATGCTGGGCCTTGCACCATCTTGTGCTGCCACCTGCCATGACTAATGTGTTCTGCATGTGTCAGCAGGCCCTGCTCGCCAGGTTTCTGGCAAGCTGGGTAAAGCCTCTGCTGTTACTTAGTTCGTGCATCGTCTAAGATGGCTGTCTCTGGAGTGCCACTAAATATCACAGGTAACGTATGTGCCATCTATAGCTGCACAGCCTTTCTTGCCATGCAGACCTTGCGTACCCTGCTGGAGCTGAGTCCCACAGATGAGGACAAATTCAAGTTGTACCAACAAGCCAAGGAGCTGCTAGCTGGCCTCCCTGGCAGTGCATACCCTGACAGAGAGTTACAGTGGCTGGTCAGTACATGCTGGAACCGAGGCGCCCATCAGGCCAAGTTTCTGCGCTGCGAAGCTGCTGAGCGGTACATGAGACTTGCATTGGGACTGCTGGAACAGTGTCACAGTCTGTCAGGGCGCAAACAGGTAGGGGTCATTCATCCTTTCTTGCAATGCTTTGGCAAAGCAGCAATTCGGTGCATTCACTAGGCAGCAGCTGCTGCTGACACAGAGCCTTCATTGCAGTCACAGAGTGTTCACGGTCCACGCATGTGGTGAAGGACACACTGAGGTGCCCATTTGTATGTTCTCACAACACTGCAAACAGAGTCCCCCACCATCTTGTCTGCCAGGGCAGTTTTGCCACTGCTGAGTTTAGCGAAGTCTGCTTGTTTTTGTTGCATAGCCAAACCAGCAGGACAGCTCAGTACTACCGCATTGCTGCATTGATAGGCACGCACATACGCTGTGTGTTGCTTCAGTACATTGCTGCTGGCAGTCTTGCTGCAACGTCACAGCAACCTTTGTGCCGCAAGTGCGACATTGACGCATGTCTCTAGACCCCACATATGTCTTCTTAATAGCTTGCTTATTTGCTTTGGGAGCGCTTGCTGGAAATGCCACATTGTGAAGTGGTCTGTTGCAGATGATGGTGGATGAGTTGAACAAGGTTGTGCAAAGAAGAGCAGGCCAAGCTGAAACAGGCGCGCCCTCAACCAGCAGTCCCAAAGAGCGCAAACGCAAGCGTAACGATGAAGCTGAAGTGACAACAAAAATTTCTCTGGCAGCTTTGAAAGAAGCCCCTGAATAGGCTGCATGAGCTGAGCACCATTGCATGTGGCCCAGTGCACCTCAATACTCCACCATCAGATCTAGATAGTGCGTGATGAAATGCGCCACAGGTGTACCATAAACAGTGTCTTCTCCTGCATTTGTGCCTGATGTCGCCATCACCTGGCCCTGCTGATGACACGGCACAGACTTTTATGCTTTTTCAGCAAAACGTTACTGACGTGTGTTCACGACATCAATGCCTTGCCAGATGCTATAAATCGCAATCCCATCGTTTTGAGCATGTCCAAGTGTTGGCCTTTCAGATGGCACAAGCTTCTTCAGAATCCTAGACACTGCTCGATTGAAGAAATTGGCACCAAAGCTTCTGTTCAATACATCGTTGTCAGCTGCCTTAAATAACTGATATTTGCAAGCCACATAGTCGGTTTCGTAGTACCCATACGAGCGACTTCACTCTGCCTGTGTTCAAGCTCGACGCTGTGCATTCGAGAGATCAGTACAAAAGGCAGTGCTTTCTGCTGTGTAGCCTAGAGCCTGCTGCCAGAGCCTTCGCGCAGGACAGCCTCATTGCTTTCTAGCGCGTGTGCGATCCTGTCACCGACTGCAGTACCCATAGCACACCACTGTCATGGCAGATGTAAATATGAAAACGGACTCTGCTGGTGCTCAAGGTCAGTCTGCAAATGGCGCTGGAGCGTCCGGGGGACCTCACAACGCGCAGTCCACGCCTCTTGAGGTGACTATTGTCACTGTCAATGTATATTCTCACTAACGTGAAATATCAGTGTGCAAAGTAAACACTCACTGCTATTCATACTTTGTGCAGCTGAGTCACCTGTCTGACATGCCTGCAGGCAGGGAAGGCGGAGAAGATAGCATTGAACACACACGCAGCTCTAAACACAGCAGCTATGCCTGTGCGTCAATATTTGGAAGCAACGGTCGTGCCAATACTAATGCAAGGCTTGGGTCAGGTTGTCAGAGAGCGTCCAAGCGACCCAGTGGAATACTTAGCAGCATACTTGCTGAAGCATAATCCGCAACAACAGCAAGCAGCTGCAACCTCACAGGCACCAAAAGCATCGTGAATACACTGTGTGTATGTTATGTGTAGTCTTTGTAGATCTAGATACTTCGGCAGCAGCTTGCTGATGGTTCTGCGCTGTTTTGCTACACCGGTAGTTGTAGATCTGTCCTGCGCAATAGCAGAGGAGATAACACTGCTTTACTAATACATGAAAGAATTGGTCAATATGTCTGTTGCTTAGACACAGCGGCAGAGCCTTCATGACAAATAAGCCCTTTGTTGAGTAGTGCAACTTCATCTGCGCCCCTTGTGTGCTGCTAGTATCAAATAGCAATGCAGCACATCAGGCTTGTCAACTAGGTCTTTTGGCTGAGTCTTGGACAGGTCACTTGAGCCAGTTGCTGTTTGCACTACTTCAGTGCAAGATGCAGGGTTGTCATTTGGTTCTGTGCTGGCACTTCCATATGAGTCTGTACTGCCGCTTTGCTGACTGGCTGCAGTGCCAGTCCCTGCACTTGCTGCAGAGCTGACGCCTGCACTGGCTGTGTGTGTGGCATTGTTGACAGATGCTGCTCCACTCTGCACACTGGTGACGGCGGCAGTTCCTGAGCTTGAGGTTTTACTGGTTGATGTGGAGTTCACATCGCTTTGAGTGGCTGCTTTCAGGCCTCCCAATGCAACCCCAGTGGTGTTGCCCCCCAGTACTTGATGTCCACTCTTATCTGTACCCCATACAGCAGGTGATACATCGTTGAAGGGATCACAATTTGCTTAGTCTGATCACACACAATGCATGACATTACACAGACATTTGGGAGCCATTGGGGTCGTATGTGAGGCACAATATGCTAAATCAGCACAGGATTGCAGACCCTAGCAAGAGGCAATCAAGCATTGCTGATTCATTGCATCAAGCTGGCTGTATGGAGCAATGAGGTGCTGCAATCGGCACTGACCTGTCACTGTTGATGTGGAAGCTGTTGAACCAGCTGTTGGGATTGCACATGCTGTCATGAGACAACTTGCATTGTTGAGGCCTGCTGCTTGAGATATGGCAACTGTTGTTGCATTGGTATGTGAGCCTGTTGCTTGGTCAGTCTTAGCAGTAGAGGCTATGCCAAGGGAGACGTCATAAGCTAGGACATCACCAACTGCTAGGTGTGTCTCTACACTGTTAAGCTGTGTGTCTCGGAGCCTCCTGCCTGCGTTACGATGCCACGTGCAATTAAGAGCATTTACCGCTCGTAATTATAACGCCTGTAAGCAAAGCTAACATTTTGTACCTGAAGCGTTTGCACCCAAGCAGATCGGCAAAAGTATGAGACACCAGAAGAAAGCACCGCATCGGATATGCATATGCATGTGCATATGATGTGCAAGTGACGCTTCACCACACCTAAATCAAGCTAGCAAGCGTTACGCAATGCATCAGGCATGGAGCACAGTGCCAATGCAAGAGCAACTGCAGACTAGCAAGATGGTTGGGAGACATCTCATATGGTTCATCGCTGTGTCGAGGTTCGTTATGCAAGCTGAAACGACGTGCTCCTGGAACAAACGAAATTGTCCAATTCGCTTGGACTGGCCGGCAGAATTTAAATCCAAAAGTTGCAAGTTGCACTGCAACTGTTGCAGTGCACGTCGATCACAACTTGCTGCTGAGAACAAAATTCTGAGATCAAATCAACAGACCCGAGCAACCCGGCCGAACACAGGCTTGTATGCAGACCCCGAACAACCACTGCTTCGCACCCTTATCAACCACTTCCGTTTGAGGCTTAGGTGCGCGCTGCCTCGCTAGACTTGCTCGCCTGTACTGTTATGCTGCGCCCCTCATTCTGGCACAATCGCACGCAACTTATGTCTACTGACCGCAATGCCATCCATGTCACAAGTTAACAGACACCAATCTACACATATGCAGGACATACGCTTTTGTTTGCTGGTCTCGTAAGCAGTATGATGCTGTGTGCAGACATGTCGACCCCTGATATGGTGGACCGTCTCACCATTGACATGTGGGCCAAGATCTTCTCTCACCTTGAAGATCCGAGGCTTGCCTTTGCTCTGAGCGAGGCTACAGAAGAACATGATGAGGGGGCACAAGCTGCTGCATTTAGGCTGAGGCTCGTCTGCAAGAAATTCAAACAAGCTTTTGCTCATCCACACTCTGGTCAGACAAAGTCCCTGTTGTTGCGCAAAGGCCTGCAACAAGAGGACTTGCCATCCCTGCTAGCCTGGGTCTACAGAAGCCATAAGTTATGCAGGCTGGAAGCATTTTGCAACAGCGAGTACACAGAGCTGGTGCTGGCAAAGCTCAGCTATACTGCACAGCTTCAAGTTGTGGACTTGATGAATGTCCGCAAAACCACTGTGTACCTCCTGTCGGCATTTCAGCATGTTTGTATCTGCAAACTACAGGCTGCAGGTAATACAGCTCTGGACCTGTCAGCATTGAAGTCACTAGACAGCTTGAGGTGCCTGAGGTTGGTTAATGGCACTTTTGTCAATGTTCACCTACCAATGTCTGTGCAAAAGATCTGGTTTGATGACGCACACATTACAGCAGCTCAAAGCATCACCATGACAAACAATTTGCGCTCTGTCAGACTTTTTGATAGCTATGTTGAAGGGCTGCATGCACATGGGCTGTCTGCATGTCAAAAGCTGCAAGAGCTACAATTGTGCAATGCACGTGTACATGCTGAAAATGCTGCAGAAGTTCTCAGAGTCTCTACACATTATCAGGATGTCTGGCCACCAAGCTTGCCTAGGTTGAAGAAGATGTCCTCCCTGTATGTCATTTATGAAAATACTCAAGGGTACTCAAAGCTGAATAGCATTTTTGACCTGACACAACTAAAAGAACTGTGTCTAGAATTTGCCCACAGCGTCTTCATTGGAAATGGTCTTGCTAAGCTGAGCAATCTTGAGGTACTGACTCTTCTTTCTGACACACAGAGTGAGTCATGTATTGAGTGTGTTGTAGATTGGCATATGATGAGTGGTTTGCAATGGGTGACATTTGGTCCGGGCAGGTTCAAATTTAGCAGTGAAGTTGGGGGCTTGGCAAAGCTTGACCATCTCGAGCAGGTCGATTTCCAAGATTTTTTCTGCCATGATCACCACACTGTTGATGCGTATGCTGCCCTCATGTTCCAGTTGGCTTTGTGTGCCCCAGATGTTGATGTGGTCATGGAGAAATCAGATGTGGCAAATAGCCAAAACCATAGCCTGCTCACCTTTGACTTGTAATGCAGCAATGTGTGTGTCGGTGCCATCAATATAATGTGCAATGTGTACGATTCAGCTGGTCCTGGACATAGGAGCGTGTGACTGCGATAACTGTGTCTGCAGCAGCTGATCATTATTGCACTGAACTGCCTATTACACACAGCAATGATTATTCATAGACCAAACCATATGCAAAGAGTTGTAGACCCCAGATGACTACTGCAACAGAACCCTCTGAAGTACTTTGCAACAATATGCTCAGTAACATTCAATGATTACTTCATGAATGCAAAGTCTATACATGATCAGCTATGAGTGCTCTTGCTCGCTTGTTTGCGTGATAATGCAAAAGCATGAATGTCAGAAAGCTGACATTCTCCAGATTACATTTTCTTAGTGGTATGAATCCGATGACCAGTTCCAGAAACTGCACTCTTCAGCAAAGCTTAGTAAACTGTCGGGATCAGTGTGTATGTATGAAAGTGTCAATGCAGAATATGTCGGCAGGTTACATTGAAGGAGACCTCTTGAAATTTATAGCTAGGGTTCACAGGTGAACATGATCAAGACCATACAGAGCTTCAGGTAGCCTCCATTGCCCAATTTTTCTGACCCTCACATTGCCACCTCCTAGGCAGCTCAGGCTTTTGTGCATATACCTAATCTGAGACCTTGCCTAGCTATCAGTGTCATCAGCTGCACAGTGCTGAAATCTTTGTGTTTATGTCAGGAGCAATCATTAAAAGGCAACAGAGATGGCAGACAACCGTCAGCACCGCTGCCTGTTGGAATGTCACACATCAACCTGCTTCCGCTGACCCGCAGCCGACTTGCAATTCCCTGCGACTTATAAACAGTATCATTGCGTGAAAAGTGTCATCAGCTTTTCTGTCAGCTGCAGCAATGCTTCATCACTGCCACTTGGGCCCATCAAACTCAGCCCTACAGGACAGCCTTCCACCTTCACGACAGGCAAGCTGACCTGCAAGAACACAAACGCAGGTGCACAACAGCTTCCTTTGCACATCAGACTGTGCGTAGGGGTGCAAAGACACAGCCAAGTGCTCAAGCTGCTGGTGCAATATGAGCATGCTGGACCAGACCTGATCATGACTTTCTAGCATCACATTCATAATTGCCAACACTAGGTCCACAGCTGCTCAGCAGCTGCCTAGATCTTGCCTTCATTGGTAAATAGAGTCATGGTCGATGGACTAGTTCAGACATGCAGGACATGCTCATGGCACAGTGCCTAGCACAGCTATGCAGCTTCAGCTCCAGATCCTGGGTGTCATCACACTCATTTGCACAGGGTTGTCAAAATGGACAATTCGTGCACAGATGCTTGTGGCACAGCATCTAGCCCAGCCATGCATGCTGAGCTTCACAACTTGTGCATCACCAGACTCACTTGCACAGGGATGTCTAAATTGTCACTTCTGGCACAGAAGCTATGGCCCAGCATCAAGCCCAGCTATGCATGCTGAGGTTGGCAACTTGTGCATTACTAGACTCAAAACAGTTATCTCAGTGCCTACATGCTGAGTCAGCTTCTGTACCTGAGGCAGCCCACCCAGGCCAGCTATGCATGTCAGGCTCAGCAGCCTGCTTCTGAATAGGTCCAGCTCTGCTGGGGGTGTGTTGAGGATAGGGGCAGGGCCGGGGGCAGTTGGCAACATCAGCACACCATCTTTGCCTAGCAGCCCATGCAAGTGAGCTGAGATCTGCTTCCGCTTTTCCTGTGCTGCTTGGATCTGCACAGTCGACTCAGGCTGGAACAGCATCAAAGAACAAAGCATATGCCAAAGAAAGGGGAGTATTGAAGAGACATGGGATGAAACACTGCAGATGCCTCCCATGACTTACATGTCTTGAGGTGCGCAGCCTAATGCCACTGTTACACATTTCAAAGCACAGTTGCTACAACACTCTGCTACAAAAATGCACATGAATACAACTCTGCTGCATGCTTTTATTCATTTGGCACGATAATGTAGTGAGCGACAATGCAATACATAGCAGGGGGGGAGGGGAACAGAAGAAGGAGGGGAGGAGAGGGGGCCACGGGTGCCATACAAATCAGTGTGAAGTGATGCGTGAAAACTGACCTCTTCTGGAGTGAGCTTTGACGCCATCTCAAAACGCTCTTTGGTGCCAGGTCCAAATTGGGGTTTGTTGGCTGTTATCCACTCCCCCAACTCCTGCCATATGTCTGCAGCCTGCATGCTGCACACTGTTGTACTATGTGATGAGACAAACGAGTTGTACTACACTTGCTGGCTGCTTCTGCATCACACCGATTGTGTGGTACAACAATCGAGCTGTGTGAAAGTGTCTTGGCAACATTGTACGTTCGCCGCACTGCTGGTTGACTCAGCTATTCTGCGCTGTGGCCATGAGAGTTGCATGATGCACACGCTTCCATGTCTTCTTTGCAAGGCAGACAGGTCTGATGAACAAGGTGACTGTGTCTGTCTGTCCAACCTGTGTGACTCTGAAGACCTGCCACCAGTCTGATAGTGATCCCATACCCTCCAGACTGGCCACAGTCACCTCCTGGGGCTCCCCTAACAGCCCTGTCATCTCCTGGTGGTGGCCTTGGACCAGCTGCAGCAAACGAAGGTGACAAAATGACAATATTTCAGAAGCAAATCTGGAGCAAGTCCATAAACATAATGATGGGTGGGCAACTAGAGAACAGCAGATGCTTGCCTACCAGGAGATAAACAGACAAATGTGCACATGGACTAGTGAGAACAAAGTCGTGGGGCCCATGGTGTTGGGAAAGGAATTGAGCATGTTTGTCCAACGTCTAATCACATATCAATGTCACATGTAACTGTCACATATAATTGTCACATGTAATTGCCACCTATAACTGTCACACGCAAACAAGAAGGTGCTTCTCTCAACTTGATCAGCCGCTTTATTTGCTCAAAGTAAAACATCACTCAGGGCTCCGGTGCCCAGCAAAATCTGACCACAATCCAGACATGCAGTTGAAGCAGAATGTGCAACATGAAGATATCTTCAAGCTCTTGCCTTGTAGATGGCTTGACTTGTTGCCTTGTCAGAGTGGTCAAAGGCATCAGCAGCAGTGAGCCAGCGTGTGAGAGGAGCATCCTGCTTGGAAGATGGCTCCAGTAGCACTTCACCGACCTTCCTCAAGACTTGTGCATTCCTGGCAAACCAGCCGCCTGCATGTAGTTATTTAATTCCCAAAAAGTACAGGAGTTTCATGGGCTATGCATTTTGCTGTGTACCACCTGCAAGATTGCACATCACAGGCAACTCTCACAATGCAGTCTACATGCCCTTGCAACAGCTACAAATCACAAAGCTGATGGTACAAGCTTCACGCACAGTAGTGGATCTGTATGAAGGTGGTACTGTAGACAGTATGCACAATATGCTCAGCCAGTATGTGGCCTGAGGATTCAGCTAGGCATTGAAATGATGGCTACAAGGTACTCAACGGAGCCAATCAACACCCTTCCAACTTAGCAAAGACAATGAACCAAAGGCAAGAAATCCCTCAACTACTGTAAGAAAGGCCAACATGCTGTTACAAGCAGCATGACACCATGCGTGTGCACCAATTTGTCTGCCAGCGCGTGTGCTGCGTCTCCCTGCAACACTAGCTCATATACATTCACAATGCGCTGCAGTACACAACAATGCATGATTACATGTATCGTAGGACCTTGCCAAAGCGCATGCATTCTCCAATGAGACCCGGCCATGAGTGGGCCGGATTCCCAGCAGCCCACAGTAGCTGGCAGGAACCCGGACGGAACCTCCTGTATCACTTCCCAGACCAATGTCAACAGTGCCATCTGCTGTGGCCACCTGCCATGCATGTGTTAGCTGTCATCACACATGACAAGGCATAACAGCTATCATGAAAGTGTGTGTGTGTCACATTGTACAGCTTGAATAGCCTGATTGAGGCGGATAGGATCAGCAGTGTGAAGCGTCCGCCTCAAACAGGGTGACACGAGCTATGTTAACATCAATGTTACACAAACTGTCTCATTGTATTGATGCATTACCATGCTGTTGTCCACACTGGAAACCCAGGAAGATACCATGACAGCCAGACAAAAGACAGCTGGATTAACTCTGCAAGTTCTCAGTTGTGGTCTACGCTGCTTTCTGTCTCTGCCTTGCATGGTTGCCTGACATGTGATACGCAGCAGAAGAAGGTGCACCTGAGTCACAAAGTGCATAGCTGAGCAGGAAGGATGCATGACTTACTGCAGACCCTGAGGATGATCCCCCTGGGATACGGTCAGGACAGGCAGGGTTGACAGGAGTCCCATAATGGGTGTTCTCGCCATTCAATGAGTAGGCCAACTCATCAAGATGGGTCTTGCCCAACAGGTCTGCACCAGCTTCCAGCAAAGCCTGTGTTGCACGCTTTAAGTGACCAGGGCATGTTTGGCAGACATTAGTTCATTTATTCAATTAACATGTGTTTTCCCCTAGAGTCAGGTATGTACATTGTTTGGCAGTCATCAGGGCAGACAGCATCGCTTCTGTGCATCTATGCACCAGGTCTTGAGGTCCTACATGTTTTTGCAGCAATGGCTCTTGGGCTTACTGCCATATAGACAAGCTGCAACCCACGGTCAGCTTTAGCAGTTGAAGGACGAATAGAGCCTAGGTGATGCATAAGTGCACTGTACACTTCTGGTGTCAAGACATGCCGGTTCTTGCTTGTGTTCAATATGCTGTGTCACCTGCGCCTCAGCTGGGGAACGCAGCTTGCTGGTACTTCACCTGAACGGCTGGTGAAGTCTTGGTTGCAGCACCGTGAGTAGCTCTCCAGGTTGGCTGACCGTATCCAGTCACATGCCCTTCAACCTATGCCAACATTCACCAGGAGCATGGGAGGCAGCGTGGCCCAGAAGGCAGGCACCCGACGTTGCCTTCGACAGCAGGTGTAGCAAAGGTCTCACAACCGCTTACGTCAAAAAGGTCCTTTGCTGCGAATGTCAGTCCGTTCAAAGATCCTTCGCCGGAATGCTCGATCGATAAGTCTGGGTCTATGAAACCATTACTGCTGTTATCGACTGCTTTAGTTGACATGCCACCAGCTGCACGAACGCACGCACAACGATGTTGCAAGCTCAACCAAGTCCTCTAGCATTCGTCAGCATTGCATGGCACTATGATTCAGCGGTAAATGAGCGGGTCAGGGAGGAAAACGCACAGAGATACGCCGTCCGGAGGAGATGGGTTCGGGTCACATGTTGTCTCGCACCACCAACTGAGAACGAGACGGTGCGCAGTCGAACCGCGCGAAGCAGCAGCATTCACAGCCTGCTCTTGTTAAGCCCGTCGTCCGCGGCAGGTCTGCATGCCTATATCAACTGTCAAGCCTGCCCCAGGGGCCCCTCATCTCGATTCGTGTCGTGACTGATCGTCATATTCCTGGGGACTCCCGCGCCAATTCAATTTCTCGGAAGGGCTTGAACGCTTTGTCAACTCTGCTGCTGCGGTGAGTCTATCTCGAATCTGCAGTCTGCCTGCTCTATGGCAGAAGCTCAGGCTTGAGCTGTCTCACAGCAATATCAAGCTCGCAGGGTTGAAGCCGGAGTCTTCGTACTTTACACCTGATGCTCACAGCAACAGCTGCAGTGTTTTGATAGCAAGCTCATGCCTGGAGTCGACACGAGGTCGTCGACAAGTCTCAAGCCTCAGAGACCAGCAGAACGGCTGTCTAACTGGCGGAGCAAGGAGGCCAGCCCTGCCTCTCTGTCAGCTGTCCAGTATTCAGATGTCACTGGACTGAGAACAGACACCCGCCCCACCACCCGTACTCCATCCCTGGCGCATTCATACACTTCTGCATCCGCAGCATCACCTTCACCTCCTGCTTTTCCAACACCTCCCAATTCCTTCTCCCGTGCTCCACCTCCTTCGATCACTGCTTCTGCACAGGTGCACCCTGTGCTAGCTTCTCCTTGTCAGAGAGCAGCTGGCTGCCTCCAGATGGACCAGGACACAGTGTCTCATGATAGTGACCAGAGCTTTGTTTCCGACCAGCCAAAAAGCGTCCTGTTCCACCACGCCAACCCAACAGATGCAGACTCAAGGTGGACAGGAGGTGACAGCTACCCTGACCACACTCATGCACCCATCACCATGACTCGAGAAGCTCTTCCACCATTGAATAGGAAGCTGGCGCGACTTCGAGCCAAGAGCGCTCATGATGGCCACTACATGGACTTTGCTGTGAATGATCCCCGAGGCATTTTCTGCCTTCACTCAGTCCCCTGTTGCTCAGGCCCTTTTGATAAAGCTGGGCAATGCTCATCAAGCAGCAATGGAGGTTTTTGCTCTTGCAAGCTGCCTATGGCCCCGCTGATCAAGGGAGTCAAGTAGCTGAAGGTTCCTTAAAGTGCCGCTGCCACAGCATCTGATTTGGGCAGCATTACTGCAGTTTTGATCCCTTGAACGAGGACATCTGAAGCAGTTTGGAATCTTTCGTACATGCAAATAATTTCTGCCTATTTGAGATATCAGACAATAAGTGGCGCTGCAGTGGCTGTCATTTGTGTATTGCACATTTATAAAGATAAGAGAATGTGCTGAAGTTGTGGTGCTTATTGAAGACACTTCTTTGTTGTATGGGCTCATGTCCTAGTCGCTTGTAGCTCAGTTGGACCAATGAAGCAAACGTCATTTCTGCGTTGCAGCAAGACACTTTGCCTTGCAAGGGGGCCTGTAAAATGCTGGCTCATATGTGTTGATGAAATGGATTGATGCTGCTACACGCAGATTGCACACCCACATTCACAATGAAACTTCAGAAGGGGCCCCCCATCAGGTCATCATCATTATCTGTGTCATCAAAGCCAGATGACCAACCCCCATCTTCAAGGTCATCAGCGTGTGCATTTCCAAAGTCAAATCCAGAAGCATGACCCTGAGTGCTTGCAGCAGCAGAAACAGGGGCTGTCCCAGAACACTGTGCTGCTGCTGGTGCATATGCTGGTGTGCTGATCTTTGCTTGGCTTTGTACCTGGTTAACAAACCACCCGCTCAAGACTTGATTCTACAACAGACATGCCATGAGCACATGATGTCTTTTCCTTAGCAAGAAAGCCAGTTTGCAACTGCATAGCAGCAGACTGTGCACACCACAAAGCTGACTCAATTGTTGAGCTGAGTCAAATGTCAATTGGACATATGCATGCTTCGTGAAAAATCCCACCTGGCGAACTACATCTGGGCGGCCCATCTGCTCTGCCATGGACACAATGACCTGCCAGGTGCCTTTGCTGGGCATGATCCCATTGGCCTGCATCTGCTGTGTGGTGCGCAGGGCGTCGTCAAAGGCACCCACACTGCTCTCTACTTTTGCCTTGGCAGTGTATGTCCACTCAGTCGGCTTGATGCCTTGCTTGTGCATCTCTGACCACTGCATGAAACAATGTCTCACTGGTAAACTGCAGACAATGAGCATTCCATCTGTGCAACGTGAATGTACTGCTCACATGCACCTGACCCTCATTCCTTTTTGTCACACCTACCTGCCGAACCATTCACCTCAGCTATCTCTGGGTCATGTTAAGAATGGACAAGCATGCAAAGGAGTGAAGAAGCCAACAGGGGGCTGGAAAACAGTTATGCCTTTGTTCAGCAAGACGGCAGCTCAACCATGATGACATGTGCATGCAGGGGACTTCATCTCACACAGATATACAGCTACATTGTCACGCCCTTGTAGAGGACATGGAAAGTAATAGTCAACTAGTCAGAGGGCAACTGGCAGGAAACTTTTCAAAAAACATGAAAAGGAAAAAAAACATACAAAAAGACATGCTTCTCTTCCAGGAGAACTCTTACCAGCTGCATGGCCATGCGGGGCTCTCTTGAAAAGCCGCAGGCACTGATGAGGGAGGTGTAGGTGCGCACATCTGGCGCAATGCCTGCAGCCCTCTGCATACATATATGGGAGCCTGTTCAGGGCGCAGGCAGCAAGCTAGCTGTATGCAGCTGCCACTGACGAGCATGGCGAGTTTGCAATGCATACCTGGGTGCCACATCCAACTAGTGAACAGAACATTTGCAGGCATGTAGGTGTGCAATCACAAGCATAATTCACAAACACTGACACCCGGCTGTCATGCCTGTCTAGTGCCTGCTGCATGCAGGTGCATGTCGCACAGAAGCTAAAGCAATCAGCCTGCCTGAAGCAAACATGCATTGTTGAGCAAGTCTGCATCGCATTTGTGTTGGCGGTGGGCGCACAAACAAGTGCCAGCAGCCTTGGACAGGCAAAGCTAAAGGGGCAAGAAAGCTTGCACAAATAGTGTAGGACAAGCATTGCAGGCGCACCATCTCGTTGAGGAGACGGATAGCTCTCCCTAGCTGTCCCACTCTACAGCAGACTGAGATGGCTGCATTGTATGTCAGCAGGTTGGGCTTGGCAGAGCTGGGTGCGCTCCATGAGGCTCTCAACAGATGCACCATTCTGGTGAAGTCCATGGTGTGGCCATATGCCTGCACACACTCACACCCATCAGCAGTATGCACCACCAGCTCTGAGGATACATGCTGCATGTGCTTCAGAAGGCAGCAAACAGACGCATCAAATAACATGAATACAACTGCAGATGCATGTATGAAACTGGTAAGATGCGACGGCGTGCCTGAGCAAATCAGGAGCGCAGAGACTGCCCGTCGAGACACACTGGCAGGTTGACCCACTTGACAAAAGTCTCCCACCAGGTTGCTGCAGGTCTTGCTGCCTGGGGGTTTGAGAGCTGCATGACTGTGTCTTGGCGTGCATGGAGCCTCGCACGTATGCATGGCAGCAGTGATGCAACCTACCTGCACTAAGGCTGTGAGGGAAGGGCTGATGTGCTTCAGGCCTGCTGCCTTCATGTCAGCCACCCACTCATGCAGCAGGTGGGAGCTTGCCTCCCGGTGTGCGTGCCTCTGGTGCTTGTCCAGCCATCCAGCCGCTCCAGAGCTAGCTTGAGACCGCGCTGCATCAGACTGGTTCTTGATTGCCTGCATTCAGCAACGGCCTCATCTTTTTGTTTATACAAAAATATAAATAAAAAAGAAGTGGTTGCAAGTCTGACTTGATGCATGGTCAGGAGTGACATCAGATGCTGTGCATGATGCTGTAACACACCTTGATGCGCACACCCTTCTTGATTCTGATACCCTTGAACTTGTTTTTGACGGTTTTGCCCTCCTTTTTGGCCTTGGTGACCTTTTTGTTTGTTTTGTGGGCTTTTGCAGTCCTTTTCA
>JAABUU010004049.1_pt1 | contig 17815 bp, 16 predicted proteins | sample 5559301 | NCBI WGS metagenome assembly JAABUU01 (sample SAMN10711884, study PRJNA513360) | rock metagenome | isolation source: Antarctica rocks | place: Antarctica: Victoria Land, Richard Nunatak white | reverse complement strand
GAGGTGGTTCTGGGCGCAGCGCCGTTTGGGTCGCAGAAACAGACTTAGTCACGCGATCTTCACTCCTTCAATACGGGTGGGGGTATACGTGGTCCGCAGGGGTGCCGGGTGCAGTAACGGGGCGGGACCTGCCGCCCGCAGCCTAAGACATACCTAGGGGGGTATGAAACAGGGGCGGCACCACTCCAGGCGATTCGCGGTCAGCGGCGGGGGAACAGCCGGCGCAGAAACGAGGGTCTGTCGGGTGTCGCGGTGGCGTGTCCTGGGCAGCGTCGGGCGGCCGGGACGGCCCGCATCACCTGGTCGACGTGCTGGCCGCACCCTGCCCAGGTGGTTTTCTGACAGGTCTTGCAGGTGACGGCGCGGCACATGGCGGTCCCATTCTGTGGCGGTCAAGGTCTGACTGTGAACGGCATCAGCAGAATACCTGTGGGGGTATATTTGAGGTGACCGTAGACGGTGCTGACGCATTCCGCCAAACCCTGAGCGGATCTGGGTCAGGCTGTTGGGGCTCCGTCGTCGGCGGGTAGCGCACCGGCGTGCGCGTTGAGCACCCGGACGGTGACGGAGGACGCCATCGCCGCGGCCTGGGCGTGCTCGCGGAGGGTCTGGTCGGGTTCGGTGGCGAGAACCTTGGTGACCGTGGAAGATGCCGCGGCGGATGGCCTTGTCCGTCAGCTCCGGGAACCTGGCCGAAACCACTGGAGAGACGCGGCGAAAAGAACGTGCACAGATCGCGTCGGCGGGGCTCCCGCTGCGAGGATGTGTGCATGGCGCGTCGAGGGCAGAGCAGTGACCGTGTGCGGGTGCCGCAGCCGGTGATGAAGCGCCGGTTGCCCTCGGGTCGTGGTGCGATGGAGCAACCGAATGTCACCCACGACGGTGAGACAGTGCTCAGCCCGAGGTTCTGGGTGGCGGTCGCGGTGACAGGTGTGGCCACGGGGCTGTTCGGTGACCTGATGATGGTGATTCTTTTTTGGTTTCAGCACACGGCTTTCAGCTATCACACGGGCAGTTTCGAGTCGGCAGTGGAGAACGTGTCGGGGCTCCGCCGGGTTGTGGTTCTGCTCATCGCGGGCGCTGTTGGTGGGGTGGCTTGGTATGTGTTGCGCCGCTACACCAAGGGGGAATGTTCGGAGGTGGATGAGGCGGTGTGGAACGGCAGCGGGAAGCTGTCGTTGCGGCGCAGCCTGGGGACGTCGGTGATTTCTGAGGTGGTCATCGGCATGGGCGCCTCGCTCGGCCGAGAGGCGGCGCCCAAGCTCATGGGTGGTGCCTCGGCGAGTGTGTTGGCGGGATGGGCCGGTCTGTCTCCGGCGCAGCGCCGTCTCCTCGTGGCGTGCGGTGCTGGGGCGGGGTTGGGCGCGGTGTACAACGTGCCCCTGGGGGGCGCCCTGTTCACTGCCGAGGTCCTCGTCGGGAGCATCGCCCTGCCCACGATCCTTCCGGCCTTGGCCTGCTCGTGGATCGCGACTGCCACCGCGTGGCTCTACCTCCCCACGAGCGCCACCTACATCGACATCCCTGCCTTCCATTCCGACACGCGCCTGATCATGTGGGCGCTACTGCTCGGCCCAGTTGTGGGGGTGTTTGCCGCGGGCTACATCCGCCTGCTCGGTTGGGTGTCACACCACCGGGTGAGCGGGCGTAAGGCGCTGGCGGCGCCGCTTGTCGCGTTCGCCGTTCTCGGGGCGGTTGGCCTTGGCTATCCGCAGCTGTTCGGCAACGGCAAGAACATGGCTCACGATGTGTTCCTCGGCGGCGGGGGGGTGGGTTTGTTGCTTGCGCTGTTCATCCTCAAACCGTTGGTGACCGCCCTGTGTCTGGGCAGTGGCGCCTCTGGTGGTTTGTTCACGCCGGTCATGAGCACCGGGGCCGTGCTCGGTGGCGCTCTTGGACTGCTCTGGTCCTACGTGTGGCCGGGATCACCGGTGGGTGCCTACGCCATGATCGGCGCCGCCGCCATGATCGGCGCCGCGATGCAAGCCCCCCTCGCCGCACTCGCACTGGTCCTGGAACTGACCCACAGTGGTTTCCAGCTCATGGTCCCGATGATGGTGGCCACCGTGACCGCCACCGCCATCACCCGCTACCTCGACGGCTACTCCATCTACTCCGCCCGCCTCACCGCCAAGTAGCCGTGTCCGCCGAATCACACCGCCATGCAGGTAACGGGTCTCCTTGCACGGGGAAACGCATTGTCAGAAGGGCCAGCGCCCGTGGAATGGGGTGGCGAGGGCGCGGTCGAACCCCACGGTGTGACCGGCGGGGACAATCGCGAGCAGCACAGGGGGAACAGTCCAAGCGGTATTCCCACAGGTAGAGGTTGGTGTGCAGGAGCATCAGCCAGATCGGGGTGATCAGGAGCAGCCCCCCGACTGCCGCGAGGAGGGTAGCGATTGCGCCAGTGCGGCAACACGGGGTCGCGGTAAGCGCCCCAGGGGTGTGATCTGGGTCTTGCTGGCGCCGTTGGTTGCGATAAGCCATGCGGCGCCGCGGGTGATGAGGTTGCAGGAGAAGAATCCTCAGTCGTAGTTGCCCGTGCCGACGAGTTTGGCCAGTCCGTAGCAGGAGAAGCGGCCTTGTTATTGCACCCCCATCTCGGCGCCGACCCGGCACCTGTCCGTCTGGATTGCGTGCGCGCCCGGTATGACGCCGACGTCGTCACCGAGCCGGGGATCGACGCCGTCCTGGCGCTGGGTGACGCGGCCACGCGCGAGGCGCTGCCGGACAAGGTGTGCGTGTCCCGACTCGCTCGTCTGGCCTACCTCGTGGTGGCGGGTCACCACGACTGTGCCGCGAACGCGGTGCCTCGGCCTGTGCACGAGGAGCACCTGCGCACCGCCGTTCATCGTCTGCGCGCTTCCCAGCCCCGCTTGGAGGTCGCTGGGGTGTGTTCCTCGACGAGAGGTGACGCCGTGTCCGGTCGCGGATCCACACCGACTAAGCCACGGGAGGGGGCGTGCGCGCCGTGCTGACCCCGGTCCACGTGTGGCATGACATCGTCCAGGCCTTGGTAGGACCGCTGCCGGCCCGCCGATTGGCACTGGCCGACGCGGAGGGTTGCGTGCTGGCCCGTGCCGTCCAGACGCTGCGTCCCCTTCCGCCGTTCGACGCGTCGGCGATGGACGGGTACGCGGTCCGGGCGCGCGATGTCTTTGCCGCAGGGCCGGCTCACCCGGTCCGGCTCCGCGTCATCGCCTCCGCTCCCGCAGGCCATCCGGTCGGGGCCGTCGTCGGAGCGGGGGACGCCGTGCGAATCCTCACGGGCGCCCAGCTGCCCGCCGGCTCCGATGCGGTGGTCGCGGTGGAGTCCACGGATGGGGGGCGGGACGTGGTGCAGGTCCGCGAACCCGTGGGACCCGGCCGACATGTGCGCCGAGCAGGTGAGGACCTGACTCAGGGCGCTCACGTCCTCGAGCCGGGCCGGGTCGTCGGGCCGGGCCAGGCCGCCGCCGCGGCCGCGGCCGCGGCCGGGCACACCGACCTGTTCGTCGTGCCGCGGCCCCGGGTGGTCATCGTGTCGACCGGTGACGAGCTCGTCGCGCCGGGGCAGCCTTTGGCGCCGGGGAATTTGCCGGACAGCAACTCGGTCGGGCTCGCCGCCGCGGTCCGCCTCGCCGGAGGTCAGGCCACGGTCGCCTGGTGCGGGGACGACCCGCGGCTGCTCCGGCGGCTGCTGGCGAAGGCGGCAGGGGCCGTCGAGATCGCGCCCGGGACTCGGGGGTATGCAGCCGGATCCCTCGTCCCGGCACGTGTCCTGAACGACCTCGAGCAGTAGAAAAGTCCGGACAACTCTTGCGCAACGGGCCGTCATGTCCTAGCGTCCGACCGCAGAAGCTGTCGCCGCTCGGAAGGAACGTTCGATGCAGACCGTGGAACAGCAGGAACGCCCCGTCCGGTGGCTGAAGGTCCTCGACCAGACCAAGTGCATCGGCTGCCACGCCTGCACGACGGCCTGCAAGAGCGAGAACGAGGTGCCGGTCGGCGTGACGCGGACCTACGTGAAGTCCGTGGACGTGGGTGTGTTCCCGCAGGTGCGTAGGGCGTTCCAGGTGACCCGGTGCAACCAGTGCACCGATGCCCCGTGCGTCGCCGCGTGCCCCACCGAGGCGATGTACAAGCGTCCGGACGGCATCGTCGACTTCGACAAGGACATCTGCATCGGGTGCAAGGCGTGCATGGCGGCCTGCCCGTACGACGCGATCTTCATCAACCCCGAGGACCACTCCGCGGAGAAGTGCAACATGTGCGCGCACCGCCTCGACGTCGGCCTCGAGCCCGCGTGCGTCTCGGTGTGCCCCACCGAGGCGATCCTGGTGGGTGACGGCAACGACCCGACGTCGAAGGTAGCCCAGCTGGTCCAGCGCCACCCTGCCCTGGTGCGCCGCCCGGAGAAGGAGACCGGGCCGGGGCTGTTCTATCTCGGTGCGCACCAGGCGACGCTGGACCCGTTGGGTTCCACGCGGCCCGATGGTGGGCTGTACGCCTGGGCCACGCAGGGCAAGCCCGGGCCGCAGCTGGTGCCGTCCGGGCACCCGGGCGGGGCCCGCTCGTCGGCGGCGGCGCTGCTGTCCTACGACATTCCGCACTTCGCCCCGTGGGGTTGGCGCGTCAGCCTCTACACGTGGACGAAGAGCATCGCCGCGGGCGCTTTCCTCGTCGCTGAGGGCTTGGCCTTTACCGGGTTGGTTGGGTGGGACGACGACCTGACCCGCTTCGTCGCGCCGGGCCTGGCGCTGGCCGGTCTGGGCGTCACCGGGGTGCTGCTGATCTGGGATCTGAAGCATTCGGCTCGCTTCTATCTCATCTTCACCCGGCACCACTGGGACAGCTGGTTGGTGCGGGGGTCGTTCATCATCGCCGGCTACGGCGGCGCCGTGGTCCTCTACCTCGGGGCCGCGGCGCTGGGTCTGCAGCTCGCGCAGCAGATCGTCGGAGCCGCCGGTGTCGCGCTGGCCCTGGGCACCGCCTGCTACACCGCGTACCTGTTCGCGCAGGCGAAGGCCCGTGACCTGTGGCAGAGCCCGTTGCTGCCCGCGCACCTGGCTGTGCAGGCGGTGCTGGCCGGCTCAGCCAGCCTGTTGCCGTTCGCGGTCTGGCTCTCCCCGCCGTCTGTGGTGCGGGCCGTCAAGGTGGTGCTCGCGGTCTCGGCAGCTGCGCACCTGGCCCTGGTGGCGACCGAGATCACGCTTCCGCACGTGACCGCGCACGCCCACCTCGCGACCCGCGAGATGATCAAGGGCCGGTTCAAGCCGTACTTCCGCTTCGGTGTGGCCGCCGTGGCGGTGGCGGTCGCCGCCCCCTACATCGGTGCCTACGCGGTGCCGTGCGCGCTGCTCGGCCTGCTGGCCCACGAGCATGCGTACGTGCAGGCCGGCCAATCCGTCCCCCTGGCCTGAGAGGCTCTCCATGGCTGCCAAGAAGACGATGCGCTCCCGCCTGTCGCTGTCCGCTCGCGCCGAGCGGGTGTCCGCGGCCCGCAAGGACACCGAGGCTCGGGGCGAGACGTTCTACCAGGGCCCCAGCGGGGTGCACCTCGCGGCGTTCCCCCCTAAGGAGCGCTGGGACGATTGGGTGGAGCTGGACTCCCGCGCCTGGCCCCGGCGTGAGGAGCACCACTACATGCTGGTGCCCACCACGTGCTTCAACTGCGAGTCGGCGTGCGGGCTGCTGGCCTACGTCGACCGCGAGGACATGCATGTGCGCAAGTTCGAGGGCAACCCCGAGCATCCCGGTTCCCGTGGGCGCAACTGCGCCAAGGGACCGTCGACGATCAATCAGGTCACCGACCCCGACCGCATCCTTTACCCGCTGCGGCGGGTCGGCTCACGCGGCAGCGGCGAGTGGGAGCGCGTCAGCTGGGACGACGCGCTCGACGGGATCGCCGCACGGTTGCGTGCCGCGATCATCGAGCAGCGGCAGAACGAGATCATGATCCACATCGGCCGGCCCGGCGAGGACGGCTTCACCGAGCGGGTGCTGGCCAGCTGGGGGGTGGACGGGCACAACTCGCACACCAACGTCTGCTCGGCGGCGGGCCGCACCGGCTACCAGTTCTGGATGGGCGCCGACCGGCCCAGCCCGGATCATGCCAACGCCAAGGTGATCTACCTGATCAGTGCGCACCTGGAAGCCGGTCACTACTTCAACCCGCACGCCCAGCGCATCACCGAGGCCCGTGCCAACGGGGCGAAGGTCATCGTGTTGGACACCCGGTTGTCCAACACCGCGACGCACGCCGACTATTGGCTTTCACCGCAGCCGGGCAGCGAGGCGGCGATCAATTTGGCGGTTGCCCGGCACCTCATCACCACCGGGCAGTACAACCGGGAGTTCGTGCGGCAGTGGTGGAACTGGGAGGAGTACCTGCAGGCTTGCCGTCCGGAGCTGCCTGCGACCTTCGCGTCCTTCGAGGAGGTGCTGGGCACCCTGTATGACGAGTTCACTTTCGACTACGCGGCGGCGGAGTCCGGGATCGACGCTGCCACGCTGCGCGAGGTCGCGGAGACCGTGGCCGGTGCGGGCACGCGCTTTTCCAGCCACTCCTGGCGGTCGGCCGCCGCGAGCAACCTCGGCGGCTGGCAGGTTACCCGCACGCTGGTGCTGCTGTCGGCGTTGCTCGGGTCGATCGGCACCGAGGGCGGCCTGTTCGCCAACTACTGGAACAAGTTCGTGCCCAAGCCGATCCACACCCCGCCGCACCCGGGCGTGTGGCAGGAGCTGAGCTGGCCGATGGAGTACCCGCTCGCCCAGAACGAGTTGTCGTTCCTGTTGCCGCAGTTCCTCAAGGACGGTCGCGGCAAGTTAGATACGTACTTCATCCGTGTGTACAACCCGGTCTGGACCAACCCCGACGGGATGTCGTGGATGGAGGTCCTGTCCGACCCGGAGAAGGTCGGCTGCTTCGTCGCTCTGACGCCGACGTGGAACGAGTCGGCCTATCTCGCCGACTGGGTGCTGCCGATGGGGCACAGCTCCGAGCGTCACGACACCCATTCCTATGAGCAGTACGACGGGCAGTGGCTGGGCTTCCGGCAGCCGGTGTTGCGTGCGGCTCGCGAGCGCGTGGGTGAGACCGTCACCGACACCCGCCAGGTCAACCCCGGCGAGGTCTGGGAGGAGAACGAGTGGTGGATCGAGCTGTCGTGGCGCATCGACCCTGACGGCAGCCTCGGGATCCGCCAGTACCACGAGTCCAAGGCCAGTCCCGGGACCAAGCTCAGCGTCGACGAGTACTACGGCTGGATGTTCGAGAACTCCGTCCCCGGCCTGCCGGAGCGCGCGGCGAAGGAAGGCCTGACACCGCTGCAGTTCATGCGGCGCTACGGCGCTTTCGAGATCGCCAAGGGCCTGGGCGCCGTGCACGCGTTCCCCGTGCCGCAGGAGGAGCTCGCCGACGTGAGCGTGAGCCCGCTGGGGCGGGTCTACACGTCCACGGCCAAGCCGCCGAACCCCAACATCGTGCCCATGGGTGCGCCTGTCCCCGACGAGCAGGGTCGGCGGGCCGTGGGGATCGACGTCGACGGCGTCGTGCGCCGCGGCTTCCCGACCCCGTCGGGCAAGCTCGAGTTCTACTCCTCCACGCTGGCCGGCTGGGGCTGGCCCGAGCAGGCGCTGCCCGGTTACATCAAGAGCCACGTGCACCCCGACGCGATGGCACCGGACCAGATGGTGCTGCTGTCCACGTTCCGACTTCCGACCCAAATCCATACCCGCTCGGCGAACTCCAAGTGGCTGGACGAGCTCGCCCACACCAATCCGGTGTGGGTGCACCCCTCCGATGCCGCCCGCCTCGGGGTCGCGCACACCGGTGACCTGCTCCGGGTGTCGACGGACATCGGGCACTTCGTCGCGAAGGCGTGGATCACCGAGGGCATCCGCCCTGGGGTCGTGGCCTGCAGCCATCATATGGGCCGCTGGCGTCCGACCAGCCAGGACGACGGTCAGCGCCAGATGATGGCCACGGTGGACTTGGTCCAGGATGGTGACGACTGGAGCATGCACAAGGTGAAGTCTGTTGGGCCGTACGCCAGCAGCGACCCGGACACGAAGCGGATCTGGTGGAGCGACACCGGGGTGCACCAGAACCTCACCTTCCCGGTCCATCCCGACCCGATCTCCGGCATGCACTGCTGGCACCAGGCTGTGCGCGTCACCCCGGCGCGACCAGACGACAAGGCCGGTGACATTGCGGTGGACACCGCCAAGGCGCGCGAGGTCTACCAGCAGTGGCTGGAGATGACCCGCCCAGCAGGCCAGATCTCGCCCGACGGTCTTCGGCGGCCGACCTGGTTGATGCGTCCCCTCAAGCCCCACCCGGACACCTTCGTCCTGCCGAGGCCCTGATCGTGGTGACCGCTGCGCCGCAGCACGCCGCACCGGATCTCGCTCCTGCTTCGGCGAGGTGGGAGTTGCTGCGGGCGCTCGGTGCCGCCGTCTTGACCCCACCACCCGGGAACGCTGCTCCGTGTGAGGCCCTGGATCTTGCCCTTCAGACGGGTGCAGAGCACACTCACGTCTTCGTGCTCAGTGCGCCGCCGCACGCGGCCATCTACCTGGGACCGGAGGGCAAGCTGGGCGGTGAAGGGCTGGACCGAATCAGCGGTTTCTGGCGCGCGCTCGGTCTGCAGGCCCCCGAGGACGCCGACCATCTGGGCACGCTGCTCCTGCTGTACGCCGAGTTGGGCGAGGCCGAGACGGGCGCCTCCTCGGACAAGGCCAGGAGCCAGATGAGGCAGGCTCGGACCGCCCTGTTGCACGAGCACCTGTGGAGCTGGGCGCCGGGCTACCTGGCTGCGGTGCGTGGACTCGGCGTGCCGTCGGTGGCCGAGTGGGCGCAGCTCGTCGAGCAGGCGTTGCGCGTCGAGCTGGAGGACGTGGAACCCGCCGCTCTGCTGCCTCTGGCGCTGCGCCAGGCCCCGGCCCCGCTCGGTTCCGATCCCACGTTCGACGAGACGCTCGACGTGCTCGTGGCTCCGGTCTGCTCCGGGATGATCTTCACCTATCCTGACCTGGAGGCGGCCGCGGCCAGCGCCGGCTTGGGCGTGCGGCGCGGTGAGCGGCGCTACGCGCTCAAGGCCATGTTCGAGCAGGATGCCGCCGCGACGCTGCTGCTGCTCGCTGCTCATGCCGAGCACTGGTCCGCGGTGCACGCAGCCCAGGCCTACGGAGCGCATGATGCCTGCTCCTGGTGGTCGGCTCGCGCCGCCCGCACGTCCTCGGTCCTCACCGAGCTGGCCGCCCGGGTCAGCACGTCCGGGCAGGCGTCATGAGCGGGACGGTTGCTCGGACGACGGTGCGACAGGAGGCATCATGCTCGGCCTGAACCGGGACGCCACGACCGCGCTGCGGGCGGCCGTCGGTGCCGTCCCCGACCCCGAGCTCCACCAGTCGCTGACCGAGCTCGGCATGGTGCGCGAGGTCCGCCTGTCGCGGAGCGGTCGGGCCGAGATCGAGATCGCCCTCACCACCGCCGGCTGCCCGATGACCTCACGACTGACCCGCGAGGTGACGGCGGCCGCCGTAGCCCTCGCCGAGGTGACCTCGGTCCAGGTGAGTTTCACGGTCATGCCCGAGCAGGAACGCAGGGCGCTGGCCGAGCGCTTCTTCGCGACCCGGCCACCGATCCAGCAGGCGCCCGCGCGAGAGATCTATGCCGTGGCGAGCGGCAAGGGCGGGGTCGGCAAGTCCAGCGTGGCCGCCAACGTCGCCGTCAGCCTGGCCCAGCAGGGAAAGCGGGTCGGACTGCTCGACGCGGACGTCTGGGGCTACTCCGTTCCCCAGCTGTTCGGCGCCCGCCACAGCCCGATCGCGATGTACGAGATGATGCTCCCCGTGCAAGCCCACGGGGTGAGCCTGATGTCGTTGGGCTTCCTCGTCGAGGACGAGACGCCGATCATTTGGCGCGGCCCGATGCTGCACAAGGCGCTCACCCAGTTCGTGCAGGACGTCCACTGGGGCGACCTGGACGTCCTGCTGCTGGACCTGCCGCCCGGCACGGGCGACGTCACCCTGTCGGTGCTCGAGCTCCTGCCCACGGCTTCTCTGCTCGTCGTGACCACCCCGCAGCAGGCGGCCCGAGGGGTGGCCAGCCGCGTCGGCGTCATGGCCCGCGACATGCACATGCCGATCGCCGGGGTCGTCGAGAACATGTCGGAGCTGGTCTGCGCCCGATGCGGGGACAGCACACCGCTGTTCGGCGCCGGCGGGGGTCGCCAGCTCGCCGCAGAGTTAGAGGTCCCGCTGCTCGGTCAGGTGCCGCTCGACATGGCGCTGCGCCAGGCCGGCGACGATGGCGTGCCGGTCGTGGTCGGAGACCCCACGAGCGTCTCCGCCGTGGCCCTGAAGGCGATCGCTTCGGCGGTCCGACCGGTGCGGCGCCCGCTCGTGCGGCTCTCGCTCGGTCTCGAACCCGTGTAGGTCACTCGGCCGGGGCGGCCTCGTCGGAGGAGTGCCGGACGTCGAGGCGGTAGCCCGATCGTCTGGACCACTCGGAGGACACGGCGAAGCGGTCGCCGCGCAGGCTCGTCGACCGCCACTCCACCGGGCGGTCATCGACCGAGGCGGTCCGCTCGATGTGCAGGACGCCCACCCCTTCCGGCAGTGCCAACAGCACCGCGTCATCGGGGGAGGCCACCTCGGCAGTGATCGTCTCCCGCCCGCCCGTGAGCCGGATGCCGGCGCGCGCCTCCAGCTCGTCGTACAGACCGGCATGCGAGAAGTCCACCTCCAGCAGCGGCGCAGCCAGGCCAAACGGCAGCCACGCACGGTCGAGGGCCAGCGGCTCCTCGTCGGCGTACCGCAGCCGGGCGAGGTGGAGCAGGGGATCGTCCTCAGCAAGGCCGAGCCTGCGAGCGACAGTCGGGGCGACGACCTGCTCGCGGGCGAGCACCTCACTGCGCTGCACCATCCCGCGCGCCTCGACCTCCCGGAACAGGCTGTAGAGCGCGCCGAGCGACTGCTCGATGCGGTCGTGCCGCACCTTCGTCACTCGACCCCGTCCGCTATCGAGGACGCCGCGATCACGCAGGCGGCGCAGCGCTTCCCGAACGGTGTGACGACTCACGTCATACTCCCGGCACAGCTCGTGCTCACCCGGGAACTCCGCGGCGAACTCGCCCGCCTGCAGCCTCCGCTCGCAGTCGTCGATCAACTGGGCCCACAGCGGCACCGAGGAGCCACGATCCAGCCGGGAGGAGAGCGCACCGTCAGAGGCCATCACGCCCGTGAAGTTAGCAAGGGCCGAGACTGCCAGCTGCAGCCAGTGAGCCGGCCCTTCGTGGTCAGCCGACGAGCGTCTCGACCGCCCGATCGACATCGGCCCGGCTGCCCCGGTTGTAGGGCAGCTTGGACAGCACGTTGCCCATCATGCAGGTGTTGCTCACGGCAGCGAAGGTCAACCCGCCCCCGACAGCGGCCGAGAGCCACTTGGCCCTCGGCACCCGGGTGCTCGTCAACACCCCGGCCATGATCAGCGTGCCCGCGACCAGCCGCACCTGCCGCTCCAGCGCCCAGGTCGGCTCGCCGCGCTGGACGTCCCCTTCCGCCTGGTGCCAAGCAATCATGCCGCCGCTGAGGACATGGACGTTGTGCTTGCCGACCGTCGTAAGCTGCTGCGACGCCTTGGCGGCGCGGGACCCGGCCTGGCAGACGAGCACGAGCGGCCCCTCGGTCCGAGCCAACCGCTCGCGATGGCGAGCGATCTGATCCAGCGGCACGTTCACCGCCCCCGGGATGTGGCAGGTGCGGAACTCGCCCGCAGTGCGCACGTCGAGCAGCTGGAAGCTGCCCTCCGGCAGCGCCTGCACCCAGCTGGGGGACACCTCCCCGGCCGTGGGCCGATCGGTGGTGATCGGGCGAGGTGCGGTCGTCGTCATCGTTACTCCCTTGTTCCTGCTCCCGGTGGCACCTCACCAGGGTGAGGCAAACGTCCGGACAGGTCAATAGGTAGGCCGTATTCGCTCCCCGCTGGAATGAGGGCGACGTCCAGTAGGCGGGATCCCTGGGGGGACGCACCGTCGACCTGGACGGCGATGCCGCAGCCCTGCAGGTGCTCGATGAAGGGCTGCCCGACCAACGCCCCTCGTGCGGCGTCGTTGTTCTTCCCGCTCGTCGCGTCCCGGTATGCGACCGACTCGATCATTCTGACCTCGACTCTGTCGTTGGCTCGGTGGGGCGAGACCCTCGGCGACGACGTCGTCGCTGCCGCGACCATCGACCGCCTCGTCCACCACGCGTCAAACCAAGTAGAAAACACCAACAGAACCCGAGGGGGTCACTCTTCAATCAGCAATAGGGGGGCAGAGTTGGCCCGGGGTTGACACGGGTGAACCGGATCGGCTTATGGTCCGTGTACAGCAGTGAACCGGTGCCATGATGGTGCCGTCCCAACACGAAGGAGCAACGCGATGAGCCGGAATTCAGGTGCACGGCGGTGGGGTGCCAGCGTAGGGGTGCTCGCTTTTGCCGGGGTGAGCGCGGGGATGTTGCTGGGCGGGGTGGCCCAAGCGGCCACCACCCCCACCGGTGCGGGGAACACCGGTACGGGAACCTTGGCCCCGTTCACGGCCAGCCGGGTGAGTTCGGTCGCGATGAACGGGGACACCGACCCTTACAGCATTGCGGTGGTGCCATTGTCGGCGGGCAAGTTGGTCGCGGGCAACGTGTTGTCGGTGAACTTCAACCACGGAAACACTGCAGGGGCGGGGACCAGCATCGTGCAGGTCGACCCGGCCACCGGTGCCAGCTCGGTGTTCGCTTCAGGGTTGCCGATCTCCGGTCCGGTGGGCATCGCGATCAACCCTGTCAACGACGGTGTGTGGATCGGCGGCTTCGGTGCCACCGACGGCTCCACCTCCAACGACATGCTGATCCTGCCCGATGGCACGGTGAAGGCGAACTACAACACCACCACCGTCAACGCCAAGCCCGGGTACAGCGGTGTGAAGCCGACCTTCGACGGGGTGTGGGGCGAGGGTGTCAGCAAGCACGCGGGGCAGGTGTCCTTCTACTACGGCACCACCGGTTCCGGGGCCAACGGCACCGGCGGTGGGCAGGTGTGGCGGATCGACCCGCACCCCACAGGCACCGCGAACGGGCAGCCGGTGAACTCCACCTACGCCACCATCGCGACTGGTTTGGCCGACAACGCCAGCAGCAAGGCACTGCCGGTGACCCCCGGTAACGCGGCCGGCCCGCAGGGCTTCGCCTACAACGACACCACCGGGGTGATGTATGTGTCCAACGACGCGGACAACACCATCACCGCCATCCCCGACGCGGCCACCGCGACCGCGCCCACCCACACGAGGAGAGTGCCAGTGGCGGCGGGGGTACTCAACACCCCGGAGAACATCGCGCTGAACCCGGTCAACGGAGACCTGCTCGTGGTCAACGCCGCCACCAACACCCTGACCGAGATCAACCCAGCCACCGGTGCCGTCCTCGGCTCCCGGGTACTGGACACCGGTGCCCACAACGCCCTGTTCGGTCTCGCGGTGAGCACCGACGCCCACGGCAGCCCAGTCATCTACTACAGCAACGACAACGACAACACCCTCAACGTGCTCCGCACCAGCGGCACCACCGGCACTAGCGGCGCCACCGGTTCCACGGTGACCCCCACCGGTGGTGCGGCCACCGGTGGGGGTGGCAGTGCCGGCGGTCGGGACACCACACTGCTGATCGTCGGCGTCGTAGCCGCCACCGGGGCGGTCGCAGCCGCCGGGGCATGGCGAGGCCGCCGACCCGCCCGCAACCAGGCCTGACTTGTCCTAACCCCACCGGTCCCCGCCCGGCGCAGCAGCGCCGGGCGGGGCACGCACCACACGGCCACTGACCCCGTGACGGCCCGGCCGCCGCCCGAGCCCAGAAGCCCGACTCCGCGCATTGAGGAGCGAGCTGGCGGCTCCGCATTGAGGCTAGCGGGGTTTTCGCTGGGAGCATCGGTGGTTGCACGTCGCCGTGCACACCCACACGTTTCTCGCTGGTGGTCTGTTGAGGCACCGAGGCACCGAGTTCGTTGAGCAGGCCGATTGACTCAGGCGAGGTGAGTTCGGTTTTCTCGAAGTAGCTGACTCCTTCCCGGACCGCGAATCCGGAGTTGAGGAAGGCGGTGCTGCCGGTCCCCGGCCGGCAGGAGCGCACCGATCCGCGACACCCCGCGGGGTAGTAGCCGCTGCTCCAGGGCGGCGAGCAGGTCGCTGCCCAGGCCCCGACCGCGCCACCGCGGTGACAGGGTCAATCTGAGCACCCAGGCCCGGTCGCTGTCGACCCGGCTCAGGGCCGCGCCGATCACGGCGCCGTCGGCCACGGCGACCACCGACGGGTGGTCGCCGAGGCACGCGAGAATGTCGGAGAGGGTGAACACCGGTGGCTGTCGGGTGGTGGAAGATTCCGCGTCGAGCCGGGCGATGGCCTCCAGATCCGCCGGCCGCAAGTCCCGTAGGTGCCAGGAATTCACCACGCAGGCCCCTTCCCGAGGACCACGCAGGTCCTCTGCGCCCGTGGGGGCAGGATGCCGCCCACCCTACGGTGAGCGCGTCGGGCGCTCAGGTCCGGCCGCGCAGCATCAGGATCCAGTACATGAACGGCAGCCCGCAACGCTTGAGGTACCACATGTCGCGCCGTTCCTTGGTGGTGTCGATGACCGGGAACGAGGGGTGCGGCTTCATCGAGTAGTCGAACTCGGCCAGCAGCATCGTGTGCCGTGAGGTGGTCAGCGGACAGGAGGCGTAACCGTCGTAGGAGGCAGGCAGCGGTGCTGTCCTGCCCGCCGGCGTCGAAGCCGGAGGAGCAGAAGCTGCCGAAACCGTGGGTCGAAAAGACGGCCGCCTCATCGGGCAGCGGGTGTCCGAGGCGGCGTGCGGAGCGGAACTGGGCGCGGGTCAGCTCGTCGATCCGCGCGGGATCGACCAGGTCGGTCCGCCCGACACTGCCGCAGAGCAGGGAACCGCCGGTGAACACAGCCGGTGGCTGGTCAGGCTGCGCTGCGTCGGTGACGACGTAGGCAAGGTGGGTGTCGGTGTGGCCCGGGGTCACCAGCACCTGCACGGACAGGCTGCCCGCCTGCAGGCTGCCTCCCCACTCACCGCGACCCGGTCGAAGCTGACCGGGTCGGCGGCGTTCACTGTGTAACGCGCGCGTGGCGCTGCGCGAGGGCGAGCCCGCCGGTGACGTAGTCCTTGTGGATGTGGGTCTCCACCACGAGGGACAACGTCAGCCCCTGCCGATCGAGGAAGTCTTGGATCCGGTCGGTGTCACGCTGCGGGTCGATGGCGACCGCGTCCCGCCCGGCGTGGGCGACGTAACTGCGGTCGCCCAGTTCCTCGGTACTGATCACTTCGACCTGCATGACCGTTCCTGCTCTTCCTGCGATACGATAATGTCCGTACGTTACGTCTGAGGGACTGGCCGGCAAGGGCCCGGACGGAAGTCGCTAGAGGAGGCAGACGCGTGAGCGCAGTAAAGGCCGGCGTGCCGAGCCGTTTGGAGCGTGCGGCGGGTACGCCGCTGTGGCAGCAGTTGTTGACCGATCTGCGCCGGCGGCTGGAGGATGGCGAGTTCGACCAAGCGTTTCCCGGGGAGTTGAAGCTGCGCGCTGAGTACGGCGTCAGCCGGCACACGGTGCGCGAGGCGCTGCGTGAGCTGCGCAGCGCCGGGATCGTCACCGCTGCCCGCGGCCGCCAGCCGCGCCTGGCCCTCGACATCGACTTCGAACAGCCCCTGGGGGCCCTGTACAGCTTGTTCGCCTCGGTGGAGGCAGCCGGGGTGGAGCAGCGCAGCATCGTGCGCCGCCTCGAAGTCACCGCCGATGCCCACGTCGCGGTGCGTCTCGGGCTGGAGGAGTCGACCCCGCTGCTGCATCTGGAGCGGCTGAGGCTGGCCGGTGGGCAGCCGCTGGCACACGACCGGGTGTGGCTTCCCCACCAGATCGCGGCGCCGCTGTTGGAGACCGACTTCGCGCACACCGCGCTGTATGACGAATTGTCCCGCCGCTGCGGCGTCCGGGTGAGTGCCGGGCAGGAACGGCTGCGGGCGGTGCAGCCCTCCGCACTGGAGCGGAGGCTGCTCGAGCTGCCATCGGATCAGGCCGCGTTCGCCATCGAACGGCTGGGCTGCGCGGGCGGAGGGCCGATCGAGTGGCGGACCACCCTGATCCGCGGTGACCGATTCACCGCCATCGCCCAGTTCTCCGCCCGGACCGGCTACCACCTGAACCTCACCGCCCTGCACAGCCTTGACCCCGCCACAAATTGGAGCCGCTCATGAGCACGTCCGACGACACCCCCGACAGCCCGCGCGACGTGACCGCCGCCGAGGCTGCGGATGCGCTCCGTGCCGGCTCGGCGATCCTGCTGGATGTCCGCGAGAACGACGAGTGGCAGGCGGGGCACATCCCGGGCGCGGTCCACGTGCCGCTGTCCGAGCTCGACCCGGCAAACCTGGACCCCTCACAACCCGTCATCGCGTTGTGCCGCTCGGGCGGCCGGTCCAGCAAAGCGGTCGCAGCATTGAGCGCGGCCGGGGTGCCGGTGCGCAACTTCGCCGGCGGCATGAAGGACTGGGCCGAGCAGGGGCTGCCCGTACTCACCGACAGTGGGCACCGCGGCATCGTGAAATGACCATCGTCGGCGCCATCTTTTTGGGCGTGCTGATCGGGGTCAGCCTCGGCGCGCTCGGCGGCGGCGGTTCCATCCTGACCGTCCCCGCTCTGGTGTACGTCATCGGCGAGTCCGCGCAGGCCGCGACGACCGAGAGCCTGGTCATCGTCGGGATCACCTCCCTGGTCGCCACCATCGGCCACGCCCGGGTCCGGCACGTGAAATGGGTCGCCGGGTTCGTCTTCGGTCTGACCGGTGTCATCGCCTCCTACCTGGGCACGGCCGCCAACCGGGCCGTGAATCCGAACGTGCTGCTCCTCGCCTTCGCGGGTCTCATCATCATCGCCGCGGTCGCGATGCTGCAGCGGCAACACACCCAGGACCCGGCACCCGATGCGGCACACGATGTGGATGACCCTGCCGGCAAGGAGCATCGCGATGCCCACGCCGCCCATCCCGACCTCACCCCCCGACCGGGAGGCACTGCCGTGGCCGACCGGCGGGTTGTCCCCGCCCTCGGGCAGCTCACCGTCACGCCCGCGACCGCGGTCAAGGTCCTGGCCGCCGGGCTCACGGTCGGGTTTTTGACCGGGTTGTTCGGCGTCGGCGGCGGCTTCGTCATCGTCCCAGCGCTGGTCATGGCCCTGGGGTATGAGATGCCGATCGCGGTCGGCACCTCACTGCTCGTGATCGCGATCAACTCCGCTGCCGCGCTGCTGGCCCGCTCCGGTCACGAAACGTTCGACTGGTCAGTCATCGTTCCCTTCACCGCCGCGGCGATCGTCGGGTCGCTGGCCGGCAAGCGAGTCGCGGAGGAAGTGTCACCGGCCACACTCACCAAAGCCTTCGTCGGCCTGCTGTTCGCCGTCGCTGTCTATGTCGCGATCCGCAGCGGTGTCGCGCTGTCCACCTGAGTTCGTATGCACACCAGCACTATGACCACCACCCAACTGACCAGGTCACGCTTATCTGCCCGGACACCAGTGACGAGTCACACCGATGGGTGATGCGGCGGAGGGTGGTGCACGGGTTTGAGCTTTGGCGAGCGGGCGGGGAGGTGTCATCGGGTGCGGCGATCAGCATTGGCACAAGAAACTGAGGAGGCGCTCGAGGTCGACTGCATAACCACCCTGTGCAGCGGGAATTGCCGCACTGTCCCACCAGACACCCCCCGTCGGGGTGTTTCCCGATCAACGACCCATGAGGTGTGT
>JAABUU010004047.1_pt1 | contig 17823 bp, 13 predicted proteins | sample 5559301 | NCBI WGS metagenome assembly JAABUU01 (sample SAMN10711884, study PRJNA513360) | rock metagenome | isolation source: Antarctica rocks | place: Antarctica: Victoria Land, Richard Nunatak white | reverse complement strand
CGAAGAGCGATCTTGTCGTTGGTCATCGTGGTGGTCCTCGGGTCAGTGTTGCGTCTCGCAAACCAACCCTACCCAGGTTCACCGCGGTGGCCGCTTCCTACACCACGCCCTGGGACACGACCCACGCACTGGACTTTTGATCGATCGCTTTAGTTTTGTCACAGTGATTATATTCTTAAATAGTTTGATAATATAACATTTTTTCTAAGAAAATAAAAATAATAGTAAAAAGTAATCTATCAAACTACACACAAAATTTAGTTATTGGAACTTGGTGGCATTGGGCATGAAAGTGCGTTTTAGAGAAACGGTCTAATTTAACAACTTGACTTCATTAGGATGATGTAGAAAACCTATGTTTAATGCGGATCGCTGATGCGCGCCTGAAAGCTTGCCTTGTGCGTGCTTTCGACGTGCATAAACCCGTACATTTACCTCCGACCAGCAAACCATGATCGTTCAGGCACTGAAACGCACTTTGGGCTCCTTTGCTACCAGACCCCAAGTAATGGATTCCAAAGGCTTGCCTTTGGCGGAGTTTAAGGCAGAGCCTCAACCTTGCTTGCTTCAGGCCCAAGCATCCTCAGTGCCCGATCACCGCCCGCAGCGCCGTGGCCACCAGGGCGACCGCGACCACGCCTGCCGCCCACAGCCCGGCGAACCACAGCAGCCTGCGCGCCCCCCCCGGGGTCAATGGTAGTGCGTCCCGGTGCTGACCTTGCCGCGAAACACCCAGTAGCTGTAGCCGGTGTAGACCAGGATCGTCGGCACCAGCACGGCGGCGCCCACGAGCAGGAACATCTGGCTCGCCGGCGGGGCGGCGGCCTGCCAGATGGTGATCGACGGCGGCACCATCATCGGGAACACGCTGATCCCCAGGCCCGCGAAGCACAGCACGAACACGCCGAGCGCGCAGGCGAACGGGGTGGCGTGGTGGCGCCGCTCCAGCCCGACCCAGAACCCCCAGGCGAGCAGCGCCACGAGGATCGGCACCGGCGAGGTGATCGCGATGCCGGGCCAACCGAACCAGCGGTCGCGGAACAGCGGGTTGAGGAACGGCGTCCACAGGCTGACCGCGCCGATCAGCGCCAGAGTGGCGACGCCAAGCACGCGCGAATGGCGGCGGCAGCGATCCTGCAGCGCGCCCTCGGTGCGAAACACCAGCCACGACGCGCCGAGCAGGGCGTAGCCGATCACCACCGCGACGCCGCACAGGATGGAGAACGGCGTGAGCCAGTCGAACCAGCCGCCGGAGTACGAGCGGCCGGTGACCTTGATGCCCTGCAGCAGCCCGCCGAGTGCGAGGCCCTGGAAGAACGCGGCCATGGTCGAGCCGAGGAAGAACGAGGCGTCCCAGCCGAAGCGGCCGAGGCGCGAGGCGGCGCGGAAGCGGAACTCGAAGGCGACACCCCGAAAAATCAGGGCGAGCAGCATCCCGATGATGATCGGGTAGAGCGCGGGCATGATGGTCGCGTACGCCAGCGGGAACAGCGCGAACAGGCCGCCGCCGCCGAGCACGAGCCAGGTCTCGTTGCCGTCCCACATCGGCGCGATGGAGTTCACCATCACGTCGCGCTCCGCCTTTTCGCGCTCGACGGCGAACAGGATGCCGACGCCGAGGTCGAAGCCGTCGAGCAGCACATAGGCCAGCACGGCGACCGCGATCACCCCGGCCGCGACCAGCGGCAGGATCGGGCCGCCCAGGGTCGCGGCGAGGCTGCCGGGAACAAGCGTTGCGGGGTTCATGGCGCTCACTCCGCAGGCAGGGGGCTGCGGGCGCCGGGGTGGGACTGCCCGATCGTGCCGCCGCTGGTCGGGCCGGAGGCGGCCGGCGCCGCACCGGCGGGCCCGGGGGTGATGCCGGCGGTGCGGGTCAGGATGCCGGTGGGCGGCCCGCTCTCGCCGACCTGGGGCGGCTGCGCGGCCAGGCGCAGCAGGAACACGAAGCCCGCGGAATAGACCACCGCGTAGACCACGATGAACGCCAGGAACGAGGCGGCCAGCCCCGGGGCCGCGATCGGCGACACGCTCTCCGTGGTGCGCATCAGGCCGTACACCGTGAACGGCTGGCGGCCGACCTCGGTGGTGACCCAGCCGAGCAGCAGCGCCGCGAAGCCGGACGGCGCCATGGCGACCACGCCCCACAGCAGCGCGCGGCTGGTGTAGAGCCGGCCGCGCCAGCGCTGCAGCGCGCCGAGGGCGCCGACGAGGAGCATCAGCATGCCGAGCCCGACCATGGCGCGGAACGTGTAGAAGATGATCTGCGCGTTGGGGCGGTTCTCGGGCGGGAACTGGTCGAGGCCGGGGACCTCGCCGTCCAGGCTGTGGGTCAGGATCAGCGAGCCCAGCAGCGGCACCGCGACCTGGTGGCGCGTCACGCCGGCCTTCATGTCGGGCACGCCGAACAGCAGCTCCGGGGCGCGGCGCTCCGCGTGCCAGCTCCCCTCCATCGCGGCGAGCTTGGCGGGCTGGTACTTCAGGACCTCCAGGCCGCTCATGTCGCCGACCAGGATCTGCAGCGGCGCCACGACCACGGCCATCCACATCGCCATGGAGAACATCGTGCGCGCCGCCTGGTTCGGGCGCCCGCCGCGGCGGCGCTCGCCGAGGATGTGCCACGCGCCGACCGCGCCGACGGTGAACGCCACCGAGAGGAACGCCGCCAGCATCATGTGCGGGTAGCGCACGAACACGCTCGGGTTGAACAGGATGCGCATCCAGGACTCGGGCAGGAAGGTGCCGTCGGGCGCGAGGCTGTAGCCGGCGGGGGTCTGCATCCACGAGTTCACCGCGATGATCCAGAACCCGCTCAGCAGGGTGCCGAACGCGACGAGGCAGGTGGCGGCGAAGTGCAGGCGCGGCCCGACCTTGTCCATGCCGAACAGCATCACGCCGAGGAAGCCGGCCTCGAGGAAGAACGCGGTCAGCACCTCGTAGCCCATGATCGGGCCGATCACCGGGCCGGCGCGGTCGGAGAACGCCGACCAGTTGGTGCCGAACTCGTACGACATCACCAGCCCGGAGACCACGCCCATGGCGAAGCCGATGGAGAAGATCTTCAGCCAGTACTGGAAGACGTCGAGGTAGACCTGCTTGCCGGTGCGCAGCCACAGGCCCTCCAGCACCGCGAGATAGCTGGCCAGACCGATGGAGAACGCGGGGAAGACGATGTGGAAGCCGACGGTGAAGGCGAACTGCGCACGCGCCAGGTGGAAGGCGTCGAGGCCGAACATGGGCCGCTCCTGATATGGCGGCGGCACGCGGGACCGGGCGCGTCTGCCCCGGGGAGCGCGCCCGCGACCGCTCCTGTGTGAACGCCCGCGCGGATCGCGGCGGGCCTTGTCCCAGGCCACGGATATGTTACCCGCCGCGCGGGAATGCGAGGGCGCGAGGCAGGCAAGGCAGAAAGAAAGGTTGAGGCCCCGCCTTCAAGCATGGGCCTCGAACTCCGCCAAAGGCTCGTCTTTGGAATCCAATACTTAAGCAAAGCCGGTCCGGGGGGCTTTCCCCTGGCGGGTCTGATCAGTGGGATTGCCCTGCCTTGGTGGACGCCCTGACGCTTTCGTCCAAGGTGTTCCCGCATGCCCAAGAGGCACCTGCCATGTTCACCTGAGTTCCGCCGCCAGATGGTCGAGCTGGTTCGTGCCGGACGCTCGCCGGTGGACCTTGCCCGCGAGCATGGGTCGCCCCGCGTCGATGCCGAACTGCGGGCACGTGGGCAAAAGCACAGCCGCAAGCGCATCGCGCGCTTGATGCGCGAGGCCAGGCTTGTGGGCGCCTGCTGGTGTCCGGCCCTCGATGGGACCGGTCGGCGATGCCTACGACAACGCCATGGCGGGGAGCTTCTTCTCCACTCTGGAAGCCGAGCTGCTCAGCCGATGCCGGTTCACGTCGCAGGCCGAGGCGCGCATGGCCTGCTTCAGCACCACCGGAGGCCGGTACAATTCTGTCCGCCTGCATTCCAGCCTGGGCTAGCGCTCACCCATAGCCTACGAAACCGACATGGAGGCTGCCCTGACCGAGACATAGCCGCCCAAGCCCGCAAACCGTCCACCAAGGCGGGGCAATCCCACGTAAAGGGCCAAGTCGCCAGCAACCACGGCCTTGTTCTTCGACGCCATTCCCATGGCCCGATCGCTCGATGCGAAACTGGGAACCTCCGGATTGACGAGCACGTCGGAGAAACGCAGGTCTTTCGTGAAGGTCGGCAAGCCGCTCGGATTGAAGCTGAAGAAATCCCTGTTCTCCCCATCGGGACTGGCTTTAGCGGAGACCGTGAGCCAGGTTCCAGCAACCAAGGTTCCTGTCGCTTGCGACTGCCGGCGCTGACATTGCGATCGTCGCTCCCAGGCAGATGGCCGCAAGCTTGCGGCTGTTGGGTTCGAGCATCGGTCTTCTCCTGAAATGCCTGCATGCAGGGTGCGCGATGACCGGACTGGGACCAAGCTCAACCGGTGCTGTCCACGGCGAGCGCGATGTCCTTCTGGGCATCCAGGGCGGAAAGCCGGTCAACAAGCGCGGCGCGGACACGAGAGTAGGCCCCATTCCCCATCACCAGACGGCGCGGCGCCGGGCTCTGATCGACCGAGTCGATCATGGCATGGACAATCCCCTGGGGTTCACTGGCTGCGAAGGTCCGGTCGGCCACCATGCGCCGCACCTCGCCGGCGGGCGTGGCGTCGTAAGCTGCCAGTGCCGGAGAGCTGACGATCTTCGCGCCGAAGTCGGTCCGGGTGGGGCCAGGCTCGGCGAGCGTGAACGTGACGCCGAACGGCGCCACCTCCTGCGCGACCGCTTCGACGAAGCCCTCGATCCCCCACTTGGTCGCGTGATAGAGACTGAATGCGGGATAGGCGATCTGGCCGCCCTCGGACGACACCTGCAGGATGCGGCCGCCGCCCTGCGCACGTAGGTGCGGCAGCGCCGCGCGGATGACCTGGATCGAGCCGATGAGGTTGGTGTCGATCTGCAGCCGGACCTGGTCATCGGTCAGCTCCTCGGCGGCGCCGACCAGGCCATATGCCGCGTTGTTCACCATCACGTCGATGCGGCCCAGGTCTCGGAAGGCCTGATCCACCACGCGCCGTACGGCGATGGCGTCCGTCACGTCGAGACGCGCCACCCAAAGCCGCTCGCCATGCTGCGCCTTGAGGTCGTCGAGGGCCTCGACCTTGCGCAGGGTCGCGGCCACGCGGTCGCCGCGCGCCAGCAGGCTCTCGGTCATCAACCGCCCGAAGCCGGACGACGTGCCGGTGATGAACCAGGTTTTGCTCATGGGAGTGCTCCTACAGGGCCGGCGGCCCCGATCCGTACCGGAACCTGGGACCGTGCGGCCCTGCTATCATCCGCACGATGTCGCATGAGGCAGTGAAAATCACCCATGAATGAGCGCCCTTCCCTGGCCGACCTCGGAGCCTTCGCCGCCATCGTGGCCCATCGCAGCTTCCGCAAGGCTGCCGACGAGGCCGGGCTGTCGCCGTCCACGCTGAGCCACATGATGCGGTCGCTGGAGGCACGGATGGGTGTGCGCCTGCTGCACCGGACGACGCGCAGCGTGTCGCCGACCGAGGCCGGCGCGCGCCTCCTGGAGCGGCTCCGGCCGGTGCTGCACGACCTCGACCTCGCGTTGGCGGAGGTTCAGGGGTTCGGCGGCGAGCCGGCTGGCCTCCTGCGGATCAACGCCAACGAGGCCGCCGCGCGCCTGCTGCTGCAAAAGGCGGTCCCGGCGTTCCTGCAGCGCTTTTCCGGCATGTCGCTCGACCTAGTGACGGATGGCAGGCTGGTCGACATCGTGGCCGAGGGCTTCGACGCGGGCGTCAGGCTCGGCGAGGCGGTGCCGAAGGACATGGTGGCAGTGCGCTTCGGCGGAGAGGTGCGCTTCGTCGCCGTCGCGTCCCCAGCCTACCTGGCCGGACGCCAGTCACCGCTGACGCCCGACGACCTGAAGGGCCATGCGTGCATCCGCGTGCGCCTGCCGAGCGGCAAGCCCTACCGCTGGGAGTTCTCCAAGCATGGCCAGGAGGTGTCGATGGAGGTCCCCGGAGCGCTCACGCTGGACCATGTGGACCTGATGGCCGATGCTGCCATCGCCGGACTCGGCATCGCCTATGTGCCGGATCGCACAGCACGGCCGCATCTGGACAGCGGCGCGCTCGTACCCGTGCTGGACGACTGGTGCCCACCCATCCCCGGCCTGTTCCTCTACTACTCCGGCCACCGTCATGTGCCGGCCGGGCTGAGGGCCTTCATCGACGTGCTGAAACGCGCGGGGTAGAGCAAGTGCGCGACACGCAGCGCCCAGCCCTGCATTCGCGGACCGTTTCAGTGGTGTTCGCGTCAGACGTCCGCAGAGGGACCCGTACAGAACGACGTCAAGCACAGAGGACGGCAGAACACCTGCCAACCGACCCTCGGGATCTATGCTCGGCGAGTCAGGCGAGCGGACGGCGGACGGCGTCCGGCCGACTTCCTGCTGCGCAGCTCGGTCCCACGCCGCCGCTTATCGCTCTAGGAAGGCCGCCCTCTGTCTCTGAAGGTCACGAGCACCGAGTGAACTGCTGCCGGGCACGACTGCACATCCTGTTGGCAACCATACCGGGAAATCTCCCTGGCGGGTTCAGCTTTCGGAGCGGACGCCTGTAACTGGCCTGACAGGGCAGGATGGCGGTATGCAGGCGTGGGAGGCGGCGCTCTCGGACAGCCTCAGTGGTTGTGCCGCGGTGTCGTGCGTGCGATCTGGCGGAAGCCGGTCGCGTCCTCGATCACCGCCCCGCCCTCGGTCTGCCCGACCGTCGCCCGGTACAGCGCCTGCCAGGGCGTGGCGCTCGCGGGCACCGCCGGGATGCCCTCGGCCCGGCGCAGGGCAATGACGTCCTCGGGCACCAGCATGTCGCAGCGCCCCTGCCCTAGGTCGACGCGGATCGTGTCCCCGGTGCGCAGCCAGGCCAGCCCGCCGCCGGCCGCGCTCTCCGGCGAGGCGTTCACGATCGAGGGGCTGTCGGAGGTGCCGGACTGCCGGCCGTCGCCGATGGTGGGCAGGCTGGTGACGCCGCGGCGCAGCAGGGCGTCGGGCGGCTGCATGTTGACCACCTCGGCCGAGCCGGGCCAGCCGAGCGGGCCGGCGCCGCGCACCACCAGGATGCAGGCCTCGTCGATGGCCAGCGCCGGGTCGTTGATGCGCGCGTGGTAGTCCTCGGAGCCCTCGAACACGATGGCGCGGCCCTCGAACACCCCCTCGAGACCGGGGCGCTGCAGGTAGCGGGCGCGGAACTCGTCGGAGATCACGCTGGTCTTCATGATCGCGAAGTCGAACAGGTTGCCGCGCAGCACCACGAACCCGGCCTGCGCCTTGAGCGGCGTGTCGTAGGCCCGGATCACCTCGCGGTCGGTGCTCTCCCGGCCCGCGAGGTTCTCGCCGACGCTGCGCCCGGTGACGGTCGGGCAGGACGCGTCGAGCCGCCCGGCCTCCAGCAGCTCCCACATGACCGCGGGCACGCCCCCCGCGCGGTGGAAGCGCTCGCCGAGCCAGGCGCCGGCGGGCTGCACGTTGGCCAGCAGCGGGATGTCGTGGCCGTGCACCTGCCAGTCGTCCGGGCGCAGCTCCACCCCGGCGTGGCGCGCCATCGCGGCGAGGTGCGGCTGGGCGTTGGTCGAGCCGCCGATCGCCGAGTTCACCCTGATCGCGTTGAGGAAGGCCGCCCGCGTCAGGATCTGCGAGGGGCGCAGGTCCTCGTGCGCCATCTCCACGATGCGCCTGCCGGTGCGGTAGGCGATCTGGCCGCGCTCGCGGTACGGCGCGGGGATCGCGGCGCATCCGGTCAGCGACATGCCCAGCGCCTCGGCCATCGCGTTCATCGTCGACGCCGTGCCCATGGTGTTGCAGTGGCCGAGCGAGGGCGCGCTGTCGAGCGCCGCCTGCAGGAACTCCGCCTCGGTGATCTCACCCGCCGCCAGCTTGCGCCGCGAGCGCCAGATCACCGTGCCGGAGCCGGCCAGCTCCCCCTCGTGCCAGCCGTCGAGCATCGGGCCGCCGGACAGCACGATCGCCGGGATGTCCACCGTGGATGCCGCCATCAGCGAGAACGGCGTCGTCTTGTCGCAGCCCGTGGTCAGCACCACCGCGTCGATCGGGTAGCCGTACAGCAGCTCCACCAGGCCGAGGTAGGCGAGGTTGCGGTCCAGCGCCGCGGTGGGGCGCTTGCAGTTCTCGAAGGTCGGGTGGGTCGGGAACTCGATCGGGATGCCGCCGGCGTCGCGGATGCCGTCGCGCACCCGGCGCGCCAGGTCGACGTGGATGCGGTTGCATGGGTTGAGGTCGCTGCCGCTCTGCGCGATGCCGATGATCGGCCGGCCCGAGCGCAGCTCCTCCGGCGTGGTGCCGTAGTTCATGAACCGCTCGAGGTACAGCGCGGTCATGTCCAGGCGCTCGGGATCGTCGAACCAGTCGCGCGAGCGGAAGCGCCGGAGCGGGGCATCGGTCATGGCACGGGGCTCCAGGGCAGCAAGCAAGGCTGGGCTCTGCCCAGACCCGCAAAGGGTCCGAGGACCCTTTGATCCCTGGACTTAAGTAATGGATTCCAAAGGCGAGCCTTTGGCGGAGTTCGAGGCCCAATGCTTGAAGGCGGGGCCTCAACCTTGCCTGCCTGCCTGCTCACAGCACCCCCCGCCCCCGCAGGTTGCCGATCAGCGCCAGCACGCCAAACTCCCACGGCGCGACGTGGTCGCAGCGGTCCACGCGGTTGGTCAGCGTGCCCAGTTCCGGCGCCGAGATCCGCACCACGTCGCCCAGCTCGTGGGTGAAGCCGAGGCCGGCGCCGCGCCGGTCCCGGGTGGGCGCGAACATGGTGCCGAGGAACAGCATGAACCCGTCCGGGTACTGGTGGTTCGGCCCGATCGTCTGCGCCACCAGCTCCGCCGGCGCGCGCGAGATCGCGTCCATCCGGCTTTCCCCGCCCATCTCGAAGCCGTCCTGCCCGGTCACCGACAGGCTCACCACCAGGCGCTCGACGGTGTGCAGGGTGAAGCGGCCGTCGAACAGGCGGAGGAACGGGCCGATGGCGCACGACGCGTTGTTGTCCTTGGCCTTGCCGAGCAGGAGCGCGGAGCGACCCTCGAAGTCGCGCAGGTTCACGTCGTTGCCGAGCGTGGCGCCGACGACCTCGCCGCGCGAGGACACGGCGAGCACGACCTCGGGCTCAGGGTTGTTCCACTCCGAGCCGGGATGGATGCCGACCGCGGCGCCGGTGCCGACCGAGGCCATGGCCAGCGCTTTGGTGAACACCTCGGCGTCGGGGCCGATGCCGACCTCGAGGTATTGCGACCACAGGTCCATGTCCTGCAGCACCTGCTTGACCCGGGCGGCCTCCGGCGAGCCGGCGCGCAGGTCGCGCAGGTTGGCGCCGACGACGGGCTCGAGCCGGGCGCGGATCGACCGGGCGGCGGCGGGGTCGCCCTTGGCGCGCTCCTCGATCATGCGCTCCAGCATCGAGGCCGCGAAGGTCACGCCGGCCGCCTTGATCGCCTGCAGGTCGCATGGCGCCAGCAGCCGCCCGGCCGGGCCGCCGTCCTCGCCGAGGAACGCCGTCAGGTCGCCCAGCGACGGGAACGCCTCCGGCTGCGCCAGGCGGGCCGGCAGGTCGGGGAGCTCCAGCAGGCCGGCGAAGGTGGGAGACAGGCCGGAGAGGTCGCGCACCTGGCCGCCCCCGACCAGCACCGGGCAGGGGCCGCCCTGGGCGTTCGACCAGACGCGGCCGACCAGGAGGGCATCGGGATCGCGGGGCAGCAGATCGGGAAGGGTCATGGAGGCGATCCTTGGCTGAGCGCCCCGGAGAAGCAAAGCTCGCGAAAGCAGGGCCGGGGCCTGCCTGTCGTCCTCACGGCCGCAGCGCCCCGATCGCGTTCACGTGCAGCGAGTACACCGACGTGCTCGCGGCCATGAACAGCCGGTGGCGCTTCCTGCCGCCGAAGCACAGGTTGGCGCAGCCCTCCGGCAGGTGGACCTTGCCGATCAGGGCGCCGTCCGGGGCGTAGCAGCGCACGCCGTCCTCCGCCGGGTCGCCCCAGCCCATGCTGCACCAGACGTTGCCCTCGACGTCGGTGCGCAGGCCGTCGGTCATGCCCGGCGCGAAGTCCTCGGCGAAGACGCCGCCGCCGGAGAGGTGCGCGCCATCGACGTCGAAGACGCGGATGTGGGCGGGGCCGCCGTGACTGATGCCGCTGTCGACGATGTAGAGCCGCCGCTCGTCCGGCGAGAACGCCAGGCCGTTGGGGCGGACGAAGTCGCCGGCCACGACGCTGGCGCGGCCGCTGGCGGGGTCGAGGCGGTAGACGTTGCGCGGCAGCTCGGCCTGTGCCGGCGTGCCCTCGTAGGGGCCGTCGATGCCGTAGCCGGGGTCGGTGAACCATACCGCGCCGTCGGCCGCGACGACGACGTCGTTGGGGGCGTTGAGCGGGCGGCCGTCGTGGCGGTCGAGCAGGGTGGTGACGCGGCCGTCGTGCTCGGTGCGGGTGACGCTGCGGGACTCGTGCTCGCAGGTGACGAGGCGGCCCTCGCGGTCGCGGGTGTTGCCGTTGGCGTGGCGGCTGGGACTGCGGAAGACGCTGACGTGGCCGTCCTCTTCCAGCCAGCGCAGGATGCGGTTGTTCGGGATGTCGCTCCACAGCAGATAGCCGCCGTCGGCGAACCACACCGGCCCCTCGGCCCAGCGGAACCCGGTGGCGATGCGCTCGATCCCGGCGTTGCCGACGCGGGCGCGGAAGCGCGGGTCGAGCACCTCGACGCGCGGGTCGGGGTAGCGGGTGCCCGGCAGGTTGCCGAGGGGCAGGGCGTGGCGCTCGGGGGCGCCGGGGCCGGCGTGCTCATGCATCGGAGCGCCCTCCTTGTCCGGGCGCGGCGTGCGCCGGGCGGGTCATGCCAGTCGCCCTCTGGAGTGACCGGTAGAGCAAGGTTGAGGCTCTGCCTCAAACTCCGCCAAAGGCTCGCCTTTGGAATCCATCACTTAAGTAAAGCCGGTCCAGGGGGGGCTTCCCCCCTGGCGGGTCTGGGCAGAGCCCAGCCTTGCTTGCTGACAGGTCGATGCACGGGGCCGTCGGTATCAGGTGCCGGCCCTGCGGCCACGGCCGTAGAGCAGCAGCATGCCCAGGATCACCAGGCCGTAGATGATCTGCCGCCCGGCGTCGGGCATCTGCATGACCGCGAGCACGCTCTGCAGCAGCACGACGAGCACGGTGCCGACGGCAGTGCCGGCGACGCGGCCGCGCCCGCCCATGATGCTGGTGCCGCCGAGCACGACGGCCGCGATCGCCGGCAGCAGGTAGGTATCGCCCATGCCCTGGTAGGCCTTGCCGGCGTAGCCGCTGAGCAGCAGGCCGCACAGCGCGCACAGCATGCTGTTGGCCATGAAGCACGCCACCACGATGCCGCGCACCGGCAGGCCGCACAGGTAGGCGGCGCGCTCGCGGGTGCCGATGGCGTAGATGCCGCGGCCGAGCGGGGTGCGGCGCAGCACCAGGGTCAGCAGCAGCGACACCGCGACCCACGACCACACCGCGTTGGCGACACCCGGCACCACCTGCCCGGTCGCCAGCCAGCTGACGAGCGGGGGCGCGGTGCTGGGCGGCGCGGAGCCGCCGGTGTAGAGCACCATCAGCCCCTGCAGCGCCGCGTTGACGCCGAGGGTGAAGATCATCGACGGCACCCGCAGCCTGGCGACGCCGAGCCCGTTGACCAGGCCGATCGCGGCGCCCACCGCGAGCGCGATCGGCACGCCGAGCGCGCCGCCGGCCGCCTGTCCCCCCAGCCCGGTGGCCAGCATCGCCGAGGCGGCGATGGTCCAGGGCACGGACAGGTCGATGTGGCCGAGCAGGATCACCAGCATCTGTCCCGACGCCACCAGGCCGAGGAATGCCGCGACCTCGGCCTGCTGCAGCAGGTAGCGCGGCGTCAGGAAGCTCGCGTTGACGCTCGACCCCACCAGCAGCACCGCGAGCACGCACAGGCTGGAGACCAGCAGCGGCAGGTCCGCCCGCGCCAGCGCCCGGCGCAGCGCGGGCCACGCGGCTGCCGGCGCGGCACCCGGCGCCCCATGCGTCACCTCGTCCGCCGCCCCGTGCGACGGCGCCGCCGTGGCGTCCGGGCAGCCCGCATCCGCCCCGGCGACGCCTGGCGGGGGCGCGGCGGACCCCGCCCAGGGCGTGCCCAGCCGATTCACCGATACAGCTCCAGCCGGTTGCGCACCCGCAGCAGCGGCAGCGCGCCCAGGCTGATCGCGGCCAGCAGGATCAGCCCCTGGAACAGCGGCTGCCACAGCGGCGGCGCGTTCAGCACGAACAGCAGGTCGCCGATGGTGCGCAGGATGAAGGCGCCGAACACCGAGCCGACCGCGCCGCCGACGCCGCCGAACAGCGACGTGCCGCCCACCACCACCGCGGCGATCGAGTTCAGCGTCAGGTCGCCGGCCTGGATCATGCTGGCCTGCGCCGACTCCGCGACCAGCGTCAGCAGCAGCCCCGCCGTTCCGGCGAAGAACCCGCCCAGCGCGTAGGCCACCGCCCTGGCCCGGCCGACGCGCAGCCCGGACATGTACGCCGAGACCTCCGACGAGCCGACCGCGTACAGCCCGCGCCCGGTCACCGAGCGGCGCAGCGGCACCCACACCAGCAGCAGCAGCGCGCCCAGCAGCGCCAGCGTCGCCGGCACGCCGCCCGGCAGCGTGTCGGTCATCGCCGACGCGAACCCGTCGCTCACGTCGCCGCCGGGATCGGGGCGCAGCAGCAGCGACAATCCGTAGAACACCGAACTGGTGGCGAGCGTCGCCACGATCGGCTGCAGCCGCCCGGCGACCACGGCGAGCGCGTTGACGCACCCCGCCGCCAGCCCGCAGCCGAGCACGCCCGCGACGCCGAGCGCGATCTGCAGCGGCGTGCCGGACACCAGGGTGGAGGCGAGGCAGTTGGCCAGCACGACGATGGTGCCGACCGAGAGATCGATGCCGCCGGTCAGCACCGGCAGCGTCTGCGCCACCGCGATCAGCGCCAGCAGCACGCCCTTGTTCGACGCCGTCACCAGCAGCCCGGTGGTGACGCCTTGCGGCTGCATCGCCAGGTACAGCCCGAACATCAGGGCGAAGGTCGCCGCGGCCAGCAGCGTCGCCTGGTTGTGGCGCAGGAAGAAGCCGATGCCGCGCCTCATGCCGCCGCCGCCGGGCCGGCTGCCTCGCCGCCGATGTCCAGCGACGCCGAGATGATCGCCTCCTCGGTGATGGCGCCGGCCTCCAGCTCGCGCACCACGCGGCCCGCGTAGAAGATCAGCACGCGGTCGCACAGGCCGATCAGCTCGTCGTAGTCGGTGGTGGTGAACAGCACCGCCGCGCCCTCGTCGGCCAGCTCGCGCAGCAGGCGGTAGATCTCCTGCTTGGTGCCGACGTCGATGCCGCGCGTCGGGTCGCTGAGCAGCAGCACGCGCGGTCCGGCCATCAGCCACCTGCCGATCACCACCTTCTGCTGGTTGCCGCCGGACAGCGTGGCCACCGGCAGCGCCGGCACCGCCTTGATCCGCATGCGCCGCACGATCCCGTCCACCGCGCGCCGCTCCGCGCCGGCGTCGATCAGCGGGCCGCGCCGGCGGCGCTCCAGCGTCGCCATCGCCAGGTTGTCGCGCACCGACAGCGGCAGCATCAGCCCCTCGGTCTTGCGGTCCTCGGGGATCAGCGCCAGGCCCAGCGCCTTGCCCGCCGCCGGCCCGGATGGCCGCACCGCCACCCCGTCGACCAGGACCTCGCCCTCCACCCCCGCCAGGCCGCCGAACAGCGCCTGCAGGAACTCGCGCTGCCCCTGCCCGTCCAGCCCGCCGAGGCCGACGATCTCGCCCGGCCGCAGCGTCATGCAGATCCGGTCCAGCCGCGGCGCCCAGCTCAGCGCGCGCGTCTCCAGCACCGGCGCCGCGGCGAGCGGCACGGCGGCTGCGGCAGGCCGGCGGGGCGGGAACACCTGGGTGATCTCGCGGCCGATCATCATGCGCACGATCTCCGCCTCGCTGCGGCTGCCGGCGGCGAAGCTCTCCACGTGGCGGCCGTTGGCGTAGACGGAGCAGGTGTCGGCCAGCTCGCGGATCTCGTGCATGCGGTGCGAGATGTAGAGCACGCACAGCCCCTGCTCACGCAGGCCGCGGATCAGCCGGCTGACGGTGGCCACGTCGTCCGCGGTCAGCGCCGAGGTCGCCTCGTCCAGGATCAGCAGCCGCGGCGAGCGCCCGAGCGCCTTGGCGATCTCCACCATCTGCTGTCGCGACAGCGACAGGTCGCGCACCCTCGCCCGCGGGTCGATGCCCTCGCATCCCACCGCCGCCAGCAGCCGCTCCGCCTCGCGCCGCTGCGCCCGCGCGTCGATCAGGCCGAAGCGGCGCGGCGGCGCGGCGGCGCAGATGTTGTCGGCCACGCTGAGGTCGGGCAGCAGCGACAGCTCCTGGAACACGCAGGCGATGCCGCGCGCCTGCGCCGCCGCCGGCCCGTCCAGCCGCACCGCCTCGCCGTCGAACAGCACGCTGCCGCTGGTCGGCTGCACCACGCCGGAGACCACCTTGATCAGCGTGCTCTTGCCGGCGCCGTTCTCGCCCATGATCGCGTGGATCGAGCCGGCCCGGCACGACAGCGTTCCGTCGGTGAGCGCCGCCACCGCGCCGTAGCGCTTGGTGACGGCGCGCAGCTCCAGCAGCGGGGGTGCGGTGTTCATGCAGGGGCAATCAAGCAGGGCCGGGCTCTGCCCAGACCCGCAAAGGGCCGTAAGGCCCTTTGATCCCTTGACTTAAGTACAGGATTCCAGAGGCGAGCCTTTGGCGGAGTCCAGAGGCGGAGCCTCTGGCCTTGCCTGCCTGCCAGGCTCACTCCGGCTTCGCCTGCCCGGTGATCTGCGCGGCACTGAGCGTGATGTCGCACGGCGGGAAGTCGCTGGCGGCGAAGAAGGTGTCGCTGATGTCGGGGAAGTAGGTCTCGCCCGCCTTGAGCGTCTTGTAGTTGGCCTCCTGGATCGGCACGCTGACCTCCTGCGGCATCGTCTCGCCCGACAGCGCCGCCAGCGCCGCCTTCAGCGCCACCGCGGCCAGCGCCGGCGACTGCCCGGCGGAGTCGCCGAGCAGGCCGTCCTTGCCGTACTGCGCGATCTGCTTGCGAAAGCCGTTCTCCGCCTCGCCGCCGACCGGGATCATCTCATGCGCGTCGAGCAGCGCACGCACCGCCCCGGTGCTGCCGCCCTGCACGTACAGGCCGTCGAAATGTCCGTTCACCGCCAGCGCGTCCGCCACCGCCTTCTGCGCGGTGCCGTCGTCCCAGTTCCCCACCACCTCGGTGATGCGCAGCCCCTGATCGCCGGCGAGCGCCTGGTGGAACCCGTCATGCCGGTCGCGGTCCACGCTGTTGCCGGACACGCCGCGCACCTCGAGCACCCTGTCCTTCTTCTTCATCGTCGAGTCCAGCCAGCGGCCCATCATGCGGCCCATCTCGACCTGATCCTCGTTGACCTGGATCACGGGGTCGTCGGCGCCCGGCTTGTCGAGCACGCTGTCGAAGGTGACGATGAGCACGCCCGCCTTCTTGGCGCGGCGCAGCACCGGGCGGAACGCCGTCGGGCTGTTGGAGTCGAGCAGGATCGCGTCGTACCCGGCGTTGATGAAGTTGTCCATCGCCGCGATCTGCGCCGAGACGTCGGTGCCGACGCTGACGATGTGCAGCTCCTTGATCCGCCTGGCCACGTCCGGCTGGGCCGCGTAGGCGTTCAGCGTCTGGACCATCTGCACGCGCCAGGAATTGCCGACGAAGCCGTTGGCGAACGCGATCCTGTACGGACCCGGCTTGGCGGGCAGCTTCACGACCGCGGACCCGCCGGGCTTGAAGCACTGCGGCAGGTAGGTGTCGGCGGCGCGGGCCGGCTGCGCCACCGCAAGCATCAACGCGGAGGCCGCGACGCACCCGCAGGCGCGGCGGAGCAGAGCAGACGCGTCGGGTTTCCCGATCATCGTAACGTTTCCCCATATTCTGATTTGCAGGCACGCTAGTTGCGGAGCACGGCGAGGGCCAATCGTTTTTGCCGCACCAGGACGTCCAGGCGCCTCCTTCCGGAAGCAGGCGCCTGCGCGGGTCCGGGCATCGGCGCGCCTCACCCACTCTGCATCGCGCCGTCCACCAGGCGCGGCACCCGCAGCGTGCTCTCGCGGCGCAGCGCCTCGGGCAGCAGGGCGTCGGGCATGTCCTGGTAGCACACGGGCCGCAGGAAGCGCCGGATCGCCAGGCTGCCGACCGAGGTGGTGCGCGGGTCCGACGTCGCCGGGAACGGACCGCCGTGCACCATCGCGTGGCCGACCTCCACTCCGGTCGGCCAGCCGTTGACCAGCACGCGGCCCGCCCGCCGCTCCAGCATCGGCAGCAGCGCGCGGACGTCGCCGGCGTCGCCCTCGTCCATGTGCAGCGTCGCGGTGAGCTGGCCCTCCAGGTGGTCCAGCACCGCGCGCATCTCGCGCTGGCCCTGGCAGCGCACCAGCAACGACGACGCGCCGAACACCTCCTCGCCCAGGCTGCGGTCGGCCAGGAAGGCGTCCGCGTCGGTGGCGAACAGCGCCGACTGGCCGCGGTTGGCGCCCTGCCCGACGCCGCCGCGCCCCAGGGTCTCGACGCCGGCGGTGCCGGACATCCGCTCGACGCCCGCCTGGTAGGCCTGGAAGATGCCGGGGTGCAGCATCGTCGTGCCCGGCCCCGCCTCCAGCGCCTCGATGGCGGCGGCCACGAACCCGTCGAGCCCCGGCCCGGGTGCGGCCAGCAGCAGCCCGGGGCTGGTGCAGAACTGCCCGGCGCCCATCGTCAGCGAGCCGGCGAACGCGCGGCCCAGCGCGCCACCCCGCGCCGCCAGCGCCGCCGGCATCAGCAGCACCGGGTTGATGCTGCTCATCTCGGCGTACACCGGGATCGGCACGGCCCGCTTCTGCGCGATGCCGACCAGCGCCAGCCCGCCGGCGCGCGACCCGGTGAAGCCCACCGCGCCGATGCGCCGGTCCGCCACCAGCGCGCCGCCCAGCCAGTTGCCGGTGCCGAACAGCAGGGAGAACACGCCCTCCGGCATCGCGCACGCCGCCGCCGCCGCCTGGACCGCGCGGCCGACCAGCTCCGACGTGCCGGGGTGCGCGGGGTGCGCCTTGACCACCACGGGGCAGCCCGCCGCCAGCGCCGAGGCGGTGTCGCCGCCCGCCACCGAGAACGCGAGCGGGAAGTTGCCGGCCCCGAACACCGCGACCGGTCCCAGGCCGATCATGCGCAGCCGCAGGTCCGGGCGGGGCAGCGGCGTGCGCTGCGGCAGCGCGGGGTCGATCCGCACGTCCATCCACGACCCGTCGCGCACCACCGACGCGAACAGCCGGAGCTGGCCCACGGTCCGCGCCCGCTCGCCCTGGATGCGCGCCACGGGCAGGCCGGTCTCCGCCACGGCGCGCCCGACCAGTTCGTCGCCGAGTGCCGCGATCCGCTCGGCGATCGTCTCCAGGAAGCTGGCGCGCGCCTCGGGCGTGGTCTCGCGGTAGGCGTCGAACGCCGCGTCCGCCAGGGCGCAGGCCCGCTCCAGCTCCGCCGCCTCCGCGCCGGCGTAGGACGGAGGCAGCGCCTCGCCAGTCGCGGGGTTGGTCGCCTGGAACGCCTCGCCGCTGCCGCGCAGGGCCACGCCGCCAATCAGGAGGTCACCGGTCAGGGGCATGGGCGCACTCCTTGGGGGCAGGCGTCAGGACGCAAGGAAGGCCAGAGGCTCTGCCTCTGGACTCCGCCAAAGGGCAAGCCCTTTGGAAACCGTTAC
>JAABUU010004046.1_pt1 | contig 17829 bp, 19 predicted proteins | sample 5559301 | NCBI WGS metagenome assembly JAABUU01 (sample SAMN10711884, study PRJNA513360) | rock metagenome | isolation source: Antarctica rocks | place: Antarctica: Victoria Land, Richard Nunatak white | reverse complement strand
CACCGGACCTCACCATAGGCGATGACGATGATGGTCAAGTTCTTGAAGATAGTGTATACCGGAACAGATAGAAATTGAAGAGACTTGGTGCTGGTGTAGATCATGCCGACGAAAAACACAGACACAGGAAGCCCTGATTCGGCGTTAGCACGGCCGGGAATTGCACGAGCGTCAGTTGGCTGTCGCAGACATACATCTCTTGGCCTTGTCGCTTTCCAAGGCAGCGAGGTTAGGGAACAAACCCATCTGCTTCAAGACCAGAATTGCAGCCGTGCAAATAACGGCCTATCGGATAGGTGTCAGCTGCAGGGTCTTGATGTGGTGCCAGAGTGTCGCGGCGCATACCTGAATGGCCAGATAAAGGAAGTTCAAGTTCCAGGACGAACCCGAAACGACATACTTGTTCACGACCGTCATGCTGATCGAGGAGAAGCAGTAGGCCAGAACAGCAGCACCAGGATTGTTCTCAAGTTGGGAGAGAATGCTACCCATGCCGCTATCGACGTGAACCCGATGATGGGGCGCAGGCTTCAGCAGAAAGCTCTCCGGCTCACCGAACTCCTTCTCATCCATCCCCCTCATCTTGAGATCCTCGTTCTTCTTGTTCGACATTTTGGTTTCGTCATGGGATCGCAAGGTCCAAAACGAAAGGCTCGAGGTTGGCTATCCCACAGGATGACGGGGATAAGAAAAAAACCCTGTTCGCTTAGGGAGGCTGCTCGATATGTACGAGAAGGGCGTTCGACTTCGCGAGAAACAGAGGCGACAATCGAGACGGCAGGTCTGTGACTTCAAGTCAAAGACAACAGGAAGCGAGGAAAAAGAGACGGGCCATGGGACCTCTTCAGTAAACTTGACGATTTACTCGCTCTGATGCTGCAGAGGAAAGGGCTGAGTTGTGAGGACCACGCGTTGAAATCCAGGTGTTAGGTAAATTGCAACAGGCACAAATCCCAGCGACGGGCTTGCCAAAAGAGGCTTGGCGGATGGGGACAGGGGCAGGGGAAGTGGGGCTTGACTAAAGCTTAAATTAGAAACCCCATTGTGGTGCATCCCTATCGCCTGGTATCGTCGACTCAACGAGGGGTTACGTCCGACCATACAATACGTATGAACTTAGAAAATACTAGATGGTCAAGATCGGAGGGTGCAAGTAGATTGGATATATATGAAGCAGAAGACCAAGCTAGCTCGTCCCTGTGGCTGTGACAACTTTTTTCCTCGACAAGTCAATTCAATGTTGGCTTGACTCAAATTAAAAATGCCGTCGACATGCCTCACCCATCCCTGGCAAGCTCAACATCAGCCATCTCGTCGTCTTCGGTGCCTTTATTGTCTTCATACGCCCTTTCTCCCTTGTCTTCTATGTATCCTCTCCCCCCTTTGTCTTCTTTGCCACCGTCTTCGTTGTCGTCCTTCTCGTCCTTATCATCATCCTTATCTCCCTTGTCCTTTTGCGCGCCGGCTTCATCTGCCGCAGCTGGGAAGTGAAGGTGCTTCCAATCTTCAAGCTCCTATGTTACCGACCGCAATCTGTCACGGATACTCTCAATGGACAGGCCTGGCACTCTGTCTAGTCCTTCCGTTCCAGTCGCCGACAGCTTTGAGCTCCCCGGATCGGATACAAAAGATCACAATATATCACTTGGTGAGATTGTCGAGGAGGACAGGCTCACATACACAATTCGACACCCTAAACAACAAGTTGACGAAGGTGTTATGATAGTGTGTGAAATAAAAAAAGGCAAATGCGCATGTTGAGAAGAGACAGCGTGTACGGTTCTGGGGCTCACATTGTACAGAGTCTAGATGGAATCGAGCAAACAGGATCTGCCAGAGCCAAATGGGGTCGTGGCTGGCCCCGCAAGGTTTATCATAAGGTACAGAGTTCGACCAGGGTCGAGAAAGTGGAAACTGCGCTAACAATAGAGAACTTTTGCAAAGTGTAAATTTTTATTTGCACTTCTGACATAGGTTTAGCTCAGATTCAAAGTGTTAGTCGTTTACACAAAGTGAAAATGGCTAACACTTCAACCCTTGTTTTGCCTGCAGTTTATACTTTTTACACTTCATTAGAGAACTTTTGCAAAGTGTAAATTTTTATTTACACTTCAAGTGGATTTGCACTTTCAGCCAGAATATTGATTCTTCTGGCCACTAAACCTAATGAGGCAATATAAAAATTCATAAACATCTGACATGTAATCTCATCACTCAAACTCTTTATCTTAGTATATCACTTTACCTCACTGTTGTCACAACATAAATAACCCATTACTTGTTGCTCTACTTATTGAGCTTATTATAGTGCATCTTAAGGCCTTCAACAATCAGTTCTGATGTCAATATATAGCTTCAGTGAAGTATAATTTCTTTGAATTTTGACTTGACAATATAAATGATGAAACACAGCATCATTATATGCAGTAAAGTATTCAAATATCTACAGTACAATTGTCTAACAATAATGTATAGATTTACAGTGTCAGATATTTGACAGCTTTTTCTGTTTCTGAAGCTTGACATCATTCTATAATGAACATAATATCAGTCTTTCTTCAAACTGACTCTATGTCTTGTTCTGATTCAACAGTCATTTTCACAACAACTTTTTCAGCTTTTCAATCTTTTTGAACACTCAGAGTTCTATCTATTGACTGTTTACAACAACATCATTGAGCATCTGTATCTTCAATATTGACAAATGCTTTGATGGCATTCAAGTCTTTAATATTAATGACTTTGATGGTATGTCTGTGTGATCAAGAGAGTTGAAGAATGAATGAGTGAAGAAACAATCTGAGACTTTATTGATGAAACATTTTGAGTTACTTGCTGATCAACAGAGAATCAGCAATTCTTCTACTCAGAATATAAGAAGCATCACAGCTTCAAATATCAGAGTATTGTGTGTCTGAACAGTCTTATTGAATTGATTGCTGAGCCTTATGAAAGCAAGATAAACAATCTTCAGATTGTGAAAAAGTCTTAGATACAAGAAGATCTTCATTAAGTCTGCAATGATCATTTACAGCTCTATCTGTACAGCAATTAGGCTTATCAGCAACTTTAAAGTATCATGAAATTCTATTGAAATGATTAAACTCTCAACAAGCAGCAATAGACATTTAACAAGATTCTTTTCAGTGTTCAGATTGCTGTAAAGCAGACATTTAAACAGACTCAGAATCTCTAACTGTTTAATGTCTTTAGCATTCAGCTTTGATCTCAGCAGCAGTCTGTTGCTGCTTTTTATATAATATCTATCTTACTTACTAACTGTTTTACATGTCTAGAAGAAAACAATACATCTGAAAGTTAATTTCTTTTAAAGTCTCTGACTTTAGAGACATATTTATCAGCTATTTAGATAAGATTCTTCTTTAGCTCACTTAACATGACTAATATCTAATTTGTCTATGTGTTTAGTTGAGTTTTTAATCAATCAATTTAAGTAAAAACCTCTCTTTCTGTCATTCATTCTCACTCAGTCTCATTGATCCTGACCTAAGTCTTTAACAACCTTATCTTCATCTTTAAGACTCTTACTCTCATCTCTGTAATGTGCATCTCTGTGTTCTGACTTGAATTCTCTCACTGAATATAACTTTTAAACATGATGATAAGAGCTTGAACTACAGAGAACTCAGTGTGCAAGAGATTTTATCTTAAATGCTTAATAAATCTTTACTGTTGCTGCTGCAGTTCAATGTGAGCTGCTGAAGTGCTGAATTGACTGTAAGAGAGAGTTGTGAATGAAGTGATGAATGAAGCAACAAATGAAGTGATGAATAAGCTGTGAACTTACAAGAATGTAACAGTGTGATGAATGAAAGAGCTGTGCAAGCTAAATAAGTCTTCATCATCACTGTCTTCTGTGTCAGAGTCATCTAAGAACTCTAATTGTTATTTTTTCTTTTCTTTTCTACTCATTTAAAGTATCAGATCATCTCTTATGTCTTTATCTTGACATTCTTGTTTTGTCAGTTCTTCTACAGTCTTTTTCTTTGCTTGCTTCTTTGCTTTGTCTTCTTTCATCATCTCAATTCATGCATTAAGAATTCTGATGAGATTAATTTCTAAGTTCTCATCATTAGTAGCAAGACTGACTAGATACTGCTTTCTTTTCTTTATTAATGATTTTACATGATGCTTTAAAGAGTTATAAGGTCACTTTGCCTTACAGATAAACTCTATATTGACTTTCTGTCAGAACTTTGTTTTCTTTTTAAGAACACTATATGCTGACTGCTTTTACAGATAGATCTGTAGCAGAATAGTGTTTTTCTTCTTCATCAATTGAGAATCATGCATGACTATAGGGCCTGCATGAGAGACAGTGATGACAGTGAGAGTGATGGGGAGAATGACAGAATGAATGAAGATGATGATGAGAGTGATGAGGTGAACAGAAATGATGATGAGAGTGATGAGAGAGATAATGAGATGAATGAAAGTGATAAGAACTGTAGTCAGAACAGAATCAATGAGCATTAAAGTGTTGAAGATAGACAAAGAAGATGATGTAACTGCAGATAATGAGTCTGACAGTCAATTAGACTTAAAAGTGAAAGTTATGAAGTTTAATTAATTCATATGATCAATTGAATAATCTGTATAATGGTAAAGTATGAAAGATATAGTATTAGTATATAAATTTAATGTTTAACTCTTAAGTCTTCATCACAGCATGAAGTCATAATAATCTATTAAGCTAGATCTAACTAGGCTAGTTTCATAGTGTAAATGAAGTGTTAGTGATTTTCACATTATGAAAATTGCTAACACTTCAGAACTCTGTCTAGAGTCAGATTTATAAAAATCTGATTCACTAAACCTATTCTGAAAGTGTAAATAATTATTTACACTTTGCAAAAGTTCTCTATTTACAGTTGGTGGACCCTGAACTGATTACTTTTGGAAGATAATTACATGCTAGTATTGTAAATTCTGAAGTGCAAAAAATTATTTGCACTTTGCAAAAGTTCTCTAATAAGGAACCCTACAGGCGTAATATCGGAACCCTACGGAGGTTTCGGAAGGATGCGGAGTTTGCTATGGAAACAGTATGCTACGTGGATAAAAGTTCTTCCTTACGCCGAAAAGTTTAGTATCAATAGATTCACTTTTCTTATAGATAAAAATGATAACGAATCAACCGTACGCGATACCTCCTATTTGTGACAGTCGCAGCAGAGCAGTAAGCGACATTCTGGAGTTCTTGGGATCGCTTAATTCATCTGCACTCGCCTCGGCCTAATCGCACTCCGCGGAAATCAGGGGCCGAGGCTCGGGGCGAGAAATCGTCGCCACGCCAAAATCAAATTTCGCGGAATTTCGCAACACTATCATACGAAATCTAAGTACTGAGTCTGCAATCCTTTGCGCTCCACAGCCTGATCCATGCGCTCCTGCATCGTCGCTATATACTGATTGATTCCACCAAGAGTGATCCTATCCCATTTGCAGTTTATGCGGGTTTGTTTTGATTTTCTAAAATTTGGTATGGCGACGATTTCTCGCCCCGAGCCTCGGCCCTTAGGCCGCAGGCCACGCGGTAGGCTGAGCTCACGAGCTCCTCATCCTCATACACCACACCTTTCTCCTCCTATCATTTTGTAAGAGAACAATCTTGCACACTGTTAGTATACATAGCATTTTCTGCCGTGCCCGTTATGACTGGTCTCTGATGATTTGTTATCGGCCAAAGCACAAAGTCTCGATGACAGCAAGTACGGCATCGGGGTGGATGTCTTGGTTGAGTCCGTTGGCTTTCACTAGTAAAGCCATTACCAGGGCCCATAGGTTTGGAAGCTGTCTTTCAGTTTAGTCCCAATCTGCTGCAACCAGTCGAAGATACTGTAAGGAGTAAGCGAATCGATGTGTACTCACGTCGTCCTGTATCTCCCGTCTCCTCTTGAAGTCTATACCGCTCCCATACTTCTCGCCTCTAAAATGATTTTTCGTAGATCCTGTGTTAGAAGCTCTCATTGGACGCCGTGTAATGTAAGAACTCAGCTCCTCAACAAGAGCCTCTTCAGCATTTTGAATAATCTGTTCTTGAAACCCTCGCCGCTCCCATTCGCTCCAGTCCTTGGCGGCGTTGTGGAGGGTACTCAGAAGCTGGGGTAATTGTTGATTGCGGCTCAATCTCTGATCCACACACAGCAGAGAAGTGTCTTCAAACTTCTTCGTGTAATATGCTGCAACGGCCTCATCGAAGGTGTCAAAGCCCACGGCTGTCGCCCGATCCACGATGTAACGAATGCGCTCTTGAGCGGAAGCAGGAACGTCTACGTCCCACCGATCCTCATCTTGTGGCATGTCGGCGGCGTAGGCAGTAAAGCGATGCTGAGCTTCTCTGTTGAGGCTCGAATCATGCAGATTCTGTGGCGGGTAGAATGAGTTCTCCAAGCCGAATGTCGGCAGGGCACCCGACGCTGAACATGATGTTGCCCGACCGGGAGGGCCTTGCGATGCATGCTGCGTGTCCAAAGCACAGAACAGTTCAGCTGGCGATAGTGTTGTGGTCATATCATTAGAATTGAAGAAGGCTGCTTGGTCGATGACTTCGCTCCAATGCGTATCACCTAACGGCACTGACGAGCTTAGCATGTCATGGCCCACCGCGCATGCAGGCATCGCCTGCGATGTGGCCCACTCACCCATAAAGACATCATCACTGATGACAGAATCATGCGGCATTGCCGGCTTCGGGCACGTCGAGTCCACGACAGTCCCCGCCGGCATCAGGCACATCGAGTCCATGACGGTTCCTGCCGGCGTCAGGCACGTCGCGTCCTCTTCAATTCCTACCGCAATCGATGCCGAAGTCAAGCTGCATGACTCGAGTCTGGCCGACTCCTTAACTTGTCGCTCGTGCACCTTCACTTTCTCTTGACGCTCTTCAAGTTTTGCTTTCAAGCGTAGACCTGTATAAGCTGCTGTCAATCGTTGGTTTTCTTCTTCTTTTCTGCAGCTCAAGGACGTTTAATCGGGTTCTGCACGTACGATAGCTTGGCTGGGCGATGCGACTCTGCACCCTCTTCTCCATGGCAATTGGAGAATTAGTGTAGTCGTCTGTAGAACTGTAAACCTCCATAGGTGGGTCGTTCTCGCGGTCGGCAGCTACATAAGTCTCGATAGAGGAGGACATGATGCAATGAAAGAGCGAGACAATTATGAGCCAGCTGTTTCCGTCTCGTAACTTATCGTCAAACAAAAACTACAGCATTGAAAAATCCGAGCGTTCGACAATATACGCCTGCGAAGGTGATACGGAGCTTGTTCAAACGGGCTATATATTCGACAGCGAGCAATGAAGACGACGGCCCATGGGATGGTTGGGACCTGAGCATCCTGAAACTTGGCTTAGGATTCCTGTGCGATGTGGACAGATCGGTCGCAGTCAGCACGCAATTGTTATTCATACACCTGCATCCTCAATTCTCGCACCAGCATGAGCTGTTCAATGTGATTGGTGACAGGTAACTGTGCTAATATGCGGATGTTCGCATGATCCTAGATACGAGCCAATAAGCTGACGACCACGGTGGTAGATCCTCGCTCTACCAGGAAATTTATGGGCCTGCGCCTCGTGCCCTCTTCTTTGGTCCTCTCTCTCCTCCATGCTGAACAGCCAGCCGGACGCTTCCCTTTCAGCCTCCCCGAGCGAGCGAGCGCGAATGCCGCCGACCCCAAAGGGATTGTGACTTGATAAATATCCATTCATCTTGACGGATCCTCGATTTTTCTCCGATTCCTAGCGTGGTCAAAGTTCCTCCACACTCTCTCATCGCCGCTGACCCCGCGTATCAATTCCGTCGGCCTGTAGCTTTCACCTCTCCCGAGCATCTCCAAGCAACTTCAATATGGAGAACGAAGACGGCGCCGTTGCGACGCGCGGCGCGGCCGAGCAGCTCCGCAGCCAGCAGGAGGGCAATGCCATGCGCGCCATACAACAGCAGAACCCGCTCCCCGAGATCGACTTCACTATTTATACTATGGAGGATGGCACCCAGGTCAGCACTAAAGGCCGTGTCTGCAAAGGTATGGAAGTCATCCGCCGTCGTGCTTCTCTTTCATTCAAGCCTCCCTGTTCCCCCCCGACCCCCAAGCATGCCACGTGACCTTCCCCGTTGCTCTTGTTTTCGCAGACGTTCAAGCCCCCGCCTGGTCGACACCTACCGACGAGCAATCCTACCACGATGAGACACACGAGAAGCCCGACATCCATTTCCTCAAGCAGAACTTCTATCGTGAGGCCGCCTTACCGCGGAGCAGGCTCTTTCATCATTAGGAAAGGCACCGAGCTGCTCCACGCCGAACCCAACCTGCTAGAGATGGATGCGCCCATTACCGTCTGTGGCGACGTCCACGGTCAATATTACGATTTCCTGAAGCTCTTCGAAGTCGGTGGTGATCCGGCCGAGACAAGATACCTCTTCCTTGGTGATTACGTCGACCGCGGCTACTTCGGTATCGAATATGTTCTGTATCTTTGGTCGCTCAAATTACACTATCCCAAGACTCTTTGGCTGCTGCGCGGGAACCACGAGTGTCGCCACCTGACCGACTACTTCACCTTCAAGCTGGAGTGCGAGCGCGAGTATTCCGGGGCCATTTACGAAGCCTTCATGGAGTCTTTCTGTTCTCTCCCGCTTGCTGCTCTTATGAACAAGCAGTTTTTGTGCATCCACGGTGGACTGGGTCCCGAAATGCACACACTAGATGACATCCAGAGTGTTGGTCGCCTTCCTCACTCGTCCAACGACCCACAAGGGAGGCCAGCGTCGCTAATCTGTATCATAGATCGATCGTTTCCAGGAGCCACCCACCCGGGGCTTGATGTGCGATATCCTCTGGGCTGATCCTCTGGAGGACTTTGGCCAGGAGAAAACCAACGACTACTTCCGTTACAATAACGTTCGTGGCTGCTCATACTTCTACTCATACCCCGCCGTCTGCAACTTCCTGGAGAGGAACAACCTTCTCTCCGTCATTCGGGCGCACGAGGCACAAGACGCCGGTTACCGCATGTACCGCAAAACTCGGACGACAGGCTTCCCCAGTGTAATAACCATCTTCTCGGCGCCGAACTACCGCGATATGTATAACAACAAAGCGGCCGTGCTGAAGTATGAGAACAACGTTATGAATATTGGACAACTCAACAGCACGCCGCACCCCTTCTGGCTCACCAACTTCATAAATGTCTTTACATGGTCACTTTCCTTCGTCGGCAAGAAGATCACGGACATGCTGATTGCCATCTTGGGCACGCTCTCCGACGAGGAGCTCCGGGAAAATTCGTCGTCCACCTCGCCAGGCCCCATGTTCCCCCCGGGCCCACCCCTCCCCTACCAGCCTGGATCCAGAGTCGATCAAGTTCAAGCGACAGGCGATCAAGAATAAAGTTCTTGTCATTGGCCGACTTTCGCGTATATTCAACGTGCTGCGCGAGGAGTCGGAGAGAGTTACGGAGCTCAAAACCGTGTCAGGTGGGAGCCTGCCCAGTGGAACTCTTATGCACGGTACCGACGGTATCAAGAATGCAATTCAAGGTTTCGAGGACGCTCGCAAGGTCGACCTACAGAATGAGAGATTGCCTCCGAGCCACGAGGCAGTGGTGCGACAGGCGAAAGATGAGCGCCAGCAGGCTCTGGAGCGGACGGCGGGGGAGGCCGAGGGTGACAAGAAGCTACAGACCATCTCGAGGAGGTTGAGCACGTGAGTTGTTGCGGTCTCGTTACTTTCTTTGGTTTGCTACTGAGTACAAAAGCTAACTATTATCTCTTACCTCATGATAGTGATCGGAAGCGATGATCGAGGCAACTGTACGGGTACAACAGCAGGTGGGTATGGAATGCTTCATAGCATAGACCATCGCCATCATGATTTCAAACAAGGGAATCGCACAGCCCATGGGGGGAAAGAGTGGTTAAAGAAAAGGAACTTGTTGGAGCTGGTAACTCGGCAAAATACGAACCTTGTGTCATTGCCCTCCTGTACCGATACGCTTCTGCATTTGTTACAAATACATGAAAATTGACCCGTGCACGTCGTACTGTCTTTTCTTCTTCCATGGGCCGCCACAACTAGCCCTATATAGTTCGCCATCTTGCTTCGTCGACCCAGTACCGGGTATCCTGGCTGTATCACTCGTTGTGCAATCCCATCAATCTCGGCTGACATGATTGAGGAGATAAGAACGTAGCACGGCGGATATCGGTATACATATATATATGCAGAACACAGCAGTCCCGCACCTCACTCTTGTTCTTTTCTACGAATGAGACAGACCCGTAGATGAGATAGAGTCTTCTGGTGATCTTTTGGCAGAGAGAGCTCTGCCTGAGCGACGGTCGAGGCGTGAGAGTGACTACTCATCTGTTGTGGTTGTCGGGAGGAATGTCGCTACGCGCTCGCCCCCCGGCAAACTCGAGTGTGTGAACACGCACCTGCACCCGGAAGCACCAAGGGCCGGCCCGGACTAAAGACGATGGGAACTCACATGGTCCTCCGTCGCCACACGGCCGCCGCTGGGGCTGCGCGATCCTACCGAGGCACCAACGGACCGGCCGATAAGGAGGGGGGTGGGGGAGTACGTATGGTGTTGAATACTCTGGGTGTTTCACCGTCGCTCGACCCTACGGTCGGCAGTAGACACACGCCCAGGTGGACACATGCAAGCCAACGATGGGAACGGTGGAGATAGGTGTATTGAGCCTAGGATGTCAGGCATCAACCAGACATTACATAGATAAAAAGAGGAGTAAACCAGATCTCGCCACATAACTAAACAAAAACAACCAACCATCTAGGTGACTTCCTCACGCGCAAGGCTGACCGGACGCAGTAGCTCCAGCCCGAGGGCCCGGAGAGGCTAGGAACTGCCAAGAACTTCGCGAGCCTACGATCTTTCGACAGGATTAAGGCTGGGTCCGACACGCCATCCCGTCCTGCTTTGCTGGAGCGAGGACAACCGGTCTGTCAACCACAAAGACGCCATCACAATCACGGTGGGATAGTTTATGAGCGACCCCAACGAGGCCAACCGGCTCTGCGCCGAGCTCTGTGTGATGGAGTCGGCTCGCTAGCTCATAAATCGTATGTTTGGAGGACTACTTCCGGACGTCGATGAAGCAAAAGCAGGAATAGAGGGCGGCTGTTGCGCTTGAACTTTTCATTGAGGTCATTACGCGAACCGTTGTGGGTTTAGTAACCCGGTGCTCTGAGACTGGATCATCGTGCTCACCCAATCTCCACCACAATGTCTACCACTTCATGGTCAGGATGCGAGTTCACCGGCGGGCCCCTTAGCTCACGTTGCGTTGACTCAAGTCCGGTATCAGGTTGGAAATTTGGCGCTGATGCTCGATTTACCTCTGGCTTGGGATGTGTATCGCGTCCATCATAGAGAACGTAACAATGAGTTATGTTCGAGTGCTGTCAAAAGATAGCTGAACCCCGTCTTCAGATTGATTTGCAACCAACCACGATGCCTTCAGATGTACCTCTTTGATAACTTGAGCTGTCTCCCCAAGTAATTATTCTTTCAGGTCCAGAGTGACATGCAGGGCAGGACAAGCAGGTTTGGGCCTCGAAAGTTCTTCGCAATGCTCTATTGCGACTTGATTGAGTTTCGACAGTCAACATTAGCTTTTGCTTCTCACGCACAAATTTAGAGGCATTCGGGCCAAGCTGGATATCGGATGAAGTCAGTCGTAATTTCCAAGAGCCATGGAGTACATAACTTACGGAAAAGTATTGGAATGCCATCCCCACGGTTTTGTTGAATACATTCTCTTCAACCAGCGCTTTGTCGGCTCTGAGCTTGTCGATGATTCGATGGACATCGTGCTTCGGGGTCTTCTTTGCAAAACCGAAGTATACTTTTGTCGGTCCCCGCAAACGTTCAAAATGCCTTTTCTGTCGTTGTCCCAAGAGGATCTCGATGCACTGGACCAGGGTCAAACGTCTCTCTAGTTTGAGAATTTCCAGTGCAGCAACTGCAACATCTGTGTAATCCTTGGTCTCGAGTATTCGGCCTGCTCTGCAGTTGTCACATGACGAATGACAATCTGCCTTGTTGAAAGTTTCACCAAAATAACGGAGAACCTCCACACGCCTGCAACTACCCTGGTTGTCGGCGAATGCAGTGACCGTCTCTAGCATGTTCCTTTGCCGTTCCTTCTGCGCTTCACTTCCTTCTCCTTCATTGATCATCTTCCTGAGCTGGACTACGTCGCCATAGCTATAATACATATAGCATTCTGATGGCTTCCCGTCCCGTCCAGCGCGCCCTGTCTCTTGATAATAGCCTTCGAGACTTTTTGGCAATGTTTGGTGAATGACGAACCGAACATTAATTTTGTCAATGCCCATACCGAACGCAATGGTTGCCACGACGACTTTGATTTCCCCTTGCTGCCAAGCCTGTTGAATTGAGCATCTTTCTTCTGCCTCAATGCCAGCATGGTAATGATGCGCGACTATGCCTTGCTCTTGCAGTTTCTGGGCGGTAGTCTCAGCACTTTTACGCGACAAAGTATAGACAATGCCAGTCTGACCTCTGTATCCGTTGTTAATCAAAGTAGCAATAGCTTCAATGACATTTTTTGGTCGCTTACGGACTTCGAAGTATAGATTGGGTCGGTTGAAACTTTGACAAAAAAGCTGGCAACCGGCAATCCCAATATTGTGTTGTACGTCGATAATGACGTTTGGAGTAGCCGTTGCAGTTAATGCCACGATAGGAACCTTTGGGAAATCGCGACGAAATGTGCTTAATTCTTTGTAATCTGGACGAAAGTCATGACCCCACTGGCTGACGCAGTGAGCTTCGTCGATAACTAATCGAGCGAGTTTCATCTTCTTGTACAATACCCGCAGGCCCTCACGGAACGTAGTACTCTGGTTGATCATCTCTGGTGTGACGTAGAGCAGCTCAATGTAGCGTTCCGGGCAATGTCCGCGTAATGTGTTCATAATATGCCTCCGTTGCTCGACGCTACTTTCGCCATTGAACGATACGGCCTGAATGTTCAAGGCCTTGAGGTGATCAACCTGGTCTTGCATTAAGCTGATCAATGGAGAAACAACTATCATAACTCCGTGAGTGTTTCCGCCTTTCACGATGGCAGGCAGTTGGTAGCAAAGAGACTTCCCACCACCTGTCGGCATAAGAACAAAGGTGTCTTTCCCAGCGAGTGTGTGATTTATTGTCTCAAGCTGATTGGATCTAAACCGAGTCATGTTGAATCTGCTTTTCAAGACATCCAAAACCTCTGCTGACCAGGGATACTTTGAACGGTCGGTAGGCGATTGGTTCTCGACTGGCTTATTTGCATTCTTCTCCCCCATCGCACTTGGATCGGTGATACCACAATCCTTGGACGTGATGAACCAGTTGGACACTGGAGGAACCTTTCCGGTTGGACAGCGCTCGAGCTCTTGAACAAGGTTCAGCAAGTCTGCATCCACGTCAAAATCATCGCCGCAGTCAGGTGTTGAAGTCTTCTTAAAGAGATCCAGTTGCGGAGATTTGGGGGTTTGGAGGTGCTGTGATTGTATAGGGTGAGAAAGGGCGTGTAAGTTGGAATGTGGAACCCCATGGTCAACAGGATCTAAATGCCTGTCGCCCGAGGAGAGATTCTTCCCATGGAAGCGGAAATGATCATGGTCATGGTCATGTTCTCTATCGATACCCCGAGCACTGGCAAGCTCGGATGTCCGTGCTCTGGAGGTATGCGAATGAACCTGTGTAGGCTGAGTATAGCCTACAACATCCTCGTCCAACGTTGTAGACTCACATTCATCGCCCACGGTTCCATCCTCGATGCCGGCGTCTGCGAGACAAGAACTAAGTGATATCTCTTGCTTCGACAACTCCGATGCTGTCTCTTCTATTGAACGTTCAAAGCCTTCCGAGATCAGGTCTTGATCATAGGCCTCCAAGGCCTTTTCGACAAGGGCGTTCTTCTGAAGCATCAAGTCCTTGTATGATTGAAGTCGGTCAACAGCGGCAAGCCATGCAGCTTGTCGTTGAAGCAGTTGAACCTTCCTTCTTTTCAAGTTACCTCGTTCAATAACATTTCCTGTTCTGAGTGTCCTGTGAAAAGCCTCTCGGTTGCGCTTCAATTCTTGGTCCAAGGCAAGTACGTTTCTCTGGGCTATCGATGGATCCGCCAAAAGATGTTTGCCTGCTGTATTTACCGCGTGATTCTTGTCATCGGGTGTAGAGACATTCCCTAATCTTGAGATCAACCGAGAGGTAGTAACTGCCGCCGCTTCGGGTCGATGCCCCGTAGCGGACTCCGATGGCCTCTCGTTTTCCTTCGCGAGGGGACAAGATACGTTAGGCGAATCAGGGTTCGGCATTCCTAGGATCCGCTCGGCCTTGCCCTTCGATGCCTTCATGGTATCTTCGGGGTCAATCCCTTCTCTCTTGCCCAGTACTTTCTCCTTCTTCCGAACATGAGGTGGGGATGGTATGGCGGAAACATCGGATGAGAGAACGGGTACGGAGTTCTTTTGGTGTTGCGAATCAAGAAGTGCACGTGCAGCTGTAAAAGACCCCATCTCCGGATGATGCACGAAACCATTTGTCGAACTTGAGAGTCTACCGTTTCGAGATCGTTGCGATATCTCGGTTCTCGACTTATGGGAGCCAGTGGACCCGTCTTCGGGCTTGGCGAGATGTTCAACAGGTGAGGGGAGTACTTTCGAGGTCCATGTCTTTGGGGTTGCGGTTGGTGAGAGCTTTCTGCTAAGTGATTCCGTGGCGGATACTTGGTGCATGGCACCTTGCAATCCTTTCGGGGCGCTCGCTGGACGATTGAAGAACCTGCTCAGAGTACCATCCAAAGGAATGTCTTTCGTTTCCAGCTTCTGTTTCTTGGACCTGTTGGTTGTGCTTCCCGTGGAAGCATAGTCATCACCCGTGTTGTGAAACGTATCAGGATAATCATTGATCGAGGCAGATTGGGGGTAAAACCGAGTGATCTCGTATGTCTGGCGCCGCTTTTTCTAAATTCCGCTAGATTAGCAAACAGTACTGAGCTAAAGGTTCACACACTCACTGTGGCTCCGGGACTACCAGCGGCAACAGTCGAGGTGAGGTATTTATTACTTTCGGTCAGATCAACGACGTCCTGAAGCTCATGACCATCCGTAGACTTTTTCCAACCGTTGATGGCAGCCAGAGACTCGGTAGTATTCGCGCCAACACTCTTCTCTTGTATGCAGGGCTTCATCGTAGTCGATACCTGCCAATTGGGTTGTGCATTGTCTTGGATCGAGACAAGACATGGTCTCCTAGGTACAAGGGTTTAGTTTTTAGTCAATGTTCGTACTATAAGCGGCAGCATACACAATACACACAACAACAATTCAAAAATATTCTTTTAGATGATTGTCAAGGATAATTTAACAAAAGCAAGCAGTTTCTTCTCAGAGATTCAAATTTCAGTGGTTGTTGTGGTCCTATATCAAGTGTTTATTCTGCGGATTCAGCACACTTAATTGTGTGTAGCCGCTTATAGTACGAACATTGACTAAAAACTAAACCCTTGTACCGAGAGCGGCATTAGGCGGCCCATTTCTCCAATTGATGTCTCCAATTTTGGTTGTGCCCCAGGTTTCTGTGACTGTTTTGGTGCAGGTGTTATTGATGCGGTGATGTATGTTCAGCAGTTCCCGGTGTCACTCAAGAGAAACGTCGGTCTTCGATGCGATCGTTGATGGGTTTCGCTGGGCAAAACGCGAACCCAGAACGCACTAGCATTAGGTCATGTGATTGAGGCGAGCCTTGATAGATCCACGTGGGGTGTACTTGTAGAGCTGTATAATTCAGTTCACCTCAATAATCGCATATGCATATATGCTTGTAGAAAATATATATGCAACTAAGGTATGGCTCGTGTTGGGGGTCCTCCTTCTTCGCAGCGGCATGCCGCTCTACACTCACGGCTGTACTTTCAGGCGCCGTCTCGCCGGACCGCAAGCTGACACGCCTCTCTGGGACGGCCCAGAAGGGAAGGCTACTCTGGAACATGAGGACCTAATATCTCTTCAAATACTCTTACAATGAAGTCTTACGACCTCCAAGATATCCGCAATGAGTACTTCACTCAGAATATGTCTTGAAGACATTGGTACCCCAAAACTCAAAATTCTCAGATGTGTACTCTTTCAAGAAGCTGTCCACCTGTCAATAAGCATTCTCAATATACTTAGATGCATACCCATTCATGAAGCTGGCTGCCTGTTTGAAAGCATTCTCAGAATCCCTGAGTGCATACTCACTCATGAAGCTGAGTGCCTGTTCAAAAGTGTTCTCAGAATCCTCAGGTACATATCCATTCATGAAGCTAGTTGCCTGTCCCAAATCAATCTCAAGCCTGAAGTTTGAAGATTGTAAGTCTTCTGAATTTTTAAGGGCGCTTTTGGGTGGCAAAGTGACCATGCTCACATATAAAGATGGATTTGCTGTCACAAGATCATCAGAATGCACAAGCATTTTTGACACATCTGCAGCAGACACTCAACATGAATCATGACTTTCAGTGTTTTCAGATTGTAGAGTTGTCTGACTGATCATTGTGTGAGACTGGCTCAAAGATATGTCAATCACAAGGTTGTTCAGTGATGAGGAGTTGCTGGCTCTTCAAGATGAGATACTTGACTTGTTAAGACAGATATCTTTGAATGTTAAATGAAATCTGAGACTTAAGCAGACTTCAGATAATAATGTGATCTGAACTCTGTCTGACTCTCTGATATATGAAAGAATACACAATTACTTTTATTAACTATTCTTATTCTCTTCTGCACCCATCAGAGTGTGCTTTGAAGACAAGCAATATTAGAACACTCACTACAGTGTTTTTTGTGAGAAATCTTCATTTAAATCATCAACAGAGTCATTGCCATCAAGAAAATGTTCAATAAATGTTAAATAACTGTAATCTTTGTTGCTCTTCAACACAGAAATCTCTGTCATCTGCATTTCTTCTTATGTCAGTCAGTCACATTTTCTCAGGCCAGTTGTGAAAATGTTAAGTGTCAATTGATTCTATGCTTTCACTCTCAAAACTATGTGAGGAAAGTTCACTCTAAGATAATGTAATAGCACTTAAATTCTGTCAATTATGATCTCAGTCTCTTAACTAAAGCCATAAAGTAAGTATTTACAGACAAATTCAGAGTTTAAGTGTCTACTGACAGTCTGTGTAAATTCATTTCATCATGAAGAAACAGAAAACTCATTCTTAAGAGTTTCTTAATCTTAAGATATTTGTTACTGATTCTTAAGTAATGATTAAGTCTATATTACTTCTTCTTTAAGTCTTCTTTCTGACTTTCAATGTCAGAGACTATTTAGTTCAACACTTAAGAAGCTTTGATCTGCTTACATTCTTGCTTTCTTAAAAGTGCTGCATAAGTCATGACATGATGCTGCAAATGTGTCAGCATGAGAAGAATGAATCAATGACATACAGTGTTGACATAGTCATCTCATTGAATTTGAATCAGATCATTATAGAGACTGCAGACACAGTTTACTTTTTCTTCTCTATCTTCAACAAATATGTTATTGAAATGACTACATCAAAGATGTTGAGCATTATGATTCAATTAAAGACATTCTGATTAATAAGATGAGTGTTTCTCAACATTAACAATGTCTTGTATTGCACAAAGAAGTTAATCAACACTCTTAATGATACAAGGTTTCTCAAATTTCTTGTCAGCTAACCTGACTCAAAGATCTTCTTCAGACTTACATTAATTCATTTGTGGTTGTGGTTATCTCTTTGATTGATG
>JAABUU010004044.1_pt1 | contig 17841 bp, 17 predicted proteins | sample 5559301 | NCBI WGS metagenome assembly JAABUU01 (sample SAMN10711884, study PRJNA513360) | rock metagenome | isolation source: Antarctica rocks | place: Antarctica: Victoria Land, Richard Nunatak white | reverse complement strand
GAGGTATAACACAGTGGCAATGACACATACCTGTAGCAGCATACTGTGCAAAGAATCCCAGGAAGGCAAGCATGGCCAGACGGCCGTTCTTGACCTCCTTGGTTTGGTACTCAAAGTATGATTCTGCATCCCCTCGTGAGAACCCTAGAGGGTCAAAGAATGGTCCACCTACCACAAAAGTCAGCGGCTTCAGTAATATTCTAAAAACACAGCAAATGCATAGATTGAAATGCGTACCAAAACACGCCGAGGCCTTGTGTGTTGGTCACAGACTGTCATGATGGCATACAAAGAAAATGGTACTTTTTATGAACTACTATGAAGGCTTGTGCATGAATGAAGTCTGTGCATACCTGGGTAGCCATTGCTCTTGGGCTTGAAGCCGCCTGTGATGCCCAAAAATGAGCCATCACCCTGAGAGCCAGGGTTGTACAGGTCAGCCCACCTCTTGCCCTCTACCCAGCCAGTGAACAGGAACTGTGTAAACAGAAGAGATCCTGCACAACAGGCAGTTTGTCATGGCTGAGAACAAGGTGCAGTGCTAAACATGAGGAGCATGCACACTAACGGGAAGGCTTCCCACAGACTTGTAATGTGCAGCGTATTCTGTAATCATACGCCGGCAAAATTGCAATACATAGAATGTAAGACAACGCAGCTGTACTCTGCTGTTAGAGTGGCTGCCATCTAAAAGTCAGCTGCACTGCATATGTACATCATGCATAACTTGACTACAACATTGCCCTGTTGGAGACCAGATTCAGATGACTTGCACAGCTTAATCAGTATTTGCTGAAATGCATACCTAGAGGGAAGCTGGGGTGTGACTCAATCCAGACTTTCCCAGCGTCTGTCCAAGTTGGAAGTGCAGGCAGAATGCCAATCTTGGAAAGTAGCTGCATGAAGATTTTGCGTCAATTATGTGCAGATAACTGTCAGAGCTTCACCAATGCATCTACATTGAGCTGTGTGCTACAAAAAGTTGCACAGCTTGCTGCCGCATTGCAGCAACTAGTCTGCGCTGTTACTTGCCACAAACTCCGCAGCATTTGTAGAAGCAATGCATGTACACATACCCCAGGAATAACGATGCCAGCAACAGCTGCCATGGCTGTCCGGCAGTGCACCAGCTCTGCTTGCTGAAACCATGTCAGAGCTTTCTCCTCGGACGCCAGTGATAGTGGGTCAAACCTGTGCATACGACATGATTGGTAAGCTACCTGCCTGTCGCAGCCTGACGTGACGGCTCTACGATCGAGACTGACCCGTAGTCTCCGGGAAGAGAGCCGTCAAGATGCTTTGGGGCCTCTCCACCTGGGTACCATAGTTGGCGTTCAGCTGCGTTGACAGTTACGCTCCTTCGGCCCTGCAGCGGTGTAAGCGATCAACATCGAGACGTTGTTGAGAGCTGTATTGCCCGGATGACGCTCTCATGATAGCAGTATGTTCGTTCAACTGTACAGTGGTGTCAGACCTGTGTCCGAGAAGGTGCTGCGGCTTTGACAGGTGAGCCAGACACTAGAGAGGACCGGGCAGGCAGGACAGTCTGGGACATGAGAGTTTGGCTCATCATTGTGACGCCTCTCGAGCGCAATATGCGTGCAGACGCGCAGACAGATGTGCACGACCGCGATGCACTGCAGACAACCTGCTGCAATCCCGAAGTGTAGTCGCAAGGGTGATTGGAGCGAATCAGATCTCATCTCTTGCTGCATGCGCATTTCTGTTATCTCGAAATAAATGCCTTCGAAATTTTGAGGAGGGGTAACCGGAATTGTTATCACAGCCGCCTAATTAAGCCTATTTTCTCCACCCCCTGACGACATTTGCCAAAATAATAGGCAGTAAACCGGTCATCGCTACAAACAGCACTCGAGTCGCCTCTGCTGCCTTGAACGTCGAAGCTTTGCCCAAAAGTTGCTGCCGAGTGCTGCAGATACTGTGACAGCAGAATGGTTCTAGCCATGCAAGCATCCGGTCTGTCGACATCGCTTCTATGCCGACCCACACGGTTATCTGCACGTTTCTTGGGCAATGCCCTTGCAGCTCCCTCAAACGGCAGCAGAGTCTTCGCAAAGAAGGAAGGGAACTGGCTGCCGGGCAGCGACACACCAGGATACCTAGACGAGTTGCCAGCGTGAGTTCTAGAACCTCTGCTGGGTCGAGGTGCTTGCGTTCCCGTGCGACCACCCTCCGCTGAGGACAACACACCATTTGCCGATAAACCTCAGCCTTCAACTTTCACGCAGATCTTACGGATTCGACCCTCTCGGCTTAGCTGCACCAGCAGACCTTCGCGACAGGTTTCAAGAGTCTGAGCTGATCCACTCGCGATGGGCCATGGCTGGAGTCGCTGGGGTTCTAGCAGTGGAGTTATTAGGCCAGGGCAACTGGATTACAGCACAAGAATGGGTACGAAGCTTTGAACAACGCTGACCCGGTAGCGAGGCGTTCATAGGCATGTTCTGCATTCAATGCTGACTACACATGTTCTGTGCAGGCCAGGGAAGGCAGGTCACCGACATTCCTCGGAATCCCTCTGCCCTTTAACTTTGGCACAATCCTAGCACTAGTAAGTTGCAAGGCTCTTGAGCCAGCTTGTTTGCAGAAGAGTGATGGGACCATTTGAATGTTTTAGTATAAAGCCTCTGACAATCTTCTGCTTGCAGAACTTCATTCTGATTGCTGGAGCAGAGACACGAAGGACCTTTGCCAAGGATGAGGAGCGCAAGTACCCTGGTGATGCACATCCCAGCGTTGTTGCTTGCTTGCACCTGTCATGCTTTATTGGGAACAAAGTGAGAATGGCAATAAATTGACCACATCACAGAAGCCAGCGGCCAGCGGCATATATACATACATCAAACACTGTGTTTCTGCAACACTGGACAGGATGCAAGCAATCGTATTCATTTGTGCAGTGTACTCTTGGTTGTTTTCCAATACCATGCCTTGGTGATTACATAGTTGTAGCAATGTGTGTCCTACAGGTATTGTTGAGCTCAACATGAGATAGTTGAAACATCACCATCCAGTCATTTCACATGCAGGTGGTGCATTTGACCCCCTGGGCTGGAGCAAGGGTAATGTTGAGGACCTCAAGGTGAAGGAGCTCAAGAATGGCCGTCTAGCAATGTTGGCCTTCCTGGGATTTGTTGCGCAATATGGAGCCACAGGTGGGTTGCAGATACAGATTTGTGATTGTTTTGTCATGTTGATTGTCTGGCTGTAGTTGCAGCCCTGCATGTTCCTACTGAACCAAATTGGCCTAAACTCCTGCAGCTTTGGCGTGAAAAGCTGCAATTGATGTCTCCAGCCGGCACTTGGGCACCCCAACAAGATTGTGTGATTGAATGCTTTGCAGGCAAGGGTCCAATTGAGAACCTTGGCCAGCATTTGGCAAACCCATGGGCAAACAATTTTGCCACCAATGGTGTATCCATTCCAGGACTTTGAGATTGATTTTGCTATCCCTTGTATGCGCCAAAAGCCTCAGCCAAGTTGCACATTCTTGAGCAGACTATAGCAGCACTGAGGGCAGTAGGCGACATAATGTTTCAGTATGTAACATCATGCAGATCGGCAATTTTGATGTGTCCAGCCTACATGTCTTTGAGACCCAGTAGTCAATAGACCATGTACTGATTATTTGCCATGTAAACAAAGTTCATACGCATTTGATATGCTTCAAATTTGTGGTGATGGGGTTTGTTGGGCCTGCAAGTGGCTGTTGCATGCTTGTGTCAGATAGTACAGAGGCATTGGCTGCTCAGCCAAGCCTGGCATTCAGCAAGTCAGTCGATATTCGTGGCAATTGCCAAGCCTTTAGTGGCAAGCTCTCTTTGCACACTGGCTGTGTCTTGCTGCAGACGCTCCTTCATGCGCTCCTTTCTGGCTAGCAGTGCTGCCTTGTTTAGCAGAAACAACTCCTCAGCAAGCCTGCAAAGTGTGCAGAGCTGAGGCCGGCTGACAAACGTGCAGCACGCCAAGGTGTTAGACAGAAAAGTACATACTTCCTTTGAAGCCTGTCCTTTGGACTGCAAGCTACAACTTTGAAGTCTACAGACTGCAAGTTTTGTGGTGGCATCTGCTCGGGTCTGCTGCTCTTCCGACTTTGGTGCTCATGCCAGCTGCTGACGGCATCACCCTTTTGCACGTCCCTTGCGTACTCATCAGCTGCGGCATATTGGTCATTTTCTCGCAGTAGTCTTCGTATATTGACAGGTTCTCGACCAGTCATGTTGGGCACCACCGGGGTGTCTGCAGCACTTCGATAGCAGCGCAGCAAGCGTCCACCGCAGCACGCTTTCAAAGCAATGGGCATATGGTGTACATATGACTCACGTGTCTTTCCTTCCGGGGTCGAGAATCGATGCTGTAATGAAAGCTTGCTTTTGTCGACGCATCCATTGCGGTTGTCCGGATGCCACAAGAGCCGCACCGTCGCTTACATGTAGGCCATTTTGATTAGGCGAAAAAAGCCGCAAATAGTTGTTCAGACAACCTGACCAGCCAAAGATCAAGCATGATCCTGGCCTGACAAGACATCCGGACGGCCTCGTTACAAGGACGCGGTCAATCATTGTCATTGCAGGCAAGAATTCCCCCTTCGCCATCGATGTTGTTGAATCAAGCTTTGGACACAACACTGCCAGTAAGCCAGACCGTCAGCCGTTGGTTCGACTGTCTGTTCTCAGTTTTACAAAATGTGTAGCGCATGAAAGCATCTTTGGCAGGTAGTGCTTATATCATCGTTCAACGCTTCACAGGCAACAACATGAAGGCCTTTGTGACTGGAGGTTCCGGTTATCTAGGAAGGAACCTGCTGTCTGCTTTGCTGGAAGACAACTATGAACTGTCAGCTCTCTCCCAGAACACAGACGAGGACATAACAATTGGTAAGGTTGCATCAGCACACCCGGCCGCAATCGCCATTATTCTGGTGCGAGGAAATGTGGCAGATACAGAAGCGTTGCGCCAAGGGATGACAGGGTGCCATACTGTCTTTCACCTTGCTGCCAAGGTTGGCATGTCTGGCTCCTGGCAAGACTTCCAGGCGGTGACAGTTGAGGGTACGAGGAATGTCCTGAAAGCCGCGCAAACATGTGGCATCAGGCGGTTGGTGCATGTCAGCTCAGACGCCGTGCTTGCCAGTGACCATGGAGCTGTCCACGGTGCTGATGAGACCACACCAATCCAGGTTCCACGTTTTTATGCTCCTTACACCCACAGCAAGGTCATCGCAGAGCAGCTAGTCCTTTCTGCTAATCTAGCCGACGGCAGCTGCTTATCAACAGTGGTGGTGCGCCCTCGTCTAGTCTGGGGGAAGGATGACACAGTCATGCTGCCAGCGGTCATGAAAGCCATCAGTGCCGGCTTCTATGGCTGGTTCACCCCCACCTACATGACCTCAACATGTCATGTCACCAACTGCATAGAATGCTTGTGCCTGGCAGCAACCAAAGGCCGACCTGGGGAAGTGTATTTTGTCACAGATGGGGTGCAGTTGCCCTTTCAGGAATTCATGACAAGACTGCTGGTCATTCATGGAGTGGAAGTACCTGCTCACACAGTGCCGTTCAGTGTTGCTTGGAAGATTGCTACCATGCTTGAGCACATGCCATTTCTGCATTGGGGCAAGCAGCGTGAAGCAGGCCTGACAAGGCAGGTTCTGTCTGTTTTGGGCAGGGAAGTCACTCTGTCAGATGCAAAGGCTCGCAAGCAGCTTGGCTATGTTGGCCATGTCACAATGGAACAGGGCATGCAGGAGATGCAGCAGCTTTTGGCTGTCAAGGTAGTCCACCAGCAGAAATAGTTTCTCAGCTTGCATAGGCACAGCTGATCCCTCAGCTGGATCCCTCAACATGATTGGAGCAGAAACCTGTCACAGGATGGCTGTAGTCAGTCAAGCGGCTGCTGTGTAGCTCATAACATTCTAATGAATGCTTGATGATGCCATTGCATTATGGCATTATTTTGATGTACATTGACTCGCAATTGATATGCCAAGGTCTCATGTGTAGTTTGTCATGCAGAGTATTCTGGTTTGCATTATACTTGACTTTCGTTGAACTGATATAGCAGCACTCTGGTTTTGCTTCTGCACTGCTTTTGTGCATCAGGTTCTGTAGTGTTCGACACAACTGACGCTTTGAGATTTGCTGTGCTTTCAGGGTTGCTGTTGTCTGCGCTGTAGTTTGTTGGTATGGCACTTTTGTATGCTTACAGTGTATCAAGCCATAGATGAAACAATGTTGATTGTCTGGTTAGCTAGCCTGTGTTGGTTGCATCTAAGTGAAAATTGCAATGCATTACACACACGCTGACAGACAGCTGTCTGTAGGCGATGGCAAAAAACTTACACGCCATGCATGTGAGGCCCTATCGCCATTTGTTGTTGCACCCTCCAAGTCACTTGACGACTATTATGTGAGCACGTGACTGCATAAAGTGCACTGCACAAAGATTTGCCATATCAGTCACTCCTACATAATGTAAAACAGGCTGTTGTAAACCTACAGCGGCTTTGATGGCCAAGTTGGGTCCCCTGCCGGGGGTCAGGCCTCCCAACAACACGTATCAATGGCGTGAAGGCAAGCATGCAAATTGACAGTTTGTCTGCCTGAGAGCTTCTGTGACATTGCAGCATGTCTGCCTCAGAGCTCCTGTGTCATTGCAGCATGTCTGCCAGCTTGTTGTAGAAGGCAGAAAAGTCCCGATCGTGATCATGCATGGCTCTCCTCAACGTCTGTTCATGCTCTGCTGGCACAAAGCTGAGCACAGCATCGTGGCCAATTGCAGCATGTTCTGCCTCACCCTCAGCGTGAATCTGCATTAAGACACTGAAGGTCTGCAGCTGAGCTAGGCCATTGTGCCTATGCATGTCATGCAGCTTGCATGCAGCAAGGCCAAATGATACAAGAGCCGATGCCCCCTAATGGGGTAGGGCCTTAGCCTCGGCAGGAATGTAACTTTATGCCGGCAACCATCGGGGTATGCCATGTACAATAGGCCAATCACGACCAAATCAAAGGCCAAATGATGTAGCAAGCAAGCTGGAAACTTCAGTGCAAACTAGTCAGGCATCGACCACACTGTGTCCATTAGCACATCATGCCGCTTCATGTACCTCAAGGAAAAGCCACTCCTTCAGGGGTCTATGCTGAGGCTGTAGCACTCGGGTGTCTAGCTCTTTGAAGCTGTCTAGCATCCAGGTCTTCTCAAAATCTGCTAGGTATTCTATTGCTAGGTTATATCCCATTGCATACGAACCCTGCATATTCATCATGGCTTGTTTGCTGTAATGGAGATTGTCACCTTCTCAGATGTGCAACATGCGCATGCAGGCCGTGTCACAAGGCATAGTCCATTGGGACAGCTGTGGATGCTGCTATTGCTGCCTGCAGGGAGAGCTCTTACTGCAAGCAATGCTCTGCAAATCGTCATCTTACATCAAGAGCAATGTTGCACCAATCATCAGTCCCAATGCCCAATGCAACCGGCATCTTACTGCCTTTATCTTTGACGCAGGTCCTAGCAACCATACAACATGACCCATTGCCAGGTGGGCCAATTTAGGCAACGAAAACACGCAATATCAGAGCATGGACAGAAGAGATGCAGTCTGGCTCATATGTATGTTGATATGGCCAACAATGCTAATCTGTGATGTAACACCTTGTATCACCTAGGATGCTAGCATACCAGTAACACAGGCGGAGCAGGACAGGCATAGTCCAAATCTGACAACCAACGCATTGGACACATCACGTGTGATGTCAGCATGAGAGTTGCACCTGTCCAATGGGATCAAGGCCCACACCTCCGGCTGTGGTGATGTCCCTCATCATCTGCTGAAACAACAGCACAGAGGCAGGGGGCTGCGGCTGTATTGCTAGTGCTCCTTCCAGGGGCTCATGCAACAGGTCCTCATAAAACTGTGAAAACAGCTCGCGGTGGGTTTCACCTGAAAAACATCATGCTGATGTGCATTTCTTGGAAGTGGCACTGATGATCTGTCAAATCGGCTTGAAAGTGCAAGACTGCCCACATGAGATTGCAAATATGCCCAATAGTAACATGCAGGAATGTATACAATGCTACTGTATCAAAATATGGGGTTTGTGCATATTTTCCGGGCACGGTTGACAAATATGCACGCCGTGAGAGCGATTATGTCAGAGGACAGCTGGACGATGCATCTGCGGTAGTATGCGGTAGGCCACACCTTGCGGCTGGCCATTGTGCATGCCATACTCGCCAGCCAAGGGCTGGATCAAGCCCTTGAGAGCTTGATCCCTCCTTACATAATCGCTGTGCCCAATGCTGCTCTGGACCTACAGCCGTGCAACTTGGTCCTAGAAATTGCAGTAACAAAGCTTTTGTGCGGTGTCAATGACCAGATCACAAACCAGATTCAAGGCTGATGCCTGAAGCTGTGCAACCTGATGCAGATCGGTGCTTACTTGCCATTGCTGGCTGTATAGCTGGCAGTTGTGTGTCACATCTTATGCAGGGGGTTTTGAGCTGCTCGATGCAGGAGTCGTCATGAAGAAAGCAGTGGCGCACAAACATAATGGATACTAGGTGCGACAGGCTGTGCCTGTGCTCACCTTAAGCAGGACTGCAGTGAAAGCGGGGTTGAAGGACTCAAGGTTGTAGGCCAGCTCTACCATGACAGGCTTGAGCTTGGCCTCTGCACAGTACGTTGCAAAAACGCTCAGTCGAGATGTGTGATGCCTGGGTGATCATTGTCAGGCAGGTGCTGAAACACATTGTGTGGGTCTGGACAACATGGCTTACCCCATTCGTTTTCAGGCAGTTTGGCTAGGTTATCACTAAATCGCCGCAGAGCTGCCATGGATTGACCAGCATCCAACTCAGCCTGTTGCAGAGTAGCATTGTGAGATGCCGTAACTGATGTCAGGCACTTCAGCAGTGAGAGCTATACCTCTAAGCTCTGGAGGGTCTGTCGAGACAGCTGTGGGAGGGACGCATGGCTTCGGTGCTGAGTTTCAGCTGTGACATCGAAAGCACATCAGCTGATGACTGACATGACAACTCGTGTACCAGCACTCAGAATGAACTGGCAGGTGCACATTTGTACAGGGTAAAGCAACGTACTGGTGTTTGCACTTTGAGGGTGTGAGATCGCTCGCTCAGGAGCTGATATGACAGCGTTGCATTTGAGTGCCTGCAGACGGAACCACGTTTGTCATGATCGAATATAACGAAATATCAATACGACCCAAGGAGTTTGCTAGCATACCTTGCGTGAGAGGGGTCTGCGCACAGGAGCAAAAGGACTGATTGGCTTGGGCAGCAGACTGTTGTTACAAACATGGCATGAGGCAGCTACGAAAGCAGATGTCATGACGAAAGTGTTGCCGGAGAACCGCGATCACAATCGACAACTTCTTGTACTTCAGATAGGGTCCGACAAATTCGTCCAGCCAATTCTCAGGCGACTCGAGCCGTAACGCCTGTGAGCTGAATCAGACTGTCTGCAGCGAGACATCAGGGAAGGTCAGCTTGTGTTAATACCAGCGAGACCGACTACACAAACGGGATTTCGCTAGGTGTGCATTTTAAGCTGTCGCCCACCTGAGCTGAAGAGTGTGTGTGGGGTCGAAGACATGGGGGATCCTGCTGACTTGGGACAGCTCATTCAGCAAGCTTGTGTGCTGATTGTGCGAAGTGAACAATGCAGGGTAGATTGCTTTGCCACAATATTTTACTTCTAACGAGCGTGGCAGAACGCTACACGTGTAGATTCTGCCAAGGACCCACTGCACTATGCTCACCCCAAAGTAGCCAAAAGCACAGCAATGTGCGCTGTCAAGAATGTCACCAGTGTCTTTGTGATGATCTTGTTGCTCTTGAACTGAGCACAATTCTGCGCGAGGTGCACCATGATCAGCTGACCTGCTGTGAGCTGTTATGAATAGTGCAAGGCTTGGGGTCACAAGCAATGTTGCAGCATGATGGGTTGCTGTCTTTATCTGACTGTAGGCAAGCCTCCACTGAGCAGGATGAGCAGATGCACACAGCTCACTGACCGTCCCTTTCAACTTTTTTGTGGGCTTGGGTTTTGTGAACAAACAGTGATTTGCTATGATGCCTATCATGGCTCAACTGTCGGTCCTTTGTGTCGTGTGTGTCTGCACCCACAGGACAGAATGCTATGAAAACACTGCTGGCCATCAAGTAAACACCAACACTGGAGGCAGCTGGAGTGGGTTACTGCGCTTATTTTTACCCGTACACAAAGGTCCAGAAACTGGCTCACATGATTTGCTCATTGTGGCAGATATTGACCTGAAGGATGACCTGAAGAATGTGAAAATGTTCCAGACTGAGGGCGTTTTGCAAAGACTGATGTGCTTCGCTTGCGTATGGTGTGCCCAGCATGCAGGTCAACACGACACATAGGGCAAGTGCAGTATTTGAGTCTGGCTGACAGACTGTACAACTGCGGGTGCTGGTCCAACTGCGGGCCGAGCATCAGCATCAGAGGCTGTTCTGCTGAACTGTTTTACATGTGTATTTCGATATTGCTGAAGGGAATGGCAAAACACGAATTAACACATGTGTTAAGATTGGCAAAAGCAAACACAATCCTTGTGAAAGGCAGCCACATCTGAAAACGCAGCAAACAGCGTTGTATGCTGGGCGCATGCTTTACTGCGAAACGAGACATGTAAAGCAGTTCTCCTCTCGTCACACAGAAGTCATGCAGTGCCTGCTAAGCCTGCTGGCACAGCCAAGGCAGTTAGGGTTTTGCCAAGACCTGAGGTCGAGATTTGCATCCCTTCCTGTTCTGTCTGCCAAGTCGGTGTGGCAATTGCTTGGCTCCAATGGGGTTGTTGCTTGAAGCCAACATGATGTCCATTCATGCAGAGGGCTGTCAATGTGCAGGACGTCCAGCTGTTCACCCCCGGCATAATGCACGGGCCCTGCGTCAGCCTTGCAACCCAAGGCAGAAGAGCAGCACCAGACAACTCTCTGGAACATGTCGACAACGCGCATTTGCTCACTCTGGTGCACACAATCTTGTACAGGCGTCGTCACAGCCAGTCTTGGCGCCGAGGTGCGTACAGCCACTGAGCACTTGTTCACGAGTTCAGCTTACGATCAGTGCACCTGAGGAGCTTGCTGAGCGCCTATGTACGTGCTCACAGGACGCAAGAAATGGGTGGAGATCCCATGGGCATGCTGTTGCGGCAGCGCATTGTGTTTTTGGGGGGAGAGGTTCGCAGTAGGACAGCAACGCACCAGTACCAAGGTTTTTAGTCCAGTGTGCTGACCTAGTTCACTCTGCCTGCAGGTCAACGACTTCAATGCAGATGCAATCATCAGTCAGCTGTTGCTGCTTGACTCCACTGACCCCACCAAGGTAGGCAAATGCCTTTTGGCTCGCTTACTCCCACAGTCTACTTGTGTCCACAAGAGTTCATTGCAGTGTTGATGCTTGTCACAGGACATCAAGTTGTTTATCAACTCCCCCGGAGGCTCTGTCACAGCAGGAATGGGCATATATGATGCCATGCAGGTTTATCTGCTCTGCTCTGCTTCTCTGCATGATGCAATTGGACCATGCTGTTGGTATATCTGCACACAAATTCAAGCTTGCAGGTCACCTGCTGCACGCAACAATGATTGGCCTCAGGCGCAACACTGCAATGTAGCAGAGGCTAGTGTAGTGTCGTGAATATTGAGCACTATGTGTGATTGATTAGCCATTGCCATTGGTCACTCATTGTGCCAAATCATGACTCAGTGAAGTATAGGTCGTCATTTGTTGGCATGGCAACTTACACTGCACACCAATCTGACTGCTTGGGCAGAGGCATCAACAAAAGACAGAACTGCTTGGTGACACTTGTCTTGTCAAGATATGCGTCTACTCACGGCATTGTCATGGCTGACAACTCATTCTGCAGCTGTGTTGACGTCTTTGGCCTAGCAATGTGCAGTCTTACGCATGACTGCTCATTACATTGGCAATGATACCCAACATGACTCACTGCTGCAGATGTGCCGAGCAGATGTCTCCACATACTGCTTTGGACTGGCAGCTTCAATGGGAGCCTTCCTATTGACAGCAGGCACAAAGGGCAAGCGCTTCAGCATGCCCAATGCCAGAATTATGATCCATCAGCCTCTTGGAGGAGCCAGTGGACAGGCTGTTGACATTGAGATCCAAGCTAAGGAGATCATGTTCCACAAGGGAAATCTAAATGCCATCATGGCAGAATGCACTGGCCAGCCTATTGACCGAGTAAGCAGCTCTCCCAAGACCATAATTTCCTGACATGTGTTATGTGCTGGTCCACACTTCTAGCAGCTGTCACAGGTGGCACTAGTTTGCATCATCTTGCATGTGTGTTTGGCCCTCAAAGCTTCTGTTGATATGCCCAAGCTTGTATTTGGAGAACAGGACATTCTGATTGCATGTCAGCCCCTGCAGCAGCAAAAGCAAAAGCAGCAAAATAGCTGGCATTGCACAACATCAGGTGTCATGCGTCGTGAGCAAGCTATCAAGCATTGCAACATGTTATTTGCAGATAGAAGAGGACACAGATCGTGACAGATACATGTCCCCATTGGAAGCCAAGAATTATGGCTTGATAGATGAGGTCATTGGTGGTGATGAGGCTGGCTTTCAGATTTCAGGCACAACCAGAGACTTCCCCAAGACTAAGGAATCATATGTCAACTGGGTAAGACCATGCACTCTGAGCTTCATGTTGATCATTTGACACCCAGATTTGCATGAAAGAAATGTTCGTCTGGAGCATAACCATGTACTGCCTGAACAGTGGTGTAGGTGTACACAAGTGTTGCACTCAAATCAGAGTTGTGTTTGTACTGCAAAAGGCAGTACGCTGGCATCTGCTTTGATGCATTGACAATGTTTGAGTTGCCCCCCAGCTCTCATGGAGTCCTGTTTGCTCTGATGTTTGTACAGTGTCTGTCTGTGTCACCCTCTGACTCTCATGTCTGTGTTACCCTCTGACTTTCATGAAAGTCCTGTGCGCAAACAGATGCTTGCAGCTAGTGTTCAGTCAATACTCACGTGCAGGGTGACTTTGATGAGGATGGTGACCAGGGAGGTAGGTTCAGGGGCAAGCCTCTTGAACCATACACAAAGCCTCTGGCAGACGAATAAACAGTTGGACTTGCTCAGCGACTGCAATCTGTAAACTAAAATTATCCTTCAGTAGCTTGCCGTGCAAATTCGACTTTGCTGATACAGCTGTGAGCATTTACTGTGGCAAAGTTTGGGCATTGTGTAACCAGGCTTGCAGATGTGTTTTGTAGAATGCTCTCACTGCTTGTGATTTCGGCACAAGTAGCGCTGTTAAGCATGACACTTGTTTTGCAAGCTACCCGCAGCATCAGTGTGCAATGCAGAATCTTTACAGATACTGATTATGTAGTTACTGGTGATTCAAACTAACCTGCAATTTGGAGCAAGTCTTGCAGAATGGTGGCTGCGCACCAAAACAGCATGCAGCTGTACAGGCATGTAATGTTTATTGCCATCTAGCTGAGATCGATTAGCAGCAGCATGTTCACCAGACGCCATACAGTTGGAAACGGCAATGCCACACACTATTGCAGTGGCATCACACTGGCGTGGATACTGTTGAAGCTTCAAAGCAAGCAAAGCACACTCTGCACACAACGAACACTCTGACCAAAAACACACGCAACACGTTGGTTCGTTCGTTAGCAAAAGGGTTCATTGGACACAGAACACAGCAAGGCATCATCAGGACAGAATAGCCTGTATCTGTCTGCATGGTCAGCAGATGAAGCACTGACATCTGCAAAACTGTGACTGTGGCATTTAAGACTTTGGTATTGTGACCATTGACAAAATCAGAGCCGTTTCAGCCCTCGCTTCTTTGCGACAGCCGCCGCTGTCTTCAGCTTGTCTTGAGCTTTGGGTTTCTTGACTACGGACTCCTTTGAGTCAACTACTGCTGCCTCACCATTTGTGCTGTTGACTGCGTTTGCTCCTCCAGCTGCTGTCAAAGGCATTGACCTGCAAGAACCGGTGAGGTGTCAACGTCCCAGAAGTCAGGCAGCAGTCGAAGCGCTTATGCTCCTCTGTAATGGTCAGCTGACAAGCGTGACAGTAATTCACCAATCAACAAGCAGCGCTTGTGACTTGCAAAGCACGGCACGCAGACAGTCCTGTACGTCACTTCATACACATCATCACACCGTAAATGCAACTGCCGTATCATACCCACATGAACCAGGACACTTTGCTGATAATGGCTAGCTGCTGCACCACCCACTGTGAGATCTGTGACAAGCAGCAAGTGTGTCGGTGTTCAAACAGAAGTGGGACCAAGCAAAGATTGCTGTATGAGTTGACCTTTTAGGAGGCTGTGCATGTATACTGGTCATCAGCTTGGCATCTTGGCATACTCCTCATAGTTCTCTAGCAACAGCTTGCCGGCCTCCTCATTCAGCGCTGACTCTGGGAATGGCTCTATCAGCAAGCACCTGCACCATAGTCCCATCCCATGACATGAACAGAAGCAGGCAACAGCAGCAGGCATGAGTATGATTGCTGCTACTTGAGCAGATTTGAGATTGCACAGCTTTTGAATGAGTGTAGGCTGGTTTGCTGCTTGCTGTTCTCATTTCTCACTACACAGGAGACTCTGCAGACACACTGGCAAAGAGGCCACGGATGCTCCAATGCTGAGCTTGTCACCATTGAAAAGCAGTCCTCACAGTCATCTCAGTGACAACATGATTTGGTGTACAGCGACGCCAGAGTTGAGCAAAAGGTAACTGCTATGCCAAAAGCTGTGCACCTGATGATGACAAGCACATGCCGCAAACCCAGATCTGATTTCCAGTCCCGCTTCAAGACATTTACACAAATCTCCCCGGTCTTAGACACATTGGGGTGAAAAATCTTGGTCAAGAAGTAACCTGCATTGTATCTTTGGGTCACACAAACATAACATACGGGTGAACGCAAGTCTTGGCTGCTGTGTGAGTGCTACCCAGCAAGCTTGCAGCATGCTGCATGTGTAGCAATGAGAGTGATGCAACACCACAGAAAGTGTCTCACGAGTGAAAGGCAAGGTGGAAGAATCCTGACGCAAGACATGGCAATGCTATGGGCTCTAGACAGTGCAGACTGCAAGCAAGTGCCTGTGTTCTGTTGGTGTGATCAGGTGACAGACCAGACCAATTCCAAGCGTGAGAAGTGCATAAGGGTACCTTTGGGGGGTGTGTTGGGAAAATCAGGCCCTAGTATCATCTTCATCCTGAAAGTCCCATCCTCATAAGGGGTCCCAGCTGTGGTCCATTTCAAACTTGTCAGCTTTTGAGATAAGCAGTGAGTGTTGCAATCTTGAGATGAATTTTGACAGGCTAATGCTGCTTTCTAAGACCACGCATGGCATCTGAAGCAGAAAAGAAAAGAGACAAACTCAAAGCTTGCAAGTACAGTTGTAAGCTTCACCTGGTCCCTCATACTCTGCTTGTACGTCTGCTATGTTGTCATCACTCAAAAACAGCTGCAGCAGAGAAGCATGTGAGCATTATGAAACAACAGCAAGAGTTACCAGCAAGGGGGGTGAGGAGACACACCTTAATACCTTCCTCAGGCTTCTCCTGCAAGTCCTTCAACTCCTTGGCAATTTGCTTGATAACAGCGGCGGGCAGCGGCTCTGCAGCCTGCAGCTGATAAAAGTGGATTGAGGAGAGCGGCCTTGAGCTTTTCGAGATAAAGATCGTTCGAGACATCCAGACGAGAGTCAACGCATGCAAGTAGTTTGCCAAGAGTGAGGCCTTGGGCCTCGGCATGGACAATACCATTGTAAATTGACACCGGCACTCCAGAACGGCCGTGCAGCTGCCGCGGCCCGGGGGTGCCAAGGTCGGTACACCAAATCACCGTAGTGCTCAAGGTCGGTGCATACGCTGCCGTGACACTTCAACGACTGTGCTGAGCAAAGCACAAAGTCGCAGGCAAACACCGTCTGCTTCGTATGCTGTCACTTTTCAAGCAATGGCCTGCTAAGTTGAAACCCCTCGAGATCAACGGGCAGACAGGCAATCGATACAACTTCAATGCAAGCCAAAATTGGCATCATGCCTTGACAGCTGGCGCATGCGCGTGTGTAACTGTCCGACGCACCTTGTTTGCACCTGTATCAACAACTGCCAACTGCCATTATTTGAACACAGGTGCAGCTTGTCGATGAGCAACCGTATCGTGCAGGGAGATGTCGACTGACGTGCTCCAGTGGGGTGTGCCTGATACCTTGGCCGCAGTCAGGCCAGCTTGTCAGCAGTCTGGCTCTGGCTGTTCATACGCCGTCAGGTGAAAGCTCAGCTGGTTGTACTGCTGCTGCACAGCGCAGGCCAGGACTATGTACGTGTTTGCCTTCTGCTGAGGAAATCAGAAATATGCGGATACAGCAAGCCAGTTCAGTTCACATTACACAGCTGACACTGTCATAAACCATTTTGTGCCATACCACGGGAAATTGAACAACACACACACATAGAGTCACCTTATGTATGTTAAGACGTCATGTGAGCATCTAAGCTGGTTTCTTCAACAGCAACATCAGCACACAGAGTGTCACCAGCAATCAATTGGCCACAACCAAAAATGTGGAAAGGGTAGGGTCACTGGGACCTGTCACTGTTCCCCCTGTCTCCAGTACCCTCAGCAGAAGCTGTATGGTCTCATTCTGCAGCACTTCACCTGGTATGGCTACTGGCACTCCTGGTGGATATGGACACAGCAACTCAGCGCTCACTCTGCCTACTGCTGCAGCACGCGCAACCCTGCAAAATACAAGTGTATGGTCGCATCACTCTGCCAATGGATCCAGTGCTGTAAAAGTGATTCAGCATCAGGCTTGTTCAGGTAATCTGCAGATTATACAGCAGCAGCCACTGACTATCAAAGCAAAGACAATCCTGTCTTTGCTTCAAAGGCACACAGAAAACAGTGCACCCATAGCATCTGCATGATCTGTTGCTATACTGAAGATTCTGCATGTAGCAAATCACGTGCCATATGATATAGTCCATTGAAGCACCCTACCTAACAGACTTTGCAAAAAATGCGTTGCGCAATGACATCAGCTGCAGACTGTTGCCAGCATCCACTGATGGCTGCAGACTGTCGTGATCACCAGCCTGTGAGCTGCCAACTTGTGACAATGAAGGTGATCTTTTAGATGCTAGCTGATGAGGCAACGCAGTCGTGTCTTGAAACTTTTGGTGAAGGTTCTGGAAGGCGACAATGAGCTTCTCTGCATGATTCATCGTCGTGCCAATCCCCAGTGCAAACACGACCACCTGCACAAGGCTACCAACCATCGTTTTTTTGAGGCAGCAGTCACAGTCCTGGTCATCTATGTGGCACAGGATCTGACAACTTCCATCAGCGTGTGACTTACCTGCTGAGTTGCCAATTCTGCCACGACACCATATTTATCCTCCAATATTGTGCTCACTTGGCTTCCTGTCAAGCCCAGCCTCTGTACACCAACAGTGATACGCAAGGGGTCCACAGCAGCAATGCCACTTGTGCCTACAATGTGTTGACAGCCATGGCTTCAAGCTCAGCATGGCGCAATGAGATAGGTGTTGTCTGTGACCTGAAAGTGCAGCGCCTGTGATGACGCCACCTGTCATCATGTCACCTGTCTGGCAGAGCCTAGAAGAGAGACTAAGTAATTTGTACAGAGCATGAAAGGCGACGACAAAATCCCCACCAAAAAAGGATTACAAATTTTGACTCTAAGACGTATTTAATTGACAAATGTACAAGTTGAGTGTGGA
>JAABUU010004041.1_pt1 | contig 17846 bp, 17 predicted proteins | sample 5559301 | NCBI WGS metagenome assembly JAABUU01 (sample SAMN10711884, study PRJNA513360) | rock metagenome | isolation source: Antarctica rocks | place: Antarctica: Victoria Land, Richard Nunatak white | reverse complement strand
TCGCGATTGGCTTACTGCGCTTGGCGGGGGCAACGAATAGCGCCGCCGCCTGTCGCCGTTACGCAGCCCAACCCGCCTTGGCGCTCATGGCGGTCGGCCTCGCATGACGACAATGAATAAGCCCTGGGGGACACTACCGCGACAGTACATCGGGAATCGTGCATACTTCCAGGGTTGCATACGACAGGAAGGAAACGAGGCGACCGGTGCGGGCACGGTTCACGGCGATACGCTCCATGGACGCGACGCATCGGACACTCGGTTGGCTCTGCCTCGTCGTCGGCATCAATCAACTCGGCTTCGGCAGTATTGTCCCGATTGTGCCGACTTTTGCGCGCTCCTTCGGCGTCTCGCAAGCGGCGGCAGGGCTGGTGATTAGCGTCTACGGCCTCGGTCGGCTTCTGTTCGATCTGCCGATGGGCGGGCTTGCGGAGCGCGTCGGCCGCCGGAAGATCATCATCATCGGCGAACTGGTCACGGCGGTCGGTAGCCTGCTTTGCGCCGTCGCGGGCACCTTCCCGCTGCTTATCCTCTTCCGCTTCATCGGCGGCATCGGCGCCGCGACCGTCCTCACCGGCGCGCAAGTCGTCCTGGCAGACATCACGACGCCGCAAACACGCGCGCGGATGATGAACATCTACCAGGCGATCTTTCTCTGCGCAGTCGGCATCGGGCCGTCGCTCGGCGGCGTGGTAGCAGACGCCTTCGGGACGCCCGCGCCCTTCTACGCCTTCGGCTTCCTCAGTCTGCTGGCGGCGCTCGTCTGCTTTCTGCGGGTGCCGGAGACGCGCCATCTCGCCATCGCCCGCGCCGCCGCCGCGAAGCAACCGGCGATGGCGATGGGGCGGGCGCTCCGTATCCTGCTCCGACAGCGCGGGTTCCTCCTGATCGGCCTCGTAACGTTCGTGCAGTATTTCGCTCGCACGGGCGCACTCTTCAACATCGTGCCGATCCTCGGACGGGATCGTCTCGGTCTGAGCGCCTCCGCGACGGGCTTCGCGATCAGCATCGCCTCGTTGATGAACTTCGCGACCATTCCGCTCTCGATCGTCATGATGCACCGCTGGGGCCGCCGGGGAGGGATCATTCCGGGCACGATTGTGTGCGGTGCGGCATTCGCCTGTCTGGCGGTCGCGTTCAACTATCCCATCTATATCGCCGGAATGTTCCTCTGGGGGCTTGGCGGTGGCGTCGGCGGTTCCGCGCCCGCCGCCTATGCGGCCGACATGGCGCCGCCCGGTGCGAACGGCGTGACGATGGGCATTTACCTGACGCTCGCGGACGCCGGATACGTCGTCGGCCCCTTCCTACTCGGCTGGATCAGCGACCGGGCGGGCGCGGGCACGGCGCTCTTCTTCACGGCGGGTTTGTTCGCCGTCGCCGTTACGCTCTTCGCCCTCTTCGCCCCGGAAACCGTCCATGGACGCAACCGACGCACGCCCAAAGAGCGTAGTGCTGTGGCGGATTAACGCTCTTCATCCCGCGTTGATGTATCGCTCCAGCAGATCATAGGTACGGGCGGCGTTCTCGCCGGGTGGCGTATAGACGGCGGCGACGAGATCGGTCGCGCCCGCGTCCGCCAGCACGCGGAGGGCGGCGAGCACCACCGCTTCGTCACCGATGAGCGCGACATCGGCAGGCCCTGCCGCGCCCCCTTTATCCAGCACTGCACGATATGATGGTAACTGCCCGTACCGCGCGAAGGTGGCATTCACTTCCGCCCGCACCGCGTCGGCGTTGTCGGTCACGCAGACCGGAAGTCCAGCGACGACGCGCGGCGCGGCACGCCCGGCCTCCCGCGCGGCGGCGGTGATCGTCGGGACGGCGTCGCTGGCGAGATACTGCGCGCCACCCATCCAGAGCGCCGTGCCATCCGCGTGCCGCCCCGCAAGCCGGAGCATCTGCGGCCCAAGCGCGGCGACGAGGACGGGCGGCGGCGTGGCATCCGCGACGGTGATGCCGAAGTTCGCGATGTGATACTCCTCGCCCGCGAACGTCACCGGCTCGCCGGACAAAAAGCCGGTCAGGCAGGCCAGGTACTCGCGCATGTGCCGGATCGGGTGCGACCAGTCGAATCCCAACCCCGCCTCCATCACGACGCGATGGCTGAGACCGATGCCGAGAACGAGCCGCCCACCCGTCGCGACGTTCGTTGTCAGCGCCTGCTGCGCCATTGCGACCGGATGGCGCGGATACGTCGGCACGACAAAGGTGCCTAATTCGATTGCGCGCGTGTGCTGCCCTGCGAGTGCGAGCAGCGTCAGAGCGTCGTAGCCGCGTGGCACATTCGCCACCCAGATACTCTGCATGCCTCGCTCTTCAGCACGCGCCATCTCCGCGAGCAAGGTCGGTAGGTCCATCAACACCCCAGGATTCGGAAGGATGACACCGACTCTCATACGTTTCTCCTTAAAGACAGTAACCGTTCAGGAAGCGTTTCCCACGGCAGCGGTGTCACAGTAGGTAGCCCATACCGCTCAGCCTCGCGCTGAATCCAGTCGCTGAACAGCGCTTTCCCACGCGTCTCGGTCTGCCGCTCTGCCGATGCGTTCGGGTCAAATCCACGCCCACGTTTGAGCATATTCGCGAGCAGGACATTCTCATCGTTCTCGACGATGAAGATGGAACGCACCTGCCCCGCACCGTGCTCGCTCGCGATCTTTGCCGCGAACTCAGGCAAGATACCATCACCCTCGATAATGATGGAATTGGCGTCGTGGTGAAGGTGGCTCTCCACGACGATACGGAGCGCGCCGGAGATGATCCTCGCCACGGCGATCAATTTGTCCCGATACGCCTCAGGCGACACCCGCCAATCCGCCCGATCGAGAAAGAAGAACAACTCCGGGTGCTGCTTTCGCGAGACGAGGCCGCTGAACTGGAGTGCCAGGCGAAGGTCATCCACTTGCAGCCACGAGATGCCGCATTGCCGCGCCAGTGATGCCCCCGCTGTGGATTTTCCGACACCGGATGGCCCGCCAATCAGGAGGACTTTAAATGGTACGCCAACGCTCTGCTCCATGATGTCTATCTTAACATTGCCTCCCGATTTTTTCGACGCGTCCATCGCGATGACAAACGCCCGTGATACACTCCGGCACGGGCGGGGCGAACAGAACGAATGGGGAGCACAAATGGACGATAAACCGGAGGGCGCGCGGCTCGGTTGGCGGGTGCTGGAAACGCACTATCCGATGACGACGCCTTTCATGCACATGCGCCAGGACCGCATCCAGATCGCGGACAAAGGCGAGGTCACGTACACGTACGAGGAGCGCGCCGATGCTGTCGGTATTGTGCCCGTTACCGCCGATGGCACGATCCTGCTCATTCGCCAGTATCGCTATCCGATTGACACATGGTGTCTGGAAATTCCGGCGGGCGGCACGCGCGACCATGCTGGTCTCCCCCTCGAAGCAGTCGCGCGGATCGAACTGGCGCAGGAAACGGGCGCGACCTGCGCGTCCATGCTCCCGGTCGGATTCTTCTATGTCGCGTGCTCATCCCGGCGGCAACGGTTTCATGTCTTTCTCGCGCTCGATGTCGAACGTGCGGCGGCCGCTCAACCCGAAATGACGGAACAGATCGAGGTCTGTCCGATGCCCGCGCGCGACGCACTGCATCGCGCGCGCACCGGGCAAATGCCGGAGGGGCAGAGCGCACTTTCGCTCCTCCTTTGTGAAGATCTCCTGCGGCAGCATGGCTACCTCGACCATTTATCCCCCTAAGCACATGCCTCTTGCATCCTTGCGATTATGTACGTACACTCCGTATCAGCGATTGAAGTGGGCTGAGAGGAGCGGACGAATGTTGGAGCGACCGATGCGGACAGTCTACGCCCTGACGGGCATCCAACCCGAAGTGCAGGCGTACGCGATGGCGAAATATTCGCGGTCGCGCCAATCCATGCGCCGCACCGTCGCCGAACTCTCTACTGAGCGCGCCGAGCAATTTCTCGAATCGTTCTATTTCCAGTACGGCCATCGTTCGATTGCCGATCTCGCGCATGTCGCGATGGCGGTCGAGAATGTCTCGATTCTCGCCGCGATTGCCGTCGTGGATCAGCAGGTGTGGGACGGGCAGGAGCGCTCGACGCGCTACCAGGACTTCGCGCGCACCGGCTACTACACACCCGATGCGGTTACCGCCGCGCCCGAAGCGCCCACGTATACTGCGGCGGCGGACGCGCTCTTCGCTGAATACGCTGATCTCTCCAGGGCACTGACCGCGCTGCTCGTCGAGACGGTCGGCAAGCCGGAGACGATGGACGATGGCGACTATACACGCACGCTGCGCGCACGGGCCTTTGATGTCGCCCGCGCTCTGCTGCCACTCGCCACGATCACGAGCGTCGGCCAGATCACGAGCGCGCGGACCCTCGAACGGCAAATCTCCGAACTGCTCTCCTCGCCGCTGGCGGAAATCCGCGCGGTGGCGGAAGACCTGCGCGCCGCCTGCCAGTCCGCCGCCTTCGATCCGGCTGTCAGCGCCGCAGCGCAGTTGCACCACGCGCTCGATGGCGTCCACCTGCCCACCGAGGCACAGGATGCCCTCGCGGCGCTGATGGCGGCGCTCGACCGCACCGCCGCCGCGCCGACGCTCGTCAAGTACACCGCGCCGTTCGCCTACCAGATCGCGACCGCCCAGGAGATGCGGCAGGCGGCGACCGAACTGCTGGCAGACATCCCGCGCGATCCCGTCAGCCCAACCGTTGCCCTCGCGCCCGCTGCTGATCCGACGGACGAACTGGTCGCGACCCTCCTCTATCAGTACGATCCGAATCAGCACTCGTATTGCCAGATTTTGGAGATCGTGCGCGAACTATCGGGCGGATTCAAGCAGGAGATCGCCGATCTCTCGATGCGTCATCGCGGCCCGCATGACGACGTGCTCCGTGCGCATCAGGTCGGCGCGCCACTCCAATTCGATTGCACGATTGACATCGGCGCCTTCCGCGACTTGCACCGGCACCGGCGCTGCGTGCAGATCATTCCCGCGTTCTCCGCTGCCCACGGCACGGACGATGCCGCGCAGTGGTTCGCGTGGGGTTTGGGCGATGCCGCAGCCGCGCGCGCGGCGGACGCCGGTCTCATCACGCGCTACCAGCACGCCCTCAGGAACGCCCATGCCGCGATTGACGCACTCTCGCCCACACACCCCGACGAGGCGGCCTATCTCCTGCCGATGGCCAACCGCTGCCGCGCGCTCTTCAAGATGGACTACGCCGAGGCCGCGTACATCATCGAGCAGCGGACAAAGGTCGGCGGCCACTTCTCGTATCGCCACGCCGCCTACGCGATGTACACCGCTCTCGCCGCGCGTGCGCCGGAGTTCGCCAAATACATCCGCGTCACCCCACCGACGGAGGTTGATCTGCTCCGCCGCTGAAGCACGATCGCGTATTCCTTCGTTTGGCACGATGTATACTGTGAGCATTAGTCGTGAACCGAGGAGCGCGATCATGCTGACGAAATATATCCAAGCCGCGATGCATCACGCCGAATACGAGATCATCGAAGATGACCACTCGTTCTATGGTCACATCCCCGAATTGGAAGGTCTCTGGGCGAATGCCGTAACCCTCGAAGCATGTCGAGACGAACTACGCAGCACCCTCGAAGACTGGCTTCTTCTCGGCTTGGCTTGGCTGCGACAGCGTCCCCTATTTACCTGGAAGTGCGGCATACTCCGCGATCATCGGGCGGCAATTCCGCCGCGCGGGCTCAGGATTGCATCATAGGGACGGGGTTCCAGGACAGTCTCGCCATGGCGGAGCATTGAAGCGATATATACCGCTTTTGCGCCCTGCAACACATCCATCATCTCATCCGGCGAATCGCCTGCCGCGATCACGCCCGGCAGATCGGGAACCCGCCCAACCCAGCCGCTAACCTCCTCGTAGGTGACGAGGACTGGATACGGGCGGCGGGCAAGCGCCTCGATTTCCGCCGTTATCTCCAGTGGCTTGCCTATATTGGTCGTCGTATCGTCATCCTCGAGTTCGATCGGATATTGCTTCATCGCTCACCCCTCAACTGCTCTTGCACTTCTCCCAAGCGCCGCGATTTGACCAGGTCAACGAGCGCAATCGCTTCCCGCACGTAGATGACCTTGACTTGATTGATTCCGCCGTGCGGCTTGACGACCGTACTACGGAGATCAGTGTATCGTGATGGCGATACGTGACATGGCTGCTCGCAGGTTCGCCGACGAAATCATACGACCGGAGAAAGACATCAAGGTCTTCAAACCGAACATTCTTTGGATTGTTGCGGATTGTCCGCTCGCGCTTCTTGCTCTTCGTCATCGCCCGATGTCTTTCAGTGTACCCCCCGCCTTTTCCATATCGTGTATTATCACACAGTGAAATGCGTGCTGTTCACGTCCCGATAATCGGGCGTTCACACGCAGTATCGGTCGCGGGAGGGCTTGATGCTCGATCAGCACAGCGTACGGTATCTGGTACGACGCTTGCTGCGCCATGCGTGGGATACGCCGCCCCTGGCGATTGGCGCCGTTCTGAGCATCTTCCTGAGTATCGGCTTTTCACTCCTTCAACCGCTCCTCATTCGCTCGCTCATCAATAGCGGCATCGCCGCCGGACAGCATCGGCGGCTGATCGAGGTCTCCATTGCGATCATGATCGTCGCCGTCCTGTCGGCGGTAACCACCTATTTCCGCTCCGTGACGACGCAGTGGATTGGGGAGACGGTCTCGTACGATCTGCGCAACCGCCTCTTTCGCCACCTCGAAGCACTCTCATTCACCTTCTACGATGCCTCCCAGACGGGCCAACTGCTTTCCCGCCTGACAGAAGACATCAGAAACATCCGCCGCTTCTACTCGCCCGCCTTCCGCGTCCTGCTGCAAACATCCGTCCTTGTGCTTGGTAGCGCAATCATCATGTTCACGCTGGACTGGCGGCTCGCGCTCCTTGCGCTGGCAATCGTGCCGGTTCTCTTGTGCGTGACGCTCGTCTTCGGTAGCCGCGTGCGGCCCCGGTATCTACGGGCGCAGCAGCAATACGGGCAGGCGATGAACGTCCTGCAGGAAAATCTCGCCGGGATGCGCCTCGTCCGCGCCTTCGGGCGGGAGAATTTCGAGTCCGCGAAGTTCGCGGCGGCGGGGATGACATACTATCAGCGGCAGATGGATGCCGCAAAACTTTCCGTACTGGCGAACGCGAACATGCCGATGATTACCGGCGTGGGAACGGCGGTCGTGATCGGCGTCGGCGGGCTGGAAGCGATCCATGGGCAGCTTCAGGTCGGCACGCTGCTCGCCTTCTATCTTTACCTGACGCAACTCACCGACCCGATCCGGCAAATCGGCTCGATCGTCAATAACGTCGCCCTCGCCCTCGCCAGCACCGAGCGCGTCTACGATGTGCTGGAACGCCGCCCACGCATCGTCACGCCACCGGACGCCTATCACCCCGCCGAGGTGCGTGGCCACGTCATCTTCGATGAAGTCCGGTTTGCCTATTCGCGGGAAAGCCGGGAGGTGCTGCACGGCATCTCGATTAATGCGCCACCCGGTTCGGTCGTCGCTCTCGTCGGGGCGACGGGGAGCGGCAAAAGCAGCATCATCCAGTTGCTCGCCCGCTTCTATGATGTCAGCTCCGGCAGCGTGCGCGTAGATGGCATTGATGTCCGCCAATGGGACCTGCCAACGCTGCGCGCCAACGTCGGCTTCGTGCTGCAGGAGACGTTTCTCTTTTCCGACTCGATCCACGAAAACATCGCCTATGGACGGCCGGACGCAACCCGCGCGGATGTGATGGCGGCGGCACAGGCCGCGCAGGCGCATAACTTCATCGCTCGCCTACCGGAGGGCTATGAGACGCTGCTCGGCGAGCGGGGTGTCAATCTCTCCGGTGGTCAGAAACAGCGGCTCGCCATCGCCCGTGCGCTCCTCCTCAACCCGCGCATCCTGGTGCTGGACGACGCGACGAGCAGCGTGGATATGGAGACCGAGTACGAGATTCAGCAGGCGCTCCATATCCTCATGGAGGCGCGGACGACTTTTATCATCGCACAGCGGTTGAGCAGCGTCCGCACCGCCGATCAAATCTGCGTCCTCCACGATGGCGAGATCGTCGAGCACGGTACGCACGCGGAACTACTCGCGCTCGGCGGGCGGTATCGCCAGATATACGACATGCAAACGCAGAGCAGTGGCGTTGCGGTAGCGAGCGAGTTGGAACGATGAGCAAGGTGGCGACAGCGACCGCCAATGGCGCAACCGAGCCGATCGCGAACCCGAAGGCGGGAGCGACGCCGTATCTCTCGCTCGATGACCGCGAGAACGATCTTGGGCGCGGCCTCAATCGCGAGAGCGCCAAACGTTTGCTCGCCTTCCTGCGGCCCTATCGGGCGCAATGCGCGCTCTCGCTGACCGCGATCACAATCCAGACGCTCGGCGAACTGGCGCTCCCCCGACTCCTCGGCATCGCTATTGACCAGGGAATCGCGCGGAAGAGTACGCACATGCTCATGCTTGCGGTCGGTATCTTCCTCGCCTGCGTTCTCGTCGTCTTCGGCGCGCGCTGGACGCAGGGGTACACGACGACGCGGATCGGCAACCGCGTGATCTTCGATCTGCGGTATTCCCTCTTCCAGCACATCCAGATTCTCGGCTTCAAGACGTTCGACCGGATGGGTGTCGGACGGCTCATTTCGCGCGTGCAGAACGATGTGTCCGTCCTTCAGGACCTCCTGACGGATGGTATCATCGGCCTCTTCGCGGACCTCATGGTACTGATTGGCATCATCATCGTGATGCTGACGATCAACGTCGAACTCGCGTTGCTCTCGTATATCGTCCTGCCACTGATGGTTGTGGTCGTGATGATCTGGCGGCGGTTCGCGATCCGCGTCTACCGTGCCGTGCGCGCCGCGACGAGCCGTCTCACCGGCTTCTCGGCGGAGAATATCAGCGGCATGCGCGCCATCCAATCCTTCCGACGCGAGCAGGAGAACTTCAACCGGTTCGAGCGGCTGAACCGCACGGTCTACGACCAGACGACGCACTCGATCCGCCTCAACTCCGTACTCGCCCCCAGCGTCGAGATGTTGAGCGGCATGGCAACGGTGATCGTGCTGATCGTCGGCGGCAGCGCCGTCATCAACGGCACGCTGACAATCGGCGCGCTAACCGCCTTTATCGGCTACGTGGCGCGCTTCTTCCAACCCGTCCGCACGCTCTCGGATCGCTACAACACGCTCCAGGCCGCCACCGTCGCCGCCGAGCGCGTCTTTGAACTGCTCGACGAACCGCCGGACATCACGGACGCGCCAGACGCGATCACGCTGCCACCGATCACGGGCGAGATTCGCTTCGATCACGTCACCTTCGGCTATGGCACGACGCCGGTATTGCGCGACATTGACCTAATCATCCCGCCCGGCGCGACGGTCGCCTTCGTCGGGCCGACGGGCGCGGGAAAATCGAGCACGATCAACCTCGTGCCGCGCTTCTACGATGTCTGGGATGGCGGCGTCCTGATTGACGGCTACGATGTGCGCGCGGTGACGCTCGAATCGCTGCGGAGCCAGTTCGGCATCGTCTTGCAGGACACCTTTCTCTTCTCCACGACGATCAAGGAGAATATCCGCTTCGGCAGGCTCGGCGCGACCGACGCGGAGATCGAGGCGGCGGCGCGGGCGGTCGGCGTTCACGACTTCATCGCCCAGTTACCGGATGGATACGAGTCGGAAGTTGGCGAGCGGGGCAGCGGCCTGAGTGTCGGGCAGCGGCAACTGATCGCCTTCGCCCGCGTTGTACTGGCGGATCCGCGCATCGTCGTCCTCGACGAGGCGACAAGCAGTGTGGACACGCAGACGGAGCAGATCATCCAGGAAGCCTTGCGGACGGTGCTCCACGGCCGCACCTCGCTCGTAATCGCCCACCGTCTCTCGACCATCGTGGAGGCAGACATCATCGTCGTCATTGACGGTGGCCGCATTGTGGAGCGCGGCACGCACGCGGAGTTGATGGACCAGCACGGGCAGTACCACCGCCTCTACACCACTGCCCTCCGCCACACGAACGACGGCATGGGCGCGATGGCGCTGCTCGAAACCTGAACGTAACGTTGGTAGCGTAGGGTTCAGCCTGCGAGACAGGGGCGCAGGCTGAACCCTACGCTACCAAACTGGCCAACTGGATGCGCTTGGAACAAATGTCAGCAGCCTACGTTACAGGAAACGGAGACAATGGACGCTACACGCCATCAGGGCTATACTCTCAGGACCCGATGCGATTCACGCGGACACGCGGAAGGAGACCTACTTACGATGGTAACTGAAATCCAAACGCCTGAGCAGACCGAAGATGGACAGGCCGTTTTCTTCACCGACACGGCACGCGAGAAGCTTGTCGAACTGATCGGCGAGCAGCGCGCGGCGGGCAAAGAGGCCCACCTACGGATTATGGTGCAGGGCGGCGGCTGCGCGGGCTTCTCGTACGGGATGTTCTTCGACAATCAGGAGCGGCCCGGCGACAATGTCAGCGACGTGGACGGCGTCAAGGTGCTGATGGACGACGAGACGATGGAGATGGTCGCCGGCTCGCAGGTTGACTACATGGATTCGCTCTTAGGGCGCGGCTTCACGGTTAAGAATCCGAATGCCGCCTCCACCTGCGGCTGTGGCCATTCGTTCCGCGTCGCGGGCAAAAAAGGCCAAGCGGAAGCCTGCCACTAAACGAAGGACTGAGGACTGAGTAGCCGTCTTGCCGCATGTCTACGTGCGGCAAGTGGCGTGTACGTCGGTTGGAAGATTAATGCGTAAAGCGACGGTTGAGTACGCAATGGCGAGCAAAGAGATATTTACCTTCCCCAATCCCGTCAATGAAGTCTCGGCGCGTGTCGTCGCCGGAGGGGTCGTTCTCATGGCATCGGCCACCGTGGTATTGCGTCGGCCCTCGCTAATCATTCCGATCGCCTACGGTTTTGTTGCCCGCGCCCTGTCCGGCCCAACGCTCAGTCCACTCGGTCAGGTGGCAACGCGTGTTATCACGCCCATGCTGTCGGTGCCGCCAAAGATGACTCCCGGCCCACCGAAGCGCTTTGCCCAGACCGTGGGGGCTATTTTCTCGCTGACCGCGCTCGTTCTGGCGTTCGCTTTTCGGCGCACCACTGCCGCGTACGTTCTGATTGGGGTGCTGGGCGTCTTTGCAACGCTCGAATCCGGCTTCGGGTTCTGCGTCGGCTGCAAGGTCTTCGCAGTGCTGATGAAGATGGGCATCATCCCGGAGGACGTGTGCGCGGAGTGTGCGAAGATTTGGGAGCGCCCGGATTTCCGCGCGAATGCCCCAGCATCCCAGTAGACACCCGAAAGCGCGTCAGCAAACAGCCAAAAGATGAAGGATATATGACTGCGGGTCGGGTATTCTCTCGGCCCGTTTCCGCGTACTCACCACCATCTTATCTCCCTCGGAGGCGGGGATCGAGGGCGTCGCGGAGGGCATCGCCAACAAAGTTGAGCGACATAACGACGCTGATGATGGCGAGCGCGGGAAAGGTGCCGAGCCACCAATCATAGAACTTCGCGACGGACGCATTGATCATCGCGCCCCACTCCGGGTTCGGCGGTACCGCACCGAGGCCGATGAACGACAATCCCGCCATCAGGATGATTGCTGCGCCGATGTCCAGCGTCGCCTTGACGATGATCGGCGCGTCCGTGCCCGGCAGGATATGGCGCATGAGGATGCGCCAGCGCGTTGCGCCGATGGACTCCGCCGCCGTCACATAGTCATTCTGCTTCAGCGAGAGCACCGCCCCACGCATAACGCGCGCATACTCCGGCCAGAGCACGAGGATGATCGCAACGAGCGCATTCGCGACGCTCGGCCCGCCCCGCACCGCCGTGATTGCCATCGCCAAAATAATCGAGGGGAAGGCGAGCACGACATCCGCCGCGCGCATAATGACATTGTCGAGCCAGCCGCCGACGTATCCCGCGAACGCGCCGAGAATGATGCCGATCGTCCCTGTCGCGAGGATGGTGAAGATACCCGCCGGGACGGAGATGCGAGCGCCAAAGAGCACGCGGCTGAAAATATCACGCCCCAGATCATCCGTACCGAAGAAGTGCGCGCGATTCGGCCCTTGGAGCCGGTGAGCGATGTCCTGCTTGTTCGGCTCAACCGGTGCGATCAGGGGCGCGGTAATTGCGATCAGCAACCAGAGCGCGAGTACGACGAGACCGGCCATCGCCAGCGGATTACGCCGCAGCGACAGCAGCGCCTTGGCGAACGGCGACCGCTCACGCCGCACTTTTTGGGGTATGAATGCCGCCCCCTCCGCCGCACTTACCGTCGCCATCGCACACTCCCGACACACGTTTGAAAGATTGAACCGCCAAGACGCCAAGGACGAAACCAATATAACGCAGAGGACGCAGAAATCGCGGAGAAGAGAAAAGAAGATCGAATCTCTCTCTGTGATCTCTGCGCGCTCTGCGTCCTCTGCGTTACGTCTCCTTCTTCTGTCTTGCTGTCTTGGCAGCTCATATTTCGCTTTCCTTAGTTCACGCGGATTCGGGGATCGAGGAAGCCGTAAAGGATGTCCACGGCAAGATTGAAGAGGACAAAAACGACCGCGACAACGAGTGTGACGCCGAGGATACCGGCGAAATCGAGTTTCGTTGCGGTTTGCACCGCGTACTGGCCGAGGCCGGGCCAGCGGAAGATAGATTCCGTGAAGACCGCGCCCGCGAGCAGACCGCCGAAGGTTAGGCCGAGCACCGTGACGGTGGGAATTAATGCGTTGCGGAGCGCGTGGCTGCCGATGACCGCGCGTTCCGGCAATCCTTTCGCCCGCGCGGTGCGCACGTAATCATTGTTCATCACATCGAGCAGAGACGAGCGGATCATCCGCGCGATGATGCCAATGGCGAACGATCCGAGCACGACGCCGGGCAACAAGACATGCCTCAAGGCCATGCCCAGCAAGTCCCATTGTCCATGCACGAGGGCATCCAGAGTATAGATGCCCGTGAGATGCTTCGGCGGATCAATACCATCATCTAAGCGCCCCCCGAAGGGGAGGATTTTCAAACGGTAGGCGAAGACGGTCTGCGCGAGCAAGGCGAGGTAGTAAATCGGCACGGCAGTACCCAGAAGCGAAACACCCCGTGCCGCATGATCCACCGCGCCGTTGTGCCGGATGGCGGCGACGACACCGAGCGGCCCGCCGACAACAATCGCGAACACGATCGCAAACAACGCGAGTTCGACGGTAGCGGGGAAGAAATCCTTGAGGTCCCGACCAACCGAGTGGCGCGTCGTCAGGGATTGGCCGAGATCGCCGTGCAGGAGGTTCTTCAGATAGAGGACGTACTGCACCGGCACGGGCTTATCCAGCCCATACTTCTTGCGTACCTGCGCGATCACTTCCGGCGTGGCGATCTTCTCGCTGACAATCGCCGCCGTTGGATCGCCGGGCACCGAGTGCGCCAGCGTAAACGTCGCGATCGTTGTCAGAAACAAGACGACTACTGACAGCAGCAATCGTCGAACGAGATACTGTGCCACGCGTGACTCCGCTCCTTGAGTGCTGAGTGCTGAGGACGAGAGCCGATGGTCCCTCGTCGCACTTCGCACTCAGCACGCAGCACTTCGTGTATTACCCCGTCCTGGCAAGCAGGTAGGGATTGACGAGGTCCACGGGATGATAGACGTAGCCGGTGATCGTTTTCTTGGAGAGGATCTGCGCGACCGGCTGTTCGAGCACGAGGAACGGGGCGTCGTCCTGGATGATCTTCTGAATCTGGCCGTAGATATCGGCGCGCTTGGCGCTGTCGGTCTCGGTCAGGCCCTGCGCGAGCAGTTTGTCCACTTCGGGATTGGAATATTTGACACGCTTGGCGGCCGCGCCGCCCGTCTTGCCGAATGGCTCGGCATAGGTGTGGACATCCGCGTAGTCCGGCGACCAACTGGAGACGGTGAACTGCAACTTGCCCGCGCGGTAGTCGGCAAGGCGTTGCTGCGGTTCGACCGGTGCGAGATCAACCTTCAGGCCGATCTGCTCGATATCCGCCTTCAACTTCGGCGCGAGTGTATCGAGCGCCACACCTTCGACGACATCCCCTGCGCCATAGGTAAACTTCACTGTCTGCCCCACCGCGTTCGCCTGCTTGATGAGGTCCTTCGCTTTCGTCAGGTCGGTTTTGTACATCTGCGGCTGCTTATCAACACCGAGCAGCCCGATGGGGATAATCGTCGGTGGACGTACCGCCGCGCCCTTCAAGAGGCCGTTGATGATGCCATCGTAGTCAATCGCGTAGCCAATCGCCTGCCGTACCATCTTGTTCGCGACCGGGCCACCGACATCCGGCGCGGTGTTGAGTGCGAGATAGACGTGATCGAGCGTATTGCCTTTGGTGAGCGTGTACTTGCCGCTCTTGTCCAACTGCGCGACCGCATCCGGGTCGAGGTCATTCGCGATGTCAATCGCGCCCGCTTCGAGTTGCTGCTGCTCGGTGCCGGAGTCCTTCATCTGCTTCATGATGAAGCGGTCATACGTCGCGGGCTTGCCCCAGTAATTCGGGTTTTTGTCCATCACCACCTCGTCCTTGATTTTGAAGGACTTAAGGATGAATGGGCCGGTACCCGCGCTGTTCTGATCGAGGAAGTCTTTCGCCTTGTCGGTGTCCTTCGCGTTCGGCGCGTCGGTACCGCCCTTCGCTTTCACCGCCTTGCTATCGAGAACGACGGTGTTATTTGTCGACAGGTACGACAAGAAGGCAACGTTCGGCGCGGCAAGGGTAAAGGCAACGGTCATCGGATCAACCGCCTTCACGTTCACCGCTGTATCGGTGCTGAACGGGTCGGCAAGGAAGGACGGGTTGTCGGCGAGATAGTGCAGCCGCGTCATGGAGAAAACCCAGTCGTCGGCGGTCATGGTATTGCCCGTGTGGAACTTGACGTTGTCGCGCAATTTGAAGGTATACGTCTTACCATCAGCCGAGACGCCGCCGTTCTGTGCCGTCGGCACTTCTTTCGCGAGCACCGGCACGTACTGGGTGAGGTTGGGCGGGTTCTGGAATACGAGCGTCTCATACGCGCCCGCCATGATCGGGTTGGAGGAAATTTCGTAGACATGACCGGGGTCGAAGGTGATGAGATCGTTGATGTTGCGGCCCATCACGATTTGCCCACCGCTCTTCGTGGCTGCGGTCGTGCCGCTCGCGGCGGGGCTGGCAGCAGCGGCGGGGGCGGTCGTCGCGACAGCGGCCGGAGACCCAGCCGCCGCCGAGGGCGCGGTCGTCGCGGCGGCTGCGGGGGCCGTGGTCGGCGCGGCGCCGGTCGTGGCAGCGGCCTTGGTCGCGGCCGGGGTATCGGTCGCCGTGCTGGCGCCACCGCAGGCCGCGAGCAGCGACGGCACGATCAGCGCGAGGAACGCCAGCGCGGCGTAACGGCGGAGACGACAGGTACGTTTCATAGTAGCCCACTCCCTTTCCCAAGTACGTCAGGACTGGATGTCCCCACCGCATGCCTGAATGTGCCAAAGGTTGACTTGCTTTCCGTGTTGCTGTCACGATACCAGCAAATTCCCCATCGTCAAGCGGTTGAGAGAGAAACCCAACCCCCGGCCCCTTCCCGCGAGGAAGGGGAGTGAGCCTCCAGAAAATCGGGGCGTTATGCATAGTGCCTCGGCGTGCGAAGTAGTCACCCCTTCCCACGCCGAGTGATGGAAGGGGGCTGGGGGGTTAGGTCGTCGGAAACGGCAGCGCGATAGCATCGTGATGAACGTAGCCCGCACGGAAGCGGTCGAGTTTAATCTCATTCTCAGGGAGATCGCGCACCACGCCGTCCGCGATCAATTCGGCCATCTTCATGCCGAGCGCCGGGCCCCACATCATGCCGTGCCCCCCGGCGGCGAGGACATAAAAGCCTTCGAGCGGCTGGTCAATGATCGGCAAGTGATCCGGCGTGTAATCAATCGAGCCTGCCCACGACCGCGAGACGCGCTGCCCCGCGAGCGCCGGAAAGACCGACTCCCATGCCGGGCGCATCTGCGTAAAGTAGTCCCAGTCGAAATCGAGTTGATAGCGGTCGGAATGGTCCGCCTGCTCGTCTGGATTGCTGAGGCCGAGCAGCGCACCCTGCTCCTCCGGGCGCACGTAGATGCCCTTCGCCAGCGCGAAGAACATCGGGAACGGCGGGATGTCCGGATACGTGACGACGAGATGCCGCGCCGCCGCGACCGGAACCTCGACACCGACCATCGCGCCGATTGCTCGCGCCCCACGCGGCCCGCCGGCATCGAGCACGCGGTCTGATTCGAAGGCGCCGCGCGTCGTCTGCACCATGAACGTGCTGCCGCGCTGTTCGATCCCTTTGACGGCGCATTGCTCGAAGACATCAATCTTCGGGTGCTGCGCCGCCGCAAAGGTGATATTACGCGCGACAACCGGGGGATGCACGTAACCGTCGTTCGCGGTGTACGTCGCGCCGAGCAGGTTGTCCCAGTCGAGGTCAGGAAACCGCGTGCGGCCCTCAGCGGCGTCTATCCAGTCATTTTCCATGCCGCAGGCGCGCCGCAACGCGACCAAATCGAGAAAGGCGGCTTTCTCCGCTTCCGTTTCTGCGAGAGACGTAGTACCCCGTCTCGGTGAAGCCGCTGTCCAGTCCCAGTTCCGCGCCGAGACGCAGATACCGTTCGCGCGACCAGATGCCAAGTTTGATCGCCGTCTCCGAGCCGCCCTGCTGCCGCACGACGCCCGCCGACCGCGTCGTCGCACCGAAGCCCGCCCACGTCCGCTCGCAGACGGCGATCCTGCCGAACCCGCGCCGCGCCAACTCGTGCGCCGTCCAAAGCCCAAGATTGCCCGCGCCGACGATGATGAGATCGTACGTCACCATTCTTATCTACCTCGAATCCTTCCGGAAACCGGAAAGGAACCCAATACCGATTGTTCTCGGTGGCTCAACGCATTCAAGAATCTGTCTGTGCCGCATGACGCCCTCTGATTCGCCCGGTGACGAAGTACGCGACGACACCGAGAATGATGATGGCAATTGTCACCGGCAGATACCATTGCCCTAAGCTCCCGCGTACGCGATCCCACTGGCTGCCCGCCGCGTAGCCAAGCCCGGCGAGGAAGGTAGACCAGATAAACGCCCCGGCGAACGTCGCCAGCGTGAAGGGCACAATGGGCACGCGCGCCGCGCCCGCTGGCAAGGTGATGATCGTCCGCGATATCGGCAGCAACCGCGCGAAAAATGCCGCCCACGCTCCCCACCGCGCGAACCACGCATCGGAGCGGGCGAGCGCGCGTTCCGCCGCCGGGAAGCGACGCCGCAATTGCGTGAGAAGCGTCCGCCCGCCAACCGCCATCACCGTATAAGCGACGAGCGCGCCGATCACCCAACCCACCGCGCCAACTAACCCGGCGAAGAGGATCAGCAGTTTCGACTTTCCGACCGATTCGATGAGCAGCCACCCCGCCAGCGGCATCGTGATCTCATTCGGAACGGGCATCGTCGCGCCCTGTAGCGCCATCAAAAAGAGGATCCCCCACCAGCCATAGCGGATGACGAGATCCTGGATCGCGTGCAAATCGAGACCGAACGCGGCGAAAGGACTGAGGACTGAGGACTGAGGACTGAGGAAAAACGCCATACCCCGCCCACCATGCATCGGCGACACATCCGACTTCACCGTCCGTACACCAGTCTAGCAGCGAGTACCACGTCATGCCAGAGGGCGCATAGCCTCATCAGGAATCTTACTTTGGTGGAGTCGTTGCCTCATGAGTAAATCTTACCCATGCCCCTTCGCTGGGTGCATGGGAAGAAGGCGAGGCCATGATGAGCATGAAAAGCAAACGCGA
>JAABUU010004040.1_pt1 | contig 17857 bp, 26 predicted proteins | sample 5559301 | NCBI WGS metagenome assembly JAABUU01 (sample SAMN10711884, study PRJNA513360) | rock metagenome | isolation source: Antarctica rocks | place: Antarctica: Victoria Land, Richard Nunatak white | reverse complement strand
ATACCCTTTAGTTTAGCTTAGAGTGCGTCAGCTGTGAACATTAATGTTTTCATAAGTGCTTTAGAACATTTGGGTATCTTTGTCTGACACTTTCAGTCTACTGGTCCAACGGTCATGGTTGGCCCCAACGACCTTTAAAATCTAATGAATAATAAATGAATGAATGAACGAGGCTGTCATGTCGAGGCGGTCATGTCTGCAGTGCGTTGCGAAGGCCATCATGATGGTCTTTTTGCACTGCGCTACTTTGTCACAGGTGCGTAAGCTTGGCGTTTGCATCACAGCTTGTGACGGGTGTCTTGTTTCACGCAGCTTGTATCGATTAAGTTCATCAACTAGGATAGACTTGAAAATCAGTTGGTGTTGCGTTCAGCAACTCGACACTGGCCAATCAAATCATGGCTGCAAACGGCAACCAGACTTGCCTGCTTCGTGCCTTCCCTGCACTAGGTAAGCTTTGGTATCGGCCCATGTTATGACTTCGGTTAAGCTCGTGATCAGTACTGATTTTCACCAAGACTTTTTGTCCGACCGGGAAACGTCAGGAGTATGTCAACTGCAAGTGCTGTCTACTATCGACACGTTCGGCGTGCAACACATCACAAGATTAGCATCAAAAGTGCCTAGCCTTGTTTTTGCAGGCCCCAAGCTGCAGTCCCGACGGACAGCTTGCAGTGCATCACCTGGCGCCACAGATGGCACAGCCACCATGCACAGCGCCTGCCAGCCTTCGTCTACGTGCTATGCAAGTTCATTGCACGATCCCTCGGTCAAGAGCAGCCTCACTGGAGGTATTCCAGCAGTCTCTGGTGGGACTGCTGCAGTATCAGTTAGTGCAGCATCCCGGCGCAAAGCAAAGGCTGCAAGTAGCACTTCAAAATTCAAAGGTGTCACTAAGCACAGAAGCACAGGCAAGTTTGAGGCTCATTTGTGGGACTCATCACATATACGTATAGTAAAGGTACGGAATCTTGAGTGCCCCTTGCATTTTTGCTGTGCAGCAACAGCAAGCCTGTCCTGACCCCTGGCATGGGACTAGCCAACATTGATCTTGAATGTAAGGCTTCCTGTCGCAGAGAAAAGGAGGACGGACACGAGGCAAACAGATATACCTTGGAGGCTTTGACACAGAACAGGCTGCAGCCAGGGCCTATGACATAGCATCATTGAAGTTCTGGGGCAGTGGCACTGAGACAAATGTAAGCAACCTAGCTGCTTCTTGTGCCTTGTCATCCCCAAACAAAAAGGTGGCGACAGTTTCCACTGACTTTGGACATGTATGCTGCAGTTCCCTGTCAGCGATTATGCTCAAGAAATAGCTGCAAATGAGCCCCTGGCACGGCAACAAGTGGTGGCCAAGCTCAAGCGCAGCAGCACTGGCTTTTCTAGGTATGTATTGTTTGCAAGTCTCTCTGACTGCTGCAGCCTCCTGCGTTGTGTCAGCATGTGCCTGCTGAATGTCTCCTACAGAAGAGTAAACATAGCTACAATGGAAGTTGGTACTGCCGTTGGGCGCATGTGACTAGTCCTGATATGCTCTGCAGGGGCCAATCAAAATACAGAGGTGTGACCAGGCATCACCAGCAAGGCAGATGGGAGGCCAGAATTGGGCGAGTTGATGGCAATAAATACATTTACCTTGGTACTTTCTCATGTGAGATGGAGGCTGCCAAAGCGTATGATCGGGCAGCAACCAAGTACAGAGGCAAAAAGGTAAATCAATTGCACAGTGCACTGGCTCCGAGGCATCTTGCTTCTGCATATCACTGCTCTATGTCCTTATCTTGTCTGAATTGTTTGTGTAATCATACATACCTCTAGTCTCATTGCCTTTTGAATCCAAAATGTGTAGCATTGACACCAGAGTCTTCACTGCTTGCACACTGCAGGCCGTCACAAACTTTGGCATTGGCAGTATGTGTGAGCAGCAAGATGGCTCAGGAGGCGGTTTGATGGACGTCAGTACAAGTTCACGCTCCTCGCCAGCCAGCAGCATGGGCTCTGGTAATGAGACAGCAAATAGTGTTGTCACGTCATTGCCCGTAGGCATGCAGCTACAACAATCCCAGCAGATATTTCATGGACCCTCCACAGCATCTTCAGCAGCTACCAGTGTGCTCTCAAACAGCAGCACTTGGGCTGGCTATGCAGCAGGCAGTGCACAGAGTGCAAGTACGGTCCCAGTCACCTCTTGGAGTTGCACAGCAGTTGCAGCTGCACAGCAGCAGCCTTGCATCGGCAGACCTGATCTACATCAGCACAGCAGCAGTGTGTACAATGCGCGTTGCAGCGGCTTGGTCCCATCAACTCAAAGAGCTGCTCAGTCCGACGACAGAGCAGATGATGCAGCGGTGTACAGCGTCTATGCGCCTGAGTGCGGTTGGGCACTACCAATGTCAGCTTGCAGCTCAGCAGCATGCAGCTATGGCTCTGATGACATTGTCAGCCAAGCAGCATACACCATGAGTGAGGTAAGCGTAACACAAGATAGTGCATGCTGATTGTCTTGCTTCTGCATGTCTCACAGCTTGACCCCAGGTTTTGTTTTCTGCAGGCTGCAGTTGTGACCCTAGGAGGATTAAATGAGGACCTTTTTGTGGGGCTCACCTGGGATGATGCCATTTCAGGCATTGTGCCTCTGGCTGACTGAGGACTTTGGCGCTCAAGCGGCTTAATGCATAGGCAGACTGTGTGTGCCCCTGCTCATTCACACACTTGTAATGATGTCTGAAAAACTATCATGTCGAGTCATGTTGATTTGATGACGATGCCTCTTGCATACATTCGTGACAGAGTTGGTGTGGTCGTGATAGACTGTAGATGCGCGTATGCTCCAGCCCTGACATAGGCTTGGGCTAGAACATGTGTGCGAACCACTTCGCATTGAGTGAATTTGCTGCGTGGCAGTTGTAAATTGAACACTGCAGTCTGCAGAAGTTTCTGAATTATGGTTTGACAGCAAATTACTGAGTGCAACGTCAGAGTATCAAGCGCTCCGACACCCTACAGCTGGCAAGTGTCCCCTGCAAGGTGCAGAGCTGCTACCATATTTGCATCAAGCAGCATCACAGCAATGTTGTAAAGCATGTTATGCAGGCTGATCACTTGCAGGTTGCAATTGGGTTTCAAGGCTTTAGCAAACGATAACCTGGGCACCCGTGCCAAGACCAAGTAAGAAGCAAGAATAAGCACTACAAAGTACAGAAAGCACAAAAGCGCAAAAACCATAACAGATTTGGAGATTTGTAAGTCTCTATAGCATCCACAATCATTGTGGACATCGTTTTGAGTGCCATCATTTTGCATGCTTTGCAGCGCATCAAGCAGGACTAACTGTTGCAGTCAGCACATGCACAACAAAACAAACTCACCCCTTTGATTTATCTCTTGAGCAGCAAATGTGAGCTAGATTGAGCTGCAGTTGCTCTTGTAAGTGGACACTCAATCAAGCACAAACGCTATAAGTGCTTGTTACATTACAAGCACCAAAGTATGCCTCCAGACTTCAGTGATGATGGACTGTGCGGTCAGTGGTCAATGTGAGTAGAACTTGCTGATGATGGCCTGATAGTCAACAGAGCCTTGCAGAGTAGATGATAAATTAGCGAGCAGCGTGTCCACATCACTGCTGGAAAGCTTGTTTCTGGAGTACTTCCCCTGCAAGGCTTACACTACTGATGCGAAAAGCAGTACAGGAGTCATGGGTGCAACAGTGACTGTCACAGCATACCAGCGCAGACTTCAGCACTTTACGTGAGATGAACCCATGAGTCCCATCTGGGTCAGCAAACAAAGTAAAGGCATGCATCAGCTCAGTTTGAGAGTATGCTGTGTTGCTGCGCCCCATCAGTGCCTGCAGCTGCAATGTTCGGTTGGTTTCACACACAAGCAACACGCCTGACAAACTATTCGCACATACGCCAATCTGAGCTCGACGACCCAGCATGGATTACATATTGCACGAATGCAACAATTCCAAACGAAGAGAGCACCTGAAGAGCGCTGTCCACACTCAGAAGATTGCCTTGTATGTTCTGGCTGTTGCACAGCAGCTTGAAGTCTTTATGCTCATGCCTACTCATACCCAAAAATGCAAGCACCTCACAGACTTCAGGCTTGCTCACTAGTCCACCTATTTAGACAGTCAGTCGTCAATAGCTAGTAAGTCTGTCAAGCAGCGGACCAGGATGGGATCTCATGAAAGTTACCAGTACCAGATGTAGTCATTCCAAGCAATTCTTTGACGGTGTGCTCCTCAGCAGCACTCAAACTCGCTGGGGCGACCTGCACATGCGAACACCTGAGCCTATACACGACCGCCTGCACTTGCTGCAAAAAATCTGCTTATACTGCATTGCGTCGCGTACCTGAATATTCATGACGATGGCTTATGATGCAGGTCGCCACGGCATTTCTGCAGTCAGAACTGGATGTCATGCACAATCTGACAGACTTTGCTGTAACTAATGACTAAGATGAGCTAATGACATTCATTGGGTGGCTAAAACGGTCAACGCAAGGCATGGACAACTTTGTTTTGGCAGCCACACATGGTAGTCGACGGTCCCACTCACTGACTTCCTGAAATGGCATGAAGCTGCGCAGACCAAGCATGCAAGTAAGCCACGTTCGATGGTTCTATTGCACACTCTGCAAATTTTCTTTGCCGCCCATTTTGAGGCTTTGCACGCAATGCGACCCTGCCCTTGGCCTGTATGCCATTAATTGATATTGGTTCGGACCTCACTGTTTGCATCAGTGGATTGCCAGGCAGAGCTTGAACGGTTCTGATCTGGCAACGGGAGTCAGCTTCGCACGGTTGCACTAGTGTTGGTAGTGACTCAGGTTCTGTGACTCGGCTGCCCACAGGATACCGTGACTGAATGGCGGTTACATCACCCATCACTGTACAGATTTGCAGTCAGACTAGACTGCAGTACTTACTGAATGGTGCGAAAATGGACCATGATTAGTCAGCCATAAATGGTCATGCCGGCCTGTAAAGTGATGTAAACCGTGTCATCCGTGACTGAAGACGCGAACAAGCTGATTTGAAGGTCGCAACACACAACGCCCGGCGTAGCCGCATGCACAGTGCTGCTATGTCAAACATGCTACCTCAGCAGCAGCAGCGTGAGGCCATGGACGTTCTGCAGCGGCTGGCAGCTCTCAGCGGGGCTAGTCGTCCTGAGTCCTGGGCCCAGTTGGCTGCCATGACCTCAGTGGGTGCCAACAGCAACGTTCAGCTTCCACCCATGAGCTCAAGTCTCATCGGCCATGCACCCTTTGGAAGTGATAGCGCTGTCTCTCAGGCTTTGTTGCAGCACTACTGGGCCAACTATCTCCAGCAACAGCAACAGCAGCAGCAGCAGGGTCTGCCTCGAGGCGGGAGCGGGGCCCTAGCACCAGACGCTCTTCTGGCCGCTTTGCAAGCCCAGCAGCAGCAACAGCCGCAAGCTGAAGGCTTGAACCTGCCAGCTTTCCAGCAAAGCTTGGCCGCTCTGTTAAGTCCGTCCCAGCAGCAGACGTCCGTGCCCCCATCCAGTGGTGTCAGTCAGCCTGCAGATGCTTTGCCTACAAGCTCAGCTGCTCCAAGACAAAAGAGGAACCTTGAACAGCTTGTTCAAGCAGCCGAGGAAGCCGGTGAAGTCCGTGAAGCTCGCTCAGAAACGTCTGGTAGCTGCTCCAGCCCGGACAGCAAGGATAACGGCGAGGTCAAGAAGGGGTCCAGGAGAAGGTGGGAGTTCGTGCTAACTGCAGCTCTGCACGAGATGTACATGATTGTCATGTTGTCAACGCTGGAATCATTCCCCCAGTCTAACAGGCTATGCACTATTGCTTTTATATTGTTGCTGCAGGAAAGAGACACGCATTCTGGTGCCTGAGCCACCTGCTGCAAAGGAGACTACACTGCTGGTCAGTGAAGACATGATGAACTTCGAGAATGATGAAGGCGGTTCAGGAAGGCTTCAAGTGCCTTTGTACAAGAATGCCAAGGAGAAAAACAGACAGGCACAACGCAGGTTCAGGGAGCGTCAGAAGGGGCTGATCAATGCTCTCAAGGATAGGGCTCACTGTCTGGACAAGCGTGTTGAGGAGCAGGCTCAGGCAATTCACACTCTCAAGGAAGAGAATAACATGCTCAAGCTGTTGTTGGCAGAGAAAGCTTATGCTCCTCAGCTAATGCAACCTCCTCAGCTCCAGCAGCCTGTCCTGCCACACTCCAACAGCTCTCAAAAGCTGCATGGCCTTGAGCAGTCTAGCAGCCAGCAGATTGAACCAACTCTGCCAGATGCCACCAAAAACTGAAGTGACATATTGGGCGGTGCCGGCCCGATCCTCTGCCTCACCTTGCTTGTACAGAAGCAGCCGACCAAAGGCTGCTTGATGCTGCACCGCAAGCTGTCGAGCTCCAACCACTAGGACTGCCTCACATTTGACATTCAGGCTATCAGAAAATATGGGATGTGCAGAGCACTCTGATCTATGTGTAGTGGTGTGCTTGTCTGTCTGCTTGTATTAAAATACTTTTGCTTATAGGGTTAGGTGCCATGTGCGCCTGCAGTCAAGCTAATGCCTCTGATGACTTGTTACATGAACTTTTATATCCACCCTTCATGCAATGAGCTGTCACAGTGTATAAGGCTACATCACTTTTGGTGTTGAAGCATCGTATACATTATATGTAGTTGGTTTTCTTTGTTCTGCGAGTTGGTGCCTTGTTGTTTGTACGCCCTTATCTCTGAATGCTGGTGTTTGCAAGGACACCTGAATGGTGAATAGGGTTGATTGTTTCAGGGAGGTTACACGATAGGCATTACTGTCTGGTGTAAACATTATTTCTGTGAACTGTTCATTTAGCCGTTTGCATTCTTTAAGCGCAATGTGCCATGCCATGCATCAGCACTGTATCATGCAAGTAAAGCTCGAAGGTGGCACCAAAGGAAACAGGCTGCGCAGCATGCTCTATGTAGATCTGATTGGTAGCCAAATATCATTTTGTTGTGTATGCAGCTCTGCATGGCAGAATGCTAGCGCCTTTAAAAGAAGTATACAATCGTGTCTTCTGCACTTGACATCGATGATGCAGCTCACAGGTGTACTGTACAAAAGTCTGCTGCCAGCATTACAAATGTATGGAACAAGTCTTGAATATGCTGCATGCTGCGCAGTAGCCGTGTCATCTGAGCAGCAGCAATTATTGCGTCGATTGTCAAGCAGAGCTTGGGGCCACAACTAGCAACATTGACAGCAGGACCATCAACATCAGTTAAGAAGCAGTTCCACACTCTCTCTGTAACAGACGGCTTGCTAACAGTAGAGATACACTTTGTTGGAAAGCTTGGTATTGTTGTGCTAGGTAAGACGCATGGATTTGGCCAACGCAAGTATCTCCTGTAGTTGCACAATTGCCATTCGCCGATCTTTCAACAGCTGATCGACCTCCTGCTGATGCCCTTGCACCTCCCTGCAGAGCATTGCCACACAACAAATAATACCTACGTGGATGTTTCCACCACTCAGAAATGTATCATCAGCTGAGAAGCCATGACAAACTTGTACAATAAGAGAAGATGTGGCAGTACCGGTTTATGCTGAGCTTGGACCATGCAAACAGTGCATTAAGGTGGCAGACACATAGCAACACTGCGCTGACATTGTCTTTATGTTGACGCATTGTTATGTCTCATGAATGCAAGTGCTGGATGTTGAGCAAGTGAACCAAATATGCCTGGAGGTGTGCAAGCAAGGTCTTGTACCCAGATTGGACGCCTCTCTCCAAATCCTGCTGCACCTCAATTGCTCCTTCAAGCAACTCTTCCGCCTCTAGAACAAATTGATCCCTGGGGACAAACTTGTCCACAAGCTCTTCAGCAGCAACAGCCTGACCTGCACACCCAGGCATGCACTCCTCTCAGGTTGTTGCTACAAAGCATATCTGCATTGGCTATGGTGCTGTATGAAAGAAGCCTGTTGACTGGTGTTGACCACAGACACTCTTTCCTCTCACAGCATTCGATTAGATGAGATGACAGAGGGATAACAAACTGGGTTGCAGTTCAAACTGCAGCTGCTGTAAATTGACAGTGATGTCCATGTTGCAAAAAAGCAAAGCAGCAGAGATGTGTGCTATCAGAGGTGGAGAGTGAGCATGATGGTGGGGATGACCACACCTTCTGCAAGGGCAGCAGCCACCCCAAAGATGTCCACCGGGCGAGACCCAGGAGCATGGAAAGCTTTACGTAGCAACGTCTGTGCTGCCTGTGCCATAGCACAAGACCCCAGTCAGAGAGACATCACTTGCCTCAACCATATGTCTGGGTGAATGTCATGTCAGCCAGCCTTGATAGTGTCAGAGCAATGTGAGATGAGTATGGGAGGAACAGCTAGCTTGCAGCCAAATGCTGCTGCCATGACTGTCATCTGCAGTGCTGTGCAGACCTAATTGCATAGCCCTAAAGGCTCCTGCGTAGACAGCTATATCTGACAGATGTGATCCTGTGTGGCTGCAATTGATTTTGTGCTGCAGCTTCAATACAGCAGACATCAGCGGTTCCAAGACCAAGCTGGCGCTGTCAATTTAGTTGCACTGATTGCATGGGTAACATCATTGGCATCTGCACAGCAGAAACCAGGCCAGCTGTGCATGAGGACAAACACCTAAAGCAGCAGACAGTGCACAGACATTGTCACAAGAGTCTTGATGGCAACATGGTAGTGACAAGCATCAGCACTGCCACAAGCTCAGACCCTCAGAGTCCTGCATCCAGCTTGGCCATGCAATGCTACACCAAACACAGACAGCTGCTGCCGATAGGATGTTGGCAATACCTGTTGTCGATCTTGTAGTGTGAGGCCAGAGGCAGGGTCCATGGCTTGCAGGACGTCATCCAGCAAGCGAGCAGCTGGGCTGGCTTGCATGCGCTGCACTTCTGCATTCAGGCGGCGCCACAGCAGCATCAGACCTTCAACTGCCCCCTCCTCGTCCTCCCCCATACTGTGATGCACAAAATCGATTTTGGGAGATGTGCCTGTGACCACCAAACGGTTTGACACGCTGATATTTGTGCGGCACACTGCTATTAGGCTTTCTGAGGTGGCAGCGCTGAAAAGCAGGAATGACTGCATGGTGAGTGGCACAAAGCAGGTACTGCTTGCTAGGCTGGTGCCAGCAGGACAGCTTTTGTGGAAGCACAACACACTTGTAGGCTGCTTCAGCTCTTTTTTCAAGCATCTTCAGCAGGACTTCATCAATTTCATGCTGATTGTCCCTGATCACTTGATCCAGATCAGCGCCAGCTGTGGTCAGCTTCATAATGAGTTCTGACTTCCTACGCAGCAGCTCCTTTGCCTGCACACACGTCAGGTATGAAGTATTAGCGGCATCGGTATCAAGTAAAAGCAGCGTCGAGGTGTGTGTGGGCAAGTTGGCATATGTGCAGTGGCAGCACCTGCTGCTGCGCTGCAGTCTGCCTGGGGGAGGCGGCGGACTGCAATGCTGTGCTGTCTGTAATCATCTCGACATCTGCCTGTAAGCCAGCCAGGTGTAAGAGAAGAGAAGTGTTGGTATGACTTGAGCGCTCAAACAGTGGCTTTAAAGTTGCTCAGGGACGCTCACAGGGTTGATGTCTACTGTTGTATCAGTCGCGTCCCTAGTTTCCCTCCTCATACGTCTGGCTTCAGCTCTTGAAGCCTCTGTAGAGGTGTTGTCCTGCTCTACAGTCGCCCTTGCGACCAGCTGTGGGCGCAAATGCTTTCCAGCAGACGTTTTGTGACATTGTGTAGCTCCTACATTGGTCCGCTCGGTGAATGTGCAAGTGTGCCGGCAGCAGACACGCTGAGTGATCACGGTAGGCTGCATGTCAGAACTGGCACGGTGAGCTGTTCTGATGATCGTGGTGTCTTTCAAGAGATAGAAATGACGTGCAAAAGTCAACCCTTTAGACAACAGCACCACATCTGCAGTCGTCAGTGTTAGTGTCACTGCCTGCAGTGTGTGTTTACCATGGCGAAAAGCCGTTTCGTCTACTCTGTATGCTTCAAGAGCGTCAAACGACATCGCTGCGCCACACGGATGATGTCCGGCAGAGATCCAATAGCGAGTAATCAGGCTGCTCAGCGTAATGCACGATCTCCTGTGTCAGAATCTGTTCGTGCGAGAGTTGCAGCTTTGCATGCAAGCACACGGCAGCGTCTTTTATCGAATGCGGTAAGTTTCACGCCATGACTGGGGATCAAAGGTGTCGCACATGGGTACAATTTATGCCAAGTGCACGACATGTGCAGGGGGTTGACCCGGCAGGCCCTTTGCAGGAGCAGCCAGTAAGAGACACAGACTGGGGCTTTGCTACCAGGCTGCCTGATCTAAAGCAACTACTGCAGGACTTTGCGCTACAATCAAACGGTGCTGCATCCAACAATGCCTCACCAGCAACAGGTCCAAGAATTTCCAGGCTTTGACAATGATCGCCATGCTCAAAGCTCTCAACAGCACTGACATGCCTGATGCAATCTGATCTTGATGCAGCTTATCTTGCAGCATTGCATGAGAGCAGGACGTTCAATTGTCCAGACTGCGTTGATGCCATGGCTGAAGCATATGGAGTGACTTCAGCCGTCAATCAACTCAGGGTATGCGCTAACAATGATTGATACAATCTGGTTTCACAATGTTTAGAGCTCAAGCACAGATCTTCTGCAATCAACGCGTTGCTTAGCACTTGAAATATGGGTTGTGTGCAGCCTTCATCTTTCTCATTGTTGTTAAGCTGAACACAGTATGCACAGTTGTGTTGCTTAGAGGCCGGCTGCAAGCTTTAGTGACATAATCTGAATGGCGTGCAGGGCTCTGCGCTAAACAGTCAGCTTGACAGTGAGAGCCAGCAGGCAACAGAAGAGTCACGGCAACTTCTCAAGGCTCAGCTGAAGCTTGGCTGGTCCAGTGAAGCTGTCAAGCAAGGCGTTGCTCATGCTAAAAAGGGAGAGTATGATGCTGCACTTGGGTGTTACAAGAAGGTGGGAGTTTGCAGCGTTGTTACCCCTGCTGTCAAGTCATATCAAGGGGAGGTCATCTTGCCTGATGGCGTCATGACATGAGTTGGCATCAGCTCACCACATTATAAGTGGCTGCTATGACGTGTTAAAGTCCACTGTGTGAAACACATCTGTCAGGTGGCTAACATATTTTGCGTATCCTCTGGGCTGGTGTAAAAGTACCTTTGTGTGTGTGCCAGGCTCTGGATCTGGACAGACGAAATGTGGATGGTTGGGTGGCAAGAGGCGCAGCATATGCCAACCAGCATGCATTCCCAAAAGCAGTGTCTGACTTTCAGACAGCACTAGGTGTCCGACATTATGAGGCAGCTCAGCACACTGTGCAGGGTCCTTGCACTTGTGTCTTTTGCTGCTGCACTGCAGCATTCAAACCTGATGCTGCAGTTACACAGCAGATGTTGGCTATATCAGTCGTGATGTGTTTCTGTACAGCAGGTCATGAGGGGCTGTCTCACAACTGCTCACATAACTGCTCTTCCATATTATACACAAAACTGCCTTCTTCAGTGAGCTCAGCACTCGTTTGGACACACTTTGCAGAAATGGAGCCAGGGCATGTCAATGCCAGCAAGTACTTGAGAGTGACAGAGCAGCACATGACCCAACTCGGGCTCCCAATAGCTGCCTCCTTACAGCAGCCTGTACTGGTTGACAACATTCGGGCTGCCAAACGCCACCACCAAGCAGTTGAACAAGATGCACCTGTGCAGCCAGCTGCTGCTCAGATAGACTTGACCACCACAGGCATGAGTTCATTCTGTGCTGCTTGCGTCCGCTTGCAGCCCATCAGCATTTGCGTCATACTGTTTGCTCTTTGTTTGACAGGAGAGGCATGCAGTTGTAGGATGCAGTCATTTGTGTCCTGTTCATCTGGCTCAGCTTAGCAGAGTCCTACCATGTAGAGTGCATTTGATATTTATGCTTGCACTTCATGACTGCATACATCCTGTTGGTTACGCTCTGGCAGAGATGAAGCGGAAGTGACGTCGATTGAGTTGTTTCATGGCAGGCGAGCCTGTTGAGGTGCCAACTGCATCCCACCATGAGAGGGCACAGGCGGCAAAACAGGCAGACAGCACTGAGCAAGCGTCGTCCAGTGGAAATGATGCATCACAGCAGGACATGGACCTGCAGAAGGCTCTCCAGATTGTGTCCAAGCATTATGTCTCAAGGAAAATTACTCGTGTCATTTTGCTATCCTCTTAGTCGATGGCATGCACCTTGACTGTCACTCAAGATCCAGACCAATGGAGCATTTGGCAGTTTCTGGCCTGCAATGTCTGTAGCTTTGCATGGCTCCAATTCTGGCAAGACGCATCAGATTGCTGCAATGCTCAGTCTTGCTAGCTGCATTCCATCTTCCCAACAATGCTTAGTGCACCCGCTTTCTCTGAATGTGCTCGGGAGCAGCTCTGGCTACAGAAGTATTGCAGTGGATGTGGTGCACTCTGCAGGCCCAGGCAAAAGAGCAGCAAAAGCAAACACAAGCATAGAAAGAGGTATGCCTGCAATGCACTGCATGCCTCTGAATGATATGTACTTGAAGGTACAAACGCTTGCGCATGCTGCCCTTCCTTATACCAGATGGCACTGTGATGCATGCCTCAAAAGCTTATTTTTGGAGCAATGCTGCAGATACATCTGATGGTGCTTTCTCACTGTTGATCAACTGCTTTTTCATGGTTTGTAGAAAGAGTCACAGTCATCGTTCCAGAAGCCCAGGCAGCAACGACAAGCAGAAGGCTGCTAGAAGAAAGTCAGCCTGAACCTGGATGTTCAGCCTTCTACAAGCCTGGATTAGTCACAACAGCATTAGCGTCCACCTCATCAATGCTACACCTCAAGGCAAAGTTCAGTTGCTGCCCATTGTCGCTTTCTGCCTGCAAGTCATGCCAAACTGCTCAGCCCAAGTTCCATCAACCCTTAGCTTAGCACGAGGACAGCCATCAGTGTAAAGCTCTGAGTGTACTTGTCCATGTGTGATCACCTGTATGCATGGGGGCCTTTCTCCTGGGACAGGTCCTTTGTCCTGCTCTGCCCTGTTTGCTTGTGATTCTGTAACCTTCTTGAACCAGCCCTTGGACTGCTTGCCTTTCTCGGCAGGTAGACTGGCAGCTCCCTACAACAGCAACGTGCTGTGCCATGTCATGCCGTACACATAGTCTCATGTTGTCGTGAAGTCCAAACACACACAGTCAGGCCTAATGTCCAACGTTGGTGCTCAGCAGTTGCCACTCACCTGACTGCTTGGCAGGTTCAGCACACCACTGACGTCCTGGCTGCAGTGCATGGCATAGTACAGACAGCTCCAAAACCCTGCTAGCTGCATGGGTCCTGGGGACTGAGGGTTAATGTGACGCATGATTGGGCCGCCATACTCGTGGCAGTCGAACAGCAAGCCTGCACGTGCTGACACTCGTCATTCAGCAGGGGAAGCATGGCGCCACGCATGTGCGTGACCAAACTGTGTGTCCTGTATGGGCCATGAATGCCTTTGATCCCAAGCAGGAACAAGCTGTTCTGTTCTGGAAGGCTGAACCTTGTGAAGCTGCCCTCACCTTCTAATGAAGAGTCATTGGCTTGTTTGGCTGGACACTGCACCAGGATCTGATCTGACCATTTGCCTGAGATGTGCGCAATGGCAATGCAACGGGGACCAAGCTGCCTTGCAACCTCTCCCTTGACTGCAGTCTTGTCTTTGAAGCTCATGGTGACGCTCAGCCCAGTTGCAGCGCAATCTATACTCAGGTAGCCTGCACAGCCAAGCCAAGCTCTGCTGACTGGCGCAATTTCAACATTGCCTGAGCTGCTATTTGTTTATGACTCTGGAAACAGAAAAGTGTCTTGACACAACAAAGCACTGACCCAACAATCGTACTTCATCTCAAATTCTGCACAGCTTGATGTGCCATGGAGCAGAGGTTCCCTAATGTGTACAGAGGACCTTGCAATGAGGGCATCCACTGTTCATTTTTGCAAGCTCAGCAGCAAGGTTCCAAATGTTGCTGAGCACTACCGGTACATTTCTGGTAGAGCGCCTGTCTCAGCTTACCTCCCAGCTCCATTGCTGCAGAAGAGCCTGTGGGGCTCCGGATCAGCAGCTTTGGCAGAGCCACCCTGTAGCTGTCATGTCCAAGTTCTATGTTGCAGGTGCCGGGCAGCTTGATCTTGACATAAGAGCCGCTGCTGAATCTGTTGGACTTGAGTGAAACAGCAGGCTGCAGCACCATCTGCATGATTGCTAAAGTTTTGCTGGCAGCTGCTGCCTGGGGCTGCCAGAAGCTTATATTGTCTTCATAGATGCAGACTTCATGCACATGCAGGTATGTCAACAAGGGCTGGGCACCTGCAAGGAGGCACCACATTGACTGCCTATCCAAGCAGTGCAAGGCTGAATTTAGGCTGCACTCCCTGTTACAAGTGCCGTATCACTAAAGCAAGCATACGCAGCTTCAGGAGCAACTGCACAGCCCTCTAGCATTTCGGTACTGATTGTGAACGGACAGCAGGCGCCATGGGGCAGGGCCATCGTGCATGGTAGGTGGCCGGCAAAGATCATTACCAAGTTGAGATCTGTGCACTTGATGCCGTTCAAGGATGTTGGTAGTTTTGTCTGCGAACTGAGTGCTGGGCCGCAGTATATCAGTGCAAAAGCTAAGCATCAATCTGCACACTCCCAGAATGCGTTCTTGCGAGTCAGGTGCAGCTTCCGCGTTCCGCAAAAGCTGGCCCCATCTGGCATAACTTCCTTCCTGCAATCACCATTACCACTTCGCAAACTGGGAATCGAACAGGCTGCTACCGCAGCTAAGCCAGACCCAGCAGATTATCATGGAAGAGCTGGTGCGCACAGCCGACAGCTATGATCAGCTATGAATACCTGCTGCATGGCCTTGTGGCGCTGCTGAGAGCTACAGCCTGTGGCTCTGCGCCAGTCCTGAGTCAGACGGCAACAAGCCCGCTTGATGCTGACAGGCCGGCTGCAACTAGGGGTTCACCTCGGAAGATCGAAAATGAGGCAGTGCGTCCTCATTGGCAGTCTGCCAGCACTGGCAGTTCGGCATGACTATCAATGCGAGCAACGGCAGATGGGTCGCCCAGAGTCGTGAGCAGCTTGCTTTCCGGAGCGGTGGCCTGTCTCAACCGCACATCAGGCTGAGGCTGTTCTGCATCCCGCCGGCAAGTCCAGTACGCCAAAGACACCAATCGTTTTCCGAAGGGTGCCCGCTTATGCTGTGGGACGGTTCCCCGAGCTTACAGGTGTTCTCCTCAATGCACAGGCAGGAACAGGAGCTTGGATTTTCCAGAGTTGGTGGAAGAGCTTGCCAGCATTTGTGGAAGTAAGCTATTCTTGATTTTTGTCACAAAGAGAATGCCAAGAAGGGAATCCCCATGCTAGCAGGGCATGCTCTTGCAATTGCATAGACGTGTATTTCAGCTCTGCAGAACACCTGTAGAGTCATCAAGCGTGTTGCAATGCTGAGCTTGGCAGATGTCAGCAGGTGATGCCCATTGAGTTGCCTGGACGAGGGCTGCGCATGAAGGAGGCCAGACACACCTGTGTGCGGAGCCTGGTGCACAGCATGCTGCTCGCTCTAAGCCCCTTGCTGCAGTACGACTAGGAAGCAACACCAAGGCAGCGTTACCATCTCTTGCAAACACCCTCGTTTGCTGCTGCTGATGCTGACTCAGAGCTCGGCGTGCAGGGATTTGCCGTATGCTGTATTTGGACACAGCATGGGAGCCTGGATCGCCTTTGAAATGGCTCAGGTAATTGGCAAAAGCTGGCAAAGCCACAGATACAATGGTGTCTGTATATTGCATGCTTTGTACAAGTTCGCAGTGCTAGTCATGCACTATACCATCTAGTGCATTGCTTCCGAGAGGGCCACACAATAGCAACCTTGCAGCAACAAAGTAAGCTTTGAGACAGCATGCTGCCAGGTAGAAACTAATGCCTCGAGGCATAATAATGAGCTCAGAGGGGTTGCTGATGCAGAAGATCCCAAGTGTTGCATTGGCTGCAGGAGGCCAAGAGGATGGGCTTGCCTGAACCAGCACTGCTCATTGTGTCTGCCAACAGAGCACCTGTCTTGGCGGCCTCTCACCATGATGTGGACCCCACAATCATGCACACTCTCACCTACACAGACTTCTGGACTGCCTTTGAGCGTAGATATGGGACAAATCCAGACCTGGTAGCTGCTAACAAGCTGCTGCCTGTCAAGCCTGTCAGCGCTATGCCTGCATTGATACAGCGTGATGAACACAAGATAGCGCCTGTGTGGTACAGATGGATCACAGAGTGAGGCAGATGGCATGGCCATTGCTTCAGGCAGACTTCAAGCTCCTGGAGACCTACCAGGTATTGCTGTGTCAGACAATTCCAGACATTCAGTGTGTGAGCTTACCCAGCACATACATCCATGATAGCAACCTGAAAGCACAGGCTGCGCCGCTCACAAGCTATCTTGGCTTGTGAGGCCTGAAGCAATACATGGCGTCAGGATTGAACAGTTTCGTATTCTGACGTGCTCTATGGATACAACTGTTCTGCTTTGCAATGACATTTCATATGCTTGCTTGCAGGACACAACATCTACCATTCTGACATGTCCACTCATTGCTGTGGGGGCTCTGCAGGACAACCGGTACACCGCGGATCAGGTATGACCATCTTGGCAACAGCAGCTTGCTTGCATTTGCAAACATGCCATGTGCAAGCATGCTGGGATTAGTCCATCCAGGTTGTGCAGTATTGCCAACAGTTTGATAATAACTCTGCATGTGTAGTGTGTCTTGACTGCAGACATGTGTTAGCAAGTATGGGTTTGCATGCTTTCTGTGTGTACATCCACAGAAGCAGATGGCTGGCCTTGCAGGTGGCTGCTTGGGGAATGCACTGCAGAGACTTCAAAGAGCATTGGGTGACAGGCAAACACGATTACATCATCAAATCAGCTGTATCATCTGGACTGATCAGCATAATCAGCAATGCATTAGCTGCTGATGCTCAATTTTCGACTGTAGAAGGACATGTCTGACATATACAACCGCAAATTGAGCTGTTGGAAAGCAACCATGACATGAGGTAGCAGGGTGTAACATCATCTGACTTCTTGTTGCAAACTGCCAATCAAATCTGGTGCTGCGCAAAACCAAATGGTGTTCTGTACAATTCCTATGCAGAAGGACACAACAGTCACACGTGATGACCACAGAAGAAAGTCCTTTACCCCAAGGATGAAGGCAAAAATCACACGGGAGATCCAAAAGAGAACTGGAGCAGCAAACGTAACGGAATCAAATGCTGCTGCCGAGCTCGCACAGCCATTGGTACCTAGACCTTTGCGCTGACATCATACCTTACATAATTCTGCACAGCTCTTTATCGTGCTCAACAAGTAGACTCGCCAACTCAGTACCCAGTTCTGTTTGCTGCTCAGAAACAGCATGCTGTGCACCAAAATTGTATGAGATCTGAAACAAAGCTCAATTTCCACTGGTCTATCATGACCAGTGGTGCTTGACCATGCACAGTAATGCAGGCAAATCACCACAAGCCTCATCTTCAGTAATAGCATATTCATAAAGTCGTCACAACCTGCCAGTCGAACATAGGCTAGTATCACGCCAGAGGAGTTAGCTTGTACACCTTCTTGCTGGGGGGCCCTGTGGCAGATGTAACACCACCATTTGCAAATGGGCTTTGTGTCTGTTGCCCACCTACTGCACCCCCCCACCCTTCCACAGACTGGCGACTAGGGTCGTGCTCAAGAATGGGCTCATACACATGGCCACA